>Ga0209607_1000212_pt1 | contig 51906 bp, 54 predicted proteins | sample AD_UKC117_MetaG_FD_184413 | JGI IMG/M metagenome (GOLD analysis project Ga0209607, IMG submission 184413) | Active sludge microbial communities of municipal wastewater-treating anaerobic digesters from Hong Kong - AD_UKC117_MetaG (SPAdes)... | ecosystem: Engineered > Bioreactor > Anaerobic >... | reverse complement strand
TATCGAGATCGATGGCGGTATAGCTCCAGTGCCGCAAGGACTCGGGGGTGAATCGTTCGATCTGCACCTGGATGAAGGCGAGTAGCATGCCGCCCGCGCCGGACGCGGGTTCGTACACCTGCCACAAGCGGCCGTCCGGGTGTGGCCCGGAATACTCCACATTCAGCATCTCGGCCGTCAGTCGCGCAATGCCCGGCGGTGTGAAAAACTGGCCGCGCGCTTGTTGATCGCCGCGATGCGCCACTTCCATGAACACCGGACCCAACAGATCCTCGAACGGGGGATGCTCGGCGACACCACGCGCGTACTCGCCCGCCAGTTCGCGAAGCGACGAGATGGCCTCCACCGGCGGCGGATAAGGCTTGCGCTGGCCGGTTAAATCCGCCAGCACATCGTCCAACAGCCAACCGAATAATTGGGACGATGGCCATTGACGCTGTTGCAATAAGCCTTGAATCAGGGACGCCGAACGGGGACGGTTTTTTTGGGCCATGGCGGGGAATCCGTAATCGCTGTTTGAATCACGGTAACGCCCAAACCCCTTGGGGCAAGATCGGAAACCCGCCGTCTCATTCCGACCCTTTTTCTCGTTCTCCGACCCAAAAAAACCCGCCATGGGGCGGGGTCTGATTGAGAAAATGAGCCGTGGTTCAGGCATCAAATCAAACGGATTTGATGCCTATCGCGGTCGGCTCAAAAGGGAAGACCATCCAAAGCCACCGGTCGCGCAAAGGGAATATCGTCGTCGAAGTCGGAGCCACCCGCCCCGGCGGCGGCGGGCTGTGGCGCCTGGGCACGCGGCGCGGTCCTCGATCCCGTGCGGGCGGGCTGCGAGGCGGGCGTGGCAGTGTGGCTCGATTCTGTCGTGCCTTCCCGCTTGCCGAGCATTTGCATCTCGTTGACGACGATCTCGGTGGTATAGCGTTCGATGCCCGTCGAATCGATCCATTTCCGGGTTTGTATCCGCCCGGTCGCGTAAATTTGCGATCCCTTTTTCAGAGACTGACCGGCGATTTCGGCCAGCCTGCGGAAAAACACCAAATGATGCCACTCCGTTTGCTCTTTTCGCTCACCCGTGGCTTTGTCTTTCCAGGTCTCCGAGGTGGCCAGGCTGACGGTGACGACCGCCGTTCCATCCGGCATATAGCGCACATCGGGGTCTTTACCCAAATTTCCGAGCAAGGTAACGCGATTCACGGAAGCCATACGACATTCTCCTGATTCGTTAAAAAATCGGTCTGCAACATTCCGGCCCTATTCGACTGATCGATGAAATCATGATCCGTGTCAATCGCATTCGGGCAACGGATTAAAGATCCATTGATGGAAGTCACGGGCTTGATGGGCTTCTCGCCATGTCCCCCGCGACTCACTGGCGACGGCAAGGCGGTCATCACGCCCACCCGGTCGGCCACACGGGATCGAGGATCGCGCCGCGCGCCCGCGCTTCGTCGGCACGGCCCATCCGATAGGCAATAGCCAGCGCCAGCGCGCTGTTGATGTGGCCGGTGCGCAGCTCGTTCCGCAGTTCGCGCAAGCCAAAGTCGGCATGACCGCGCGCCGCGATGAGGCGAACCGCCTTCTCGTGAAGGCTCTGCTCATGACGCGCCTCGGCTTGCGCCATGGACCGGGACGCGGGGTCGTCGTCTTCCCTCAAAATTTCGCCAATGATTTCAAACCCCACCGCGTCGCATAGCGCCTGCCAGCGGTGCTGATCTTGGGCCAATGCCGAAAACTGCGCCTCGCGCTCCAGGAACGGGCATGTGGATGTCACGGAGAAGGTGGCGGTCACGGTGACGATCTCCTGAGTTGAGGGACACCCCCAGGATGTCACGGCGCGGCATTCGGGCCAGGGAACGAACGGCCCCAAAAACCCGGCACCGCCCGGAGAGAAAGGACGATGCCGGGAAGGCCCCTTGGACTACAGCAACCCAGCGATCCACGCGCCCGCGCCGGCGCGGATCGGCACCAGCGCCTCGCACGGAAACGTGGATTGGCCGTCCAGCCCGCGCCAGAATTGAAAATGCCGTTCGGTGTCGATGCGGGACGCGCCGTCGAGTTGCAGGGTGTGGGGATGGCTGACATGGGCGAAATGGGTTTCGCATACCGTGGCCGCCCACGCGGCGCACTGATCGAGGCTACAGGTGGGCGGCACCTCGGCGGTGCCCAAACACACCGCGCCCTGGGCGTCGATGTTCATCAGCGGCGCGTGAAACAACGGCGTTTCCGCGTCCGGGCGATCCGCTTGCGCCAGCGCGGCGCAATACAAGGTGTGCCGCACGGCGAGGAACAGCAGCGGCGGCCACGGCACGCGAAACCCGTAGCGCTGGCCCTGGAGCAAAAACCACATCGGCGCGATTTGGGCCGGTTGCCACCAGGCCGTAAAATCCTCGCCGTGCGCCAGCACGGTCGGCGGCAAAAACGTCACGGTCGGTCGCGCCGGCTGTCCCGCCAGCAGCGCCAGCAAGCTCTGGAGATCGCGATGGGTGAAGGGCCGACCCGCGCCGATGACCGCCTGACCTTGGCGGCCGGTGTTCAGGGGATGCAACGTGCCCAGGATTCGCCCCTCGACCTGGTACAACAACAGCGCGTTCAAGGGTTCGACGGTTTGGGTGAAATCGGGCCATGTGGAGGTGGTGACCACGCTCATCGGGATGCTCCAGGGGTCGTCTTCAAATGCTCTTGCGTCCCAGCGTTGGCCTGACACGCGCCCATCAACAGTCCCTGGCCGATGGCAAAGCCTTCCAAGGTGTCGCGCCAGTCCTCCCAACAGCCGCTGTCGCCGCGCAAGAACCACGCAAAACCGGAACCGCTCTGAGCAAAATCATTCAACTCGTCGAGAACACCCTCCTCCCAGGGTTCGCCGAACCCGATGGGCTGCCCGTAAGCCAGTGGCTCACCGTCGTCCTCCGCATCCAGGGTGATCGCTCGCGCCGGTGGCTCGGGCCAGCGCCGCTGGCAACGGCGCAGGGTCAACACCGCCCGGCGTAGCCAGCGAAACCAGGGCCACGCACCGATCCCCCGCCGTCGCCAGCGCCAGAGTCGCCGCGTCAACCGGCGCAGACGCGCGGCGCTATCGCCCGGCGTGCGTCGCGCCCGCACGCGCCGCAACCAGGCACGGGACGGCGCACAAAAAGCGTCGATCGGTTGCCACCACGCGGCGAAATCGGCCCGCTCCCGCCAGCCGTACTCGGCGGCAACCGGCGTGGTCTGTACGGCGTCCCACAGTGCCTCGATGTCGCGTCGGCCGGCGGCCACCAAATCGTCATGGGTGGCGATGGACTCGTCGAGCCACATTTCGGCCAGATCGCGCAGCAGGTCACTTTCGGTCAGGTTGATACCGATCAAGTCCAACGCCTCGACGATGGCCACCGCCAGCGCGGGCGGCAGCCGGTCCAGATCGAAGGTGTGCAGCCACCACGCACTCAGCCGCAACGCCCAGCGCGTCTCCCGCCCCGTCGTTTCCCAGTCGATTTCGACAAAGGGTGCCCAATCCGGCATCTGGGCCGGGTCGAGCAGGTGCCGCCGGGCAGTGGCCTCGATCCATCCGGGCAGAACGCGCCAGGCCGTCGCGCACAAGCGATGCAAGGCTTCGTGCGGCGTGGGGTCATCGAGCGCGGCGTGAACGGCCGCCGCCGCGATCCAGCCCCGGTCCAGGGCCAGCAGCAGCAAGGCCGCGACCGGCTCGCGCCGTGGAGCGTGCCATGCCGCGTAGCCTTGCTCGCGCAGCGGTGCCCAGGCATCCCGATACAGGCAGCGCCCGTATTTGGGTAAGCGCAGCGGATTCACGGCGGTGGCAACAGACACGGCGACAGGTCCAGGGGCCGGGTCAGCACCCGCCGTCCGGCCTGGACGCGACCGAGCAGGACTTGTAACTCGCGTGGGCATGAGGTGTTCTCCAGGGATACGGGACGATCCAGCGGGTCGGCGCACGGATTCGACTGACCCGTGCGCGCCCAGGCCATCAGCCGTTCGGCGGCGCTTCGGGTCTCGTCGTCAGCCATTGGTTTTCACCGGGGGCTTGTCGATGGGATAGACCCACACCCCGTCCCGGCACTCCGGCGCGCCCAGCAAGCCGCTGGCGCACTGCGGGAAGTTGACCGCCAGTAATCGGACGGCCTCCTCCGGCGGGAGGCCGGGCGCGGGATCAGGCAGTTCCAAACAACCCATTTGAAAACGGCGGGTGGCGGCTTGCACGTTCAGTTCAGTCATGATGATGTTCTCTCGGGTTGTCAAAACAGGGAATCCGGGTTGGTGGCGGCGGCGGGCGGCGTGACCGCCGGCGAGGTCGCGTTCGCCGTGCCCTCCTCTTCCGCCGCCGCCGCTTTGCCCGTGTCCTCCGGCGCGGCGGCTGGCCCGCCGGGCGGAACACGGGTGTTCTGTTTGGCCGCTTTCTGACGCTGGGTCTGCACGGCCTGCTGGGCGCGGCGGATGGCGTCGTCGAGCGCGTCCCACTCGGACGCAGCGGCCTGGAGGGTCTGGCGCTGGTGGGCGTAGGTCCGCAGCGCTTCGGGTAGCTCCCGATCCAGTTGATCCGGCGTGCCGGTCAGCCACCAGGGATGGGCCAGGGCGGCACGCAGTTGTTGCCGCTCGTCGTCCAAATTGGGCGGCGCGGTTTTCAGAAGGGGCTGCGCCAGGACCGATAGGCTCTCACCCTCGCGCGTGATCTCCAGCCGAAGGCGTTCGCCCGGCCCCAGGCACCGGCTCAACCACTCGAACAGTTCCATAACGATTCCTCAAGTGACCTCAACTCATTGATACAGCGATAGGTTCTCACGAAAGGACCTTCCGGCAAGCACCGCGTCCCCACCGGCATGGGCCGGTCGAGGCGGCGGACATCGACGGCCTCAGCGCCGCGCCGGAAACCGCCGGGCGATGACTTCCGGCACCCAGGCCGAGAAATCGAAACGGGTCGCCACCAGCGCCGCGATCAGCGCGGTACGGGAACCGTTCATGAGCCGGGCGAAAGCTTGGGTATCGGTGGCCGATTCCCGATGCTCGCGGGTGTACCACTCGGCGAAGGTCTCGCCGGACGGCGAGCGGGCGGTGTGCAGCAGGCTGTCCAGGCCCGCCTTGGTGTGGGCTTGCCAAAAACCTTCGTCCGGGACGAACGCCGCCGCCAGATCGACGGCCCCGGTACGCAAGGTCGCCACGGCGGCTTGGGCCGGTTCGTCGGGTCCGGGCTCCCCACCCCCGCTGGCCGGTGGTTGCTGGATCAGATGGCGAGTCAAGGCGATCAGCAGTTGCTGTTTGCGGTCGGCGTCCAGGCCGTGCAACCGTGGAATCAGTGCGGTCCGCGTCGGCGCGGGACCGATCTCAAGGCCGACCTCGGCCAGTACCGCGCTCGGTTGTCCGGCCTCGCGGAACAGCGCCAGCAGCAGCCACGCCCGCAGTAAATCGGGTTGCTGGGTCGCGGTGAGGGCGGCTTGTTGCCGCAACCAGTCATCGACCCACGCCTCGACTTTCTTGGGGTGGGCATCTACTTGGGCGACGGAGGTCTTTGGCGGGACGGCGCTCCGGATGGCCGGCGTCGCCGTTGCCGGGGCGGCGGGTGCGCGACCGGCGGCGAGCGGGTGCGCGGCGGCCACTTTCTCGCGGTGGCAGTCCAGGTTGACGCACAGTGGCGCTTGTAGGACACCTTCCCGACCGGGCTGGCTGGACAGGCACGCGGCGAAGGCGCGGCAACCCTGGCAGGCGATGAATTGGCTCTGACCGACCCCTTGGGGACCGCTCTCGGACAATACCGCGTAACGGTCCGGCGCGCGTTCGGTGTCGAGGAATACCGAGGGATACAGGGTTTCCAGTTCGGTCTTGCGGGCCACCAACGCGGCTTGGGTTTTCTGGTGATGACACGCCCGGTTCTGGCAGCGTCCACCCTCGACCGCTTCGGCGAACAGGGCGGCTTGCTGGCTGGAGTGATGCGGGCAGGTCGCGCACTCGGTCTTGTCGAAGATCGCGGCGCTCAAATCCAGGGCGAAGCCTTTGATTCGGGCCTTCAGGTCCGCCACCGTAATCCGGTCGCCAACGATCTTGGCCAGCGTGCCGGTTTGGGTGGCCTCGGGCAGTCCGGCCAGCAGTTCGGCGTGGCCGACTTGGATGTGGCGCTGTTTGAGTGCCTCCAGAACGGCGGGCGCCGCGTGCAGCAGCAACAACCGGGCATCGAGCCGGCCGCGCGACCAACCCAGCAGCCGGGCCGCTTCCGCCCGGTCGCCGTCGCACTCGCCTAAAAAGCGCTGCGCGAATTGGGCTTCCTCGGCCACCGACAGATTGATGCGCAGGGCTGGATTATTCTCCAGTTCGGCCAGGATCAGGGCTTGGCGTGCATCGGCGATGCGGACGGTGACGGGAATGCAGGACAAACCGGCGGCGTGGGCCGCCCGCCAGCGGCGCTCGCCCGCGATCAGCCAAAAGCGCGGACGGCCGGGATCGTAGTTTTCATGCGGTCGAACCCAAATCGCTTGCAGGATGCCTCGGGCTTTCACCGACTCGACCAGGGCGGCGAACTCGCCGTCCTCAAAAAAGGTGCGTGGGTTGAAACCGGGTTGGACTTCGATCCAATCCAGCGGCAGGTAAGCGAGTTGTCCGTCCACCGGCGCGAACGGCGCGGCGGCGGAAGTCGCGGCGGTGGGAACGACCGGGGATGGATCGGGTACGGCGGCATTCATGGGAGGGCTCCGGGTGGGTTGGACCCTTTGAGCATCCCATGAGGGGCTGATCCGGCAAGCGCTGGGCGGCGACGCGCTTCTCCATGCAGGCCAGGCGAGCTGCGCCGTTTCGGGGGTCTTCACCCGACCCGGCCTGCAAGTGGGTGGGTCTGAGCGGTGGCCAGCCCACGCGGCGGGGCATTCCGTTGGCTCGCTGGCTCGCCACTAGACTCGTGCGAGCGCCTGCAAGTCTCTAGCGAGTGCCTAGCCCGGCGCATACCAGAGCGTCCCGGCCGATGCAAGACCATGGCGCATGGGGAACACCACGCGGTCAACCGGGCGGACCGCGCGTTCGTTCGGTGGCCGGGGTGGAGAACGAGGGCGATGAACACTCGCTTGCTCGGACAGTGTAACGGGTGTTGGCTTGGGACGGTTTAGTGGGGAAAAGCGAAAGATATGATGGTATAAGCTAGCGAGTGCCTGGGTTTCCGGCGGCGCCAGTGCGTCAGAAATCGACAAACTGGACTCGCGGTGCGGCATCCGGCTCGTCACGGACGCTCATCCGAGGCGACATGCGAGTAACCCGATGGAATCCACCTGGTGAGGGGACCTGAGTTTTATAAAATAACCTGTTGATTGTCCCAGCAATACTTCAGTCCGCTGAACGAAGTGAAGCGGATCATAGTTCAAACTATGGACTTTCAGTCCCATAACTTTCAGTCCGTGGCTAGTCCACGGATGGCGCTTCAGCGCCCATTCTATGCACTTTCAGTGCATAGTGGTTGAATTTGCTTGGCCTATGGGTGCTGCTCGAAGATCTGGATCTTCAGAGAGTTCCATCACCCGATGTGACCAAGATGAAAACCGAAACTGTCCGAACCATTGACAGAAAAGAAGTTGCTCTATCGACTATTGCCTGTAAATCCATTATTAATGAGGTGAAATATACTTCAATAACTGTGCAAGCCTCACCACGCACCGTTCGTTCCAATGTAATCGCAATGAAAAAAATCACCACCGAAACCCAGCTAATCAGCGGCTTTATAGCAATATTGGTACTGCTCATGCTTTCTGGTGGGTATATGTACCATTCGGTTGATAAATACATCCTAACTTCACATTGGGTGAGTCATACCTACCAGGTGTTGGATGCGCTCGACGGGTTCACATTGCTTGTAAATAAGGCTGAAAGCCAACAATATCACGACATCATCACCGACAGGGAACTCTCTATAGCGGCCTGTGATCTTTATCGGTAGTTGGCGTTAAATTTTCAACGCTATATGGCGCCATCCAAGAGCTGCTGCGACCTCAAACTGAATTCACCACCGCTCTGCCGGCCTGACGGCTGAGGGTTCGGTAGATTGTTGGTCGTGAGACCGAAAACAGCTCGGCCAAGTCACTGATCGAATAGTCGCCACTGTCGTACAGACGACGGAGTTCCTTCTGCTGCCGATCCGAGAGCTTCGGCTTTTTCCCCCGCAGCTTCCCCTTGGCGCGAGCCACCGCCATGCCCTCGCGGGTTCGCATCTTAATGAGGTCGGCCTCAAACTCGGCAAACGTGGCCAGGATGTTGAAGAACAGCTTGCCCATTGGATCGTTTGGATCGTAGACGCTCGCCCCCATCTGGAGCTTCACCCCGCGACTTGAAAGCGCATCGCCGATCGCTCGCGCGTCAGGAACCGAACGGGCCAGCCGGTCCAGCTTGGGAACCACCAGGGTATCGCCATGGCGAACGGCGGCCAGGGCTTGATCGAGTCCCGGTCTGACCCGGTTCGTACCGGTGAAACCGCGATCCGTATAAATGCGGTCCGGCGCGACGCCGAGTTTGAGCAAGGCCTCCTGCTGCGCAGCGAGGTCCTGCTGGTCGGTCGAGCAACGGGCATAGCCGATCAGTGTGGAGGTCATCGGTCGAACTGTAACGTAAAGGGCGCCCTGACTGCAAAAAATAGCGTACTATCTTAATGAGACGCGGCATGCATCGTCTTTGCGCGTTCTGATTGTCGTCTTCAGAAGGCGGCTGCACGTAACTTCAAGAGTCGCTTGCACTGCATGAATCACCCGAGGTGGGTATGCCGTTCATGCCGTGGCTCTGTTTCCATGGATGCCAGCCCCTGCAAAATACCGCAGGCGTCCACGGCTTGCTCACTTTGGCAACGCTGGCGCAGCTCACTGAGCTGCTGCTTGAGTTGGGACAGCTCGGCTATCCGCACATCGACATGGGCGATGTGCTCATCCACTAGCTGGTTGACCGCACCACAATCGCCTGCGGGCTGGTCGATCAAGCCCAGCAGCGCGCGGATTTCCGCGTGCGTCATATCCAGCGCCCGGCAGTTACGAATGAAGCGCAGCCGATCAACATGAGCGCGGCCATAGCTGCGGTAGTTGGCCGCCGTGCGCGCCGGAGCAGGTAACAATCCTTCTTTTTCGTAGTAGCGCACGGTTTCCACCGTGCACTGTGCTACCTGGGCAAGTTCACCGATTTTCATGGGGAGACTCCAAGTCACTTGACCCTATAGTAACTTCATGGTGTGAAATGCGCGATATCTCGACAACTGGCTCACACCATGTCCTATCGTCCTGTTAAGACTACCCATGCTGATCACGCTTGCGGCCACGACGATTCGGCTGGTCACGACCACGCGCACGATCATCACCACGATTCGCACGCCCATGGGCATTCGCATAGCCATGGTCAGGAATGCTGCGCGGGCCAACCGCTGCAAACGCCAACCTCGAATCCCAATAGCATGGCCGCCGCCAGTATTCCGGCCGGCCACACGCTGACCCGTCTGCGCATTGCCCAGATGGATTGCCCGACCGAAGAAGCCTTGATCCGTAAGAAACTCGGCGGCATGACCACCGTGCGCGGCCTGGAATTCAATCTGATGCAGCGCGTGCTGACCGTGGTACACCGGAACGACGCCCTGTCCGCCATTGAAGCCGCCATCCGCGACCTGGGGATGACCACCGAACCGATGGCGATAGCAGCTAAGGCAGTGCCCCGCGAGCCGGTCGGCAAGCCATGGTGGCCGCTCGCATTGGCCGGCGTGGCCGCATTGGGTGCGGAAATCGTGCACTGGCTTGCCTTGCCGGAATGGCTGGCCGCGCTGCTGGCGCTCGCTGCCATTGTCATCAGCGGGACTGGCACCTATCAAAAGGGCTGGATTGCGTTGCGCCACGGCAATCTCAATATCAATGCCCTGATGAGCATTGCCGTCACCGGTGCGGTGTTGCTGAGGCAGTGGCCGGAAGCGGCGATGGTAATGGTGTTGTTCACCATCGCCGAGTTGATCGAGGCGAAGTCGCTGGATCGGGCTCGCAATGCCATCCGAAGTCTGGTGCAACTTGCGCCGGAACGTGCGATGGTGCAACTGGCAGATGGTCAGTGGGCCGATGTGCCGGTCAAGGCCGTGGCTATCGGCCAGAGCGTGCGCGTCAAACCGGGGGAACGTATTGCGCTTGACGGCGTGGTGACGGTTGGTCGGTCGAGCGTCAACCAGGCACCCATCACCGGGGAGAGCCTGCCGGTCGAGAAGTCGGTCGGCGACAGCGTCTTCGCCGGCACCATCAACGAGTCCGGCTCCTTTGAATACCAGGTCACCGCCGAATCCACGCATTCAACGTTGGCGCGCATCATCCACGCGGTCGAGGAAGCGCAAGGCGCACGCGCGCCCACCCAACGCTTCGTCGATCAATTTGCCAAGGTGTACACGCCGGTCGTGTTCGCCTTTGCTCTGGCAGTGGCGCTGGTGCCCCCATTGGTGCTTGGCGGAGGTTGGCACGACTGGATCTATCGGGCGCTGGTCCTGCTGGTCATCGCCTGTCCGTGCGCCTTGGTCATTTCAACACCCGTCACCATCGTCAGCGGCCTGGCGGCAGCCGCCCGCCACGGCATCCTGATCAAGGGCGGTGTCTATCTCGAAGAAGGCCACAAGCTCGCTTGGCTGGCTTTCGACAAGACTGGCACCATCACCCACGGCAAGCCGGCATTGACCGATACCGCCTTGCTGGATACTCCGGCCGGCGTGGATGCGATACGCATCGCCACCAGCCTCGCCGCGCGTTCCGACCACCCGGTTTCGCATGCCATTACTGTCGCCGGAAGAGGAAATGGCACCCTGCCGCTGGAGGTGACCGACTTCGCCGCCATTCCCGGACGAGGGGTGCGCGGAACGGTTGGCGGGGTGCTGTACCAGCTCGGCAACCATCGGTTGATCCATGAGCTGGGCGTGTGCTCGCCTACCCTGGAGACACGGCTTGGCGAACTGGAAGAGCAAGGCAAGACAGTCATTCTACTCACTGATGGCGAGCACGTACTGGTCCTGTTCGCCGTGGCCGACACGATCAAGGACAGCAGCCGCGCCGCGATCCAGGCGCTGCATGAACTGGGCATCAAGACGGTCATGTTGACCGGCGACAACGCACATACCGCGCGGGCCATCGCGGCCCAGGTCCACATTGACGAAGCCTTGGGCGACCAACTGCCGGAAGACAAGTTGCGTGCGGTCGAAGGCTACGCGCGCAGTGGCAGGGTCGGTATGGTAGGCGACGGCATCAACGATGCGCCGGCGCTGGCGCGTGCCGACATCGGCTTTGCCATGGGCGCGGCCGGCACGGACACGGCCATTGAGACGGCGGACGTGGCTTTGATGGACGACGACCTGAACAAGATCGCGCGCTTCGTTCGTCTGTCACGCATCACCCGCACAGTACTGGTCCAGAACATCGCGACGGCGCTGGGCATCAAGGCGGTGTTTCTGGTGCTTACTTTGCTGGGCTTGGGCACCATGTGGATGGCCGTCTTCGCCGATATGGGCGCGAGCTTGCTGGTGGTGGCAAACGGTCTGCGGCTGGTACGCCAATAGCTGAGCGTCTTGCGGCGCACTTCATCAAACCCGGCCGAGTAGCTTCACCCCATCCGGCCGCAGTTCTCCCTTTGGTGAAATGTGCCGGTACAGGGTTTGCCGCGTGATGCCAAGTTCTAAGCACAGGTCGCCGACCTTGGTTTCGGGCTGACCCATCGCGACCATCGCCAAGCGCAGTTTGGCGGCGGTCATCTTGAAAGGGCGTCCGCCTTTGCGGCCACGCGCCCGTGCCGAGGCCAGACCCGCCACGGTACGTTCGGCGATCAGCTCGCGCTCGAACTCGGCCAGCGCAGCGAAGATGCCAAAGACCAGCTTGCCGGCGGCGGTCGTGGTGTCGATGGCCGCGCCGTGTCCGGTCAGCACCTTGAGGCCGATACCGCGCCCGGTCAGATCGTGCACGGTGTTGATCAGGTGCCGCAGATCGCGCCCGAGCCGATCCAGTTTCCACACCACCAAGGTATCCCCTGACCGCAGCGCTTTCAGGCAACTCGCCAAGCCGGGGCGATCCTCACGCTTGCCCGATGCCTGGTCCTCGTAGAGATGCGCCGGATCGACGCCGGCCGCAATCAGCGCATCCCGCTGCAAGTCGGTGGCCTGGGAGCCATCCGCCTTCGACACCCGCATGTAGCCAATGAGCATGCTTGTCTGTCACATATACGTTCGATTACGTGACAGCGTACAAACAAATCGGCCACTCGTCAAAATTTGTCACTTAACACGTTATTTAATTTATGACTCGCAAAGGATTTACTAGACTAGAAATGTGAGAAATATTCACGGGGGATTTCGACCTTGACGAAGATTTCTCGCAACTCCTCCAACGAGGCCGCGTCATTCCGCCCGTAGGATGCTAGTTGAAAGAGTGCGCGAGCCGTTTCCGGATCGTGTCGCGCCTCGATGATGACATCATGAATGGCCTTGATGGATTCCTGCCAATAGTTCACTGGCTTGTTCGGCTGTGGCGCCGGCTCTAAACCGTTCGTGAATTCGCCAATCGGTTCTGGCAGGAACAAGTCCGCCTGCTCACCGGCAGGACGTAACACCCTTTCCTCGATCAGATGGAGCGAAGTGGCGGCCGCTTCCAGCATCCGTAACTGGACCGTACTGCTCAGGGTTTCGTAGGGACGCCACCGGTTTTGCCCGGCACGCAGAGCATGGCCGCTCAGTTCCCAGGCATCACTGACAACCCTGCTGTGCGACCCACAATCGGAGAGCGGTGTGTTCAACTCATCCAGCAGGGTGCGCAGCAACCGAAACCAGAACCCGGCGTGGATACGGTGGCGCGGAAGAGACACGTAGCCTGTCGTCAGCGCCTGCCAGGTGCGCCGGTCCATCGCCGCCATCGCGTCGCTGGCCGCGCGCGGCGCGGCGCCGGCGTTTTCCCAGCCGAGAAAACGCCCAGGCGCGCCCCAATAGGCTTCCAGCCAGCAACCGTGCAGCGGACAGCTCAGCATCAGGGGCAGCTTCCATGCGAGCAATACGGCTTGATTCGCCGGGTCGTTCAGGCAGAGCGGACAGGCCCGGTGGATCGGCTGGGTGGGCAGCCAAGCACGCCAGCTCGTGATCGATCTTGTCTTGCGGCTACGCTTCGGCAGCAATACCGAGAACTGGAACGCATACGTTTCGAGGGCGGCCGGAATTCGGTCGTCGAGGCTATCCAGCAGCCACGGCACCCAGCCGGCGAAGCTCATGCAACGCAGTCGGTCCAGCCCGATGCCGCTACGTTGAGTGAGTCCCGTCAGCAGTGGCATCGGCGGCGCAGTGTCCAGATCGTCGATCTGGCCGTGGCCGAGATCGTGCTCCAACAACTCGCGCACATTCATCCGGTAGCAGGCCGCGATGCGGTGGAGCCACGAGGACAAGGCTTCGCCTTCTTTGGGGGCCGGATGCAGCGGCCAGCGTGGTGCCGGCTTCACGTCAGTTCGCGCTCGAATTGCCGCCGTCGCTCGCTGGGGCCGGTGTAATCGGCCATGCCGAGCGTGCGGTGGTTGATCGCTTCCTCGCCGCTTTCCACAGCGGCGACGGCCGCCGCCATCAACAGGTGCGCCAGCTCGCCGATGGTGCCCTCGCTGCGGGCGAGCAGGTAGCGGGCCATGTCCGGCGTGGCGATCGGAGAGCGCCGCCGCAGCGGGAGTGAAGCGGCGAAGCTGGCCAGCAACGAGCAGCAATCGTCGTTGGCTTCCCACAGCGGCAGCATCATGGGTTCGAAGCGGTTTTCCAACTGGTCGTCCGAGCGGATGGTCAGGTACGCCTCGCGCGTGCCGACCCCGACCAGCGGGATGCGCAACTCGTTGCCGAGAAAGCGCAACAGGTTGAGGAATTCGCGCCGGTTGACGCTGTTGCCGGCCAGGACGTTGTGCAGCTCGTCGATCACCAGCACGCGCACGCCGACCTTTCGTAGCAACGCCAGCGCCAGTTGCTCCATTTCCGGCAGCCGTGGGCGCGGGCGCAACGGCGCGCCCACGGCGGCGAGCAGCGCCACGTAGAAGCGGATCACCGATGGCTCGGACGGCATCTGCACGCACAGCACGGGGATGTGCTCCTGATCGGCGTCGGAGCTGGCGGGGTAGGCGCGCCGAAATTTCTCGATGATCATCGACTTGCCGTTGTTGGTCGGGCCGATCAATAGCAGGTTGGGCATGCGCTGCTTGCTCGGCCACGCATACAGGATTTCCAATCGGCTCAGCGCCTCCACCGCTCGCGGATAGCCGATCCAGCGGTCCGCGCGAATGCGCTGGATGCGCTCGGCCGCTGGCAGTCGGGTCAATCCCTGCGCGGCCGGCAGTAGGTGGGACAAGTCGATGATGGGATATTCGTCCACGGCTACCACTCCTCAATCTGGTCGAACGGCCGGGCCGGCGGGTTTTCGTCCCTCCGGTCAGCGATCCCCACTTCCGGCGGAACGGGCTTGCCAGGCGGTGCTGACGCCTTGAGGTGCTGGCGGCGATCCGCATCGCGGCGCGCCTTGCGCGTGGCCTTCTGAGCGGTGGTCACGATGTCGCGCATCTGCCCGATCATGCGGAACAGCGCTGACTCGTCCACCTGTTCGCGCCCGAGCTGGCGCAACCGCGCCAGCGCTTGGCGTTGCTCCCAGAGCGTCACGGCCGGGTGCGACAGGGTGCGGTAGGGAATTTCCAGGTAGTGCTGGCCCTCCGGTTCCAGCACCCAGACGCGGCTAATGTCTCGCGGGTCGCGGCGGATCAGGAAGGCGGGCAAGCGGTCGCGCCGCGCAATCCATGGCTTGAGCGCGTCGGCGTAGTAGTGGATGTGGTCGATGACGAAGCCGGTGCGGGTCAGCGTGCGGCGGATGATAGGTAGAAAATCGACCAGGAAAGCCGTGGCGCGGGTGACGACGGCCGGCACGCCGGCACGCGCGACCGCCTCAACCCAGCGCGCGGCCGGCGGTTGGAGTAGGCCGTTGTGCACGGAGCCGTGATAGGTGCCCACCGCCAACGCAAGCCAGCGCTCCAACTCGCGCAGCGTCAGGGCGGCCATTTTCTCTGAGGCGTATTCCCCGCGCTGGTCAGGGTTGGAGAAGGTCGTTCCAGGCAATTCGTCGTGGATCATCTGCATCGCTGTGCCGATGATCCGTTCCACGATGCCGCCATAGTGCGGCTGCCCGAGCGGGCGATAGTCCAACCGGATGCCATGCTGTTCGCAGCCACGGCGCAGCGCCTCACTTTTGAACTCGGCTGCGTTGTCTAGGTAGAGCAGTCTGGGTTTGCCGCTCATCGGCCAGTCCATTTCCACATTCAGCCCTTCCAACCAAGGGCGCTTGTCGCAGCTGGCATGCGCAAGGCACAGGCCGACCGAGACGGCGGACGGCGCTTCCAACGTGACCACCATGCCAACAACGCAGCGGGTGAACACGTCGATGGCGAGAGTTAGGTACGGACGGCCAATTGGTTGCCGGTCGCGTTCGTCCACCACGATCAGGTCGATGACTGTGTGGTCGATCTGTACCTGCTCCAGCGGCGCGGAGACGGGCGGCGGAACACCACCTGCACCTTGCAGGGTGCGGGACGCATCCTGGCCTTCCCGAAGGCGAGTGGTCTTGAGCGGGTCGAGACCGGCGATCCGCAACGCCACGGTGTTGCGTGCCGGCACCCGCAGCTTTTGCAGCTTGCACGCCCGCGCAACTTCGCGGTGGAACGCCGCCAGACTGCGCTTCTGCTTGGTCAGGAAGCGCTTTTGGATCAGCTCGCGGATGATTCGTTCGACCGACTCCGGCAAGCGGCCTTTACCCTTGCCACCGCTTGACTGCCCAAGAGCCAAGTCAGTGACCAGCCCAGAACCTTGCCGGGCACGGCGGATCAGGACATAGACCTGCCGCCGGGACAGACCGAGTGCTTGGGCTGCCACGTCGGCCGCTTCATGCCCGACCGTTTCCGACCGTGCCAGCGGCCCGATGATCTCCGCGCGACGACGCGCACGCTCCCATGCCTGATCTGGCAGGGTGGCTACGCCGTGCTCGGCAATCGGTACGGTATCGGACGCCATGCTCACCTCACTTTGGTGCACATGAGTATTGAGCATAGACGAGTTTCGTGCAGATGAGTCCTGATATCGAGCAATCAGGAGCCGTATGCACAGCAGGCTTCAAACCGCGCTGATTGGTGCAGTTGTCTTCTGAAAATGACATCTGATGAACGGGCTGTTGAGCGTCCGTTCGACGATCCCCTTGCGGACACCCCCTCATGGGGTTGGACGGGAAATTTGGAGCAATGGTCATGAACCCTGACGATCGTGCCGATGCGACCTTGGCGGAATTGACCGCAGGCCGGTACGAAGAGGCCATCGCGCGGTTTGCCGTGCTCAAACCGCATCTGGAAGATGGAGTGCCATTGATGCAGGCCGCCGGCGCCGTCGGCGTGTCGGTACGGACCACCCAGCGTTGACTTGCCAAATACCGGGCTACGGGTCTGCCTGGTCTTGCACGGCCAGTGCGATCCGATTCCGGCCGGCGGAAAGTCACTGACGACGCGGTGGGCCTGATTGAGGGCATGGCCCTGCGCAAGCCCCAGCCGTCGGTGGCCGCCATCTATCGGAGGGTCTCCGCCGTGGCACAGGAGCACGGGTGGCCAGCACCGTCGTATGGCAGTGTGTACTCGATCGTCCGTCATCTGGATCCAGCGATGGTCACGCTGGCGCAAGAAGGGCAGGCGGCATTCCGCGACCGCTTTGAGCTGGTCTATCGACACCGCGCCGAATGCCCCAATGCGATCTGGCAGGCCGACCACACCGAGCTGGACCTGCTGATCCTCGACGCCAATGGCGCCACGGTGCGGCCTTGGCTGACCACGGTGATCGACGACTATTCGCGCGCGGTCGCTGGGTACAGGGTGTTTCTCGGCGCCCCATCGGCCCTGCAAACCGCATTAGCGCTGCGTCAGGCGATTTGGCGCAAGCCGGAACCGGCTTGGCCGGTCTGTGGCATCCCCGACGTGCTCTATGTCGACCATGGCAGTGATTTCACCAGCCATCACCTCGAGCAGGTCGCTGCGGACCTGCACTTCAGGCTCGTATACTCGACCGTCGGCCGCCCTCAAGGGAGAGGCAAGGTGGAGCGGCTCTTCGGCACCTTGAATACGGAACTCCTCCCCGAATTGCCCGGGCACCTCGTGCGCGGCAAGCCGGCCACCCCGCCACGACTGTCTCTCACCGAACTGGATGCCGCGATGGGTGTCTTCCTCGTCGGCACCTATCACCTGCGGATGCACAGCGAAACCGGGACGCCACCCCGCGCGGCATGGCTCGGCAATGGGTGGTTGCCTCGAATGCCCGACAGTCTCGAGGATCTGGATCTGCTGCTGGTCATGGTCGCCAAGTCCCGCGTTGTCCACCGCGACGGCATCCACTTCCAGGGGCTGCGCTATCTCGACCCCACTCTGGCCGCCTATGTCAGCGAACCGGTGACCCTTCGCTATGATCCTCGCGACCTCGCCGAGATCAGGGTGTTCCACCGCAACCGATTCCTCTGCCGGGCCATCAGCCCGGAGCACGCCGGTCAGGCCATCACTTTCAAGGACATCCAGGCCGCCCGCACCGCGCACCGTCGAGCCCTCCGCGGCCAGATCGACGAGCGGATTGCCCGCGTCGCCGATTTCCTGCCCGACCACGCCCGAGACACGACGCCACCCTCAGCGGTACCGCAACAACAACGCCGGTCGGCCCCGAAGTTGCGTACCTACCTCGAAGACAGGTGATGACCGGCAAACCGCTTGGCCGTCGCATTGGAACGTTCATCGCCACCAAGGAACACCGACGCTTCACCGAGTTTGCCGATACCGTGCGCAGACACCGCTACATCGGTCTGTGCTATGGCCCGGCCGGGGTGGGCAAGACCCTCTCGGCGCGCCGTTATGCCTGCTGGGATCTTGCCGAACCGCTGTTGCTCACCTGGGGACCGCGTGATCCTTCAGATGCAAAGGTTTACGCGGCACTATCGCGATCTCGTTCGGTGTTCTATACCCCAACGGTTGCAGGAGGACTGCGCGAGCTCCGCGACGAGATGAAGCGCTTGACCGATCGCGTGAACATCTGCATCGACCAGCACATCCACCGCCATGAAGAATCCCGCAGTGGCTCACAGGCGGACCTCGTCGAGCTACTGGTCATCGATGAGGCCGAGCGCCTGTCCGCGACGGCCCTGGAATACGTCCGCGATGCGTTCGACCGCGCTGACATCGGCCTACTGCTCATCGGTATGCCCGGAATCGAGAAACGCATGGCTCGGTATCCCCAGCTCTACAGCCGTGTCGGTTTCGCTCACCACTACCGACCCTTACAAGGCGATGAGCTCTCGTTCGTCCTCACCCGCCATTGGCGCCAATTCGGCCTCACCCTCGATGACGCCGACTTCACCGACCACCAGGCCATCGCCGCGATTGCCCGCATCACCGGCGGTAATTTCCGCCTCCTGCACCGGCTGTTCGTTCAGATTGAACGCGTCTTGCGTATCAATGACCTGACCGTGATCACCAACGACGTTGTTGACGCCGCTCGAAGTACCCTCGTCATCGGCGCCACATAGCGCTGAAGATTACGCGCCAACTACCTCTGAAGATCACAACGAGGTTCCCGCATCCGTGGCACCACTACGCAAAAAGTAGACTTTTTGCACTCGGTTGGTGCTGCCGCGCATTAGCTTTTTCTAATTTTTACCTTTTCGAGGGGTTGGGCTCAGATAGCCAGATTGATGGACGACCTCCTCGACCAGGCGTTTCACGCCACGGTAAATCAGGCTGTCCTTCGACGCCGGCTTGCAGATGGAGACGTGGTCTTCGTCCACCGGAATGGGCACCACACCGACGATCCCCGGATCGGCGGTGGTTTCATTGACCACCAGGAGGCCGGCGACGGGACGCTTCTCGCAATACACCACGGTGGTGATGTCCAAATCCACGACGTGGCCGCGATACCAGAGATTGAGTTCGCGCAGTCGCGGGTGATGGGCTTCCAGTTCCTCGACGCTGACCGTGGTGCGCAGCAGGCCGCCGATGTATTGGATCCAACTGGCCAGATCCGCGCCGGAATGCGGGGTGGACAGAAAGACGATGGCTCTCGTTTGGGTGGCGATCGCTTTCCAGGCCGGATGGCCGAAGTCGCAGGCATGGCGCAGCAACTGCTTGACCAGCAGCCCGCCCAGACTGTGGCAGACGAACACGACTGGCCGGCGACCGATCCCGTCGAGTTCGAGCTGATGCAGGACATTGGTCGCCCGGTCGGCCAGTGGCATGGCGTGCCCTTTCCAGGCCGAGGCATTGACCGCATACCCCAGGGACCAGACGCCGACCGCCGGCACGTTTTCTCCCAGCCAGGCGGGCCAGAAGGCGTCCGGGCGATCCTTGGGGTGCCAGGTGGTGCGGGCATCGCCGTCGAGACCGTGGACGAAGACAACGTCGGCGACGCGGTCGGAGTCATCGCAACCGCTGATTTTTTGCAGGCCGTCCATTTTCGTGCTTCCCAGGCCGAGTGTGGCCGTTTCTTTGGATTGTAGAGCGGTGATCCGCGTTTTGCCGAGGATGATACGTCGCCGATGGACAACGCTCGTTCAAGCGTGACATTGATGTGGACATCCACGAGTAGCGCCATCGAAAATAAGCGTAACCGCTTGCGGAACCTGGAACGCAAGGCTGCCGATGCGCGGGCGCGCGAAGTGTCGCGCTCGGCAGCACTGCGTACCGACGATCTCTTTGCGGAGACATGATCATGCATCCCAGCCTGAATCTGGATAAAGCCACCCTGGCCCGTTTCTGCGAAACGCACCACATCCGTCGCCTTTCGCTGTTCGGTTCGCGGCTCGAGGGTACGGCTAAGCCGGATAGCGATATCGACCTGTTGGTGGAATTCGATCCGAAGCATATTCCGGGGCTATTGGCCATCGCCGGCATGGAAATCGAACTATCCGAACTGCTGGGCAAGAAGGTGGATTTGCGCACCGCGGGCGATCTATCTCGCTATTTCCGCGATGAAGTGGTGCGTATGGCTGAGGTGCAATATGCCGCCTGAAGATCGGATTCGGTGGCAACACATGATCGAGGCGGCCGAGGACGCCATCAACTTCTTTTCCGGACGTCAGCGAACCGACCTGCATCGAGACCGCATGTTGCTGTTTGCCGTGGTCCGCGCCATCGAAATCATCGGTGAGGCCGCCAACAAAATAACGCCACAGACCCGCGCCACATACAGCGAGATACCCTGGCCGGCGATCATCGGTATGCGCAACCGGCTCGTTCACGCCTATTTCGAGATCGATACTGATATTGTTTGGGTGGCGGTTACTCAGGAAGTACCTGCATTGCTGGCTCAGTTAAAAGCCATCCGGGAATAAATCAGGAAAGCGCATGGCCACCCATCGCGAACGCGTCGGCAAAGCGTTGGAACAACCCAATCATGCGGGAAGGCCAGAAGACTCCAAGCTCCACGCCGATCGGCCCCAGTTCCAACACCCTCAGCCCAGCGTCCACGGGCGCACGTACACCACGTTGGGCTTGGGCAGGGTCGCCGCGAAGGGATTGAACCGCATCGAGGGCGCGGCCACCTCCTCGGCGGTCGGCACCCGGAACACCGGCTGACCGAGCGGGGCGCCGTAGTCGATTTGGATCGACTGCAAGGCCGACAAATCCCGCACGTACATGATTTGAACGGCCGGCCGGTTGCCGTCCGGGGCCTGACGGCTGGGGAGGGTCGCCACGATGGCGCGCAAGTGCGCAAACTCCGGTTCGGTCAGCAGCCGCTGGAGCAGGTCGGGATGCTGGCTGATTTCATCGAAGCGCAACGCGGCGTTGCGCGGCAATTCCGGCGCGCCGGCTTCGGCCAGATAGCGCCGGGCATGGTCCTGAATCCGCTCGGCAACCTCGCGGGCGCAATACATGCGGTTCAACCACAGCACCTCGACCTCCGGCACCCGCTCGGCGGGCAGTTGGCGGCTGGCCTGCTGGACCTGATCGAACGCGGCGAACACCCGCGCGCCGATCCCGTAATAGCCCTGCTGTTGCGCCCGTTGCAGCGCCTGCCCCAGCCAACGCGGCGCGTTGATGCCATAAAACAACGTGACGCCACCCGCCGGCAATCGCTGGGCGGCATTGGGGAGAGGCGCATCGGGCAGCGGAACGTCCACCGGCGGCGGCGCGTTCACCGGGAGAAACAGCCCGGTCAACAAGGTCGGCGCAAAGGATCGCAACGGTAACGCGTCGGAAGAGGGTTCGGCCATACGCTCGATCACCAGGTTGAATCAACGAAAAATAATTTTTTTCAGTATAATAACAAAATAGATAGGCTCATGAATACGTCATGAAACTCACCTGGACCGGTCCGATGGCGCCTCTTCTCGTACCCGATACTGATACCTTGCATCTCGATCTGGATGATCGCCCCGTCTGCGGGCAAGACCTGCTGTTTCTACAACAATGGTACAAGCTCTCGCGGACCGACCTGTGCTATCTGTTGGGTCTGACCGATATGAAATGGTGTTATTACACCAATCCCCAGCATGTCCAAGAACCGTTGGGCGATCCGGCCGTTTCATTGCTGGTGTGGGTATTGGCGCATTATCCCGAAACGGTGTTCCTGCCAAGCTTTCCCACCGCCGCCGAGGTGTATCCGCTCTACGAACGGTTGGCCGAGCAAGGCGCCCAACGGTCGCACGGTCGTGGTCGCGATCGTCTTTATTTGGGCCGCACGGCGTTCAGCCTGTTGCTCGGCCGGGAGATCGGCAGCGCGAGCCGCTGGCTGTCGGAAACCCAACCCGCGACGATTGCCCCGACCGTGGCGCGGCTCCTGTTCGTGCTGAAGACCCTCCTGCAAAACCACGGGGTCGCCGGCCTCGACGCGTGGGTCGAACAGGCCCAGTTGGAAGCGCAAGCACGCGGTCTTGCGCTCCACGACAAAATGACCTCGTGGTTTCGCGGCGACGGCGAGCGGAAGGTGGCCAACCCTCGTCCGCCGGTCCAGCGCCCGCCCGGCACTCGGAAGAAATCGAAAAAAGAGACGCCCAAAGCGACACCCAAAGAAACGCCCGATGCCGCCGACAATCCCACCCAGGCGACCGGGTAGCCCACCGCCCCCGTTCCCTTGACGCTGGCTCAGGAAGGCTCCCCATGGCAATGCCCCTGCCCGACGAACACCAACTCGAAGCACTCAAAAGCCGCGCGCTGCGAGGCAAGGACTTAGTGTTGCTGCGCCAGTGGCTGGGTCTCAACATCGCCGACTGCTGCTATCTGTTGGGCATGCCGCTGATCCGCTGGCATTACTACCAAAAGCGGCCGGAGAGCCTGATTCAGGACGCGGGGGTGGCGATGCTGGCCCGCGCCTTGCTGACCCATCCCGAAGTGCATTACCTGCCGCGTTTTCCCACCCCGGCGGAGATGTTGCCCGCCTATCGGCGTGCCCTGGCGCAAAGCAACCGGGAACTGGCCGACCCGGACACGGCGTTGGGCTTGTTGCTGGGCCGCGACCGCACCAGCGTGAAGCGCTGGCTCGACGGCACCGGCCAGCGTCAGACGCCCCCGCCGGTCAGCCGGCTGTTGGGGGCGCTGCAAATCCTGCTGCTCCATCATGGGGTATCGGGCTTCGAAGCGCTGGTCGACCGGGCGGCCTTCGAAGCCGCCGCCCGGGGTTTCGATCTGCATTCCCCCGCCATGACGACCTGGGCGCGCCGGGCGCCGTACCGACCGCGTCAGCCCCGCGCCACCCGGCCGGGCCGCCAGCCCCGCGCGCCGCGCCCGGAACCCGATGCGGCGGAAAATGAGACGGACACCGCGCCCGATACCGACCCGACCGACCCGACTCAAACCTCGACCCGCGCGGTGGGTCGGCCGCGTCAGTAGCCCACCGCCGTAGCCGGCCACCGTCAAAGCGCCCGGTAGCCGGCTACGGCTGAAACCGTGCCGCCGCAGCGCCGCGTGCGGTCGCCCGCTGGGCGTCGTCTCGCGCCTGTTGAATCGCCCCTTGCTGCTCGGGATGACCGAGCGGCAAGCCGCACTCCGCCGCCAGCCGCGCGCACAGCGCTTGATAGGCGGCATCCCCCTCGACCTGAAAGCGTCCCCATTTATGGGCGGCCAATTGCAGCGCCGCCCGCACGGTGGTTGCGTCGTGCTCGGCGTGCACGATGATCTCCCGGCCCCGATCCACGAAGCCGGCCGGGCCGTCGGGCGCGTCCACCCGGCGATAATCCACCCGCCGGCCGTAGACGACCGCGACGAAACCACGGATGTCGCGAGCTTGGAGGATGAGGGTCTCTTCCCCCTGAAGGAGTAAGGCGATCAGCCGTGCCCGGCGGTGGGCTGGACCGGCGGTTGGCGCCGTCAGCCAATCCTCATAAGTGAGGAAATCGCCCCCTTGCGCCTGAGCGTGCTTTCGCGCCCGCCGCTGGCGTTCCAGAAGCGCCGCCCGCTCGGCCGCCTGCCGAGCGGCCAGCAGACTGCGTTGCGTATTCAGTTCGGCCCCGCGTCCGCGCCAGCCGCCGGGTGAAACCGACCGCCACAAGGCCTCCCGTTGGGTCCGATGCGCCGCCCGCAGGGCCTCGCGCTCGCCGGCCTGGGTCGCGCGTTGAGCCTGCGCCGCCGCCCGTTTGTGATGCTGGTGCGCTTCGCGGGCCGCGTGGTATTCCGCCCAGCGCGCGGTTTCCGGCCCGTCGGGTTCGGGTGGTCGCGCCGCGACGCGCCATCCCTCTGGGGCGGGTTGGTACGCGCCCAGCCGCCGCTCGACGGCCAGCAGGCTGCAATCCCGACCGGCCCGCGAGGCTTTCACCGCCGTTTCGCCGACCCATAACACGGCCCCACTGCCCTGACGCGAGTAGCGCAGTCCCAGGGCGGCCAGACGGGTATGCAAATCCGTCCAGCTCGTGGCCGCCCGAATCGCGGGCGCGGCCACGTCGGCGGCCATCTGGGTGGCCGATTTCACGCCGCCCGCATGGCGGCTGGCCTGGCGGTTACGAACCCGTTGCGCGTCGGCCACCGCAAGCTCCAGAGGCGGATGCCGGTCCCGCTGGACCGTCCCATCGGCTTGCACCCGATACCGCCCGTGTGCCTCGCGTTGCCAACCTTGGGCGTATTCGATCCGAGCCACCGCGCGATGCAGCGCTTCCAGGTCGAAGCCTTGGTTGATTTCAACCACCTTACGGGTGATGGGATGCACTCGGTTCACCATCAGGTGCAGATGCACGTTGTCGGTATCGGCATGCAACCCGTAGAGCGTTTGATGGCCGACCAGTCCCATCGTGTCCAGAAACAAATCGACCGCTTCCTCGATCTGGGCCGGGGTCGGTTGCTCGCCCCGTGGCCAGCTCAGCACGTAATGATTGATCGGGTCCTTGCTGTGGGCCGATACCTCGGCCAACGCCAGCATCTCTGCTTTTTGACCGGCGCGGGTGGTGGCCTGAAAACCGCGCGCGCCGCCGTGGATGCACTTCTCCCGCACATCGCCGCCGGTCGGGCGCTGAGCGTAATCAGCCAGTCCCTCGACCCGCGCCGCCTTGGCCGCGTGAGCCGCCACACGGGCGTTCGGCGGGGCGCTTTCGGGCTGATCGATGTAATGGGCCAGTCGATGAACGCGCACCCGCAACGCCGCTCCCTTGGCTGGATTTCGGACCTTTTTGCCGATCACCGCGTTGCTTGCTCCGTTTCATCGCCTTGAAGAGCGGCGCCCAAACAGTCGATCGCCGCCCGCTGCGCCGCCAAAATCGCGGCGATGTCCTCGTCGTAAACGCCCGCGCTTTTCCCCGCCAAGGCTTCCGCCCGCACGCACGCTTGGCGAAGGTGTTCCACCGCCGCCCGATGGGGTTCAAACAGCACCTTGAGACCCAACAAACGCCGCCGTGCCAACGCGCTGGCCGTCATCCGTGCGCGGTTCGCCAGCCCCCAAAAGGCCGCCTTCTCTTCGCTGCGCAAGCGCACTCTCAGTACGGCATCCAAGCGGCTGACCCTCCCTTGTTGTACTCCCCGCTGTCGCGTACCGCCTTCCGATGGGGTATTGCGCTTTTCACCGTCGTTCGAAACCTTCTTTTTCATTCGATCGTCTCCACCGCCAAGGACGGGATGGGCGGTCCGTCACCCTACAGCCCCACGCGATACCCCGCGGGTATCGGCCCGCGAGAAGCGTAGCGCCGAGTGGCCGTTTGCGAGTTGTGGACACAACTCCCATCCTGTAATCACGATTGACCCTCCTTGAGCGGTCGGCGGGCCTTCCTGGGCGGACGGTTCATGAGTCGGTTTCATGAGCCGGGTCCATAAGCCGGGTCCATAAGCCGGGTTCATGATCTCGGTTCACCCTCTTGGTGCATCAACCCAGTTCACGATCCCGGTTCACGATCCCGTTCACGATTGACCCCCCTTGAGCGGTCGGCGGGCCTTCCTGGGCGGTCGGTTCATGAACCCTACTCATGAACCCGGTTCATGAGTAGGGTTCATGCTCTCGGCTCACCCTCTCGGTGTATCAACCCAGTTCACGATCCCGTTCACGAAAGCCGGTTTCATGAGTAGGGTCCATGATCTTGGTTCACCCTCTCGGTGCATCAACTCAGTTCACGATCCCGGCTCACAATCTCGACCGATCAACCGAGTGCATGCATCCATTTCAAAGACTTCACGCCTCAACCGAATCAACGAACCGGTTCAGCCACCCGTCTCCTCCAGCGGATTGACGAAACCGTTTCAATCGACCGTTTCGCCACCGGCGTCCAGGCATCGGGCTGAAATCTTGGGTTATCCACTCCCGCATCGCCCCGCGCGTCGAACTGGCCGATCCGCCGCGTCCATCCTTCCGGTTCAAGAGACCCCAATGGCCGCCGGGGCCGGCGGATCACGATCCAGGCGGTTGGCCGAACATCTTCGCGATGGAGAGCACCGCTAATGCCCGCCGAATGCCGATCCTTGCCGGTCGCCTTGGTTGGCGGTGTGGCGCTCACCGCAGTGGTGAGGGCAACGTGTCGATGACCACCAAAATATATTTAATTATATATTATAACGTAATCAGTTTCTTTTCCATCATGGAAATTATCTGATGGATCAACACGGGCGACTGGCGGTCCACGATGAGATCGGCACGAACCCGTGGGGTTCCGAGCAAAAAACACGCGCTTCGTCAGGCCAACTGCAACTGTTAAATTTATCCTTAGGATTCAATAGATATTCAATAATAAGCCCGTCTCGTGATCCGATCCGGCGCATTCCACAAAAAACCGATTCGAGGCCTGCCCCAAAACCTTTCCGAATGAATCGAATCAAATAGTCAAATACGTTATAGTATGTTATAAGAAATAAAGAAATGAGCAAAATGAAGCCTCATTCGATGAAGAAAACAAATCAGCTGAACGCGGCGGTCATTCTCCAACGTCTGACCGAACGCGTCGCCCACACCCCGCCGGTACGTCGTTCCCGGGCCTGCCCGAAGGGTGCATTGATCGAACAACTCCGCGAGCCGCTCCAGGCGTTGCGCCGGGAACATCGATGCTCCTTGCCCCTGTTGGTGGAGCTGCTGAAGGAATGTGGGTTCCAGGTCCACTCGAGCACCCTGAAACGCTATTTAGGGCCGGCCGCATCCGCGCGAGCGGCTTCCCCAACCGGCGCGCCAGCGGTGATTCCACCGCGCGCGTCGAGGTCCGAGCCTTCCGACGCGGGGGTCCCGATCGTGACGTCCACGCTGGATTCGGTCGTGACGCCCGACCCCGCGCCGGCCGCCGCAGCGGTCCCGTCCCGGCATGAGGTCACCCCGTCGCGGCTTCACCTCGCCAGCCGCTTCACGCCCAAGCCGGAAGTCCCCTATCCCGAGTTACTCCGCCAGGCGGCGTCCCGAAAACAAAGTCAGGATACGGCCCCCGCGTCGGACGACCCACCGGGATCGTCCGACCCGCCGACCCCATCGGCCTGATTGTCGGTCTCAGCGTCGGCGTCCCGATCTGTTTGCCCTTGCCTTGAGCCTTGAGAGGAACCGTTGATGAACGCACCGATCCCCCTTCACCTCACACCAGGGTTGCCCACCCTGTTCACCGTCGGCGGCTGTAAGGGGGGCGTCGGCAAATCGATGGTCTCCATTGCCCTGCTGGACTACCTCCTGTGGCGCGACACGCCGGTATTGCTGATCGATACCGATACCTCCAATCCCGATGTATGGCGGATGTACGGCCAGGAACCTGGCGTGGTCCCGGAGGCGTTGGATTTGGATGAGGCGTCCGGCTGGATCGATCTCATTAATCTGTGCGAGGCATACCCGGATCGGGTCGCGGTCATCAACACGGCCGCCCGCAACAACCAAGGGGTCGCGGCTTACGGCACGACGCTCCAGCGGGCGCTGCCGGAGTTGCGGCGACGGTTCGTGACCTTGTGGGTCATCAATAACCAGCGCGATAGCGTGGAGCTGCTGGAGGATTATGTCCGCGCGCTACCCGGCGCGGTGGTCCACGTCGTGTGCAACACCTTCTTCGGGCCTCGCGCCGCCTTCGGGCTGTATGACGCCCTGCCCGTCGCCGAGGACATCACCCGGCGCGGCGGGCGCGTGTTGACCCTGGATCGCTTGGCGAGCCGCGTGAGCGACGATCTGTATTCCCGACGGCTGTCCATTGCACAGGCATTGACCACCGGGACGCCGGACACGCTACCCCTGGGTAACCGGGTCGAATTGCAACGCTGGCGGGAGGTCGTGGCCGAGATGTTCGCCGCCCTCTGGTCCGTCGAACGGTCGCAACCGGAACCGATGGAGTCATCCGAATGAGCCCTGAAACCGCTTCGCGTCAGCCCGCCGCCGCGACCGCCGACACCCCCAAGACGCCTCCCCACGATTCGGCCCGACCGGCGCGCGATCCGCATCTGGAAAGCGCCTTCGAGCGATTGATCGGGCATCAAGCCACGCCGCAAGATCGGGCGCGGCTCCATCAGGTCCGGGACAGCCTGGGCTTGTACCCCAACGATGCGCTCTGGGACGTGCTGATCGCTTTACAGTATTACTACTCGCTCTATGAGCGGTTTCCGGCGATGATCCGGGGCGCCGCGCGCGAACTGCTGACCGAGTGTAAAAACGAGAGCGACCGGCATATCGCCCACGCGAAACAGCAGGTCCAACACCGGACGGACGCCGCCGCCGTCGAGGTGGCGCAAGCGGCGGTCGCGGCGCACGCCTCGCTGGAGAAAACCCTCCAGCAATCCGCCCGCCGGATCGCGCTCGCGGCCGGATTCGCCACCCGCTGGCCCTGGGTGCTGGGTAGCGCGGCGGCGATGGCGATGGCGTTGATCCTCACCGGCGCGGTCGCCCTGGGTTTCGGGCGCCAGCAAGGTTACGCGGCCGGTTACACGGCGGGCGTTGCCGTGGCGATGCAGCCGCAACGGACCCCCACGGCTCCGCTGGGGCGCGGGCGCTAGTTTGCCTAAAATGCCGCCACCACCGATTCACCCCAGTTTTTCTGGCATAACTTATGCCCAGGGATACTGGCGGAAAATCCGACTACACTTGAGGATCATGACCGTCTTCGATTGCGCGGAAGGCCGAACGGGGCTCGCGTTCCACCGTTCGCCAGCAGACCCGCGCGCCAAGGAGAATACCCCTTGTCCAGCCAAGTCACCGCACTTCGTTCGGACCGCCATCTGGCCGACTCGATCCGTCGCGTGCTTGCCACGCCCGGCGCTCCGCTCGACGAACGAATCCGCCACGCGCTAGAACCGCTCTTCGACCACGACTTTTCCCGCGTGCGGATTTACACGGATGCGGCGGCGGCCCAATGCGCGGCCCGCCTAAACGCACGCGCGTTTACCGTGGACGAACGCGTGGTTTTCGCCGCCGGCGCCTACGCGCCCGCCACCAAGGCGGGCCTGCGCGTGCTGGCGCACGAGCTGACGCATGTCGTGCAAAACCGGCGGTCGTCGAACCGGGAGCGGTCGGTCGACCTGCGAGGTTTGGTTTCCGCCGAACGGGAAGCCGAACGGGCTGGCGCGCGGGTAGCCGAAGGATTGCCGGCGGGTAACATTCAGGAAACCGGCGTTCCCATCGCGTTCACGCCGTCCAGCGGCGCGATCGAGCGGTTGATTTCGTATACCTGGACCGATTGGACGGTCACGATGAGCGAGGAGACGGCCGTGCTCGGCGTGCTGCGCACCGATCCGGACATGCCGGCCACGATTCGCGACCTGCACGCATCGCGAATGCTGTACGCGCTGGTTGATCGGGTGGACGAAGGAAACAACCCACGGCAGTTGATCGAATTGCTTGGCGGGGGATCCGACGCGGGTACCAAAACCCTGGTCCGTCCCGCCGTCAGCACGTACCGCATCTATCTGATTTGGTACTTCGACCTTAGCCACGAGCTGCAAAACGGTTTCCGGCGACTGGGTGCCTGCTTCACGGCGACGCCCTTCAACATGGCGCCTTATGCCGCCCTCATTCCGAGCGCGCCCGACGCGCCTTTCTCGGGCGCCGGCGCTTCGGGAGTCAATCCGGCGACCCTGTCCGTACCGTTATCGGATCAGGCGTTGATGGCGGGCGGTCATGATGCGACCCGGGCGCGCTATTCCAACCCGATTCCCGGCAGTTTGCCGGCTTATCTGGCGACGCTGTCGTCGGCCCAGCGCAGGCAGCAGGCGACACTGCTGGTCCAACAACCCATCGTTTCCATCGTGCCGCATTCCTACGGCGCGCGGCTACCCTCGCGCGCGGATGTGATGCGGCTGGCGGCGGATCGTCACAACTTGCATCCGGCGCTGCTGGCGGCGTTCATCCTGGCCGAGCAACGCGATCAGTCGCGAAACGAGGACGCCAAGGATCTGACCGCCGCGACCAGCCTCATGCAAGCCAATACCTCGATCGGGCTCGGCCAAGTGGTCGTCTCCACCGCCAGAGGTGAGGATCTGTTCTCGGATCTGCTTTCGACGTCCTTTCGGTCGTCCCTGAACCATACCTGCATCGCCATGTTGCTGGCTTCGGACGAATTCAACATCTTCGCGGTCGCCCGATACATTCGGCGGGTTGCCAACCGCGCGGCCGGCCGCTCCATCGCCTCGCTCCCGAGGACCAAACGCGCCTTTCCCGGAATCAACCTGGCGGCGTACGCCGCCAACTCCCGTGCCTGGCCGGACGACAACATCCGGGCGCTGGGTTCCGAATACACCTCCGCGCCCTGGGACGATCGGGTTTCGGTGGGATGGGGCAATTTCGTCCTCGAAGCCTATCGTGACATATTGGCGAGCGGGATCTTTTGAGCGATGAAGATCGTGCCAGCCCATCGCTCGCTCGCGCTCGTCGTGCTCGCGACGGCCACGATCGCGTGCTCCGACTCCGGCACGCCTTCCCAACCGGCCACTCATTCAACGGTGAATGCGATGCAATTCAAACACGCGAACGGTTTGATGCTGGCTTTACCCGACGGCGCTTTTCGAGTCGAGGAAAGCGAGGCGGGATTTCGCATCGAACCGCCCGACGCCGCATCGATGCGCAATCCATTGGAGATCGAAGTCGTCTTGCGCGCCGGCGAACCCCCCGGCGCATGGCCGGAGGCGAAACCTCTGGGCAACGTCGTCGCGCGCTATCGAACCGAGGTGGCGGCGGGTGGTTCCGGCGGCGACGAACACGCGCTGACCGCTTGGATTCCCTGTTCCACCGGCTTTGTGGTCGTCCATCAAATCCAGCGGTTGGAGCCGCCGGAAGAGCCGGATTTTAGCCCGGCATGGACCGTGCTGGGCGCGGCGCGTTGCGAAAAGCCAACCACTCGGAATTAACAGCGCGCCAGCCCGAATCCTGGGCGGATTCGTGACGCAACGCGCGGTCGTCCCGGTGAAGCATGCCGTCGCCTAACTCGCCACGGGAATGCTCCCGGTCGGTCGGGCCGACAGGTCTTCCACCAGCTCGATCAACCGCCGCGTCCGGCGTGCATCCCCCAGCTCCACACCCCCAATTCCCGGGCGACCCAACTCAGCGCGAACTCGTAAAATACAATTATATTACAATAAGTTGAGATTTATTGGTAAACAGGTGGGGTCTGATCTCCCCGCTAACGCGGCAAAACCCCCAAACCGTTCACTCCGTTGATTCCCGACACCGTTTCGGCTAAACCAGCATCGCCCCCGTCGGCCAAACCGAACCGCCCGGTTTGACGCCGTTGGGATCGATTCGTCCGACGGCGCCGGCCCGTCCGACCCGACCGTCGGACCTGAAGCCGGACGAGCGGACCGCGTGACGCCCGCGCCGGCTCGGATCACGTCATGACAAACAGGAGGACCGCCATCGTGCAAAGCAAAAAAATCTTTCTCGCCTCGTCTTCCGAACTGAAGGAAGACCGGGAGGCATTCGAGATTTTCATCAACCGCAAGAACAAGGACTGGGTCGCCAAGGGCGTCTTTCTCGAACTCGTCCTGTGGGAAGATTTTCTCGACGCGATGTCGCCAACCCGGCTGCAAGACGAATACAACCGGGCCATTCGGGAATGCAACCTCTTCGTCATGCTGTTCTTCACCAAGGTGGGAAAATACACCGCCGAAGAATTCGAGACCGCCTTCGGCCAGTTCCAGGCCACCCGCAAGCCGTTCATCTTCACCTATTTCAAGGATGGGTTCATCCCAACAAAGGTACGTGAGGCGACATAGCTATTCGCGTATTACCTTGATGTAGTTGGGTTTTCTGCGTTTTTGCTCTCCCGAATTTGGACATGTTTCATGCGGCTGATTTCATTTGTCGGAGAACAAGCAAGTTGAAAGCTCTAGACATAGGGCTGTTTCTTGTAAAGAAATGGGTGTACGGAATTACCGGCATGTCCTGTAGTCGTTCAAACTAAATTTTTAACAGGTGGTTGCCCCCTGTCCAAAAACGCTCCTTTTAGGACATCCTTCGCTCAAGGAAAGTCTCTGAGGCAACCCCTTGTTCTTTCAACTGATCAGCAGCAAATCGAGAACGGAAAGACCCTCTCAGCTACCGCTCGTCAATTCAGCACAAGCCGACAGACCATCCTGCGCGTCAGGGATCACGTCTGATCCTATGTCGCCTCACGTACCTTTGTTGGGATGGACCCAACTCTAAACAAACCCCGAAATGCTCAACGATGCGTTCGGCTACCGTTACTTGAAACGCGGCTCCTGGTCGAGTCGTCAAGCCTTGATCGATCACATCGAAGCCGCGTGGCCCGAGTACAACCAACACCAGGCCCATCCGTTCGAATGGACCTGGACCAACCAGAAAATGCGCCGATGGTTTGCTAAACATACCACCACGACCACCCAGTCGCCTTGAGCTCTTTTCTTGCAAAACTTATGGCCAGGGACACCAGGTCGGAACTACGGACGCTTGCGCGGTACGTTGCCAGGTGCGATCAGTGACTTGCCGGTGTTTCAACGTCCGAAACCACCGCGAAAGAGATCGAGGAAGGGGCGAATAGCGGAAGTCGGGCCACGAGGTACCGGAATCTTTTCTCGTTGACGCCAACGACCGAAATCGCCTACAAACACATTGGTCCCATAACACGCGAGATCTGGCAAACTGAGTTGCCGCCGAGAATCGTCACGCTTCGCGAGGGATCCGAGGCATAGCAGGTCCGAATGACCCCCGGTGATGCAAGGTATCTCAGCCTAACCTCTGAGCAACGCTATCGGGCTGATTCCCCGCCGGCGCCGTCGGTGAATTGGTTGAGGCAATGCCGGGAGCAGAAATAACGCGACGGACCCTTCTTGCGCAACACATAGGGGGTATCGTCGATCCGTACGAGCATCCCGCAGACTGGGTCCACCGCCTCTTTTCGATGGGCCGGTTGTGCGTTCGTCGAGCTTCCCGCATCCTGCCCGATCAGTGACAGGACCTCGTCCCCCGTATAGGCCGCCAGACATGCGCGCGCGAGCCGCTCGCATTCTTCTTCGCTCAGCATCTGAAGCCGTCGCTTCACCGAATATGCGGTGCCCGGCGCCACACTGAAGTCCCGCAAGCCCAGCCCAACAAGCACCGGCAACATCACCTCATCGGCGGCCACCTCGCCGCAGATACCGAACGGTTTCCCTGCATTGGACGCGTGTTGCGCCAACGCCTGGATGACCTGCAAGACGACGGGATGCGCGGGTTGATAGAGATCAGCGACATTGGCGGCATTGCGCTCCACGGCAAACAAATATTGCACCAAGTCGTTGGTTCCCACACTGGCGAAGTCGACTTCCTCGAGAAGCCGCTCGAAGCTCCAGGCGGCGCTTGGCGTCTCGACGAGCACGCCCAACAAATAGCTTCGCTGGAAAGGCAGCCCTTCGTCTTCGAGAGATCGCGTGGCCTGATCGACCAATCCGCGCACGAATCGCAACTGATCGATGCTCTCCAGCATCGGGAACATCAACCTCAGGCGGTGCTCGCCTTCGGCCGCGCGGAGCACCGCACGGATCTGGGTAATAAGAATCCCGGGGTGGTAGCGAAACAGCCGATGCGCCCTCAACCCAAGGTACGGATTATCCTGCGGCCCGAATCGCATGTGCTCGACGGGCTTGTCCGCGCCAAGATCGACTGTACGGAACACCACCGGTTTGGCCCCGGCCAACTCGAACAGACGGCGATAAGCCAAGAACTGCTCGCGTTCGCTCGGGAAGTCATCTCTGTAGCGCAAAAACAGGGTCTCGCTGCGGTACAGCCCGACACCCTCAATTTCGGCCCAATCCACTGCTTCCAACTGATCGGGATCCACGATGCTTGTCCATACCCGCGCCCGCGGCGCTCCAGCCAGGGGAATACAGGGAACAGTAACAGTCGCATCGTCCTTGGGCCGACGCGCACGTAGCTCCGCGTCCGTTGGATCGATGAGAATATCGCCGTCACACGCGACCAGCACCGGCCACCCCGCATAGAGGCGAATGGAGTCCAGATTTGCCAGGCGCACGACCGGCATGCTGAATGACTTGGCCAGGATCGCGCCATGGGACAACGACGTACCGGATTCCACGATGAAACCGGCGACGGCGTGATCTCTCGCCTCCAGGACCAGGCTCGGAAGCAGCTCGTGGACCGCGAGGACAGCCTTCTGTGAGTCGTCGGCCAATCGCCCCAAGTCGAATAGCGTTTGGTTGGAAAGGCGGGACGTCAAGCGCATCCCAAGGTCCCGAAAGTCGGTCGCGCGCTCAGCCAGGATGGGGTCCGCCGCGCTGGCCAGAATCCCGGCGATCTTCTCCAGGACTTGCTCCACCGCGGACTCCGCCAGGACGCACGTATCGCGGATCAGCCCAAGGACCTGATCGTGGAGATCGGGATCCTTGAGCATCACCAGATGGGCGCGCAGGATCTCTGCCTCGCCCAGAAAGGAGTCCGCCATCAGTCGGTTGATAGCGTCCTCGATCTCTTCCTCCAAGGCATCGACCTGTCGCCGGAAGCGTTCGACCTCCACCGAAGGATCCTCTATCGACGGGTTGCTTGCATGGACGTACTCCGATACACGGGCAAGCACGCACAGGGGTCCCACGATGAAACCAGGCGCAATCGGAACGCCTTGAAATGAATTCGAGCTCATGCGTTGACAGCGCCTCGCGATATTAAGGTGGGACCTTTCATTCCCGACCTGTTGAATACTGAAAGTCCGCTTTGACAGCATCCTTTCCGGCCCTTTGGACCTGCACGGAAATCCAGTTCAAGGTCAGGTCCGACAAGACGAAATAGTTGCCGAAGGTCACCGCGTCCGCCACCTTCATGGGCTCGAGCCTGTTCTCGACATCGACCCATCCCGGCACCGAGACCCGTACCTTGACCTGGGAATCCGTGATGCGATCGCCGGACTCCCGGTCGAACAACGCAACCACCAAGTGGTACCCCTTGCCCCCGGAAGATGCGCCGCCATGCATGCGTCGCTCTTCGTTCGAGCCGCGGCCCTGGATCACCTCCGCCGGAATCACGCCAATGTAGATATCGATGCCGCCGACCGTTTTGTGAGTATCGTTCTGGTCCGCCTGTATCGCTGAGGAAACAAACAGCATGGAGGCGAAAGACAGCACTGTTACGACAAGCTTCAATTGAGGCATGATTTTATTCTCGAATCCTTAGGAAGCTGTCTTGAAAAAATCTGTTTGATTTAAAAGCTAATTTTTAGGCCGAGGCCATCAAAACAGGCCAATTTCACGCGACCCTGGACTGGCGGGTAACGGAAAGCCCGCTCAGCACCGTAATTTTTTACCAGACAGCCTCTAATGGTGGTGTTGACCTCGATCCGTCACCTGCATACTCAGGGCCTCGCAGTCCTCGGTGTAGTGCACCCAAGCCCGGCGCAGTCGCTCCGTCCACCTGCTGCCCAGTTGAGCACCAGTCTCCAGCAGCGTCCGCTCGATCTGCTCCTCGGTCGCTTCGATCAGGTCATAGGTGATTTGTACCGCGTCTTCCTCCACGACCAGATGTTTGATGCCCATCATGGCGGTGAGCGCATCTTCCAACATTCGCATTTCTTCCGGCGTGAGTGCCGTGTCAAGCTGGATGCAACGTCGCTTGAGCAGCTCTCGTCCCTCCTGCTTCGCCGCCTTCTGTCCCGGGAGGCCGACATAGAGGTGTGGGGTGGCCTGGAAACGCTCTCTGCACTGTTCGGAACAGAACGCGAAGTGCATACGCAGGTAGACCAAGGCCAAGTCACCTTCCTCGACTTCCATTTGGCAGACTGGACACTGCACTTTCATGGCACCCTCAACGGATCCGGTCGCGCATTGCCGCGCCGGAGCGTGACGAAGTTGTAGAGGGGTACCCAGATCAGGGCGAAGTACCATCCGTAGCCGTAGCTCTCGACCAGGCCCAGGAAGAAGCTCCCCCAGCTCAACCATTCAAAGCCCGGCAGCAGCATGCGCCACGCCTCGAACATGGCGTGCTCCGGAAACAGCAAATCAAAGGCCACGCAAAGCGCAAAAGTGACGGCGAGGAAAAGGCTGGTCGCATGGCCCACCGCCAGGAGTGAAACACCTTGTCTCATGATTTGTCCTCCAGTTGTTTGGCGTCGATGTAGCGCGCCGGCTCGGCCTCGAACTGGTCCAGACACGCCCTCGAGCAGAAGCGATAGAGGCTTCCCTCGTGCATCTTGCCGTAGCCGGCATTGGGGTCCACGGACATGCCGCACACCGGATCCAGGTGTTCGGTCTCGCCTGGAGCAACTTTACCGCCATGTCCGTGGCCGCCATGCGTCATGTGGGCACCGCAGCCGAACCGCATCATCAGGAAAAATACTCCGGCGAAGAGCAGCAGACTCAAGAATCCTTCCATTGCTCACCTCCGAGTTGCTTGTATTCCGGGACCGGGGTGAAAAGAAACCTGACCCACTCCCTCATCGGAGGGAAGAAACTGGGTCTGGACTGTGCGTAATGGGTGTAGGTTTCGCCGAAACGGGCGTACATGGCCGATTCCTCCCGCCGGGCCAGACGCACGTAGGCATAGGTAAGCACGGGCGCCATCAACACCGTGATCAGGGTCGGCCATTGCACCAGAAAGCCAGCGATCAACAGGAAAAGCCCGGTGTATTGCGGATGGCGTACGTAGGCGTAGAGACCGTCGGTGACCAAGTGCCCGCGGACCCCGTGCACCTGCCGCCAGCCCTTGGAGAGCAGCTCGTAGCCCGCCAGCATCAGCGCCAGGCTCAGCCCCATCACGAAAGCCCACGCGAGGGTCGAGCCACCGAGCACCACCACCCAAAGATGGCCGAGCTTGTGACTGAAGGGGTCGAGCGCGGGATAGGCGTCACCCAGCCATGCGGTCAGCAGATAGATGGTCAGCGGAAAACCGTACATCTCGCTGAACAGGGCCACCAAGAAGGCGGCCACCACCCCCATGCTGCGCCATTCCGCCCGCCCCTTCGGCGCGAGGAAGCTCAACACGAAAAACAGGAAAAGGCCGATGTTGAAGCCCGCCACTATCCACATGCCGTAGTCGTACGATGCCGTGCTCATTATCAAGGCCTTGCGTGCTCCGATCAGATGTCTTGCCTATATCGTTGCATCGCTCGTGCCAGGAACAGCTCATGGAATTAATATCTTGAATATCAGTTTGTTACGTGAAGGATGCTAGTATCAGGGAATCATGAGGGATGCGAGGACATACAACGGAGCGTCGAAAAATTTGACGAACCGTTAATCCGCTAGTTTCCGGAACGAAACAATCACGTTTGGGAACAAAAAGAACCGTCACTGCTGGTTCATGGCTTAAAGCGCCACTGTTGGAGGCGCCTGCTCGATGCGTAGAAAGAACGTCGTGCCGCATCTATCAGCCGACGCCAAATCCCGTTGCGCCAATCAAGCATCAAGGACTCTCGCTCCACCTCGTGTCTGCTTTTTTTGTACAGCCAATGGGCCGCGTTGCCCCGTTCCGCATGTCGAGCCATGGCAACCGATCGAATCTGGATCTCGAACACCGGGCCGTCGTTAGCCCTTACGCAGGTGTGTAGACTACGGTAGCCGTTTCCCTTTGGCCTGGCGATATAGTCCTTGAAACGGCTGACCTCGGGCTTGTAGGCTTGATGGATAACGCCAAGGGCGGCATAACAGTCGGCCTCGGTCGGAACAATAATGCGGAAGGCGAATAGATCGTAGATCTCGTCGAGGTCAAGCCCCTTCTCTTGCATCTTCGCCCAGACTCCGGCCGTGTGCTTCACCCGGTGCAGCACTCCTGCGCAGGGAATGGCTTTGTCTTTCAGCATCCGGTACAGAGCGTTGTGCTGTTGCTCCGTCCATGTCCCCCACGACACCTTCAATTCACCGAGACGCTTGTCCAGACTTGTAAATGTGTCAGGATCCATCAGACGCAAGGCCGCATCCTCCAGTCGAACCTTGAGTGGATGGAAACCGAGCCGATTAGCCTCCAGGACCTCTTGTCGCCAAACGCCGCGGGCGAGATGTACGGCCAGGGAATCATCGGGAGATGCGGCTTCCAGCCTCTTGCAGACGGCCATGAGATCCCGGTGAATGGCTGAGTCGCTTGGATCGGATGCGCTGGCCTCCGATCCAAACGTTCGTTGTGGGCTCTCTGGCAGAGAGAGACCGGCGCGCTCTGGTATCAAGGACCAAGCCTTTCGCTCAGCCTCGACCAGATGGGTCATCGAGCGCCTCACCTCCTCGACCATGTTGCCGAAGCGCCAAGCCAGCCAGCGGATCTCCCACGCCCCGCCGCTGATGTCGGTGAGTCCCCAGTAGCCCATCTCCATTTTTTTTATGTTCCGGACCAACTGATTGAGAGGTCTTGTCACCTGGAAATAGATGGCCGCGGCAAGAAACAACAGCACGACACCGACCGTCACGGTGAAATGGGCAGCCCACAGCAACCAGCCGCGCCGCGCCGCATGGCTGTCTTCCTGGATGCTCTTCAGCACTACCAAGGTGCCTTGCCCCCCTTCAATGAGCGGTGATGCGATCGGAACCCCGGCCCTGAAATAGTCCGCACGCGCCTTGGAAGCCACCACGTCCCGCGTGGACAGCACCTGTCGTTCGGCTGCGTCGAGCAATACGATATCGTGCACCGGATACCCTTTGCTCACATAGGCCGTATGGAACTCTTCCACATTCCGCAGCATGGAATCGGGTGTTGTGGCCTTTTCCAGGCGTATCGCAAGCGGTATCAGCGACAGCTTCAGAAGCTCCCGGCGTACTTCCCGGTCCTTCCTCAATTCGAAAAACTGCTGGGTGACCGAGATACCGCCCATGACGAGGCTGATGATCAGCGTTATTGACAGGGCCAACCGCCAGCCGAGGGAAAGTCCGCGGCTCGGTGGGGGTGGGATTCGCTGGTTGAATCCAGAGGCTTCTTCCATCAGGGATATCGTCCGTTAGCTGTACTGACCGAAACGAAACGTGTCGGTACAAGACGGCATCGCCAAGGCTTCGTTTTCATTCGCCGACCGATGTCATGAAGTGATGCACTCGGCCGGGCAGTGCCGGCTCTGAAGATCTGGCGGCGCGGACGTCATCCCGTGTGTCGCTGGTACTGCCAAGCCGCCATCGTGATCAAGAGGGGCGCAAAGACGGCGGCGGCCACTGCCACCAGAATCAGGGTCACGAACACATGATGATCGAGGTGCCCCTGCCGGAAACCCAGATCCGCCACGACCAGGGCCACCTCGCCCCGCGGGGCCATACTGGCTCCCACCACCAGGCCCGCCCAGAGACCGCCGCCGAGAGCGCCCACCATGCCCCCCAGTATTTTCCCCAACAGGGCGGTGCCTAGTAGGCCGATAAACAGACTGGTCATTCCCGGCTCCGTAACCACCTCCCACTCTGCTGCCACACCGATCAGAACGAAAAAGAAAGGTACCAGCAGCAGGACCAGTCGATTCAGGTTCCCGGTCAACTGTTCCCGATGCCGCCCGCCCACGCCTTCACCGATCCCCAGACCGGCAAAGAAGCCGCCGACGACCGCGGAGAGTCCAAGCCAGGCCGTCGCCCAGCCAGCCGTTAGCACAAGCAAAATCGCCGCCGGCGCTTGAAATAATCTCCCCGCGACCTGTTGCGCTGCCCAGCGGGAAACCCAGAACACGGCTCCCAGGGACACCAGCGCCAGCGCCAAGGAGCCGCCAAGCCGAGAGATGGAGAAGCCACCACTCAGCACGCCGTGGGCCACCGCCAGCAAATAGAGGGCGACGACATCGTCGATCACAGCCGCCGCAACCACAACTTCGCCGATCCATGATCGGAGCAAACCGAATTGCTGCAAAACCTGTACGCTGATGCCGATGCTGGTGGCGGCGAGCGCGGTCCCAACGTAAAGGGCTTCTGGTTCTGGCGAACCCCACCAGCTTGCAGCAACATAGCCTCCTCCCAGAGGTAGCACGATGCCCAGAATTGCCACCCAGCAAGCCGCCCACCCCGCCGCCATCAATCTGTCCAGGCCGATGTGCAGCCCAGCCATGCCCAGTAGGAGAACGACGCCGATCTCGGCCAGCAGGCGCAAGGCATCGTCTGCGGCGATCCAGCCGAGGACGGCAGGACCCAGGATTGCCCCAAGTGCAACCTGTCCGACGGCTGCTGGCAGGCCGACGCGCCGGCTGAGCCAACCCGCGGCGGCGCCGAGCAACAATATGAGGAGAAACGCCTGCATCATCCACCCGCCTCCGCAATCCGTTCTTCATTCTTGCAAAGATTGCAGCCTTGCCTCACAGCCGTGCCTCCCGCGGCTGCGGCGCGGATGGCGGCATTGGTCTGACTACGAGCGCGCAACTCCAGCACCTGAGTCAGTAGCACCAGGGCGATGATGACCGCCGCGGCCTCGAAATAGGTCGGTACCACACCCATGTCGTTGAACACCGATGCAGGGAAGATGCCCGACAGCAGCACTGCCACCACGCTGTATCCCGAGGTCACCGAGACGCCAAGGCCGATCAGGGTAAACATGTTGAGGTTGCGCGTGGTCAGCGACTGCATGGCATGCACATGGAAAGGCCAGCCACCCCGCACCACCACCGGACCCGCCAGGATCATTTCGAGCCATTGGCGCAATTTGGGATCGATGATTGCCGCCATTTGCCGCGGCCAGAACTCCGCTGCCAAGGCGCTGAGAAATATCGGAATCGCCAGAAGGGCATTGACCCACAGACGGCGGCTCATTACCGCAACTCACTGTCGTCCTCTTCAACGTCCAGGGTGTGCGGCTCCAGCACCATGCCGCGCTTGGGGCAGTTGCCCGGTTGATCCTGCACCACCTCTGGATGCATCGGACAGACATACTCGGTACGGACTGCCATCGGCGGACCGGCCGGCTCCAGGGCCTTGCCGCATTCCGGGCAGGCACCCTGCCCTTGCTGGCGCACGTCGGAGTGCATGGGGCAGGTATATTCCACGGCGCTTCCGGGTGTCCCGGCCGCCTCTGCCGCATTTGTCCCGACATAAGGGAGGGATCGACGTTGAATTTGTGCGGACAGTGCTCGCTGCAATAACGGTACGTCTCGCTGCCATGCTCCGCGCGAAGCGGGGCATCTTCCGCGACACTCATGCCACAAACAGGGGCCTTCGACATCTTCTTGCTCCGGATCGATGGTTTTCCGAAGGCTCGCAAAGAGGTCCATCAAGGTTCGGCGTTGGACGTGGCCTCAGCGACAGCTCACCTCCATCAAATACCCCTCGCCGCGGATCGGGATCGCACCGCGCTCGGCCAGCGTTTGCCGGTCGAGCGCCAGGATCTTCGGTTCCTTGCGGTTGGGGACGTTGCTACTAACGGATTCAGCAGTAACCGTGCCAACCAGCAAAATGAACTGATTTCCTTTTACTTTCCAATGAATAGTTTTCTTGTCAGGGCATGTTGCCCGAGATACCTATCCGGTGCGCATAACGAACAGGAGCATTTCTTAACGCTTCGTTTAATCCGCCATATCGGTCGCGAACAGGTAATCGCTGGCGATCACATCGCCGCGGTGAGGATCTCCGGTGAGGATTCCTTCGCCAGGGAGCCGCTGCAACCCGGCCGCCAATGCCTGGCGTTTCAGTGCCTGGTCCAGCGTGTCCTCGGTCACGCCTCGGCGCACGAGATAGAACAGAGGCCGATGCGAGCGGAACAGGTGCGCGTGCCAGTCGGGACCGACGCAGATCACCGGGGCAGCACCGCGAAATGCGAATCGATTCCTAAGGTGGCCAGCTTCTCAAGCAAGTCGCCCTCGGTAGTCCAATTCTCTATACCCTATAAGTCACCGTGAAAACGCGAGCCGACATCGGCGTTGCACTCATGCGCGACTACCGGCTTCAGTCCGCCTGGACGACGTATAGGTCGTCCCGTCGCAGGGGAACGGACAAGGAGGACCGCACACGGCCCGCCAGTACCTGATAGATGCCGATACTGCCCTCGTCGAAATAGTGCGTCGAACCGGCCATGTATAATCGCCATAGCCGATAGATCGCCTCGCTCGATGCGCTGATCGCGGCCTCGCGGTTCGCCTCCAAGGCGTGTGCCCAATGGCGCAGCGTCAAAACGTAGTGCGGGCGTAGATTCTCTACATCCAGAGGCTCGAGGCCGCTCCGCTCCATGGCATCCATGACGTCGCTGATACGGGCGAGCTCACCGTCGGGAAAGATGTAGCGGTTCATGAAGCGCGTGAGCGAAGTGCGTCGCCATCCGGTCTCGCTAGTGATCCCGTGGTTGAGGAACAGGCCGCCGGGCTTGAGCAGTCGATGAACCGTGCTGAAATAGTGGGGGAAGTTGCGTACGCCGATATGCTCGAACATGCCAACGCTGACGATCCGGTCGTAACCGTCCCTGCCGTCCAGATCGCGATAATCAAGCAGTTCGACCCTTACGCGGTCGCTGAGGCCTTCATTGCGAACGCGTGCACACGCTAGTTGATACTGGTGCTCGCTGAACGTTATGCCGTGCACGTGCACGCCATGGTGCCGTGCCGCCCAAAGGGCGAGAGCCCCCCAACCGCAACCGATGTCCAATAGTCTTTGTCCCGGCGCCAGCCGCAACTTCCGGCAGATATAGTCCAATTTATCGCGTTGCGCTTCTGCCAAGGACTGTTCGGAATCGCGGAAGTACGCACAGGAATACACATATTCCGGATCCAGCCACAGTGCGTAGAAGTCATTTCCCACGTCGTAGTGATACGCAACGCTGGCGCGTGAATTGTCGTGCGCCGGCAGATCCGCCCGAGCCTCACCCGATCCCTTGTAGCCTTCGGCGGGCAGGCGCCATGCGCGGCCGATCAGCCGCAGACGAGCCGCCAACGGAAGTCGGATCTGCGTCAGATAGACGGACAGATCGAACAGGGTCTCCAGATCGCCTTCGACCTCCACGGCACCGGCCAAGTGGGCCTCCGTCAAGCTCAACAGATCAGGGTGCAGGACGAGCTCGCGCAGCGCGCCGGGATCGCGGAACACGATCGTACAAGGCGCGTTCCGGCGTCCTGTGGCGAGCTGGCCGTCCCACAAACGAACAGCGACAGAGCCTCGGTAACCGGCAAGCGCCTGCGATACGATGGCACGCCCAGCCATTGCGGCGGCGCGGGTCCGTTCTGGCTCCGCCCACCTAATCGGGATACCCTGCAATATGCTCCTGTCTTTCATCACTGTGCCCTAACACTAGTTCGCTGTCGTCGGGTAGCCATCCGGCACAGCGATAACTCCAAGCGCAATGACGTCTCGGCAGGTGCCATCCCGATGATCTTCTTCATCGTGTGGTCCTCTTGAACTGGTTTAGTCGCTGAACGTGGTCAGGAGCTCCTCTGCGGGCTCACGCTTAAGCAAGCAGCACTCGTGCCAATTTTCGAAAAAAAGCTCTATCCATCTATTTTTGCGTGATTTCATGTACATATTGGCGTTCTCGCAGGACAGTGCCGCCGGGAAGGATTTAATGAAACAACAAGTTATTCCACGATTCGTAAAGCCGCGCGTCGCGGTCTCCTTTCCTCGCCGGATGCCCGCTTGCACACCCGGTCGATGTATGATGCTGCCCGGAGGACTTTGCGATAAGCCCACATGGCAGTTTTGCGCCCATAGTCCTGGAAAAACCTTAAATTGGAGTTATGCAACACACCGGAGTGTCGCCCAAACGCCGGGACACCAGCGCTCGGGGTGTCCTCGATATTTCAGGGTATTGGAAAGTGTGGGGCACCGGAGTGTTGAAAAGAGGTAACTACTGGGTCACTTGCTTTGCTTGTCGCCATTAATGATTCAAGAGGGATAAGCTATGAGTTGATAGCGAAGAAGGAGGTAGCCATGGCCCGCAGTCCCAAGAACCCGCTGCGGCCGCTTCTTGAAGAGGAGCGTCAACAACTAATCCGCTTGAGTCGAGGCCAAGCGATTGCCGCCAGCGCAGTGGCGCGCGCTAAAGCGGTGCTGGCGGTGGCGGATGGCCACAGCTACACCGATGCCGCACGGGTGGCGGGTCGCCAATCGGGGGATGCGGTGGCGGCCTTGGTGGCGCGCTTCAATGCCGAAGGTCTGGTGGCGGTGGTCCCCCGGCATGGGGGTGGTCACCCGCGCGATTATACGCCCGTGGAGCGAGAACGGATTCTGGCGGAAGCGCGTCGGCCCCCGGATCGCGAGCGGGATGGGATGGCGGTGTGGTCGCTGTCAACCTTGCGGCGGGCGTTGCGCCGGCAGGGGTTACCCCAGGTCAGCACGTATACGATTTGGCGTGTCTTGGTCGATGCGGGCTTGAGCTGGCAAAAGCATCGGTCGTGGTGTGACACGGGTACGGCTCAGCGGCCGCGAAAGAAGGGAGGTCAGGCCGTCGTGGTGACGGTGACCGATCCCGATACCGAGGCCAAAAAAAACTGATCGAGCAGGCCTACCGGGAGGGAAGCCAGTGGGGATTGGCGGTCTGGTGCGCGGATGAAGCCGGGCCGTATCAAGCGATTCCGCAACCCGGCGCCAGTTGGCAACCGATCGGTGAACCGGTCTGCTACCCGCATGAGTATATCCGGGGTGGGACCGTTAAACTGTTGACCTTATTTCATCCCGCTACGGGGCAATTGCGGGTCAAAGGGGTCACCCATACCCCCAACACGGTGTTACATCCTTGGCTACAGCAGGAATTAACGGCGATCATCGCCGCCCTGCCGCCCCTGGATGAGCTTCCCGATGCCGCCGAGAATCGCGCCGCCTGGGTACGCTGGCAGGCAGGGCTGTCGGTTCGCTGCACGCTATTGGATGCATTGCCGCCATTACGGTTACTACTCATTATGGACAACATCGCGGGCCATAAGAGTGCATCGTTGGTGTGCTGGCTGATGGCACACGGCATCATGCCGTTATATACCCCCTTGGGAGGCAGTTGGTTGAACATGGCCGAGTCCATGCAGCGGATTCTGGTGAGTCGCGCGCTGTCGGGACAGCACCCCGAGAATCCCGAACAAATCATGGCCTGGTTGGAAGCCGTGGGGCGCGGCTGGAATAGAGCCCCTACTCCTTTCGAGTGGGGTGGCAAGCGCGCCGCTCGGCACCAGCGAGCCTGGGAACGACATCATCACTTGGGCGGTTCCGGTGCCGTTATGGGTCTGCCGCCTTCATCGCAACCGGACCGGTAGTTATGGCGATGCGCAAACCAAACGCCCCAGTAGTAGGTGGTTACGAAAAGAGTATGTTCCCTTCGGGAAACGACCCTTTTGTGCACTATTGTAGGGACGTGCGCTTGCCGCTCTTCGGGACGTGGCTCGGATCGAACGCCAGCACCGATTCGTAATCACGGGGCACTACCGTCCGGATCACCGTGACGTTGAGCTGGCCCAGTCGATCTTGCGCCGGAACCACCGGCGAAGCATCTTCTCGGCGTAGTCGCTGTGACGGTTCAGGTTGAGAAACGTCGCCCGTCCGGGAACGATCACGATCATCAGCCGCATCGGCGGTACCCCGAGAAACCGGCGGAAGGGTCGTCTCAAGCCCATGGCCATCAGTACACTGTCCAGTAACCGCATCGGGTCCTCCTTCGGGTCGGGGGTTGGGATCAACTTCACCCTACGCAAAACCGACCCGGTCCGGTTACCCCCTCAGCGTACCACCCTCAAAAACGGTTCGAAGTATTATAACGAAACATTCAATCACTGAACGCTTCGTTAATATACACAGCCATCTTTCCCACGCATGTAATGCAAGCAATCAATTGATTTAAAATAATAAATAACGAATGGCACGCTTAGTGCTTTATGGACTGTTGATGCACACAGCCCACGAAAGGAGAGCACCCATGAAACTCGTCAAATCCACTCTTTTGACTAGTGCGTTTCTGATCCTGTCCATGCCGGCTCTGGCGGATGACGAAACCAGACCCGGTTTTGACGATAAGGGCAGAGACCATGCCTCGCATGTGGAAGTCCACACGCACGTACATCCCGAGGTGCGCGACGCGCCCGCCAAACCGGAATCTTTCCAAAATAAAGACGTGGATCCAGTAAAGACAACGGAAGTCCACACGCATTTACATCCCGAGGTGCGCGACGCGCCCGCCAAGCCGGAGTCCTTTCAAAAGAAATAGGATTCGCGATCAACGGCCTATCCGGCACCGCGCTTCGGCGCGGCTTCAAAACCCTCGAAGGATTTCCTGCATGTCTTTACCGATCAAAGCCCTTGTTGCTATCGCCACCTTATCTTTCTCCATCAATGCCCTGGCCGATGCGGGTCACGCGGACATCGGCACACCCGGCAAAGCGTCCGCCACTCAGCGCACCATCGACATCACGCTGGGCGAGATGTACTTCAAGCCGGAAACCCTCAGCGTGAAAGCCGGCGAGACCGTGCGGTTTGTGCTGAAAAACGAAGGTCAACTGTTGCACGAATTCGCCATCGGCACGTCGGACCTGCATGCCCATCACCGCGAGGAAATGGCGATGATGATGGAGCACGGCATGTTGACGCCGACCGGAATCAACCCGGAACGGATGAACATGGATCATGGCCAGATGGGTATGGGCTCCGTGAAGCACGACGACCCCAACAGCGTGCTGGTCGAACCCGGCAAAATCAGGGAACTGATCTGGACCTTTCCCAAGTCCGGCGCGCTGCAAGTGGCCTGCAACGTCCCCGGCCACAGCGAGGCCGGCATGGTCGGCCAGATCGCCATCGGCCGGTAGAGGAACGCCGCATGTCGCGCTATTGGTTCGTCGCCGCCGTCGCCCTGTTGGCCGCCACCGCTCAGGCGGCCACCTATGACCTGACCATCGGTAAAACGCCGGTCAATTTTACTGGCCAGCCCCGCCAGGCCATCACCGTCAATGGCCAGTTGCCGGCGCCGCTGCTGCGCTTCCAGGAAGGTGAGGAAGTCGTGCTGAACGTGACCAACGCGCTCGACACCGACAGTTCGCTGCACTGGCACGGTTTTATCCTGCCCTACACCATGGACGGCGCACCGGGCTTTGGCTTCGCCGGCATCAAGCCGGGCGAGACTTTTAGCTATCGCTTCAAGATCCAGCAGAGCGGCACCTACTGGTATCACAGCCACTCCGATCTACAGGAACAAGCGGGACTGTATGGACCGATCATCATCGAGCCCACCCGGCCCGAACCGTACAAATACGACCGCGACTACGTGATCATGCTGTCGGACTGGACCGATCAGGCGCCGCGCACGGTCATGAGCAAGCTGAAAAAGCAAAGCGATTATTACAATTACAGTCAGCAGACCGTGGCGGACTTCTTCCGCGAGGCCAACGCCCAGGGTTGGGACGCCGCTCTCCAGAATCGTCTCGACTGGGGCCAGATGCGGATGATGGCGACCGACATCGCCGACGTAACCGACTACACCTTTCTGGTCAATGGTCGGACGCCGGAGCAGAACTGGAGCGGGCTGTTCAAACCTGGTGAGCGGGTGCGACTGCGGTTGATCAACGGTTCGGCCATGTCGATTTTCGACGTGCGCATCCCCGGCCTGAAAATGACCGTGGTGCAAGCCGATGGCAATAACGTGACGCCAACCCCGGTGGACGAACTGCGCATCAGCGTGGCCGAAACCTACGACGTCATCGTCCAGCCCCAGGACGACCAAGCCTATACCCTGTTCGCCGAATCATTGGATCGGACGGGTTACGCCCGCGCCACCCTGGCCCCGCGCGAGGGCATGAGCGGCGAGGTTCCCGCATTGCGCCCGCGCCCCTTGCTCACCATGGCCGACATGGCCGGACATGGCGGCATGGATCACGGCTCGATGGCTGGTATGGATCACGACTCGATGGCCGGCATGGATACCGAACCCGTCGATCACTCGAAGATGGATCATTCGAAGATGAACCAAGCCCCGATGGCGGGCATGGACCATTCAAGCATGAACCCTGGCGGCGCGGCGAACGCGGCGCAAACCCCAGCCGACATGGCCAAGCCCAACCCGCGAAGCGGCTTGTATCCGAAGGCGGCGAATGATGGCAAGTTCCTGATCTACAACGACCTGCGCGCCATGAGTGCTTATCCTGATTACCGTGCGCCCGACCGCGAGATCGAGATCCGTCTGACCGGCAACATGGAACGCTACATCTGGACGCTCAACGACGAGAAATTCGTTGACGCCGAACCCATCCGTCTCAAATACGGCGAGCGGGTACGCTTCAAGCTGACCAACACCACCATGATGAACCATCCGATTCACCTGCACGGCATGTGGATGCAGTTGGACATCGGCAAGGGCGCCTTCAACCCGCTCAAACATGTGGTCAACGTGATGCCCGGACAGACGGTTTATGTCGAGGTGCCGGTGGACGCCAAGGGCGAATGGCCGTTTCATTGCCATCTGCTTTATCACATGCATGCCGGCATGATGCGCAAGGTTATTGTCGATGACGGCGGCGCGAGTATCTGATGGAGCAGAGACATGTCGAACCATAACCTGTCGCGCCGCTGGCCGGCGCTGTTGTTGGCGGGTGCCTTGGCCTCAGCCTTACTCACCGCCAGGACCACTCATGCCGCCGAGGATGAGATTTACACGTTCTTTCGCGCCGAGGAGTTCGGCTACCGCATCGGTGATGGAGACAGCTTCAATTGGGACGCCGAAGGCTGGATCGGCGGCGATTACAACAAGCTTTGGTTCAAGACCGAGGGCGAGCGGGTCAACGGCAACGGGCTCGAAAACGCCGAGGTGCAACTGCTGTACAGCCGTTTGATCGCGGATTTCTGGGATTTGCAAGTGGGTCTGCGCCAAGACTTTAAACCGGAACCCGAACGCGGTTTCGCGGTGATCGGCGTGGAGGGACTGGCCCCGTACTGGTTCGAGATCGACGCCAGCGCGTTTGTCAGCGACCAGGGCGATGTTTCCGCCCGGTTCAAAGCCGAGTACGACCTGCTGCTGACTCAGAAGCTGATCCTGTCGCCGTTGTTAGAGATGAACCTCGCGGCCAGCAGCGATGAAAAGCGCGGCGTCGGTTCCGGCCTAAACGATTTGGAGCTAAACCTGACCCTGCGCTACGAGGTCGTTCGCGAATTCGCCCCCTACATCGGGGTGAGTTGGGAGCGGAAATACGGTCAAACCGCCGAGTTCGCTCGCGCCGAAGGTGAGGCTATTGGGCGGACCGCCTTCATGGCGGGTGTTCGGTTCTGGTTTTGACCACTTTGTTTAGGATTCATGAATCATGCACAAACCGATTGCTGTATTAGCTTTTCTGCTCAGTTTCGGAACCATGAGCGCCCACGCCGCCGAGCCCCCCGCTTTCGCCGAATTCATGAAGCAGGCCGGACACATCCACGGCATCGCCGTGAACCCCAGCGAGCCGTCGCAACTGTATCTGGCCACCCATCGGGGGCTGTATCTGGCCTCGCCCGATGGCAAGACCGTCCGAGTGTCCGATGTGAACCACGATTTCATGGGGTTCGCCGTGCATCCCACCAAACCGAACCGGCTCTTCGGCAGCGGCCATCCGGCCGGCGGCGGCAATCTGGGTTTCATCGCGTCCACCGATGGCGGGAAAACCTGGGAGCAATTGTCACCGGGCGTTAAAGGACCGGTGGATTTTCATGCCATGACGGTCAGCAAGGCCGACCCCAAGGTGGTTTACGGATTGCACGGAGGCATCCAGATTAGCCGGGACGGCGGTCAAACCTGGGCGATGGCCGGTCCCACGCCGGGCCAGGTGATCGATCTGGCCGCATCGGCCAAGGATGCGCGGACCCTGTACGCTGGAACGACCGAGGGTGTACTGGAAAGCAAGGACGAAGGTCGTTCGTGGCAACCCGCCTACCTGATCACCCGCCCGGTTTCCCTGGTTGAGACCGACAACGACGGCGCTTTATACATCTTCATGGTCGGGGTCGGTTTCCTCAAACGCCAGGGCCATGACTGGACCCGTCTGGCCAGCGATTTTGGCGAGCGTTACTTCACGCATCTGGCGGTCGATCCCAACGACGCGAAGCGGCTGTACGCCACGACCAGCACCGGTGAATTGCTGGCCAGCACCGACGGCGGCCAACATTGGCAACCTTTCGTCCCTGGCTCATAAAGGCATGTTTTTATAAATATTATGTGAGGAGAAATTTGATGCAACCGCGTATCTTGGTCACGATCTTTGCCTTATCGCTCTCTCTCAGTCCCACCGTTCTTTTAGCCCAGCAGGAACCGCTTCCTCAAGAGCATGAGGCTCATCATCCCGAAGGCGCCGTTTCCACGGATGAAACCGCCGCAAGTGACCAGGCGGGCACGGGAGCTGCCAGCGACGAACCGACGGCAGCGAAAGATTCGACCGATCTCTTGCTGGCCACCCTGCAACAACGCATGGAAGAAATGCTGTCCCACTGGGACCAGATGAGTCAAACGACCGATCCGGCGCAACGCCAGCAATTGATGTTGGAGCATCGCCGGAAGATGATGGCGCTCAATGTGACGATGCGCGATATGGCGCGGCGGCAAGGCATGATGATGAGCAAGGGCCAAGGTGGCGGCATGATGGGCGGTCAGGGCATGGGCATGGGCATGGGCATGATGAAGCAAGGCCAGGGCGGCGGCATGATGGGCGGTCAGGGCATGGGCATGATGAAGCAAGGCCAGGGCGGCGGCATGATGGGCATGATGATGGGGCGTGGCAAGGGTTCTACTTGTCAGGCGGGTTGGCTGGAAGCCTACCGGCAACTGGAAAAGCGGGTTGACCTGCTTCAGAAGATGGTCGAGGAAGCCATGCGCGAGTAATGGCCAAGAGCGATTAAGCCACCGGCTTGCCGTGCGCGTGATCTGGCAACGTCAGCCGAAAACAAACGCCATGCGGACCGGACTCGATCAGTTCCAGTGCGCCGCCGTGCGCGCGGGCGATGTCGCGACTGGTGGCGAGGCCGAGGCCGTTGCCGCCGGCCTTCGCCGAGCTGACGAAAGGTTCAAACAGGCAGGACCGGGCCGCCTCGGGCAGACCGGGGCCATCATCCATCATCTCGATGGTCCAGCCCGTGGCGGCGGGACGCGCGGTGAGGCGGGACTGTCCGGCGCCAGCCTCGCGGCTGTTGGCGAGCAGGTTGCCCAACACGCGGGCCAGCCGCTCGGGATCGCCGCCGACCGTCGCGCCGGCCGGGATATCCACCGTCACTTGAAACTCCGGCGGTCGCGCGGCGGCCGTGGCGGCTTGCGCGCAAAGCGTGGCCAAGTCAATGCGCTCGCGCTGGGCGACCGGTGTTTCGCCGCGCGCCAGATCGAGGGTGCTGGCGCACAGATTCGCCGCCCGCCGCACCGATTGCGCCAACAACTCGGTCAGTTGCCGACTGCGCGGATCGGCGGCGTCGGCCAGCCGGGCGGAGGCGAACGATACGGTGGCCAGAATGCTCTTCAAATCGTGATGGATGCGCGCCACCGCCCCGCCGAGGGCCGCCAGCCGGGCTTCGCGTTTCAAAGCGGTTTGGACTTCCGCTTCCATCGCGGCCAGCGAACGCTGCAACTCGCCGATTTCGTCGGCGCGGACGGTGGGCGGAGGCGGAGGCGTGTTGTAGGGGTCCGCGTGGAAGGCCGCCAGTTGCGCCGTCAGACGCCCGACCGGGCGCAACAGCAGCCGGATCAGCCCCAGTTGCACCAGACCGGCGGTGACCAGCGAGATGGCCACCGAGAGCGCCAGCGCTTCGATCGCATTTTGGCGCACCGCCCGTTGCAGCGCCACGGCATCGAGCGTGACGGCGACCCATACGCCCTGCTCGCCGAGTGGCGCGCCGCTGACCCGTAACAAACCGTGGCCATTGTCGAACAGCGCCCGCAAGGTGCGCAGCAGGCGCTGCGCCGGCGGTTCTCGATCCAGCAGGATATCGCGCCCGACCGGGGCGGGTGCGCCAAGCCGTAGCGCGGCGCCCTTCGCGTGCAGTTCGATCCCGATTAAATGCGCCTGTTCGAGCAGTATCGCCTGTTGGGCGGCGGTCAAGGTTCCACCCGCGCGAAGCGCGATCGTCGCCATGTAGGCGTCAATCAGACGGTGTTGGAGGTAATCCGTGCGAAAAGCGACCAGACCCGGCAGATGCACCAACACACTGCATGCCGTCACCAGCGCGGCGATCAACAGAAAAACGCGCCGGGACAGGCGCGACGAGCGCGGCATGATCAATCCTCGGGATGCGTATGCGGACGCAAGCCGTAGCGGCTGAGCTTGCGCT
>Ga0209607_1000208_pt1 | contig 52488 bp, 54 predicted proteins | sample AD_UKC117_MetaG_FD_184413 | JGI IMG/M metagenome (GOLD analysis project Ga0209607, IMG submission 184413) | Active sludge microbial communities of municipal wastewater-treating anaerobic digesters from Hong Kong - AD_UKC117_MetaG (SPAdes)... | ecosystem: Engineered > Bioreactor > Anaerobic >... | reverse complement strand
CCAACAGCGACGTGGTGGCCAAGATGACCGGGGCGTACGACATCGTCAAGGGTCAGGGCAGAACCACGGCGCTGACGCTGTACTACAACCAGGACTGCTGGTCCAAGAAGAGCAACGAGATGTTCACTTGGGCGGCAGCCAACATACCCCAGCGGATGAAGCAGGGGCTGGACTACGTGCTGGTGAGCTACTACGAGGAAGACTGCAACAACCTCAAGCCCGACTGGAACGCGGTCTTCACCCAACTCTCGGCGATGTTCCCCAACTCCCGGCTGGGCTTCGGCGAAGTGGGCACCAGCAGCGCTTCGCAAAAGGCCGCCTACCTGCAGCGCTACTACGCCTTGAAGCCACCGGTGACCAATTACGTGGGGGGCTATTTCTGGTGGTACTTCCGCGAGGACATGGTGCCTTACACCAAGGCCCTGTGGAGCACGCTGAACGAGGCCATCGCGGCGACCAACTGAGCGCCTCCCGGTCGGCTTGGCGACCCGCGTTCCCGCGGCTCCAGCGCGCCCAAGGGAAAACCCTTAAGCCCCGATGGGCAATTAACCGACCGCACGGTCGGTTAATTCTCTATACTCGTGGCTCCCCGATCACCGCGTGCCGGTGGTGGCGCCGTTCAGGGCGCTGCCTGGCCGGCCAACGAGGAGACTTCCACGTGTATACGCAATCCTTTTCCGTCCCCGACGACGAGGCCGGCAAGGCCGCCGGCCTGAAGGCCGTGCCCAAGGCGCAGAGTGCGGCCGAGGCCGAGCTGGAGCAGCGCTTCGAGGCGCGCATCGCCGCCGACGGCCGCATCGAGCCGCGCGACTGGATGCCCGAGGCCTACCGCAAGACGCTGGTGCGCCAGATCAGCCAGCACGCGCATTCCGAGATCGTCGGCATGCTGCCCGAAGGCAACTGGATCACCCGCGCCCCCAGCCTGAAGCGCAAGTGCATCCTGATCGCCAAGGTGCAGGACGAGGGCGGCCACGGGCTGTACCTCTACAGCGCCGCCGAAACCCTGGGCACCAGCCGCGAAGACATGCTGGATGCCCTGCACAGCGGCAAGGCCAAGTACAGCTCCATCTTCAACTACCCCACGCTCAACTGGGCCGATGTGGGCGTGATCGGCTGGCTGGTGGACGGCGCGGCCATCATGAACCAGATCCCGCTGTGCCGCTGCAGCTACGGCCCCTACGCGCGCGCCATGATCCGCGTCTGCAAGGAAGAAAGCTTCCACCAGCGCCAGGGCTATGAGGCCCTGCTGGTGATGATGAAGGGCACCCAGGCCCAGCGCGACATGGTGCAGGACGCAGTGAACCGCTACTGGTGGAAGTGCCTGGCCATGTTCGGCCCTTCCGACAAGGACAGCATCCACTCCAGCCAGGGCATGAAGTGGGGCATCAAGCGCATCAGCAACGACGACCTGCGCCAGAAGTTCATCGACGCCACCGTGCCCCAGGCCAAAGTGCTGGGCGTGACCCTACCCGATCCGGAACTCAAGTGGAACGAGGCGCGCGGCCACCACGACCACGGCGAGATCGACTGGGACGAGTTCTGGCAGACCGTGAACGGCCACGGCCCCATGAACCGCGAGCGCCTGGCCACCCGCGTCAAGGCCCACGACGATGGTGCCTGGGTGCGCGAAGCCGCCCTGGCCCATTCTGAAAAACAAGCCCAACGCGCCATGAAGGAGGCAGCATGAGCACCAGGAAGCAAGCCGCCCAGCCCGCCGCGGGCGCATCCGCCGCCAAGGCCCTGAAGGATTGGCCGCTGTGGGAGGTTTTCGTGCGCAGCAAGCAGGGCCTGGAGCACAAGCACTGCGGCAGCCTGCACGCCGCCGACGCCACGCACGCGCTGCAGATGGCGCGCGACGTCTACACCCGTCGGCAGGAAGGCGTGAGCATCTGGGTCGTGCCCTCGCACCTCATCAGCGCCTCCGAGCCGGACGACAAGGCCGAGTTCTTCGAGCCCGCGGACGACAAGATCTACCGCCACCCGACCTTCTACGAGATCCCCGACGAAGTGGGGCACATGTGATGCCGGCCGTGATCGACAGGGTGAGTGCGCCCATCGCCTACCTGCTGCACCTGGCCGACAACGCGCTCGTGCTCGGCCAGCGCAACGCCGAATGGTGCGGCCACGCGCCCACCATTGAGGAAGACATGTCGATGGCCAACAACAGCCTCGACCTGATCGGCCAGGCGCGCCTGCTCTACCAGTACGTGGCCGAGCGCATGAACGCCGAAGGCCGCACCACGCGGCCCAGCGCCTGGCCCGCCGGCCCCATCACCGAGGACACGCTGGCCTACTTCCGCGACGTGCCGGATTTCCTCAACTACACGCTGCTGGAGCTGCCGCACAGCCCGGCGCTGGTGCCCATGGGCGTGGGCAACCGCGACTGGGCCACCACCATCGTGCGCAACTGGCTCTACAGCCAGCTGATGGTGATGGTGTGGGAGCGCCTGCAGGCCTGCGGCGACGAGCGGCTGGCCGCCATCGCCGCCAAGTCGCTCAAGGAAGTGCGCTACCACCTGCGCCACTCGCGCGACTGGCTGGTGCGCCTGGGCGACGGCACCGATGAATCGCACCGCCGCATGCAGGACGCCGTGGACCACCTGCTGCCCTATACCAGCGAGTTCTGGGCCGCCAGCCCCACCGAGGCCGGCGCCATCGCCGCCGGCTGCGGCGTCGATGTGCCGGCGCTGCGCGCCGAGTGGGACGCCGCCGTGGACGCCGCGCTGCAGGAAGCCACGCTGCGCCGCCCGCCCGAGGCGAAGCACTACGTCACCGAAGGCAAGCGCGGCGTGCATTCCGAGCATCTGGGCTACCTGCTGAACGAGCTGCAGGGTCTGGCGCGCCAGCATCCGGGAGCGGTGTGGTGAGCAGGCCGGCGCTGCTGCGCTCTTCAGCGCACGCAGGCGCGTCCGGGCTGCGGGGCTGAAGGCGGTTTATGAGCCAAATCGCCTCCCAGCCCTTGCATGACGGGCGCAGCCAGCTATCGGAAAGTGAGCGTGCCAGGCTCTGGCCGGTGCTCGACGAGCTGAGCGATCCGGAAATCCCGGTCGTCACGCTGCGCGAGATGGGCATCGTGCGCGACCTGCGCCGCGGCGCCGACGGCGTGCTGGAAGTGGTGATCACCCCCACCTACAGCGGCTGCCCGGCCATGGAGCAGATCCACGACGACATCGTGGCGCGGCTGGCGCGCGAAGGCCTGGCCGCCCGCGTGGTCACGCAGCTCGCCCCGGCCTGGACCACCGACTGGATGACGCCCGTCGCGCACGAGAAGCTGCGTGCCTACGGCATCGCGCCGCCGCAGTGCGGCAGCGCCCAGGCGGGCGAGGCGGTGATCCGGTTCGCTCCCAGAAAAGGAGCTGGCGGCGCAGGCGGCACAAGGGATGCAGCCTCAAAGGATGCTGAAAGCGCGCTGCCCGCCGTGCCCTGCCCGCAATGCGGCTCCACCCACACCACGGAAACCTCGCACTTCGGCTCCACCGCCTGCAAGGCGCTGTACCGCTGCCTGGATTGCCTGGAGCCCTTCGACTACTTCAAACCGCATTGAGCGCCGTCGGCGGCCCGGTTGCGCACCGTGGTGTGCGCACCGGAGCGCTGGCCGCAACCACAACGCACCACGAGAACGAAAAGAGGAAACAAGTCCATGTCCGCCCCACGCTTTCATGAGCTCACCGTCGCCCGCGTCAGCCCCGAGGCCGCGGGTTCCGTGGCCATTACCTTCGCCGTGCCGCAGGAGCTGCACGAGCAGTTCAGCTTCGAGCCCGGCCAGTTCCTCACGCTGCGCAGCACCATCGACGGGCAGGACGTGCGTCGCAACTACTCCATCTGCTCGACGCGCAGTCGCTACGCCAGCGGCGGCGAACTGGAAGTCGGCATCCGCCCCATGGAGGGCGGCGTGTTCTCCAACTGGGCGGCCACCCGGCTGAAGGCTGGTGACAAGATGGCGGTGATGCCGCCGGACGGGCGCTTCACCATCAGGAAGCCGCGCGCGCTGCACCGCGTGGGCTTTGCCGCCGGCTCGGGCATCACGCCCATCCTCAGCATCATCGCCACCACGATGGAGGAGAGCGACACCGCCAAGTTCACGCTGGTGTACGGCAACCGCCGCATGAGCAGCGTGATGTTCAACGAGGCGCTGCAGGACCTGAAGGACAAGTACAAGAACCGGCTGACGCTGATCCACATCCTCTCGCGCCAGGCGCAGGAGGTGCCGCTGCTGGAAGGCCGCATCGACGCCGCCAAGGTGCGGCAACTGATCGACACCCTGCTGCCCGCCAGAAGCATGGACGAGGTCTTCGTCTGCGGTCCCGAGGCCATGATCGAGGAAACCGAGCAGGCGCTCCAGCAGGCCGGCGTGCCGGCCGACCGCATCTACAGCGAGCGCTTCACATCACCCTCGCTGGAAAAGCTCAGCACCGACGCACGCCGCGCCGCCGTGCAGCACGGCGACCCGGAGGCCCCCACCGGCCAGGTGGCGCTGACGGTGGTGGTGGACGGCAAGGCGCACGAGATGAGCATGCGCCCCGACCAGCACGTGCTCGACGTCGCCCTCTCCGCCGGCCTGGACCTGCCGTACTCCTGCAAGGGTGGCGTGTGTTGCACCTGCCGTGCCAAGGTGCTGGAAGGCCAGGTCACCATGGACAAGAACTTCACCCTGGAGGCCGAAGAGATGGCCCAGGGCTTCGTCCTCTCCTGCCAGGCGCGCCCCACGGGCGACAAGCTGGTGGTGAGCTACGACGAGAGGTGAAGGGGGCATCCCCTTGAGTCGCTGACGCGCCTCGGTGCTCGCCGCCAGAGGCGGCGGCTCTTCGGCCTGTCCAGGTCTGCGCAGGCAGACCTGGAGCCGCAGGCCTCAGCCCCTTCTCTCTTCGGGAAGGGGGACAACGCCGCCGGCCGGTGCAAGCCCGGCCAGGGCGTTCGCCGGCTTGGCCTGCTCCGCGGCCATCGGACAGTTGACAGTGCGGAGGCTGAGCCGAGAGCGTTGTGTGGCCACTCGCTGGTTTGCAAGCCTTTTTGGCCTTCCGCCCATGTTTGACGGCAGCAGGCAGCTATCAAGAGTATAGCTTTCAGGTTTCCTGCGGGCCGACCCTTCGTGAAGCGGGCGCCCCCCAAACGGCCGCGGAGCATGCCATGTGAGTGGACGCCGTGGAGCAGGTTTTGCCCGGCCACTGGCGTCGTCCCCCCGCCCGCAGAAAGCGGGGGAAGGCGCGTCAGCGCCTCAGGGGGGAGTTATTGACTCGCGACGACGTCGTCGCCCGCGGGCACTTCGCGCAGCACCACGGTGTCGTGGCCGCGGCTCATCATGCCCAGCGCCTTGGCGGCGGCGCGGCTGAGGTCGATCAGGCGGCCGCGGATGTAAGGGCCGCGGTCGTTGATGCGCACCACCACCTGCTTGCCCGTGCGCGGGTTGTAGACGGCCACGTGCGTGCCCAGGGGCAGCGTCTTGTGCGCGGCGGTGAGCTGGTTCTGATCGAAGCGCTCGCCGCTGGCCGTGAGCCGGCCGTGAAAGCCAGGCCCGTACCAGGAAGCGGTGCCGCTTGCGATGTCGCGGCCGATGCGCAGGCCGAGCCCGCTGGGCTCCGGGCTGCGCAGGGCATCCCGCACACTGGCCGAAGGTTCCACCGGCGCGACAGCACCCAGCCCCAGCCGGGTCTTGAACCCGGTGTAGTTGGGGCAGCGCATGTCGTGCACCGCCTTGGCGGAGGTGCAGGGTGTGGCGTAGGTATTGGAAGTTTCGAGCAGCGTCTGTCCGGCGGCGACAGCAGAGGTCCCCAGCAGGCCGGCCAACAGCAGCATCCAGCCCTTGCTCCCCAGACGCGAACTTCCCGCAGCCGACGCACCCTGAGGGGCGCCGGGAGAGGTGTCCCGTAACATGCGGCGGATTTTATAGGCTCACCCGAGCCCGTGGGAACACCTGCGGCGTCGCGCTAGAGACCGGACTCTACCCGGCCATACCGGTTCTGCAATCTTATGGGTTAAGAACCAGTCCCGGCGACACGGATCGACGCAATTTCATGGGGTCGTTCCGGCCGGCAAGAAGGGCAAACGGATAGCCGCGGAGCAGGTCATGGCGGGACACCTCGGCCGGGGGGTGTACCGGCCAGCGATGTCGTTTTCCATCCCGAAGAGAGGGGGCTGGGGCTTGCGGCTTCAGGTCTGCCTGCGCAGACATGGGCAGACCGAGGGGACACGGCCTGTGGCCGCGAGCACGTGGGGCGAAACGACTCCGGGGATCAGCGCAACCTTTCACACAGCGCCTGCGCCGCAGCCGCCTGGTTCATGGTGTAGATGTGCAGGCCCGGCGCGCCGCCGGCCAGCAGGCGCTCGCACAGCGCGGCCACCACGTCGGCGCCGAAGGCCTTGATGCCGGCCGCGTCGTCACCGAAGGCCATGAGCCGCATGCGGATCCAGCGCGGTACCTCGGCGCCGCAGGCGTCGGAAAAGCGCAGCAGCTGGCTGGAGTTGGTGATCGGCATGATGCCCGGCACCACGGGCACGCCAATGCCCAGCGCGCGCACCTCGTCCAGGTAGCGGAAGTAGGCATCGGCGTTGAAGAAGTACTGCGTGATGCCGGCATCGGCACCGGCGTCCACCTTGGCCTTGAAGGCCAGCAGGTCGTCCTGCGGCGAGCGCGCCTGGGGATGTGTCTCGGGGTAGGCGGCCACCTCGATGCGAAAGCGCTCGCCCGTCTCCGTGCGGATGAAGGCCACCAGGTCGCTGGCGTGCAGGAACTCGCCGCCCATGCCGTAGCCGCTGGGCATGTCGCCGCGCAGCGCGACGATGCGGCGCACGCCGGCTTCGGTGTAGGCGGCCAGGCGCTCGCGGATCGAATCCCTGGTCTGGCCGATGCACGACAGGTGCGGCGCCGCGGCCATGCCTTCGTCCATGATCTCGCGCACGGTGGTCAGCGTGCCTTCCTGCGTGGAGCCGCCGGCCCCGAAGGTGACGGAGCAGAACTCCGGCTTCAGCGCGTAGAGCTGCTGGCGCACGCCGCGCAGCTTGTCGGCGCCTTGGGGCGTCTTGGGGGGGAAGAATTCCAGGCTGATGGGCGGGCGCATGGTGGTGGTGGTTCGGTGAAGCAGGGAGAGTAAGGGATGGGCGGCGGGTCTCAGCGCCGCGCGTGGAGGAAGAATTCGCGGTTGCCGTCGCCGCCGGCGATGGGGCTGGGCAGCCAGGCGGCCACCCGCAGCCCGGCCGCGGCGGCGGCGGCGCGGATGCGCGCCTCCACCGCGTCGAACAGGCTGGCGTCGCGCACGATACCGCCCTTGCCGAGTTGCGGCGGCTGCAGCTCGAACTGCGGCTTGACCAGCATCAGCAGGTGGCCGCCCGGCCGCACCAGCGGCGCCAGCGCCGGCAGCACCAGCGTGAGCGAGATGAAGGACAGGTCGCCGGTGACCAGCTCGAAGCCGACGTTGTTTTCAGTGCCAAAATGGCCTGCAGCCGGCTCGTGGCGGGCGCAGCCAGCTATCAATTGAGAAGCATCCAGGTTGCGCGCGTTGATGCCTTCCAGCGCCGTCACGCGGGCGTCCTGGGCCAGCTTGGGGTGCAGCTGGCCGTGGCCCACGTCCACGCCGGTGACGTGGGCGGCGCCGTGCTGCAGCAGGCAGTCGGTGAAACCGCCGGTGGACTGGCCGACGTCCAGGCAGTGCCAGCCGCGCACGTCGATCCCGCAGGCGCGCAGCGCGCCTTCCAGCTTGAGGCCGCCGCGCGAGACGTAGCGCGCCTCGGCGGCGTCGAGCAGCTCGATCTCGGCGTCGGGCCGCAGCTCGTCGCTCTTGGCCAGCGGCCGCCAGTGCTGGCCCGAGGCCTGGCCGCGCCAGCGCGCGCCGGCGGCGATCAGCCGCTGGGCCTGGCTGCGCGAGGCCGCAAGGCCCCGCTCGACGAGCATCTGGTCGGCGCGCATGAACAGGGCATTGAAGGCCTAGGGCACCTTCACCAGCTCCACCGGGTTGTCGTAGATGTCCTTGCGCTTGTCGTAGAGCGGGATGGTGGTGCCCTTGATGCGGTTGGTCTCCAGGTCTTTCAGGTCGACCTCGGCCACCACGATCTGCTCCATGTTGGGCGTGCCTTCGGCGGCGATGCCGTCGCGCGCGAAGGGGAAGTCCGACGGCGTGATGATGGCCGCCTGGCCATAGTGCATGCCCAGGCCTTCCACGGCCAGGTTGCCGACGGTGCTGGTCATCACCACGAACACCTGGTTCTCGATGGCGCGCGCGTGGCAGCAGTAGCGCACGCGCAGGAAGCCCTGGCGGTCGTCGGTGCAGGAGGGCACGAACAGGATGTCGGCGCCGGCCTCGCAGACCATGCGCGCCTGCTCCGGGAACTCGATGTCGTAGCAGATCAGGATGGCGATCTTGCCGAACGGGGTGTCGAACAGCTTGAGCGTGTCGCCGGCGTCGGTGTTCCACTTCTCGCGTTCCCAGCGGGTGCGGTGGATCTTGTCCTGCTCGTGGATCTCGCCACCGGGGGTGAAGTAATAGGCGGTGTTGAGCAGCTTGCCGTCTTCGCGCAGCGTGGGGTGGCTGCCGCCGATCAGGTGCACGTTCCATTGCGTGGCCAGCTCGGACAGCAGCTCCTTGTAGCGCCGCGTGTAGTCGTTCATGTTGCGCACGGCGGCGGCCACGTCGCTGGTGTCCATGAACGACATCAGCTGCGTGGTGAAGATTTCCGGCAGCAGCACGAACTGCGGCTTGTAGTCGCCGGCGGCCTTCATCACGAAGCGGACCTGGTTCTCGAAACCGGCCCAGTCATGGATGTCGCGCAGCCAGTACTGCACGGCGGCGATGCGTACGATCATGGGATGTCCTCCTTGATCAGCTGGTTGGGCAGCGTGTCGTCGTAGTCGGGGTTGAGCCAGACGATGATCGAGGCGAAGCCGCCCGATTCCTCGTCGTCCGGCAGGTAGCCTTCCACCACGCCGCAATAGCTGAAGCCTTCGCGCAACTGAAAGCTCAGCACGGGATCGAAGAAATCGCCCCACACCACCTTGCGGGCGTAGAACTCGGCGCTCATCCCGGCCGCGTGCCGGTGGTAGCCCGGCAGCCGGCCGCAGGCGATGATGCGTTTCAGGTTGAACTCGCGGCAGATGGCGCGCCGCCCCTCGTACAGCAGGTGGCCCACGCCGGAGCCGCGCGCCTCGGGCGCCACAAAGACCTCGGCGCCGTACAGCGTGCGGCCGTCGGGGTTGTGATGCTCGAAGGTGCCGGCGCTGGTGATCTCTTCCCAAGTGTGCGACTCGGCCCACTCGTTCCACAGCACCACCAGCGAGCTGGCGCAGCCCACCGGCTGCCCGTCCATCTCGGCCATCAGCTGGCCCTGCGGGAACATGTCGACCTGCTGGCGCAGCTTGTCGGGGCTCCAGGGCTCGATGGTCGGGTAGACGCGGCGCTGCAGCTCGATCAGCGCCGGAATGTCTTCCACCCGCGTGCGGCGGATCACGGGCTGGGGTTCGGCGCTCATCGGACGAGCCTCCGCGCCGTGCGCTCCGGGGCGCATATTGGGGTACGGGCTTGTGCGCTCATGCGTCGTCTCCCGTACCGTCCAGCCGCAGCCAGCGCTCGCCCAGGAAGATGCTGATGCTGGCGAACACGTGCAGGGCCACCACCGCCACGGCCACGCCGGCCGAAGTGGCGTGGGCTGGCCGCTGGTCCCAGAAGCCCACCACGCTGAGGAAGCCCAGCACCACGAAGCTGACGAACACACCGGCCAGTGCCATTGCCAGGGGCGCCATCAGTTCGCCCGACAGATCGGCACTGCGCTCTTTCAGGGCCAGCCGCAGCGGCAGGTACACCCCCGGGAGCAGCAGCACACCCAGCACCAATGCGCTGCCCAGGGTGACCGGGAAGGCGTGGCCGGAGCGGCCGACGATCAGCAGCCACAGCACTGTCCAGCCCCACGCGTGCAACCAGCGCCACATGGCCCGTCAACCGAAGGTCTCAGTAGCGGTAGGTGTCGGCCTTGTAGGGGCCGGCCTTGGGTACGCCGATGTAGCTGGCCTGCGCGTCGGTCAGCTCGGTGAGCCTGGCGTTGAGCTTGGCCAGCTGCAGGCGCGCGACCTTCTCGTCGAGATGCTTGGGCAGCACGTAGACCTTGCCCTGCTCGTAGAAGTCGCTGTGAGAGAACAGCTCGATCTGCGCGATGGTCTGGTTGGCGAAGCTGGAGCTCATCACGTAGCTCGGGTGGCCGGTGGCGCAGCCCAGGTTCACCAGGCGGCCCTTGGCCAGCAGGATGATGCGCTTGCCGCCTTCGAAGATCACGTGGTCCACCTGCGGCTTGATCTCTTCCCACTGGCAGTGCTGCTCGAGGCTGGCGACGTCGATCTCGTTGTCGAAGTGGCCGATGTTGCAGACGATGGCCTGGTCCTTCATGGCCTTCATGTGCGCGTAGGTGATGACATCCTTGTTGCCGGTGCAGGTGACGAAGATGTCGGCCAGCGGCGCGGCGTCTTCCATGGTGACCACGCGGTAGCCTTCCATGGCGGCCTGCAGGGCGCAGATCGGGTCGACCTCGGTCACCCACACCTGGGCGCTCAGCGCGCGCAGGGCCTGGGCGCTGCCCTTGCCCACGTCGCCGTAGCCGCACACCACGGCGATCTTGCCGGCCACCATCACGTCGGTGGCGCGCTTGATGCCGTCCACCAGGCTTTCGCGGCAGCCGTACAGGTTGTCGAACTTGCTCTTGGTGACGCTGTCGTTCACGTTGATGGCGCGGAACATCAGCGTGCCCTTGGCGCTCATCTCCTTCAGGCGGTGCACGCCGGTGGTGGTTTCCTCGGTCACACCGAGGATCTGCGCGCTCTTGCGGCTGTACCAGGTGCCGTCTTCCGCCAGCTTGGCCTTGATGGCGGCGAACAGCACCTTCTCTTCCTCGCTCTTGGGGTTGGCGATGACGGAAGCGTCGGTCTCGGCCTGCTTGCCCAGGTGCATCAGCAGCGTGGCGTCGCCGCCGTCGTCCAGGATCATGTTGGGGCCTTCGCCCTCGGTGCCCTTGGCGCCGAAGTCGAAGATGCGGTGCGTGTAGTCCCAGTAGTCCTTCAGCGATTCGCCCTTGATGGCGAACACCGGCGTGCCGGTGGCGGCGATGGCCGCGGCCGCGTGGTCCTGGGTGGAGAAGATGTTGCACGAGGCCCACCGCACCTGCGCGCCCAGAGCCTGCAAGGTCTCGATCAGCACCGCGGTCTGGATCGTCATGTGCAGGCTGCCGGTGATGCGCGCGCCTTTCAGCGGCTGGGTCCTGGCGAATTCCTCGCGGATCGCCATCAGGCCGGGCATCTCGGTCTCGGCGATGCGGATTTCCTTGCGGCCCCAGTCGGCCAGGGCAATGTCGGCGATGGCCGAATCGGCCGCCACGGGGTTCTTCAGGGGAGCATTCATGGGTGCGAACTCCAAACGCAGGTGCTTTGATGGAAAGCCACTGGAGTGCGCAGACTCATCGCACCAGACCAGCGGATGAGCGTCGTTGCAGAAGAAAGCGGTTCCGAGCCTCACGCCCTGCGGTCTGCCTGCCGGCAGCAGGGGCGCTGCAACGCTCCTCGGAACACAGTGCCCAAATTATACTTGCCGGCCACGCGCCACGCAGCGTTCCACCGCGCCCGCACGCCGCGCACACGCCCCCGGAGCTCCCGCTTGTCCCACGCCAAAGAAACCCGGCGCCGCCGTACGTTTGCCATCATTTCCCACCCCGACGCGGGCAAGACCACGCTGACGGAGAAGCTGCTGCTGTTCTCCGGCGCGATCCAGATCGCCGGCAGCGTGAAGGCGCGCAAGGCCAGCCGCCACGCCACCAGCGACTGGATGGAGATCGAGAAGCAGCGCGGCATCTCGGTGGCCTCCAGCGTGATGCAGATGGTCTACCGCGACCACGTCATCAACCTGCTCGACACGCCCGGCCACAAGGACTTCTCGGAAGACACCTACCGCGTGCTCACGGCGGTGGATTCGGCGCTGATGGTGATCGACGCCGCCAACGGCGTGGAGGCGCAGACGCGCCGCCTGATCGAGGTCTGCCGTCAGCGCGACACGCCCATCATCACCTTCGTCAACAAGATGGACCGCGAGGTGCGCGACCCGCTCGACATCCTCGACGAGGTGGAGCGCGAGCTGGGCATGCCCTGCGTGCCCATGACCTGGCCGGTGGGCCAGGGCAAGAGCTTCGGCGGCATTATCAACCTGCGCACCGAGGCGATGACGGTGTTCGAGTCCGGCAGCGAGCGCCGCCCCCAGGATTTCGAGACCCTCCCGCTCACCGAGCGCGACAAGCTGGTGGCCCGCTTCGGCAACGCCTTCGAGACGGCCGAGGAAAGCATGGAGTTGGCCGTGGGCGCCTCGCCCGCCTGGGATCGCGAGGCCTTCCTGGCCGCCAGGCAGACCCCGGTGTTCTTCGGCTCCGGCGTCAACAACTTCGGCGTGATGGAGGTGCTGGACGCGCTGGTCGACATGGCGCCGCCGCCGCGCCCGCGCACCAGCAGCGCGGTGGTGAACCGCCAGACGCAGGAGCAGGTGATCCAGCCGGAAGACGACACCTTCGCCGGCGTGGTGTTCAAGGTGCAGGCCAACATGGACGCCAACCACCGCGACCGCATCGCCTTTGTGCGCGTGGCCAGCGGCAAGTACAAGCCGGGCATGAAGCTGAAGGTGCAGCGCACCGGCAAGGAGCTGCGCCCGACCAGCGTCGTTACCTTCCTCAGCCAGCGCCGCGAGGCGGTGGACGAGGCCTACGCCGGCGACATCATCGGCTTCACCACCCACGGAGGGGTGCAGCTGGGCGACACCATCACCGACGGCGCCAACCTGCAGTTCACCGGGCTGCCCTTCTTCGCGCCCGAGATGTTCATGACCGTGGTGCTGAAGAACCCGCTGCGCACCAAGCAGCTGCAGCAGGGCCTTGCGCAGCTGGGTGAGGAGGGCGCGATCCAGGTCTTCAAGCCCGACGCCGGCGGCAACATGCTGCTGGGCGCGGTGGGGCAGCTGCAGTTCGAGGTGGTGCAGCACCGCCTGAAGACCGAGTACGACTGCGACGTGCGTCTGGAAGGCAGCCAGTACACCGGCGCGCGCTGGATCACCGCCGACACGCCGGCCGAACTGCGCGAATTCGAGAACGCCTATCCCCTGCGCATGGCGCACGACGCCGCCGACGCACTGGCTTACCTGTGCACCAGCCCCTACGACGTGCGGCTGGCGCAGGAGCGCTTCCCCAAGATCCATTTCCACCCGCTGCGCGAGCACGCGGGGCTGGCGCTGCAGGCAGGCTGAGAAGGCTGTCATGACGCTGCGCGTGGTCGTCATCGGCGGCGGCGCCATCGGCAGCGCGGTGGCGGCGCACCTCACGGCGCCGGAGCTGCAACGCGTGCGCGCCTGCGCGGTGACGGTGGTCGAGCGCGACTTCAGCTACGCGCAGGCCTCGTCGGCGCTGTCGGCCTCGTCGATCCGGCAGCAGTTCTCCACCGCCATCAACATCGCCCTCTCGCGCTACGGCGTCGAGGTGCTGCGCTCCATGCCAGAAGTCGGCCTGCACGAGGGCGGCTACCTGTACCTGGCCTCTCCGGCGGGCGAGGGCGTGCTGCGCGCCAACCACGCGCTGCAGCGTGCCGAAGCGGTGGACGTGGCGCTGCTCCCGCCAGAGGATTTGCGGGCGCGCTTTCCCTGGCTGTCCACGGAAGGGCTGGCGCTCGGCTCGCTCGGCCTGTCGGGCGAGGGCTGGTTCGACGGCTTCAGTCTGCTGCAGGCCTGGCGCGCCCGGGCGCGGGCTCAGGGCGCACGCTACGTGCAGGCGGAGGCCGTGGGGTTTGAGCATGAAAAAGGCCGTTCGCCCTTGCGCATCGGTTGCATCCAGCTATCGAATAGAGAGCATCTGGAGGTCGATGTGGTGGTCAACGCCGCCGGCCCGTGGGCGCGCCGGGTGGCGGCGTGGGCCGGCATCGACCTGCCGGTGCGCGCACGCCGGCGCACCGTGTTCCACGTGAGCTGCCCCACGCCGCTGCCGGGCTGCCCGCTGCTCATCGACCCTTCCGGCATCTGGCTGCGGCCGGAAGGGCGCGGCTTCATCACCGGCTTCGCGCCGCCCGAGGCGCAGGACGGCGACGACCTGCCGCTGGATCAGCCCGAGCTCGCCGCCTTCGAAGATTTCGTCTGGCCCACCCTGGCCGCACGCATCCCGGCCTTCGAGGCCCTGCGGCTGGAACGCGCCTGGGCCGGCTACTACGAGATGAACACCTTCGATCACAACGCCATCGTCGGCCCGCATCCGGCCTGCGACAACCTGCTGTTCGCCAACGGCTTCTCCGGCCACGGCCTGCAGCAGTCACCGGCCGTGGGGCGCGGCCTGGCCGAATGGATCGTGCATGGCGGCTACCGGACGCTGGATCTGTCGCCGCTGGGCTGGGCGCGCGTGCTGGCCGGGCAGCCGCTCGTCGAGCGCAACGTGATCTGACCGTCACCCCCCCCAAAAAAAAACGCCACGGCGAACCGTGGCGTTGCAGGCAGCGGGCGAGCGGGTGGCGCGCTCAGCTGTGCTCGATCTTCACGTATTCGAAGTCCTGCGGCTGGTTGTTGATGCCCACGCGCGGCGGGGCGATCCAGCTGGCGTACTGGCCGGGCTCGAAGCAGGGCTTCATGAGCGAGTCGATGTAGCTGTGGTCTTCGTCGTTGCACAGCCAGTCGCCCTGGCCGGCGTTCCACTCGGCGTCGCTGATCACGGCGCCTTCGGGGCTGATGTGCGCCTTGCTGAACTCGCCGATCCTGCGGTTGAAGCCCTTGTGCGGCTGCCTGAAGCGGAAGTCGATGCCGGCTTTCTCGACCACCTTGTTCCAGCGGTCGATGCCGCCCTGGCAGTCGGCGATGTAGTCGTCGAGCAGGCGGCTGTTGATGGCGCACAGCGCCGGCACTTCGTGGGTGACGATCTGGCCGTTCTCCACCTGCATCACTGGGTAGGTGGCGTTCTCGAGCTGGTGGTCGTCGGTGAGGGCGGATTCGTTGAAGCGGCCCTTCAGGCCGGTGCTGAAGGCCTCGGCGCCGTTGCTGGAGATTTCCGATCCGAACAGGTCGCGCGTGACCGACATGTGGAAGTTGGCCTTCTTCTGCAGTGTGGGCAGGTCGATCACGCCGAGCTTGCGGATGGCCGCCTTGTCGTGGGGATCCTTGATGCCGGCCTTGACCATGGCGTTGCAGGTGGCTTCCACGGTGCGGCCGATGCCGGTTTCGCCCACGAACAGGTGGTGCGCTTCTTCGGTCAGCATGAAGCGGCACGAGCGCGACAGCGGATCGAAGCCCGACTGCGCCAGCGCGGCCAGCTGCATCTTGCCGTCGCGGTCGGTGAAGTAGGTGAACATGAAGAAGCTCAGCCAGTCGGGTGTCTTCTCGTTGAAGGCGCCCAGGATGCGCGGGTTGTCCTCGTGGCCGCTGCGGCGATCGAGCAGGGCCTGGGCTTCCTCGCGGCCGTCCTTGCCGAAGTACTTGACCAGCAGGTAGACCATGGCCCACAGGTGGCGGCCTTCCTCCACGTTCACCTGGAACAGGTTGCGCATGTCGTAGAGGCTGGGAGCGGTGGCGCCCAGCCAGCGCTGCTGTTCCACGCTGGCCGGCTCGGTGTCGCCCTGCACCACGATCAGGCGCTTGAGCAGCGCACGGTACTCGCCCGGCACTTCCTGCCAGGCCGGCTCGCCCTTGTGGCGGCCGCACGGGATCACGCGGCCTTCTTCCTTGGGGGCCAGCAGGATGCCCCAGCGGTAGTCGGGCATCTTCACGTGTCCGAACTTGGCCCAGCCACTCGGGTCCACGCCCACGGCCGTGCGCAGGTAGACCGCGGCGTCCTGGAAGCCCTCGGGCCCCATTTCCTTCCACCAGTCGATGTAGTTGGGCTGCCAGCTCTCCAGCGCGCGCTGCAGCTGCTTGTCGGACGACAGGTCCACGTTGTTGGGGATGCGGTCGTCGTAGTTGACCTCGACGAACTTGTCGTTCTGGATGGCTTCGGACAATTCACTCATGCAAAGGTCTCCTAATGTGCAAAATAATTCATTCGCCCCAAATGGCAGATGAATTATTTTGCATTTGACCGGTGGGGCATTGATCTGGCGCAAACAAAACCCATCGCATCCAAAACGAATTTCGTGGTCCACGAATTTCGGGAAAACGCGGCCCATGAAGAACGTCACCCGCACCGTCGACGACGGTGTGCCTGAATGGGCGCGGATAGAAGCCGCCCGGGGCGGCCGCAGCGTCTCGCGCATGGTGGGCAGGATGCTGTCCGAGGCGGTGTATCAGGAAAGCGCCGACGCGCTGGACGACCTGCGCACCAGCCCCTGCGACGCGCGGCTGGCGCAGGAAAGGTCTCCCTGAATCCATTTCCACCCGCTGCGCGAGCACGCGTGCCTGGCACTGCCGGGCGCCGGCTGAAACTGGCCCGGTTCAGCGCGCGGCGGTTTCCATCAGCCAGTCACCGACGAGGCTTGCGGCCTCCGTCGGAGCTTCCGTGTGGCTTGCATGGGGTTCGGCGTATCGGCTCAACGCCTTCGACGGCAGCTGGCTGTACAGGCCGGGGTTGGCCCTGCGCAGCGCAGGAAAGTCGCCCGTTGGCGCGACATAGAGCACGGGCAGGTTGACCGGCACGGCACGGATGGCGCGCTCCTGGTTCATCACGCCCTGCGGGTCGAACCAGGCCCAGTAGACGTCGGCACGGGCCTGAACGGCGTTCTTGCCGTTGCTGCCTTCAAAATCGGCAAACGTCTGCACGTCGGAGCCGCGCCCGGCTGCGACCAGTTCGCGCGCGAGGCGCCGCTCCGAACCCAGGTGGGTCTCGAACACCGGGGAAGCGACATTGCCGCCTGGTGCCAGCGCCACCACGCCGGCCAGGGGCAACAGCGCCGCCAGATGGAGCGCGAACACGCCGCCCTGGCTGTGACCGACAAGAAAGACGCGCTGGGCGCCCTCACGCTTCAGCTCGGCGATGGCCTGGGCCACCTGCTCCTGCGCCGATTCGGGCCCGGCGTCGTAGTGGCGCCGCCCCGACCAGGGCATGGCGAGGTTGCGCACCCGCATGCCCCGCGCCTGAAGGGCTTCGGCCAGCGGGAGCACCAGGCCGCGCGGGCCGCCACCCTTGCCGTGCAGGATCACCACCCCCACGGTGCCCGCCGCCGCCTGGCCCCAAACCGGGCCGATGCCCAGCCATCCGGCACCAGCCGCTGCCAACCAACGTCTGCGCTGCCACATCACGGTCTCCTTGTTCGCTGATGCGAGCCAGCGCATTTTCTCGACGCGGCCCATGCTGTGCAAACCCGTGCGCCGCATGCGGAACGCGCGGTGGCGGACGTCCTGCGGTGCGCCCAGGGCCTGGTTGCCGGCTTCCGAGACCAGATGTCGATACACGAAGTTCGTGTAACACGAAATTCGTGTAAACTCGGCCGCATGAAGAATGTCACCATCACCGTCGACGACGGCGTGATCGAATGGGCGCGGGTGGAAGCCGCCCGGCGTGGCAGCAGCGTGTCGCGCATGGTGGGGGAGATGCTGGCCGAGAAGATGCGCCAGGAAGACGCCTACGCCCAGGCCATGCGCAACGCGCTGCGCTTCGAATCCTGGGGCGAGAGCGAAGGCCCCTATCTGCGCCTGAGCGAGATGCGATGACGCCGCTGGTCTTTGTCGACACGCCCGTGTTCCTCCGCACGGCCGACGACCGCGACCTGGCCAAACAGGCGCGGGCGCGCGAATGGGTGCGCTGGTGCTGGGAGGCGCGCGCCGGCCGCGTCAGCACCCAGGTGCTGAACGAGCTGTACCACAACGCCATCACGCGCTTTGGCGCCCGCATGCCGGTGCAGCAGGCGCGCACCCAGGTGCGCGATCTGCGCCAGTGGCAGCCGCCGCACCTGGACACCTACACCATCGACGGCGCCTGGGCCCTGCAGGACCGCCACGGCCTGGACTACTGGGAAGCGCTGATCGTCTCCTCGGCCCAGCAGCAGGGCTGCCGCTACCTGCTCACCGACAACCTGCCGCACGCACAGCGCTTTGAAACCGTCGAGGTGCTCGACCCGTTCCGCGTCGGCCCCGACCAACTGCCCTCCCAAGATGAACCCTGAAACCCCCGCCCCCGATCCGCTGGCCCGCATCCGCACCGACGTGCAGGGCATGCACGCCTACGCCGTGCAGGACGCCACCGGCATGCTCAAGCTCGACGCCATGGAGAACCCCCACCGCCTGGCGCCCGGGCTGCAGGCCGAGCTGGGCCGGCGCCTGGGCGCGGTGGCCATCAACCGCTACCCCGGTGCGCGGGTCGACGAGCTGAAGGCCGCGCTGCAGGCCTACGCCGCGCCGCCCGCCGGCTGGTCGCTGATGCTGGGCAACGGCTCGGACGAGCTGATCAGCCTGGTGGCCATGGCCTGCGACATCCCGGGCGCCGCCATCCTGGCGCCGCTGCCGGGCTTCGTGATGTACGCCATGGGCGCGCAGCTGCAGGGCCTGGCCTTCCACGGCGTGCCGCTGACGGCCGATTTCCAGCTCGACGAAGCCGCCATGCTGGCCGCCATCGCGCAGCACCGCCCGGCCATCCTGTACCTGGCCTACCCCAACAACCCCACCGGCACACTGTGGGACGAGGCGGTGATCGGGCGCCTGATCGCCGCCCAGGGCGATCATCCGGGAGGTGGTGGCGGCCTGGTGGTGATGGACGAGGCCTACCAGCCCTTCGCCGCCCGCAGCTGGATCGAGAACGTGCGCGCCGCGCCCGAGCGCCACGGCCACGTGCTGGTGATGCGCACGCTCAGCAAGTTTGGCCTGGCCGGCGTGCGCATCGGCTACCTGCTGGGCGAGGCACGGCTGATCGCCCAGCTCGACAAGGTGCGCCCGCCCTATAACGTGAGCGTGCTGAACGCTGAATGCGCGCTGTTCGCGCTGGAACACGCCGAGGTGTTCGCTGCCCAGGCGGCCGACATCCGGCGCGAGCGCGCCGCGCTGGTGGCGGCGCTGGCGGCGCTGCCCGGCGTCACGCCTTACCCGAGCGAGGCCAACATGGTGCTGGTGCGCGTGCCGGATGCCCCCAAGGCCTTCGAAGGCATGAAGGCGCGCGGCGTGCTGGTCAAGAACGTTTCTAAAATGCATCCGCTGCTGGCCGATTGCCTGCGCCTCACGGTGGGCACCGCCGAAGAGAATGCGCAGATGCTGGCCGCCCTGAAAGCCTCGCTATGACCACCTCCCTTTCCCTCGCCGCGCAGCAGGAGCCCCGCACGGCCGAAGTGCGCCGCGACACGGCCGAGACCAGGATCACCGTGCGCCTCAACCTGGACGGCACCGGCCGCTCGCAGCTGGCCACCGGCATCGGCTTCTTCGACCACATGCTGGACCAGATCGCGCGCCACGGCATGATCGACCTGGAGGTCGAAGCCCAGGGCGACCTGCACATCGACGGCCACCACACCGTGGAGGACGTGGGCATCACCATCGGCCAGGCCGTCAAGCAGGCGGTGGGCGACAAGAAGGGCATCACCCGCTACGGCCACAGCTACGTGCCGCTGGACGAGGCGCTGTCGCGCGTGGTGATCGACTTTTCCGGCCGCCCCGGCCTGGTGACCGACGTGGCCTTCACCAGCGGCATGATCGGCACCTTCGACACCCAGCTGCTGCACGAGTTCTTCCAGGGCTTCGTCAACCACGCCTTCGTCACGCTGCACATCGACAACCTGAAGGGCGTGAACGCGCACCACCAGGCCGAGACCATCTTCAAGGCCTTCGGCCGCGCGCTGCGCATGGCGCTGGAGCGCGATCCGCGCGCCGCCGGGCAGATCCCCTCCACCAAAGGCTCTTTGTAAACAAAATCGGCCTCCAGCCCAGGAAGGGCGGGCGCAAGCAGCTATGAATTCGGTAGTCAACCAGACCGTGGCCGTGGTCGATTACGGCATGGGCAACCTGCGCTCGGTGGCGCAGGCGGTGATCCACGCCACCACCGACACGCACGTCAACGCCGTCATCACCTCCGACCCGCAGGTGGTGCGCAACGCGCACCGCGTGGTGCTGCCGGGCCAAGGCGCCATGGCCGACTGCATGCGCGAGCTGCGCGAATCCGGCCTGCTCGAATCGGTGCTGGAGGCGGCGGCCAGCAAACCGCTGTTCGGCGTCTGCGTGGGCATGCAGATGCTGCTCGACCACAGCGAGGAAGGCCACACCGCCGAAGGCACGCCCGGGCTCGGGCTGATCGCCGGCGAGGTGGTCAGGTTCCGGCTGGCCGGCCAGAGCGCGCCGGACGGCAGCCGCTTCAAGGTGCCGCAGATGGGCTGGAACCGCGTGCACCAGGCCCGGCCGCACCCGGTCTGGGGCGAGGTGCCGGACGGCAGCTGGTTCTACTTCGTGCACAGCTTCTACGCCCGGCCGCGCGAGGCGGCCCACAGCGTCGGGGAAACCGAGTACGGCGCGCGCTTTACCTCGGCCGTGGCGCGCGATAATATTTTTGCCACCCAGTTCCACCCGGAAAAGAGCGCCGACCAGGGTTTGGCCCTGTACCGCAACTTCCTGCACTGGAACCCCTGATGACGGACGCCCCCCGAAGCGCCTTCGGCGCCTCCCCCCACTGGGGGGCGGGCCGGCCGCTTCGGAGCGGCCGTGCGCAGCGGCCCCTGACGCGGCCTGCTCCGCGGCCTCGCGAATTGCGCACGGCTTCGGACGGGCGCGGCGTGCGAAACTGGATCAAGATATTCATTTGCTACTAAGTTGATATCTGTCTACGCTTGCCAAGAAAGGCCAAGCGGTACTTTTCACCATAAGCTTTCATCATGCTGCTCATCCCAGCCATCGACCTGAAGGACGGCCACTGCGTGCGCCTGGTCCAGGGCGACATGGACCAGGCCACCACCTTCGGCGAAGACCCCGCGGCCATGGCCGCCCGCTGGCTGGAGGCCGGCGCGCGGCGCCTGCACCTGGTAGACCTGAACGGCGCCTTCGCCGGCAAGCCGCAGAACCTGGCGGCCGTCAAGGCCATCCTGGCCGAGGTGGGCGACGAGATCCCGGTGCAGCTGGGCGGCGGCATCCGTGACCTCGACACCATCGAGCAGTACATCGACGCCGGCATCAGCTACGTCATCATCGGCACCGCGGCGGTGAAGAACCCCGGCTTCCTGCGCGACGCCTGCACCGCCTTCGGCGGCCACATCATCGTGGGCCTGGACGCCAAGGACGGCAAGGTCGCCACCGACGGCTGGAGCAAGCTCACCGGCCACGAGGTGGTGGACCTGGCGCAGAAGTTCCAGGACTGGGGCGTCGAAAGCATCATCTACACCGACATCGGCCGCGACGGCATGCTCACCGGCATCAACGTCGACGCCACGGTGAAGCTGGCGCAGGCGCTCACCATCCCCGTGATCGCCTCCGGCGGCCTGGCCGGCATCGCCGACATCGAGGCGCTGTGCGCGGTGGAGGACGAAGGCGTGGAAGGCGTGATCTGCGGCCGCGCCATCTATTCCGGCGCGCTGGATTTCGCCAAGGCGCAGGAACGCGCGGATGAGCTGAGCCCCCCCTGAGCCGCTGGCGCGCCCATCGTCAAGCCCGCGCGCGGCACCGAAGCTGTTTCAACCAATCCCATGCTCGCCAAACGCATCATTCCCTGCCTGGACGTGACCGGTGGCCGCGTCGTCAAGGGCGTCAACTTTGTTGAACTGCGCGATGCCGGCGATCCGGTGGAGATCGCCGCGCGCTACAACGAGCAGGGCGCCGACGAGCTCACCTTCCTCGACATCACCGCCACCAGCGACGGGCGCGACCTGATCCTGCACATCATCGAGGCCGTGGCTTCGCAGGTGTTCATCCCCCTCACCGTGGGCGGCGGGGTGCGCACCGTGGAAGACGTGCGGCGCCTGCTCAACGCCGGGGCCGACAAGACCAGCTTCAACTCCGCCGCCATCGCCAACCCGCAGGTGATCCGCGACGCCTCGTCCAAATACGGCTCGCAGTGCATCGTGGTGGCCATCGACGCCAAGCGCCGCTTCGGCGACGACCTGATCGCGCGCGGCGAGGGCTGGGATGTCTACAGCCACGGCGGCCGCAAGAACACAGGCCTCGACGCCATCCAGTGGGCACGCCAGATGGCCGAGCACGGCGCCGGCGAGATCCTGCTCACCAGCATGGACAAGGACGGCACCAAGAGCGGGTTCGACCTGGAACTCACCCGCACCGTGGCCGAGGCGGTGCCGATCCCGGTGATCGCCTCCGGCGGCGTGGGCAACCTCGACCACCTGGCCGATGGCGTCCAGTACGGCCTGGCCGACGCGGTGCTGGCGGCCAGCATCTTCCACTACGGCGAATACACCGTGGCGCAGGCCAAGGGCCGCATGGCGGAGCGCGGCGTCACGGTGCGCTTCTGAGGGCGCCGCCCCCGTGCGCATGGGCCGCTGCCTTGCCACGGCCGTGCTGGCGCTCGCCGCCACCTGTCCGCTTGCGGTACGAGCCGGAACACCCGCCCCCAGCTACGCCGACTGGTTCGACCGCCTGCCCTGCGTGGACCGCATCGGCCGCTGCTTCGACGCCAGCATCGGCGGCCAACCGGTGGAGGTGATCGAAGCCGAGGCCGAATACCAGCGCTTGCACGATGAGATTCGGCGGATCAACCCCAACCTGCGCGAGGTGTACTGGCAGGTGCGTGAGCCGCTGTCCGGCAGCGCGGCGATGGCGGTGGCGGTGCGTGCCAACGCCCTCGGCGGCCCGCACGTGGGCGAGCCCGAGGCTGCGCCGCGGGTGACGATCCACCCGCTCGACGGCCAGCGCCTGGCCGCCACCCGCGACCTGGTGGCCAACGGCTCGGTGCGCATGAACGGCCAGGCCACGGTGAGCCGGCAGAACACGCTGGCGCAGGACACGCTGCCGCCCGGCGGCTACGTCTTCAGCATCCGTTACCACGGCAGCCTCAACTGGGACCGCAAGTCGGTGCTGCTGACGGTGCGCTGAGGTACAGTTTGCTACTGTATCGATAGCTTTCTGCGGCCGCCATTCCTGGGCTGCAACCCCAAAAGGCATTGAAATCTGGTGCGCCGCGTTCGGCCGTCCGCCGGGCTCGTGCATGATCGGCCCATCCCCGGCCCGACGCGCCACGACACCCAAGGAGCCCCCGGTTTGACCACCACCCGACTCGACGATTTCCTCAACGCCGCGCAGCAGCGCGATCCGCACCAGCCCGAATTCCTGCAGGCGGTGCGCGAGGTGATGTCCACCCTCTGGCCCTTCATCGAGCAGAACCCGCGCTACCGCGAGCACGCCCTGCTGGAGCGGCTGGTCGAGCCCGACCGGGTGATCCAGTTCCGCGTCGCCTGGGTGGACGACCAGGGCCGCACCCAGGTCAACCGCGCCTACCGCGTGCAGCACAGCATGGCCATTGGCCCGTACAAGGGCGGCATGCGCTTCCACCCCAGCGTGAACCTGTCGATCCTCAAGTTCCTGGCCTTCGAGCAGTGCTTCAAGAACGCGCTCACCACGCTGCCGCTGGGCGGTGGCAAGGGCGGCAGCGACTTCGACTCCAAGGGCCGCAGCGACGGCGAGGTGATGCGCTTCTGTCAGGCGCTGATGCTGGAGCTGCACCGCCACCTCGGCCCCGACACCGACGTGCCGGCCGGCGACATCGGCGTGGGCGCGCGCGAGGTCGGCTACATGGCCGGCATGATGAAGAAGCTCGCCAACGACGCCGCCTGCGTGTTCACCGGCAAGGGCCTGTCCTACGGCGGCAGCCTGATGCGCCCCGAAGCCACCGGCTACGGCGTCGTCTACTTCGCCCACGAGATGCTGGAGCGCGTGCGCGAGGGCCTGAGCGGCCGGCGCGTCGCCATCTCCGGCGCCGGCAACGTGGCGCTGCACGCGGCCGACAAGGCGCTGGAGCTGGGCGCGAAGGTGCTCACGCTGTCGGATTCCGGTGGCACGGCGGTGTTCGAAGGCGGCATCACGCGCCGCCAGCTGCAGGACGTGACGGAGTTCAAGGAACGCGAGCGCGGCCGGCTGGCCGACTTCTGCGCCGCGCAGGGCCTGCGCTTCGAGCCCGGCCGCCGGCCCTGGCAGGTGCCGGTGGACATCGCGCTGCCCTGCGCCACCCAGAACGAGCTGGACGAGGCCGACGCCCGCGCGCTCATCGCCGGCGGCGTGCGCTGCGTCGCCGAAGGCGCCAACATGCCCACCACCCTGGCCGCCGTGCGGGTGCTGCAGTCGGCCGGCGTGCTGTTCGCCCCCGGCAAGGCCAGCAACGCCGGCGGCGTGGCCACCTCCGGCCTGGAAATGAGCCAGAACGCCATGCGCCTGGTCTGGCGCGCCCCGGATGTGGACGCACGCCTGCACGAGATCATGCGCGGCATCCACGAAAACTGCGTGCGCTACGGCGGCAGCGCCGACGGCAAGGTCGACTACCTGGCCGGCGCCAACGTGGCCGGCTTCGTCAAGCTGGCGGATGCCATGCTGGCGCAAGGAGTCCTTTGACCACCCCCAGGCTCCATGCGCTCGGGATCGGGACACCCCCCTGAGTCACCTTCGGCGCCTTCCCCCCTCTGCTGCGCGAGGGGGGACAACGCCAGTGCTCGGTGCAAGCCCGAGCACGGCGTTCGCTGGTTTGGCCTGCTCCGCGGCCTTCTGGGGGCGCCAGTTCTTGCCGAGCGGCCTGTGTGGCTTCCTTGAGGCCGAGCGCAGCGATGGCCCGTTTTCTCCCCACTCCCCTCTGGTCGTGCCGAGAAGCGCAGGGCGTGGGGCGGGCATGGGCTGCGCAGCAAGACCATGCTTCGTGCTCTGACTCGCTGCGGCTGTTTGAGCGGAGCGGCGTAGCCGCAAAGCGAGTTCCGCAGCGCCGCCCCATGCCCGAGCATCGCAGGCTGCCCGCAGCGAAGCGAAGGGACACGGCAAGTGGGGTCGCCTTTCTTTTGCCTACTTTTCTTTGGCGAGGCAAAGAAAAGTAGGTGCGCCGCCGGGCGCACATCCCGGCCTGCGGCGCGACCAAAAGCACTACGCTTTCAATAGCTGCCTGCGCCCGACACGCCTAGGCAAAGCACCGATTTCATTGCGAAAATGGCAGGCGATGCGCCAGCACGTGCCAGGGCTTCGACAGGCCTGCCGAAGGGCTCCGTCCAAACGACGGGCGGTGTTCAGGCAAGCAGGGGCTTTTGGACGGAATATCAGCCTTCAGACCTTATGCGACGGGCGCAGCCAGCTATTCAAAACATAGCTGCCGCCAGCCCAACCTCGCCGGTCACACGAATCGCGCACAATCCTTCTCATGGACTGGCTGGATCAAGTCAAATGGGATGCGCAGGGCCTGGTGCCCGTGATTGCGCAGGAGCAGGGCACGGGCGACGTGCTGATGTTCGCGTGGATGAACCGCGAGGCGCTGGCCAGGACGGCCGAGCTGGGCCGCGCCGTGTATTTCAGCCGCTCGCGCGGCAGGCTGTGGTTCAAGGGCGAGGAATCCGGCCACGTGCAGCAGGTGCACGAGATCCGCATCGACTGCGACGACGACGTGGTGCTGCTGAAAGTCACCCAGCTCGGGCACGACCCGGGCATCGCCTGCCACACCGGGCGCCACAGCTGCTTCTTCAGCGTGCTGAAGGACGGCCGGTGGCAACCGGTCGATCCGGTCTTGAAAGATCCGGCCTCGATCTACAAATAAGGGCGTCATGACCACCAACCACGACCAGCCCCTGATGCCGGCCTTGCCCGAGGACACGCTCGCGCGGCTCACCGCCGTGATCGAGAGCCGGCGCCCGTCGGCCGGCGGCGACCCGGAGAAGAGCTACGTCGCGCGCCTGCTGCACAAGGGGCCGGACGCCTTCCTCAAGAAGATCGGCGAGGAGGCGACCGAGGTGGTCATGGCCGCCAAGGACGCCGATCACGGTGCCCCGCGCGAGAAGATCGTGGCCGAGATGGCCGACCTGTGGTTCCATGGCATGGTGGCACTGGCCCATTACGGCCTGAGCGCGGCCGACGTGGTGGCGGAACTGGGCCGCCGCGAGGGACTCTCAGGCATCGAGGAAAAGGCGCTGCGCAAGGTGCGCGAGCGCGAGGCAAGCGATTCATCACCACACCAAGGAGCCGGCTCATGAGCGAGAACGACGTCATCGATGTGGAACCCATCGGCCACCGCGCCAGCGACAGCGCCGCGAGCGATTCGCTCAAGACCTGGGGCTGGGTCAGCTACATCCTCCACCTGATCGTGGCCGTGGCCGCGGTGGTGCCGGGCGCGCAGGTCAGCATCGCGCTGCTGCTGATCGCGCTGCTCATGGACATGGTCAAGAAGGACGACGCGGCCGGCACCTGGCAGGCCAGCCACTTCAGCTGGCGCATCCGCTCGGTGCTGTGGGCCGGCGTGCTGTACGTGATCACCCTGCCGCTGTTCCTGCTGCTGTACCTGCCCGGCGCCATCGCCTGGGCGGTGATCTCGATCTGGTTCCTCTACCGCATCGTCAAGGGCATGGTGCGCATGAACGCGGACCGCCCGGTCGATGCCTGAAGCCGGCGCGCCACCGGGCGGCCGCAACGGCAAGCCCGGCAACGGCGGCGCGGCCGCGCGCAAGACCACCAACCTGGCCCTGCAGGGCGGCGGCTCGCACGGCGCCTTCACCTGGGGCGTGCTCGACGCGCTGCTGGAAGACGGGCGGCTGGATTTCGAAGGGGCCACCGGCACCAGCGCCGGTGCCATGAACGCCGTGGTGCTGGCGCACGGGCTGGCCCGCGCGCACGCCGACGGCAAGCGCGGCCAGGACGCCCGCGAGGTGGCGCGCGCCGCGCTGTCGCGTTTCTGGGACGGTGTGGGCGTGCTCGGCACCTTCATGAGCGGGCTGCCGCTGCCGGCCACGCAGGCCATGGCGAGCTGGTTCACGCAGTGGATCACGCCGGCGCAGGCCAACCCGCTCGGCCTCAACCCGCTGCGCCAGCTGCTGGAGCGCGACGTGGATTTCGAGCTGCTGGCGCGCCAGAGGCAGCTCAAGGTGTTCGTCTGCGCCACCAACGTGCGCACCGGGCGGGGCGAGATCTTCAGCGGCAAGCGCCTCTCGTCCGACGCGGTGATGGCCTCGGCCTGCCTGCCGGCGCTGTTCCAGCCGGTGAAGATCGAGGACGAGTACTACTGGGACGGCGGCTATTCCGGCAACCCGGCGATTTACCCGCTGATCTACGAGACCGACAGCCGCGACGTGGTGCTGGTGCAGATCAACCCGATCGAGGCACCCTACAAGCCCGGCGCCAGTGCGCAGGAGGTCATGGAGCGGGTGAACGAGATCACCTTCAACAGCTCGCTGCTGGCGGAGATGCGCGCCATCGACTTCGTCACCCGCCTGCTGGCCGAGGGCCGGGTCGACCCGGCGCGCTACAGGGCCGTGCTGCTGCATCGCGTGGATGGTGGCGCGGCGCTGGCCGAATTTGGCGCGGCCAGCAAGGCGCGCGCCGACGTGAGCTTCCTGCGCCGGCTGTTCGCCCTCGGCCGCGAGGCCGGACAATGCTGGCTGGGCGCGCATTTCGGCGACATCGGGGTGCGCTCCACGCTGGAGAAGTTCACCCACGCCCAGCTCCAATCGATCCAGAAAGCCGATCCATGACCGAACCGCAACACGACCCGAACTGCATCTTCTGCAAGATCATTGCCGGCCAGATCCCGTCCAAGAAGGTGTACGAGGACGAGCACGTGTTCGCCTTCCACGACATCCATCCCTGGGCGCCGGTGCATTTCCTGCTCGTGCCCAAGCTGCACATTCCGTCCATGGCGCAGACCGGCCCCGAGCAGCAGGCGCTGCTCGGCCACATGATGGTGCTGGCACCAAAACTGGCGCAGGAGCAGGGCTGCGAGCCCTACCCGGAGGGCGGATTCCGCATCGTGGTGAACACCGGCACGCACGGCGGGCAGGAGGTGCACCACCTGCACATGCACGTGATCGGCGGTCCGCGGCCCTGGCTGAAGGGCTGAATTAGGGGCTGAATCAAGGGTTGAATATCGCCATGCGGAACCTCTGGGCATGGGGTGCCGTCTAAAATGAAGCAAGCGCGTGGCACGTGGCCGCGCAAGGAGAGATACCATGGGTTCGTTTTCCATCTGGCATTGGCTGATCGTGCTGCTGATCGTGGTCATGATCTTCGGCACCAAGAAGCTCAAGAACATCGGCACCGACCTGGGCGGCGCCGTCAAGGGCTTCAAGGAAGGCATGAAGGATGGTTCCGCCGAGGGCGACGCCCCGGCCGGGCAGGTGACCAACCAGGCCACCGCCGACAAGGGCACCATCGACGTCGAAGCCAAGCAGAAGTCCTGATCCGCCCTTGAGGGCGCGGCGCCACGCCGGCCCTGCCTGTTTCCATGCTTGATCTTGGCCTTTCCAAGATGGCGCTGATCGGCGCCGTCGCGCTGATCGTCATCGGCCCCGAAAAACTGCCGCGCGTGGCCCGCACGGTGGGCACGCTGCTGGGCAAGGCCCAGCGCTACGTGTCCGACGTGAAGGCCGAGGTCAACCGCGCCATGGACCTGGACGAACTCAAGAAGATGAAGGAGTCCGTCGAGGAGGCCGGGCGCGAGGTCGAGCAGGGCCTGCGCAGCACCCGCAACGAGTTCGAGAAGGACTGGGCCGACGCCACGCGCGACCTGAGCAGCAGCAGCGACGCCGCCAGCAGCGGTTCAGGTACCGACAGCGTGGGCTGGGAGCCGCCACCACCGGAATACCGGCGCCCGAACAAGAACTGGCGCCTCAAGCGCGGTGCCACGCCGCAGTGGTACAAGGCGCGCCACGGCGTGCGGCGCCAGGTGCAGTCCGGCGCGGCGCGGGTGGCGCGGTACCGGCCGAAATGACGCCCACCCCCAGGCTCCACGCGCTGCGCGCTGTTGCGCCACCCCCCTCGAAGGGGGCGCCACCACTGGCCGGTACAAGCCCGGCCACGGCGGCGGCTGGTTTGGCCTGCTCCGCGGCCACCGGAGTTTTTGGCTGTTCAGGCGTGGGCTGCCTGGCTGCGCGATGAATCTGTGAGTTGACCCCGGTGCTGCCGAACCGGGCACGCGCCGGTCGGCGACAATCCAATTCCTTATGAGCGACCCCAAGCGAGATCCTGAAGACGAACTGGCGGGCACCGAGCAGCCGTTTGTCGCCCACTTGATGGAGCTGCGCGACCGGCTGATCAAGTCGGTGGTGGCCATCGCCGTGGTGACAGGGGCGCTGGCGCTGTACCCGGGCCCGGGCGCGCTGTACGACCTGCTGGCCGCGCCGCTGATCGCGCACCTGCCGCAGGGGGCCACCCTGATCGCCACGTCGGTGATCTCGCCGTTCATGGTGCCGCTGAAGATCATGCTGATGGCGGCCTTCATGATCGCGCTGCCGGTGGTGCTCTACCAGGTCTGGGCCTTCGTGGCGCCGGGGCTGTATTCGCACGAGAAGAAGATGGTGCTGCCGCTGGTGGTCTCCAGCACCATCCTGTTCCTGATGGGGGTGGCGTTCTGCTACTTCTTCGTGTTCGGCAAGGTGTTCACCTTCATACAGAACTTCGCGCCCAAGAGCATCACCGCCGCGCCTGACATCGAGGCCTACCTGAGCTTCGTGCTGACCATGTTCCTGGCCTTCGGCATGGCGTTCGAGGTGCCGATCGCCGTGGTGGTGCTGGCGCGCGTGGGCGTGGTGTCGGTGCAGCAGCTCAAGTCCTTCCGCGGCTACTTCATCGTGCTGGCCTTCGTGGTGGCGGCCATCGTCACGCCGCCGGACGTGGTGTCGCAGCTGGCGCTGGCGATCCCGATGTGCCTGCTCTACGAAGCCGGCATCTGGGCCACGCAGCTCTTCGTCCGCGGCAAGGACGAAGAGGGCGAGGAAGAAAAGCCGGGCTCGGAAGTCGCCAAGTCCTGATCGCCGGCCCGCGGGCGAGGCCTGATGGGCTGCGCGGGGCCCGTCCGGATTCGTTGAAGCAGGCCTGGGCAGCCGCCAGCCGGCGCGCGGTACAGCCGCGGATTTTCAAGTCTTTTCAGCCTCTGGACCTTTGCTGACGGGCGCAGGCAGCTATTATTTTTATAGTTATGGAGGGCGCCGCCGGCGCGATCAGCGCTCGCCCGGCAGGCTCTGGCGCGGCGCAGCGGCCGGCCGCTGAGCGGGGGTCACCTTCAGCTCCAGCTTCTCGCCGCGGCGCAGCACCGTGAAAGGTGCGGCCTGGCCGGGCTTGAGCGCCGACACGCCCGAGAGCAGCGCCGACACGCTGGCCACCGGCTTGCCGTCGATCTGGGCGATCACGTCGCCCGGGCGGATGCCGGCCTGCCCGGCCGGGCCGTTGTTCAGCACGCCGGTGATGATCACGCCCTGCTCCCCGGCCTTGATGCCGAAGGTTTCGGCCAGCTCGGGCGTGAGGTCGGTTGGCTCCACGCCGATCCAGCCGCGCACCACGCGGCCGTTGGTGACGATGCTTTCCATCACCTGCTTGGCGATTGACACCGGAATGGCGAAGCCGATGCCCATGCTGCCGCCCGAGCGCGAATAGATGGCCGTGTTCACGCCCATCAGGTTGCCGTGGATGTCGGTCAGCGCGCCGCCGGAATTGCCGGGGTTGATGGCGGCGTCGGTCTGGATGAAGTTCTCGAAGGTGTTGATGCCCAGCTGGTTGCGCCCCAGCGCGCTGACGATGCCGCTGGTCACCGTCTGGCCGACGCCGAAGGGGTTGCCGATGGCCAGCACCTGGTCGCCCACCTGCAGCGCGTCGGAATCGCCCAGGGTCATCACCGGCAGCTTGTCGAGGTCGATCTTCAGCACCGCCAGGTCGCTCTCCGGGTCGGTGCCGATCACCTTGGCGGGCGTGCGGCGCGCGTCCTGCAGCACCACCTCGATGGCGTCGGCGCCTTCGACCACGTGGTTGTTGGTGAGCACATAGCCCTCGGGGCTCATGATCACGCCCGAGCCCAGGCCGGCCTGCGGCTGATCGCCGCGGTCGCCGAAGAAGAAGCGGAACCACGGATCGTTGCCGTAAGGGTTGCGCGCCGTGGTGTTGATGCTCACCACCGCCGGCGCGGCCTTTTTCACCGCGGCGCTGAAGCTGCCGGGCACCGCCTGGCCGGCCGGCGCGGGCGGCGCCTCCAGGATCGAGATGGTGCCGGTGCTGCCGGCCACCGGGCCGCCGCGCCCCAGCCACTGCGGCTTGAGCGTGGCCAACACGAAATATGCCGCCAGCAGCAGCGTCACCGCCTGCGCGAACAGGAGCCATAAGCGTTTCATGCGGGGATTGTCGGGCAAAAAAAGAGGAGGTCGGAGGGGTGGCATCGGACAGGCGCTCGCCGCATCGCGCAGAATCGGCCCATGCCGCCCACCCACACCGTCGACCGCGCCGAGCTGCTGGCGGCGTTCGACGCCGAACTGCAGCCCGAGCGCTTCAAGGACTACGGCCCCAACGGCCTGCAGGTGGAAGGGCGCGCGCGCATCGGCAGCATCGTCTCCGGCGTTACGGCCAGCCGGGCGCTGATCGAGGCGGCCATCGAGGCCGGCGCCGACGCCATCTTCGTGCACCACGGCCTGTTCTGGCGCGGGCAGGACGGCACCGTCACGGGGTGGATGAAGCAGCGCCTGCGCCTGCTGCTGGCGCACGACATCAACCTGTTCGCCTACCACCTGCCGCTGGATGCGCACCCCACGCTGGGCAACAACGCCCAACTGGCGCGCGTGCTGGGCCTGCAGGCCACAGGGCGCTTCGGCGAGCAGGAACTGGGCTTCATCGGCGGCAGGGCGGACGGTGGCCGGTTCGACAGCGCCGAGGCACTGGCCGCGCACGTGGGATCGGCATTGAATCGGCCCGTGGTCCATGTGCAGCCGGCGCAGGCAGCTATTGAAAAAATAGCTTGGTGCACGGGAGGCGCGCAGGGTTACTTCGAGGATGCCATCGCCGCAGGTGCCCAGGCCTTCATCACTGGCGAAATCTCCGAGCCCCAGGCGCACTATGCGCGCGAATGCGGCGTCGCCTTCCTGGCCTGCGGTCACCACGCCACTGAACGGTATGGCGCGCCGGCCCTTGCCGGCCACGTGGCGGCGCAGCTCGGCCTGGCGCACCGGTTCATCGATATCGACAATCCCGCATGAAAGGCCCACCCCCAGGCTCCACAGCCTTCGGCTTGTTCCGCCACCCCCCTCGAGGGGGCACCGCTGGTGGCCGGGGGGACCCCGGCCACGGCGGTCACGCGCATGGCCTGCTCCGCGGCCTTCTGGGAGTGCCAGTTCTTGCCGTGAGGCCTGTGGATGCTTCGGGGCCGAGCGAAGCGATGGCCCGTGTTCTTCCCCTTGTCCCCTCTGGCCGTGCCGAGAAGGGCAGGGCGTGGGGTGGGCATGGGCTGCGCAGCAAGACCATGCTTCGTGCTCTGACTCGCTGCGGCTGTTTGAGCGCAGCGCCCTTTGGGGCGCGCAGCGAGTTCCGCAGCGCCACCCCACGCATGAGCATCGCAGGCTGCCCGCAGCGAAGCGAAGGGACACGGCAAGTGGGGTCGCCTTTCTTTGGTTTCTTTCTTTGGCGAGTCAAAGAAAGAAACTGCGCCGCCGGGCGCACATCCCGGCCTGCGGCACTTGCCAGCCACGCAACGCTCCATCAGGCAGCGCTGCAAGATTCAGAACAAAATCAGCTTCCAGCCCAGGCGCAGCGGGCGCAGCCAGCTATCAAATTTGAACTTTCCTGCTCGTTGAAGAGTGCTGAAGCACGTCTGACAACGGCTCGTTGGAAGCGCGCGGAGCTTCGCAGGCCATGAACCTTCCTCTCGCCATCACCCTGGGCGACCCCGCCGGCATCGGCCCGGAAATCATCGCCAAGGCCTTCCTTCAGGCACCCGACGACATGGCCGGCTGCTTCGTCGCTGGTGACGTGGCGTTGCTGCGGCGCGCGTGCCATGTGGTGGCGCCCGACGTGGCCTTGCCCGTGGTGGCCATCGACACCCCGGACGAGGCGCTGGCCGCGCCGCCGCGCTGCGTGCCCGTGCTGCAGGTGCTGGAAGGGGCTGAGCCGGTGCTCTTCGGCCAGGTCAGCGCGCTGGCCGGCCGGCTGGCGGGCGAGAGCGTGGTCTGGGCCGCGCGCGCGGCGCTGCGCGGCGAGGTGGCCGGCATGGTTACGGCGCCGCTGCACAAGGAGGCGCTGTCCGCCGCCGGCGCGCCCTTCAGCGCCTTCCCCGGCCACACCGAATTGCTGCAGGCCGAGGCGGCGCGGCACCTGGGCCTGCCGGTGGCGCAGCTGCCGGTGCGCATGATGCTGGCCAACGACGAATTGCGCACGGTGCTGGTGAGCATCCACGTCTCGCTGCGCGAGGCCATGGAAATGGTTACTAGCGGCAACATCCTTGACACCCTGCGAATCGCGCACCGATCCGTTGGTGCGGCGCTACAGCGGCCGCCGCGCATCGCGGTGGCCGGGCTCAACCCGCACGCCGGGGAGGGCGGCCTGTTCGGGCGCGAGGAGATCGAGCACATCGCCCCCGCCGTGGCCGCGGCGCGTGCGGAGGGCATCGACGCCCGCGGCCCGTTCGCGCCCGATACCGTGTTCATGCGCGCGCGCCACGCGCCGCCGGCGCACCCGGGCGAGTTCGATGTGGTGGTGGCCATGTACCACGACCAGGGCCTGATCCCCGTGAAGTACCTGGGCGTGGAGCAGGGTGTGAACGTGACCCTGGGCCTGCCCTTCGTGCGCACCAGCCCGGACCACGGCACTGCCTTCGACATCGCCGGCACCGGCCGGGCCGACGCTGCCAGCCTGCTGGCAGCCGTGCGCATGGCCCGCCGCCTGACTGGCGCGGCCGACTCACGCCGCCACCAATGAAAAAGCCCCTGGCCGGGGCCAGAGGCTTCTTCGCGTGAGCCGCCCTGGGGCGGCGCAAGCTGTCAGCGTTTCAGGCTGTCGCGGATCTCGCGCAGCAACTGAACCTCTTCAGGCGGCGCGGCAGGCGGCGGCGCCGGCTCTTCCTTCTTCAGGCGGTTCATCTGCTTGACCATCATGAAGATGATGAATGCCAGGATGATGAAGTTCACCAGGATGGTGATGAAGTTGCCGTAGGCGAACACGGCGCCGAGCTTCTTCGCCTCGGCCAGCGGCAAGCCCGCGGCCTGGCCCGCCAGCGGGACGTAGTAGGCCGAGAAATCCAGCCCGCCGAAGATCTTGCCGACCACCGGCATGATCAGATCGCCCACGATGGAATCGACGATCTTGCCGAACGCGCCCCCGATGATCACGCCGACGGCCAGATCCATCGCGTTGCCCTTGACGGCGAACTCCTTGAACTCTTGCATCATTCCCATTTCGTTCCTTCTCCTTTTTCAAATGCGGAACGGGACTGAGTATTGCGGGCCGCCTGCGCTTGTCAAGCCGGGGCCGGGCGCCACGGTCGGCGTTTGGCCCTGTTGCGCTCCGCTACAATCGCGGGCTAACCCGAATACCCACGACACCACACCGAGCCACGAGGACTGTCATGAGTGACGCTACGGCCAGCAATTTCACCCCCGCCCCACTGGACAGCAGCAAGCGAACGTGGCTCCTGACCGCCAGCTGTGCTGGCGCCGTGGGCGCCGGCTTCGCGGCCGTGCCCTTCGTGAGCAGCTTCCAGCCTTCCGAGAAGGCCAAGGCGGCCGGCGCCGCCGTGGAGGTGGACATCTCCGATATCAAGCCCGGTGAACTCAAGCGTGCCGAGTGGCGCGGCAAGCCCATCTGGATCCTGCGCCGCACGCCGGAAATGCTGGAGTCGCTCAAGAAGGACGTGGCCGAGCTGGCCGATCCCCATTCCGAGCGCACCGCGATCCCGATCCCGCCCTATGCCAAGAACGACTGGCGCTCGATCAAGCCCGAGTACCTGGTGCTGATCGGCATCTGCACGCACCTGGGCTGCTCGCCGGTCGAGAAGTTCACCCCGGGCGCCCAGCCTTCGCTGCCCGACAACTGGCCGGGCGGCTTCTTCTGCCCCTGCCACGGTTCCACCTTCGATTTCGCGGGCCGCGTGTTCAAGAACAAACCGGCGCCGGACAACCTCGAGGTGCCGCGCTACACCTACCTGTCGGACAGCAAACTGCTGATCGGCGAAGACAAGAAAGCGTGACGAGGGGGCACCATGGCTGAATTCAAGGAAATCTCCCCCAACGCGCCGCTGGGCGCCAAAGTGGGCAACTGGTTCAACAACCGTTTCCCGACGGCGTTTGCGGAATACCGCAAGCACATGTCGGAGTACTTCGCGCCGAAGAACTTCAACTTCTGGTACTTCTTCGGCTCGCTGGCGATGCTGGTGCTGGTGATCCAGATCGTCACCGGCATCTTCCTGGTCATGCACTACAAGCCGGACGCCGCCAAGGCGTTCGAGTCGGTCGAGTACATCATGCGCGATGTGCCGGGCGGCTGGATCATCCGCTATGCGCACTCCACGGGGGCTTCGGCCTTCTTCATCGTGGTGTACCTGCACATGTTCCGCGGCCTGCTGTACGGCAGCTACCGCAAGCCGCGCGAGCTGGTCTGGATCTTCGGCTGCGCGATCTTCCTGTGCCTGATGGCCGAGGCCTTTATGGGCTACCTGCTGCCCTGGGGCCAGATGAGCTACTGGGGTGCCCAGGTGATCGTGAACCTGTTTGCGGCCATCCCGTTCGTGGGCCCGGACTTGGCGCTGCTGATCCGCGGTGACTACGTGGTGAGCGATGCCACGCTGAACCGCTTCTTCAGCTTTCACGTGATTGCCGTGCCGCTGGTGCTGATCGGTCTGATCGTGGCGCACCTGCTGGCCCTGCACGACGTGGGCTCCAACAACCCCGACGGCATTGAGATCAAGCAAGGCCCGAAGGGCAACCGCTGGTCGCCCGATGCGCCGGCCGACGGCATCCCGTTCCACCCGTACTACTCGGTGCACGACATCATGGGCGTCGGCGTGTTCCTGATGGCGTTCTTTGCCGTCATGTTCTTCGCGCCGGAAATGGGCGGCTACTTCCTGGAGTACAACAACTTCATCCCGGCGGATCCGCTGGTCACGCCTTCGCACATCGCGCCGGTGTGGTACTTCACGCCGTTCTATTCCATGCTGCGCGCCACGACCGACCTGATGGTCAACGTGCTGAGTGTCATCATCGCCCTTGGCGCCGTGCTTGGCTTCCTCAAGTGCCGCTGTTCCATGCTGCTGCGTGGCGGCTTGGTGCTGGCCGCTGTGGTGGCGATTGCGCTGCTGAAGACCTTCGACGCCAAGTTCTGGGGCGTGGTGGTGATGGGTGGCGCCGTGATCATCCTGTTCTTCCTGCCCTGGCTGGACCGCAGCCCGGTGAAGTCGATCCGTTACCGCCCCAGCTGGCACACCTGGCTGTACACCGTGTTCGTCATCTGGTTCCTGATCCTGATGGTGCTGGGCATCATGGTGCCGGGTCCGATCTTCAGCACGCCGTCGCTGTCCTGGCTGACCAACGAGCTGGTGGCCATGGTGGGCACGCTGTTCTACTTCGGCTTCTTCCTGCTGATGCCCTGGTGGAGCCAGTTGGGTGAGCCCAAGCCGGTCCCCGAGCGCGTGACCTTCAAACCGCATTGACGCAGCTGCCGGAGAAACACAACATGGCTTTCTGGAAAAGACTTCTCGTTGGCTGCGCGGCGGCGTTGAGCCTGGGCATGGCGGCCCATGCTTCCACCGGTGGCATCGCATGGGACAAGGCGCCCGTGAACACCACCAACACGGCCTCGCTGCAGAACGGCGCCAAGCTGTTCGTCAACTACTGCCTCAACTGCCATTCGGCCGCGTTCATGCGCTACAACCGCCTGACCGACATCGGCATCACCGAAGCGCAGATCAAGGACAACCTGCTGTTCTCCACCCAGAAGGTGGGCGACACCATGAAGTCGGCCATCGACCCTCACCAGGCCAAGGCCTGGTTCGGTGCCAACCCGCCCGACCTGACGGTGATTGCGCGTTCGCGCTCCGGCCATGGTGGGACAGGCGCGGATTACCTCTACACGTTCCTGCGATCTTTCTACCGCGACCCGAACCGCCCGACGGGCTGGAACAACCTCGCGTTCCCGAACGTCGGCATGCCCAACCCCCTGTGGCAGCTGCAGGGGGAGCAGAAGCCCCAGTTCGACACCCAGGAAGAGCATGGCCAGGAAGTGCACGTGTTCAAGGGTTGGGAACAGGTGAGCCCCGGTACCATGACGCAGCTGCAGTTCGACCAGAACGTGGGTGATCTGGTGAATTACCTGGCCTGGATGGGCGAGCCTGCCCAGAACACGCGCACGCGCATCGGTGTGTGGGTACTGCTGTTCATGCTGGGTTTCACCGTCATCGCCTGGCGCCTGAACGCCGCGTACTGGAAAGACGTCAAGTAACAAGCCTTCGCCCGGTGCGCTTCATGCCCGGGCCAACTGGAGTGGGTGGCGCGCTGGTGCCCACCCGCTCCTTTGATTTTTAGGAGCTGCCCGCCATGATGGTGCTGTATTCCGGAACCACCTGCCCGTTTTCCCACCGCTGCCGGTTCGTGCTGTTCGAGAAGGGCATGGACTTCGAGATCCGCGATGTCGACCTGTACAACAAGCCGGAAGACATCAACGTGATGAACCCGTACGGCCAGGTGCCGATCCTGGTGGAGCGCGATCTCATCCTGTACGAGTCGAACATCATCAACGAGTACATCGACGAGCGCTTCCCCCACCCGCAACTGATGCCCGGCGATCCGGTGGATCGTGCGCGCGTGCGCCTGTTCCTGCTCAACTTCGAGAAGGAGCTGTTCGTGCATGTCAGCACGCTGGAGAGCCGCAGCGCGCGCAGCAACGAAAAAGCTCTGGAAAAGGCGCGCACCAACATCCGCGACCGCCTGACGCAGATGGCGCCGGTGTTCCTGAAGAACAAGTTCATCCTGGGCGAGAACTTCTCCATGCTCGACGTGGCGCTCGCGCCGCTGCTGTGGCGGCTGGACTACTATGGCATCGAGCTGTCGAAGAACGCCGCGCCGCTGCTCAAGTACGCCGAGCGCATCTTCTCCCGGCCGGCCTACATTGAGGCGCTGACGCCTTCTGAAAAGGTGATGCGCAAGTAAGCGCAGGCAGGCATGGAAAGCGTACTCGAGGCCAGTTCCACCCGTCCGTACCTGCTCCGGGCCATCTATGAATGGTGTTCCGACAATGGCCTGACGCCGTATGTGGCGGTCATGGTGGACGACAGCGTGCAGGTGCCGCGCGAGTACGTCAACAACGGCGAGATCGTTCTCAACGTCAGCTTCGACGCCACCAGTGGCCTGAAGCTGGGCAACGACTTCATCGAGTTCAAGGCCCGCTTCGGCGGCGTGCCTCGGGACATCATGGTGCCCGTGGAGCGCGTGGCCGCCATCTACGCGCGCGAGAACGGCCAGGGCATGGCGTTTCCCGTGTCCGGCGCGGGTGAAAGCAAGATCGGTGCTGCGCCAGCGGGCGAGAGCGCCACGCCTGCCGCAGCGCCTCCTCAACCGACATCATCGACCAAGGCAGGTCCGCAACTGGTTCCCGTGGCTGAAGGCCCGTCGTCCGACTCATCCGGCGACGAACCCTCTCCCCCGCCCAAAGGCCCGCGCCCGGCGCTCAAGCGCGTGAAATGAAGCCGCCGTGGGCGCAGGCGGTGCGTGCTCCCGTTCAGGCCGCTTGATAGAATCGCGCCCCTGTGCCGCTTTAGCTCAGTTGGTAGAGCACCCGCCTTGTAAGCGGTAGGTCGTCAGTTCGAATCCGACAAGCGGCACCATCTTCTCCGTTCAGGCCGGCCGCAGTACCTTGATGCGCACGTTCTGCACCGCCAGGCCGGCGCGTTCAAGTGCAGCCACGAGTTCCGGTGCGAGTTGTCGCAGTTTGGCCGCCGCTGCATTGCTGGGCGCCAACAGCGTCCAGACTCCCTCTTCCAGACCACCCGCCTTCAACCCGCCACCCAACGCGGGAGGCACCAAACCTCGTGCAACGTGCAGGCGTGCCTCGGACTCCCGTGCCATGGCAGCAAGCCGTGCCAGCGTGGGTGCTTCCTCAATGGCTTCGAGCAGGCGCTTGGAGCGGCGAGCGGGATCGGCGGGCAAGCGTGACGGGGTGCTCATGGCAGGCCATTATGGTGCCGGAGCCACGCAGTAAAATGCAATGTTTGCCCATGCGAGTGGGCGCCTGAAGGTGAGTCCGGCCTTGCATGGGGCAATTTCGACCCCAGTTGCCGGGTTCGCCTTGTACCGATCTTCTCTTTGAGCCCGGGTTGTCGTAGCGCGACCGGCCCGGCTTTCACGCATGGCCACCACCCTCCTCACCAAGCTCTTCGGCAGCCGCAACGACCGCCTGCTCAAACAGTACCGCAAGAAGGCCGCGCGCATCAATGCGCTCGAACCTGAACTGGAAAAACTGAGCGACGAGGCCTTGCGGGCCAAGACCGAGGAGTTTCGCGAGCGGCTGGCCAAGGGCGAATCCATCGACGACCTGCTGCCCGAAGCCTTCGCCGTGGTGCGCGAAGGTTCCAAGCGTGTCATGAAGATGCGTCACTTCGACGTGCAACTGGTCGGTGGCATGGCCTTGCACGAAGGCAAGATCGCCGAAATGCGGACCGGCGAGGGCAAGACCCTGACCGCCACGCTGCCGGTGTATCTGAATGCGCTGGCCGGCAAGGGCGTGCACGTGGTGACGGTGAACGACTACCTGGCCGGGCGCGACGCGCAATGGATGGGGCGCCTCTACAACTTTCTAGGGCTTACGGTGGGCGTGAACCTGCCGGCCATGAGCCGCGAGCAGAAGCAGGCCGCCTACGGCTCTGACATCACCTACGGTACCAACAACGAATTCGGCTTCGACTACCTGCGCGACAACATGGTCTACGAGACGCAGGACCGCGTGCAGCGCAAGCTCAACTACGCCATCGTCGACGAGGTGGACTCGATCCTGATCGACGAAGCGCGCACGCCTCTGATCATCAGCGGTCAGGCCGAAGACCATACGGCGCTCTACGTGTCCATGAACCAGGTGGTGCCTCTCCTGGTGCGCCAGGAAGGCGAGGCCGACCCGCGCACCGGCGAGGGCGTGACCAAGCCTGGCGACTTCACGGTGGACGAGAAAGCCCATCAGGTCTATCTGACCGAACAGGGCCATGAGAACGCCGAGCGCATCCTGACGGAGCGCGGTCTGATCGCCGAGGGCGCGAGCCTGTACGACCCGGCCAACATCGCGCTGATGCACCATCTCTACGCAGCGTTGCGCGCCAACCACCTGTACCACCGTGACCAGCACTACGTGGTGCAGCAGGGCGAGCATGGGCCGGAGATCGTGATCGTCGACGAGTTCACCGGTCGTCTGATGAGCGGCCGGCGCTGGAGCGACGGCCTGCACCAGGCCGTGGAAGCCAAAGAAGGCGTGCCGATCCAGGCCGAGAACCAGACGCTGGCATCCATCACCTTCCAGAACTATTTCCGTCTTTACGGGAAGCTGTCCGGCATGACTGGCACGGCCGATACCGAGGCCTATGAATTCCAGGAGATCTACGGCCTGGAAACCGTGGTCATCCCACCCAACAGGCCGAGCCGCCGCGACGACCAGCTGGACCGCGTCTACAAGACCACCAAGGAGAAATACGACGCCGCCATCGCCGACATCCGCGAATGCTTCGAGCGCGGGCAGCCGGTGCTGGTGGGTACCACGTCGATCGAGAACTCCGAGCTGATCTCCGAACTGCTCAAGAAGGAAAAGCTGCCGCACCAGGTGCTCAACGCCAAGCAGCACGCGAGCGAGGCCGAGATCGTGGCGCAGGCCGGCCGGCCGAAGATGATCACCATCGCCACCAACATGGCAGGCCGCGGCACCGACATTGTGCTGGGCGGCAACGCCGACAAGGTGGTCGACGCGCTGAGCGCCGATGCTTCGCTGGACGAGGCGGCACGCGACGCCAAGGCACAACAGCTGCGCGAGCAGTTCGGCAAGGACCACGAATCGGTGGTGGGCATGGGCGGCCTGCGCATCATCGCCACCGAGCGGCACGAAAGCCGCCGCATCGACAACCAGCTGCGCGGCCGCTCCGGCCGTCAGGGTGACCCGGGGTCCTCGCGTTTCTATTTGAGCCTGGACGATCCGCTGATGCGTATCTTCGCTGGCGACCGCGTGCGTGCCATCATGGATCGGTTGAAGATGCCGGAAGGCGAGGCCATCGAGGCCGGCATCGTCACCCGCAGTATCGAGAGCGCGCAGCGCAAGGTGGAGGCGCGCAACTTCGATATGCGCAAGCAGCTGCTCGAGTACGACGACGTCTCCAACGACCAGCGCAAGGTCATCTACCAGCAGCGCAACGAAATCCTGGATGCCGCCGACCTGACGGCGCAGATCGCCTCGCTGCGCGAAGGCAGTTTTACCGACCTGGTGCACCAGTTCGTGCCGCCCGAGTCGGTGGAAGAGCAATGGGACATTCCCGGGCTCGAGCGCGTGCTGCGCGAAGAGTGGCATATCGACCTGCCGCTGCAGAAGGAAATCGAATCGTCCAGCGCCATCGGGGCTGAAGACGTGGCCGAGCGCGTGCTCAAGGCCGCTGATGAGGCCTACGCTGCCAAGGTGGAACTGGTGGGTGCCGACAACTTCCGCCAGTTCGAGCGCGCCGTGCTGCTGCAGAACCTGGACACCCATTGGCGCGAGCACCTGTCGGCGCTTGACTACCTGCGCCAGGGCATCCATCTGCGCGGCTACGCGCAGAAGCAGCCCAAGCAGGAGTACAAGCGCGAGGCCTTCGAGCTGTTTGGCCAGTTGCTCGATGCGGTGAAGAACGAGGTCACGCGCACGCTGATGACCGTGCGCATCCAGTCGGGCGATGAAGTGGAGCAGGCTGCAGAGCGGGTCGAGAGCGAGGCCGAGCGCGTCACCAACGTCACCTACACCTCACCCACCGAAACCGGCGATGCGCAAGTGCAGCCTGGCAACCTGGGTGGCGGCGTGGCTGCGGCAGCCGGTGCCGCCGCGGTAGCCCTGGGTGGTGAAGTGCCGCGCGTGGGCCGCAACGAACCCTGCCCTTGCGGCAGTGGCAAGAAATACAAGCACTGCCACGGCGCGCTGACCTGAGCGCAGGCGCGGCGTGTGCCCGCGCCGGATGGCCACATTCCTTGACCGAGGTTTTCCATGCCCGTCCATCTTTCCGCCCCCGATCCTGCCAAGCTGTTTCCCGTTGCCGGCGTGCGCATCGGCGTCGCCGAAGCGGGCGTGCGCAAGCAGGGCCGCAAGGACCTGACCGTTTTCCTGCTGGATGAAGGCACCAGCGTGGGCGGCGTGTTCACGCAGAACCGCTTCTGCGCCGCGCCCGTACAGGTTTGCCGGGAGCGTCTCGCGGCAGGAGCCGGCATCCGGGCCCTGCTGATCAACACCGGCAACGCCAATGCCGGCACGGGCGAAGACGGCCTGGTACGTGCGCGCCAAGCCAGCGCAGCGTTGGCGGCCCTGTTGCATGTCCAGCCCGAGCAGGTGCTGCCGTTTTCCACCGGCGTGATCATGGAGCCGCTACCGGTCGAGCGCATCGAGGCAGGCCTGCCCGCAGCCCTGGCCGATGCGCAGCCGGCCCACTGGGCGCGCGCGGCCGAGGGCATCATGACCACCGACACCGTGCCCAAGGCCTTCAGCACCAAGGCCCAGGTTGGGGGCGCTGAAGTTACCGTTACCGGCATCAGCAAGGGTGCCGGCATGATCCGCCCGAACATGGCGACCATGCTGGGCTTCCTGGCCACGGATGCCAAGGTTGCCCCGGAGCTGATGCACCAGCTGGCGTTCGAGCTTGCCGAAGGCTCGTTCAACCGGGTGACGGTGGATGGCGATACCTCCACCAACGATTCGTTCTTGGTGCTCGCCACGCACAAGGCTGCCAACGCGCCCGTCACCTCGCTCGATTCGGCCGATGGCCGCGCGCTCAAGGCGGCGATGCTGGATGTGGCGCGCCAGCTGGCTCAGGCCATCGTGCGCGACGGAGAGGGCGCCACCAAGTTCATCACAGTCCGTGTCGAGGGTGGCAAGACAGCCCAGGAATGCCGGCAGGTGGCCTACGCCATCGCGCACTCTCCGCTGGTGAAGACGGCGTTCTTTGCCAGCGACCCGAACCTCGGCCGCATCCTGGCGGCAGTGGGCTACGCGGGCATTGCCGATCTGGACCAGACCACCATCGACCTGTATCTGGACGACGTGCATGTGGCCAAACACGGTGGTCGCAACCCTGCGTACCGCGAGGAAGACGGCCAGCGCGTGATGAAGCAGGCCGAGATCACGGTGCGGGTGTTGCTGGGCCGTGGCGACGCGGCGGACACGGTCTGGACCTGCGATCTCAGCCACGACTACGTCACCATCAACGCCGATTACCGGTCCTGATCGTTGTTCGGTCAACTATGTTTTTGATAGCTGGCGCCGCCCGTTGGATGCCGGCTGGCAGCCAAAATGAATGAAAATTTTGAACGCTTGGTGTTGCGCGCCGAGCGGTTGATCGAACGCATCGAGGCGGTGCTGCCGCAACCGCTGTCCTCGCCCGACTGGCCGCAATCCGTGGCCTGGCGTTACCGCAAGCGCGCCTCGGGCCACGGCACGCTGGAACCGGTGCGGCATGTGGCGACGATCCAGCTTTCGGATCTGCAGGAGATCGACGGCCAGAAAGCGAAGATCGAGCGCAACACCCGCCAGTTCGTCGAAGGGCGGCCGGCCAACAACGTGCTGCTCACGGGCGCGCGGGGCACCGGCAAGTCGTCGCTGATCAAGGCCTGCCTCAACGCCTATGCGCCGCAGGGCCTGCGCCTGATCGAAGTGGACAAGGGTGATCTGACCGATCTGCCCGACATCGTGGACGTGGTGGCTGGCCGGCCGGAGAAGTTCATCGTCTACTGCGATGACCTCAGCTTTGACGAGGGCGAGGCTGGCTACAAGGCGCTCAAGAGCATCCTGGACGGCTCGGTGGCCGCCAGCACCCCCAACGTGCTGATCTACGCCACCAGCAACCGCCGCCACCTGCTGCCCGAGTACATAAAGGAGAACCTCAGCTACACCCATACCGAGGACGGTGAGGTGCATCCCGGTGAGGTGGTGGAGGAGAAGATCTCGCTGTCGGAGCGCTTTGGCCTCTGGGTGAGCTTCTACCCGTTCAGCCAGGACGAGTACCTGGCCATCGTGCGTCAATGGCTCACGGCCTTGGGTGCCACGGCGGAGCAGGCCGAGGCGGCACGCGCCGAAGCGCTGGTCTGGGCGCTGGAGCGTGGCTCGCGTTCCGGCCGCGTGGCTTTCCAGTTCGCCCGCGATTTCATGGGCCGCGGGCAGGCCGACGTCGGGGCCTGACGGGAGGCGAACGCATGGGCGACGAGGCGCTGCGGGCCGATGCTCACCTGCCGCGCGCAGAGGCAGGCACAGGTTCCGGACCACAGGCGCGGAACGTGGTCGATGTGGCGGTGGGCGTGCTGTTACAGCCGGACGGGCGCTTTCTGCTCACCTCGCGGCCCGAGGGCAAGGTGTACGCCGGCTACTGGGAGTTTCCGGGCGGCAAGCTGGAGGCGGGTGAATCGGTGGCACAGGCACTGGCGCGCGAACTGCACGAAGAGATCGGCCTGGTCATCGACCCGGCTGACGTGACGGCCTGGCGCGAGCAACTGGTGGACTACCCGCATGCGCTGGTGCGCCTGCACTTCTGCAAGGTGCAGCGCTGGCGGGGCACGCTGCAGATGCGCGAAGGGCAGCAGCACCTCTGGTCGACGCTGCCCGTGCAGGTGGCGCCGGTACTGCCCGGCGCGTTGCCGGTGCTGGCCTGGCTGGCCGATGAGAACAACGCCTAGGTCGCTCCTAAAAAAAGAGCTGCCTGCGCCCGCCCTGTATGGGTTTGGGGGCCAAAATCCTTGAAATTTCAGTGCCGTGGTGGTCGAGCGCTGCCCGATTCAGGCGCGTCATCGAGCGGACCGTCGGCGTCTTCCACCGCACCCACGCGGAATTCTTCATTGGCCCAGGCGCCTAGGTCAGCGAGCTTGCAGCGCTCGCTGCAGAAAGGCCGGAACGGGTTGTCCGGCGCATAGCGGCTCGGGCCGCCGCAGCCTGGGCAGCGCACGACATGAGCCTTGGTCGGCGGAGTGGAGGGAGGAGGGGGCTCGCGCGTCATCCGCACAGCGTCAGGTCGAACACGGCGTCTTCCTTGGCGGCGCGCAGCTTGCCGTCATCGTCTTGCCGCATCAGGCGCACCGAAACGACCAGGCGGTTGCCGCTGATCTCGGGCACCAGCCCCATGGCGTCGTCGATGAGCAGGCGCAGCAACTGGAAGCTGCGTCCGTTGGGCAGGGTCTGCTGGTACTGCCCGGCCGTGGCCATGATGCGTTGTGTTCTGCCGGCGTCGCGCAGCATCTGCAGCAGCAACTGCACGGCATCGGCCATGGGGGCCAGCACGCGCACCCAGCGGTGCAGATCGGCCAGCCGCTCCTCTGGCGGGCGGTGCTGCCAAGCGTGGTAAGCGGGCAGGTCGAACGAGCAGGTGCCGGCCGGAATCACCGCGCGGCTGCGGACGCTGGTGAGCCATTCGTCTTCCAGCAGCTCGTGCCCGATCTTGCCCGGGTGTTGCGCCAGGTGCGTGAAGGCGTCTTCGATCCGGTGCAGCGCGGCGTCGAGCGAAGCCTCCGAGACAGCGGGATTGCCGCGGTAGGCGCCCAGCTGGTTCTTGTGGCGGTCCAGATCCTTCATCAGGTCCGGCTTGAGTTCTGCGCGACCCGCCACGTCCAGAATCTCGAACAGCGTGATCAGCGCGACGTGATGATCCAGCGACGCCTGCCGCTGCAGCAACTCCCCAAGACGCTGCAGCAGGTGTTCCAGCCGCAGGTAGGTTCGAATGCGTTCGTTGAAAGGGTATTCGTACAGGATCACGCCATGCGCCCGGATCGGTCGGCGCCATCATAGCCCGAACTTACAGGCCGAAGCTGCGGGCCAGTTGCGCGATGGTGCGCTCCAGCGTTGCCAGGTCGACATCGTCGCCGTTGTGGACGACGATGTCGGCGGCGGCCAGCCGCTGGGCGCGTGGCGCCTGCGCGTCAAGGATGCGCCGGACTTCATCGGCGGCGAGCCCGCTGCGGGCGACCACCCTGGCGATCTGCGTGGCAGGCGGGCAATCGACCACCAGCACGCGGTCGACACGGGAGCGCCACCGCGAGCCGGATTCGACCAGCAGGGGTACATCGAACACCAGGCAGCGCGTGCCTGCCTCGATGGCCGCCTGAGCCTGCCGCTTCGACTCCGCTCCGACCAGCGGATGGATGATGGCTTCCAGGCGCTGTCGCGCGTCGGCATCACGGTACACCAGCGCCCGCATGGCTGCCCTGTCGAGGGCGCCATCCATGCCGATCACCTGCGCCCCGAAGGCCGCGGTTATGGGGGTGATCGCGCTGCCACCCGATGCCGTCGTGGCACGCGAAATGGCGTCGGAATCAATCAGCGCCGCGCCATGCCACACCAGCATGGCTCCCACCGTGCTCTTGCCGCTGCCGATGCCGCCCGTCAGGCCGATGCGCAGCGGCCCTGCGCCGCTGCGGCCCGAGGTATCAGAGCCCGATGACACGCAGGATCGATTGCGGACCGAACAACATGGCTGTCAAGCCGCCGAGGGCCAGAAACGGGCCGAACGGAACGACACCGCCCTCGCGCAAAGCGCTCATGGCCTTCATGCCCAGACCGACGACCGCGCCGATCACCGAGGCCATGAGGGCGATGGGTACGAGAGCCTGCCAGCCGAACCAGGCACCCAGCGCCGCGAACAGCTTGAAATCGCCATAGCCCATGCCTTCCTTGCCGGTGGTGAGCTTGAACGCCCAGTACACCAGCCACAGGGACAGGTAGCCTGCGACAGCACCCCAGATGGCACTGTCGACCGGTACGGATGTCCAGCCCAACAGGGCGGCCAGGAGGCCGGACCAAAGCAATGGCAGCGTCAAATCATCTGGCAGCAGGGTCGTGTCCCAGTCGATCAAGGTCAATGCCACCAGGGTGGCGGCGAATCCGCACCATGCGGCGGCAGTCCAGGTCCAGCCCCAGCGCCACACGCAATACAGGAAAAGTGCACCCGTGGCGATTTCGACCAATGGGTAGCGTGGGCTGATACGCGTTTTGCAAGCAGAGCACTTGCCGCCGAGGAAAAGATAGCTCAGGACTGGAATATTTTCGTACCAGCGAATCTGGTGTCCACACTGCTGGCAGCGCGACCGCGGCACCACGATGTTGAAGCGCTCCTGCTCCGGGGCCGGCTGGCCCGTGAACTCAGCGCATTCGGCAGCCCATTGACGCTCCATCATCTTAGGCAGCCGGTAGATCACCACATTGAGAAAGCTTCCGACCAGCAACCCGAACAGGCCGCCGACCGCAGCCTGAATCCAAATTGCATCTGGCATCAAACCACCTGACCGAGCTTGAAGATGGGCAGGTACATGGACACCACGATGCCGCCGATGACGGTGCCCAGGATCACGATGATGATCGGCTCCATCAGGCTGGAGAGGCCGGCGACCATTTCGTCGACTTCGGCTTCGTAAAAATCAGCCGCTTTGCTAAGCATGTGGTCCAGAGCACCGGATTCTTCACCAATGGCCGTCATTTGCAGCACCATGCTGGGGAAGATGTTGGCATTGGTCATGGCAGCGGTCAGGCTGGTGCCCGTGGAAACCTCTTGCTGGATCCTGTCGGTCGCCATTTTGTAAACCGAGTTGCCAGCCGCCCCTCCGACCGAATCGAGGGCTTCAACCAACGGCACACCTGCGGCGAACATCGTCGCGAGCGTGCGCGTCCAGCGCGCAATCACAGACTTTTCCACAAGTTCACCGAAGATCGGGACTTTAAGCAACAAGCGATCCATGAACATCTGGACTTTTTCATTGCGCTTCCAAGCCTGCAGAAAGAAATAGATACCTGCGCCAAGCCCACCAAAAATAAGCCACCAGTACTTGACGAAGAACTCGCTCATGGCAATCACGAGCAGTGTCGGTGCTGGCAAGTCCGCCCCGAAGTTGCTGAAGACTTCCTTGAACGCAGGAATCACGAAGATCATGATGACCGCTACGACAACGAAGGCCACCACCAGCACGGCGACCGGATACATGAGTGCCGACTTGATCTTCGACTTGATCGCCTCCGTCTTCTCCATGTAGGTGGCCAGGCGATCCAGCAGGTCTTCCAGGATACCTGCAGCCTCGCCTGCCTCCACCAGATTGCAGTAGAGGCTGTTGAAATAGAGCGGATACTTACGGAACGCTGCGGAGAGCGAGGTGCCTGTTTCGACATCGGCCCGAATGTCGCCAAGCAATTTGGTGACGCTGGCATTGGGATTGCCCCGGCCCACGATGTCGAAGGCCTGCAACAGGGGCACGCCAGCCTTCATCATCGTGGCGAGCTGGCGGGTGAAGATGGCGATGTCCCGCGGTTTGATCTTCTTGCCAGACCGCGTCCGACGCTTCTTGATTTTGGTCGACAGGACTCCCTGACGGCGCAGCATGGCCTGCACCTGATTTTCGCCGCCGGCACGCGTCTCGCCGCGAACGATCTTGCCGTTGCGGTCCTTGCCTTCCCATTCGAAGACGAATTCCTTGGCGGATTTGGCGGTGGCTGCTCTGGTGGCCATTCAGTGCTCTTCCTCTTACATCGTTGGCGTGGTCTGGCTGCCTGCCTATTCGTTGGTCACGGCGAGCACCTCGTCCAGAGACGTGATGCCGAGCTGGACCTTGTGCAGCCCCGACATGCGCAGCGATCTCACGCCCTCGCTGCGCGCCTGCTCGGCGATCTCCAGAGCGCTGCCATCCCGAAGGATGATGCGCTGGAGTTCCTCGGTGATCGGCATGACTTCGTAGATGCCAACCCGGCCCTTATAGCCATTGTTGCAGGCCGGGCAACCGACAGGGCCGTAGGGCGTCCAGCTACCGTCGAGCTCAGCCTCATCAAAGCCGGCATCGATCAGGTTCTCGCGTGGAATGTCGACGGGCGCCTTGCACTTGGCGCACAGGCGTCGCCCAAGGCGTTGGGCCGTAATCAGGATGACGCTGGATGCGATGTTGAACGGCGCGATACCCATGTTGCGCATGCGTGTCAGCGTCGTTGGGGCGTCGTTGGTGTGCAACGTTGACAACACAAGGTGGCCGGTCTGGGCAGCCTTGATGGCGATGTCCGCAGTTTCCAGATCGCGGATCTCACCCACCATGATGATGTCGGGATCCTGCCGCAGGAACGATTTCAGTGCGGCGGCAAACGTGAGTCCCGCCTTCTCGTTGACATTGACCTGGTTGACGCCTGGCAGGTTGATTTCCGAGGGGTCTTCCGCAGTGGAAATGTTGACCCCAGGCTTGTTCAGCAGGTTCAGGCAGGTGTAGAGAGACACCGTCTTACCCGATCCCGTCGGCCCCGTGACCAGAATCATGCCGTAAGGGCGCTCGATGGCCTTGAGCAGACGCTCCTTCTCGACGGGTTCGTAGCCAAGCGCGTCGATACCCATCTTGGCGCTGCTTGGATCCAGGATACGGATCACGATCTTTTCGCCGAACAAGGTGGGCAGGGTGCTGACACGGAAGTCGATCACCCGGTCCGGCCCCATCTTGAGCTTCATGCGCCCGTCCTGGGGTACCCGCTTCTCGGAGATATCCAGGCGTGAAATCACCTTGATGCGCGATGCCAGCTTTTCCTTGATGGCCACTGGGGGGGACGCGATCTCCCGCAGTTCGCCGTCGATCCGGAACCGGACACGGTAGGTATGCTCGTAGGGTTCGAAATGCAGGTCCGATGCCCGCATGTTGAAGGCATCGACCAGCATCTTGTGGAGGAACTTGACGACTGGTGCGTCTTCGACTTCCGCCGTACCCTTGTCGGCCTCGTCCTCTGATGGTGTGGCAGCAGCGAGCGACGCTTCATCGAACTCGAAATCCTGGCCAACGATGTTGTCCATCGTTTCCGACGCGGACTTGGTATGGGCTTCGATCAGGGTGCTGAGCTTGTCGAATTCGGCGATGACCCATTCGACGCCCATCTGGGTCGCGAACTTGATCTTGTCGGCGGCTTCGTGGTCGGAAGGGTCGGCCGTGGCGACGATGATCCGGTTGTTTCGCTTGGCCAGGGCCAGAACCCGATAGGTCTGACACAGCTTGGCGTCCAGCAGATCCTTGGGCAGTTTCTGGGCATCGAGCGCGGCGGCATCCAACAGCGGTGCCGCGAAAGCGGCGGACAGCGTATGGGCGAGATCCGATGCTGAAACGGCCCCGGAGCCGGTCAATTCGACGACGAAGCTCTTGTTATTGGCCTTGGCGCGCTTGTAGATGTCCTCGGCTGCACCCTGCGTGAGCTTGCCGGCCAACACCAAGGCTCGCGCCATGCCAGGCAGCGCAGCGGCAAAAACGTCCTTGAGCGAGGAATCGGAAACGGCCATGAGTAAGCAGAAACTGTCAAACGGGCAACAGTAGCTGCTGATGATCGCCGATCGGGTTGGGCGTGTAAACGCTGGTAAGGCCCTGACTGTGTACCAATTGACACAATGGGCCGAAATCCGCGGTGATTCGTGGACAACTGCCGCCCCGGGCAGCATGGCGTGCCGGGCTGTGATTCAAACCATGGGCAAGGTGCCAATGGTCGGGGTGAGAGGATTCGAACCTCCGGCCTCTACGTCCCGAATCATCAGACCGCCTCATTTCGGGAAATTTCGCTGAATTTCTTTGGGTCGATTTCCCAATGAAAACGCGGGGTTCGGTAGTTTCGGGACGTTCCCGAAGTTTCCGGTATCCTGTTACCCCGGCGTTACCCAGACTATGAGGCACCTCGATGACCAAAGAGCGCAAACCGATGCAGCAGATGGACTTCACCATCAAGAACGTCGAGGCGCTCAAGCCGCCAACCGAGGGGCGACTGGAGCTGAAGGACACGAAAGCGCCGGGTCTGTACCTGCGCGTGACTCCCAGCGGAGTGAAGTCTTTCTCTTTCGTTGGCCGACCCAAGGGCTCCAGCCGGACTGAGCGCACGACCTTGGGCAAGTACCCTGCCGTAAAACCGGAAGAGGCTCGCCGCCTGGCCTACCTGAACGCGGGCAAGCACGCGGCCGGCGCTAGCCTGCTGGTCTCGGACGACATGACCGTGGGCGAGCTGGCAGAGAAGTACCTCGGTGAGTTGAAGCACTCGGCCAAGCGGCCGGAGGTGTTCGAGACGCTTTACAAGCTCTATATCGGGCCTCAGTTCCACCATCGGCGGCTGTCTGAAGTTCGCGCCATCGACGTTGAGAAGTGGCACCGTGGCCTGCCTGCGCAGATTCTCAAGCGCCGAGAAGAGCAGCAACGGGCTCGGGACGAGCGCGATGCTCAGTACCTCCGGGACAAGGAGGAGCGGGCGAAGCTCCGGGGCCGCAACAACGGCCCTGCGCCGCAGCCGAAGCGCAAGCACCTGTCAGAGGGTCGAGTCACCGGGAAGACCATCGCCAATCGGGCGCTAGGCTCGTTCCGCGCCATGTTCAATTACGCCAAGCAACCGAAGTACGGGTACTTCATCGGGGAGAACCCCGCTGCCGGTCACAAGCCGTTCAAAGAGGTTGAGCGCGAGCGATTTCTCACCGCAAAGGAGCTGGGGCCGTTCTTCACGGCGCTGGCCCAGGAGGAGAACTTGGAGGCGCGAGACTCGTACATCATCAAGCTCCTGGCAGGGGCTCGGCGGTCCAACGTGCAGTCCATGTGCTGGTCGGAAGTTGACTTGGATGAGGCAGTCTGGCGAATTCCTGACACGAAGACCAAGAACGGCACGCCTGCGTCAATCCCCTTGGTGGACGTTGCGCTGGAGATTCTCAAAGCGCGCAAGGAGAACGCGACCAGCGAGTTCGTTTTCCCGTCCGACAAGAGCGAAACCGGGCACATCGTGAACACCGGAAAGGCATGGCGGCGCATCTTGGAGCGCTCCGGCATCAAAGACCTGCGGGAGCACGACCTGCGGCGCAGCTTGGGGAGCTGGCAAGCCCGTAACGGCGCAAGCCTGGTGCTCATTGGCAAGAGCCTGCACCACATGGACCCCAGCTCCACCCAAATCTACGCCCGCCTCGACATGGACCCTGTGCGTGCGTCGATGTCCGAGGCTGCTGATTCGATGCTGGTCGCAGGCGGGCTCAAGCAGCCGGCCAACGTCATCCAGTTCCCCAAGGCCAAGGCACAGAAGGCATCCAAGCAGCCGAAGACCGCAAAGGGTGCCCGCCGCTCCTGAGGAGCCGCCTTGTGGATAACCCACTAGGCGCTCGCTTGCACATTTTTTAGGCGACCAGCGCGACCGCGCTAAGCTGTTGCCGCGCCTAGACTTTCCCGATTTTGTGCGTTTCCGCTGTCCACAGGCACACTTTCGACAACGGGCGTTATGTCTAATTCTGTGCGCTACCTATACGGAGCATTGCACAGTTTCGGGAATCTTTCTACACTCAACACACGTCGGGGGCTCGATGACGATAGACGAATTTGATGCGGCGCTCTCGGAGCTTGGTTGGCGGGTCAGTGACTTCTGCCGGGCGACGGGCCTGCATCGCAACACGCCGAGCCGCTGGCGCAATGAGGCAGGCGTCGAGATACCGGAATGGGTGCCGAAGCACCTTGCCCTCTTGCTGGAGATAAAGCGGCTTCACGCGCAGTACCTGGAGCCGCCGAAGGAG
>Ga0209607_1000205_pt1 | contig 52712 bp, 57 predicted proteins | sample AD_UKC117_MetaG_FD_184413 | JGI IMG/M metagenome (GOLD analysis project Ga0209607, IMG submission 184413) | Active sludge microbial communities of municipal wastewater-treating anaerobic digesters from Hong Kong - AD_UKC117_MetaG (SPAdes)... | ecosystem: Engineered > Bioreactor > Anaerobic >... | reverse complement strand
CACAATCTCGACCTGCAAAACGGCCGCGTTCTACCATTAAACTACAAGCCCATCAACCCGTTCCAATAGGAACCCCTGTTGCGTGATGCAACTCCCTCCCATCTTGACACACAACCACCCCAGAAGATGTTATGGAAACAACTAACCATCTGTCAATCGGTTAACAAGCAACTTGTTCCCAATCATTCGCCAGCCTTTCCGGTCGACAAGCTCGACCCATTCGCGCATCAGCCGAAAGTTGCTTGGCATATCAACCGAGCGCACACGCCAAACCGTGACTAAAGATGCACCGCGCACCCTATCTGGCGCATCAGAAACCAGAACCTCTTGCGCTTGGTCTGGTAGCGTGATAGCAACGCAGCCATCTGAGATATGCAACGCAAACCCATTGGCACACACCCAATCAGCCAATACACAGGCATCATCCATCCCCAAATATCCCCCCTAAAGATATACGCCAATCGCCTTGATTCTGTCAAAAACCGTCACATCCTTGCAACCACACAAAATTGCACCCACAAACGGCCTCAGATGCACCACGCGCTCCATCTCCCATGCCTTTGATGGGAAATGCTCGTAGGCACATTGTTCCAAATCACGAACAGACATGGCGAGTGGGTCGCGGCTCTTTATATCGTTTACACCCGTTGGAACGCTGACCAAGCCTTTGTCCGCCCACGATGGGATACCATCCTCAACAATCGGAATGGCTAGGTCAAGGCCATAGGCCAGATAGCAAAAGCCACCAACGCAGACACCAGCGTACTGCGGTAATCCGACGTTGAACAGAATACGTCTCCTATTGTACATCGTCCATACGTTCCAAATAGACAATGGCACGAAGCAACAATGTTCGTGGAAGCGACATAATCGTTTTGCCGTCCAAGATGATAGATAGGCTTTGAGAGCCACCGTCCATACAGCCGTCATACGCGGACACGAAATCAGCAAACTCTTGACCGCTCATGACAATCACGCTATCAAGCAGCACATTCTCACTCGCGTCGTCAGTGTAATGAGTTATCTTCACGCGATAATCATGCAGTGTGTCTGTCACGTCCTGTCCTCCTGATTTGGGCAATATAATATTCATCATGCAGCCGCTCCAAGTCAACGTCAAGTCCCTGAAAGGTCACACGTGTAATCGTACCCAACTCTATGAAATTGTTTTTTCCTGTTTCTACTTGGTTCCCCCGACAGCGCATTGTACGCCGCCCTGTCTTTCCATGCTTGTCTGTATAATCGAATCCTATAAAAAACATCACGTTACCAGTAAGAAGATGCTGGACACCTGCACTTGCTTAATCAAGCATCCCATTGCCCTGATGTGCGCTGGCACTGCCTCTATTCGGCAAAATTAGCAAGGGTGTGAAGATGTCCAGCTATCTACATATTAACCACCTGTGTTCGTTTTGTTTACGAACAACTCCATGTTGTATCGGGATTAACACTTTCTGGTACCTGCCCCAAATACTGCGTTAACTCACCCAAGGTCGGAAACCAATCCGCTGTAAAATGCGCGACTATCACCGAACCAGATGTCTCGACGCAAGCATGGGTCATAATCTTATTCAAGATACTGTTATCTTGCGTCACCAACGCATTCACCACTTGTTGTTTATCCACAATAACAATGTACATAGTCGGATGATACCATCGAATACAGACATCTACAGTTTACACCTTAACTGTTTTATTGACAAGGCTTAATCACACAGACAGTAACCGGGATTACATCTCGGTCATTATGTCAAGCTGAAGTTCCACGTGTGCGACTTTTAGTTGACATAACGTGTGGTCGGTATGGCAAAAAAAAGAGGGTTATTAACCCTCTTTCATGCCTAGAATGGTGGTGGCGTGTTAGTTCCGGCAAGTCTCGCCTGTACCGCCAAAAACGCCTCTAAAAGCTCTGTGCGCGTTTCGGTATACATCCAGTCATACCTAGCTACGCTGACCGTGTGAGAGGCACCTTGCCCTGTCACAGAGAAGCTGTACATCACCGTGACATCTTCGCCGTAGGCTACCATCAGGTCTGTCAATCTCACGATGTCGGCCTCAATATCGCGGCATGTTTGTGGAAGTGACTTCGCCATTATTGGTACACCAAGCCTTCCGCATTGCGGCGAAGCACAGCCGGCGTACTTCCATTGAGCGCGGCGCGGGTTGTGGGGCGACCGTCCAATCCCTTTAACGGCGGCTGGCCTTTTGTGGCGACAAGAGTAAAAATCTCGTAGCCACCTTCCTCAAGTTCGTCAAGTAACTGGTGCGCCCGCTCGAAACCATCTACCGCCACCTGAACCATTGCCACGTCACCATACACATTCGGTACACGATTCTCAGCCGTTGCAATTTCGGTGTCAGGCAGTGCGCTGGTCGCTTTTTTGGCTTCGGCTGACAAACGATTCCTCAAACGCCGTATATCATCAGCCGTCACCTCATTAACGTGTGTCGCAATGGTTCCATTCACATACACCATACCGGAGGCAATGATGTCGGCTAGTTCGTCAGACTGGCCCCAATACTCAAGTGAGCGCAGTGTCTTAATCACTTCAACGTTGTAAATACCATGCTGCAAAACGGCACGAGCTAGTGCCACCCCGTTCTTGGGTAACTTGGCACAATCGTCAATTTCATCCTGCACGGCCATCGCAAGGTCTACGGCCAATTGACCTTGCCTCACCTTGTCCGCAAGCACAGCAGAACGCTTTTCGAGTGCTTGCAGTTTCATGGTTGCTTGCACCGTTAAACCTGTGACGGGTTGTTCGTTCTTTACGAGTTCATCGTAAACTTCCTGTGGCTGCTCCGCTTGTCCAAGACCAAGTAACGCTGCCTGTGACAACGGCTTCGCACCATCTGGCATGTCAAGTTGAGACGCAACGGCAGCGGCGGTGGCTTGCCGTTGAAACGTGGAATAGCTCATGTTCCAACGCTCTTGGCAATACGCCTTGAAGTCGGAGTAGCCAGCCGCAAAGTAAAGCCCTTCCTCTTTGATGACACCCAACGCGGTTACAGTTTGAACAAACCCGTCCAAATTCGTGCGGATAACCGCTTCCTGCTCGTTTAATCGCTCGACCAATGACAATTCTAAATCGCTCATATCAATCTCCTGCTTGGTGTGTGTGTGTAATCCCATAGTAGTATGGTGGCTAACGTTATCTTTACGTGAACCACCATCTATGAGAAAAAACAGCTAGTCGTTTTTGAGATATTTCCGGTAATAATCGTTCGCTTGAGCGATGGTCATCCATGACACCGCTTCCTCGATTGTCCCGAATCCAGTCACCCCAAACATGGCCTCAAACGTCTCCAGAGTTGCACCCTGTTCAAGAAATCCGCCCTGTCGTTCGGGTGGCAGCAATACAATATGGTCGGGAGCGACAGGCTTCTCCTGCCAGCCACCGCTGTAACTGTCATAACGATAGCGGCGAGGCGAACCTTTGTACAAACATGCGCCAACGCCAAACAGCACTGCTGCCCGTTTGAGAGCATCCGACATGCCGCCCTTGATGCGAGTGTCAACATCAGCCGCCCCTGTAATCAGCGACAGCTTATTGTAGTGCTTCGCAACCTGCTCAATCCGCGCTTTCATTGCAGTATCAAGCGCAGTAAAGTCAGGCTGCTTGTATCGCTCGGATGCCAGCATATGCCAGATTTGTTCATCAGGCAGAGCCAGAGACGATTGGATGTCCTTGAACTCTTGGACATCCTTCTCGCCAGCCGTTGCGGTGGCGCGTTCCCAAGCTGCATCAATCATGTGCTGGCGAAGCGCGTTGTATTCTGATTGCACGGCGTTGATTGCCGCCTGAGAAATGGCAACACGGGCAGCCACATCTTCGGCTTGCCCGACCACAGAAACGGACGAGCCATCCACACGTGTCACGCCCTTAACGGTGAGTTTGGCCGTAAATTGGTAGACGGCACCCAGCGAAACTTGGTCAATTTCCACCGTCCAATTCGGGTCTACTGCACGAAGTCTTTCGCTGACCTCACGCGCCGATACATAGGCGTAGGCTTCTGCGGTCTTTCCGCGATAGTCCACATTCAATGGACGGTACCCAATCGTTTCAATCGGGAAGCCAGCACTCAGCTTAAAATAATCAAGTGGACTTAACATAGTTGTCTCCTGTTGCCCTACAAAATTTAATCATCTTTCAATTATACCAATAACCATTGCTACAAGCTGTCAACCTCTTAACAATCACCCAGATAACCTGGTATCACGTGCCATGTGGTCACAGTGTTAAAATCTGGTCATGACACATGAAATAGAATCTTACATTGATTTGCTCGCGGCCATTGGCCGTCTCCCTGCTTTGGGAATGCCAATTGCTGCCCATCGTCGTTATCAGGATGCAGTAGCCGGTGCTTGTCTCACTCTCGCCACAGTGCTTCTCTTGGGTGCGGGCGGAAATCAGGCAATCATTATCATGGCCGTAATCGCATTCCTGCCACCACTTGTCCTGCCATTCCATCACGCCATGCCTATCTGCATCAATTGCGGAGAGCTTTATTGTGTACCCGACAAGACACCCATGCACGCTCACAACCATATGGTCACGTGTGAATCTGGCGGGCTGCTCCGCATTCGGAAGCGCAGTGTGCATACTCGGAGAATCGTATTCGCAGTGTACCACGCCTATCGGCGGACTTGGCTCTTTATGGCATACTTAATCGCATGGAGCTATACCCGCATCAGACACTAAGCAACGTACCTGCTAGAAAATTTATACTCGCTGACGAACAAGGGCTTGGCAAGACTGTCACAGCCCTTGTTTATTTACAGCACAAAATGCCTCTGCTTGTTGTGTGCAAGTCCGCGCTACTAGAAAACTGGTATCGTGAGTGCAAAACGTGGCTCCCAAACCGAAGCATCTGCAAAATAGGCCGCGAACCATTCAATCCGCGTGCAGATGTATATCTAGTCACGTTCGATGTGTCTGCTAGGCGGCAAAACCTAGAGATTGTACACAACAAGCAACTGCTTATGGTTGCACACAGACTAAAAGGGGTGATTATAGACGAGGCTCATTACATCAAGAATGTTCAAACCATCCGCAGCATCGGATTACTCGACATTATCCGCAAAACAGATGATGTCATTTTCCTAACTGGCACACCACTGGTTAATGACCCGAAAGAGACGGCCGTTTTGCTTGAGGCTCTTGGTCTAGGCGATGGATGGAACCGGTTTATCCAATCAATCAGCAAGCTCCCGCGCAAGCAGCAATATGACATCGCCAAGCGTTGGCTAGAAACAAACGCCATTATTCGGCGCACCAAGAAACAACTATTCCCAGACTTTCCTGAGATTGAAAGACGGTTTATTCGTATCAACAATTGCGTCACCTCACCAGAGCAAATGGGCTTTAGTGAGATTGCTAAGTGGAGAAAGCTGTCGGGCGTGGCGAAGGTCGGCGAGGTGGCAGAGTACGCACGCCAAATCGGCCGTAAAACCGTCATATTTGCCCACCACAAGGCCGTACAGGACGCATTGGTATCATTGCTCCCAAACTGCCTGTACCTGCTCTCAGACGGCGATTTTGAGCGCGTAGAGAGGCACAAAAATCTGTTCCAAACCAGCGATAAACACCCTTATATCGTCTGTTCCTTGACAGCAGACGCGGAAGGGCATACACTTACCGCAGCATCCGATATAATATTTGCAGAGATGCCTTGGACAGAGACCGCATTACAGCAAGCAGAGGCGCGGTGCTACGGCAGATTGAACGATTTACATGGCGCGACAAGCCACATTATGATGTGCAACAATTCTATTGATAGAAAATTGCGTCATAAAATCATGGTCAAAGGTGCAGCATCTAGCCATCTGTTTCGCTAACAGGAGTTGATGATGAAAACTGTTATTTGCCATTGCAGCCAGTGTCGTTTAGTACGCCAGCGTTCGCGTTGTAAAACGAGCATCCAAACACTACAGGTTCGTGCCGCCCGTCATCAGGTGCGGCAAATATTGCGCTCCCAAGACTTGGAAGCGATTGAGAACCTACCAACCAAGGTCACGGTTGACTACTACGCCTAGAAATTCTCGACAATGTATTTCGCATCGGCCAATGTGCCGACCCAACAACGCACCCATTCAAATTGAGATAAGCAGGGATTGAGTGCCATCGAATTGACATACAAAAGGCACTTAATCCCATCCTTCACCAGCAGCCATTCATGTTGGTTGGTTGCAAACCAATAACCACTGAATACATCAACACCCCTAACCCCCAAGAAATCTCCAACAGAGTGGTCTTGGTAGTGTTTTTCGCGCAACATAGGCACCAATGTATGGGTGTGCATGGTCAGTTTACACGGCTTGTTCATAGTCGTTCGGTTGCCATGCTCTAAATTCGACTTGGCGTTCATCAAGCTGTTATAATCCCCACTCCCCACTGGTGTCTGATAAATCCCAACTTGGAGATAGAGCGTCCCGTATTCTATTTTGTATTGTCGCATTTCAGCATTCCTTCCGAGTGTGATACACTCGACATAAAGTTTCTAGGAGTCTAAACGATATGGCTTATACATACACAGGCGAGTTCAACAACTATGTGCCATTTGAAGCGGGTTCTGCCCACTTTGACAGCATCATAGCACATATTCAGCGGGTGCAGGACATTGGCGCACGAATCGGAGTGCAGCCAAACCTGCTAAAATCGCACGACGCATCCAAGTTTTCCATGTTTGAGTTCCCCATCTACGCGAAGCACTTTTTCGGTGGCGGGGATGAACATTTTGTCGTGGCCCTTAACCATCATTATCGGGCAAATCCGCACCACTGGAACCATTGGGTCTTGCATCACAACTTTCCACGCTCTTTGTGCGAAGCAGGATTCGAGCATGGGATTGTCTCCCACATGGCATTGGAGATGCCGCACCCATACGCAGACGAAATGTTGGCAGATTGGATGGCATTGTCATTGGAAAAGACAGGGGATGTTGACATCACCGAGTGGCTCAACGCCAACAAGGATAACATGCAGCTTCACGAGTTGACACGGGATTATGTGTTCTCCCGCGCCAAAGAGTTGGGTATATATGCGTAGCAACTTCATACACGTATCGCTCCCGGAGATACGGAGCGTGTTCAAAAGCGCATTCGCCGGTTCCGAGGATATGCTTGCTGACATTACAAGCATTTTAATGGAAAACTTCGTCATGCCTCTGTCTGACGCAACAGAATTGTCCAGAATCATCCTGCATGACATCGTTCTAAGAGAAGGGCGAGTAGCCCGCGCTATGGTAGAAGCAGCACTGGATAAGGTCGCCTTGCGAGTCGCGTCACGACGAATCAACGCGATACAAGAGATGCTTGTTTCGTCACTTCCAGCCACCAACTGCCCCGTTTGCAGCAAAGTTATTGTACAGACCGCATCTGGGTGGCAACACATCAACCCAGACATCAAGCACGACATGCCGAAGGAGATTGCTGTCGAATCATGACTATCATTGTCGGTTTAGAACATGAAGGAACCGTGTACATAGGCGGCGATGCGGCCGCATCAGACAACTACATTGTGAACACGATTCAAGCACCCAAGGTTTTTGCGGTGGGCGATGCGCTAATCGGATTTACCGATAGTTTCCGAATGGGACAAGTTCTGCAATACAACACAGAATTTCCAGAACATCCCGATGGGATGGATGACATGCGCTATCTATCAACCATCTGGATGGATACCGTGAGACAGTCCTTTGCGGATGCTGGCTTTACATATGTCGAGAACGAGCAAGAGTCGGGCGGCGCATTCCTGCTTGGCTATCGTGGTTGTCTTTACTTCGTTGACGCTGATTTCGGCATCACGAGGGCAAACTCTGGTTTCAACGCCACTGGGTCAGGGTACGCCCTTGCTCTAGGCTCCCTATATACGACAGATACGCTGGTAAACGACGGTATCAATATCAGCCCAGAGCATCGGCTTGTACTGGCAATGAGTTCGGCAACCTTAACCCCCTACGTTCGGCCGCCATTCACCATTATGGCCGCAAAATATCAGTCAAGCGGGGACGTTACGTAGTCTGTGTGCCTGTTCAGGAACAAGCGGCTGGCGTGCGGAAGATAGATGCGGGCTAAAAACCGACCTGCCCATGCCAGCCAATCCACATCTTCGTTGTCTATCTCCATCTTGGTCGAAGATATATTCCCACAGCGCAACCAAACGCGCCCATAGCCCGTGTGAACCGTCACAAAGTACGGCAACGCCACCAGTGGGGCGATTAAATCTTGTGGTGCATCTGCCAAGTCTGCGCCACGCCAGTCCGCAGTTATGCGTGTCAGTAATACATGACGTATGTCCATAATTGCTTCACCCATCTCTATGTTTTCTACGAGTACAATTACCTATGTTTCTCATTCAGGGTCAGATAAGCTAATAGTAGATGCCGCACGTGTGTCCTATAACCAAGACGGCGGCTCGTGGGACGCGACCCGTGACACCAAACTTATTCATTATCTCATGAGGAATCGCCATACAACACCTTTTGAGATGGCAGATTTAACCGTTTGCGCCCATGTGCCGCTGTTTGTCGCACGACAATGGATGCGACACCGTACATTCTCCTACAATGAAGTCTCACGCCGCTATACGGCAGATGACATTACATTATTTTCTCCAGAAACTTGGCGTGTACCCGCTACAACCAGCAAACAGGCCAGCATCGAGGGAGATGTGGACGATGCCCTTGCCAGCCGAATCTATCGTGAAGCGGCCGACCACGCATTACAAGCCTACGAGTCACTCATAGAACTCGGTATCGCTAGGGAGCAAGCAAGGATGGTGCTTCCACAATCCATGATGACACGCTTTTACGCGAAAGCTAACCTGCACAACTGGCTCCACTTCTGCGGCCTCCGATTACACCCCCACGCGCAAAAGGAAATTAGAGAGGTTGCACAGTCTTGTCGAGACCTGCTGGCTACACATTTTCCCGTGTCGTTGGATGCTTGGGAGGAATACAGATGACATTCATGTTCAACGATGAGATTGTACGGACAATTCATCCCGACGATTTAGAGTTTTATTACGACATTACTGATGGGGGTTACTTGGTCGTTGAAAAACTTCTCGTACACCCTGTGCAAATTGCACAAGTAAACCAAGCCATTGCTGTGCTGAAAAAGTTGGAGCGGGAGCTATTGCAACGCGCAAGGGACGGTCTGAATAGCGTTAACAACGGAATGTAGGGTGCATACATATTTCCGCTTTCCGCAAAAAAAGAATGATGCAAGTCGTTATATACTCACTTCCAGGTATATAGTCATTTACACCTGATTTTTTAACAGTAAAGAGTGTAGCGGTCGGGCGAGGGGCATGGGGGCGACGAAGGTATTGTTAAGCAAGCTCATTCAGAACGCCCCATGACACTCTAGCCCGTGGAGTGCGGTTGGCGAGTGGCTAATACGGCAGGTCAACGGCTTGACGCTGACACGAGCCATTAGCACGACATCCAATAAGCAGTGCGAGTGTCAATGGGGGGGTGATGAAATTGGATTAAACGGACTAGCAAGTACCCCCCGACACTCTAGCACGGTTAAAAACAGGACAATGTTTACTGACCCAAGTGTGTTGAGCCGTCGGTTTTCATTAAATAATGCGGGAATTTCAATAGGCTCCGCTTAATCCAATTAGTCTTTCCCTACAAGCAAGTCATTGTTACGGATTTGGTTGTGGTGAGCCTGCTGGTGCAACCAAGTAACGTTTTCATGGAATTTCGGGCAAATGCTGGTGCTGCGTGTCGTAGTCGTTTGGATAAACCCTTACGGATGACTACCGGCTTGAATCCGTTCAAATTCAGAGCAAGTTATTCACAATCTATCAACAAGTTATCCACAGGTTATCCACAGGCTGGCGGTGGGAATGGTGGAGAAATGGGCTGAAATCGGGTAAATTGGGCTAAAATCGGATGAGTTGGGGTGAAGCGGGTGGAACGTCAAAAACGCCAGTGAAGGCGCATCTAAAAATTGCTATGAAATTGGCTAATTAACTAGGCTAGTGTCGCGTATAGCTGTTTGAGTGTTTCGTTCCACGTCATTCGGCGAGTAACACCGCGAGAGATGTTGTCAATGTGACGTTGAATAAACACTTTGTTTGCTTCAATAAGGCTTTTCAGAGCCTCTGCGAAGGGGATATGAGGATAATGCTTGCCGATGTAGGCGCGTGCGGCCGCAATACGCATACGGGTGGCGGCATCATAGGATTGCAGGAAGCGTGCAATGAGTTTGGCATCTGCATGAACCTTGGTTGCAGCCTTTGCCAGCATTTCTTGATAGATGGATTCAAAAGAGCGGCCAGACCCTTGAGCAACCTTGAGAGCCGCTTGTTTGACTTGGGTTGCAATTCGGCTGTTTACGCCTAGCAGTCGGTTATCCTTGGCTTCCAGTTCTGACTTGAAAGCCTCGATGTCGCCGTCTAAAGCGGACATGAGCATGTTTTCTTCATCAGTTCCATTCCCTTCCATGACGCGCAAGGCGGCATCTTCACGACGTTCTGCTAATTCCTGCGCCATTTGCTTGAAGGTCAGTTGCATGGCTGAACGCCCCTCAACGTATTCGTCTACTGCCTGTTGTTGTAGCTTGGCTTCGTTTTCCCATACCGAGCTAGGAACGGTTAAGTCGAAGCCTAGTTCAACCAGTTTTGCGTCATGGTTCCAGTTGTAGTCGGCGTTAGGAATGGAGCGATAGCCATAAGCCATTTTAATCAATGTGTCTGCAAGATAAGTCTTGCCTAAATAGGCCAATGCCCGAATCTTGGTTTCCAAATCAGGGTTGTGCAACCCGAACACTGAATCGGGAATCGGATGCTGCTTATAGGAGACCACTAAACGATAGCCGCTTACACACACAGGCTTCGTTGCATTCGCCACATTATCTTCGGTAACAACTTCTGTGAGAAAGCCTTTCTGGATTAACACATTGCGTTCACGCCATACGTTATGGTTGATACCCGCAAACTGAATGGCTTGAAGGTTGGTAACGTAGACCGGCTTTGTGAGTTTTTCGTTATTGGGGATTTGCATTTGTTTGACGAAATACACCAACAAAAGCCGACGTTGTGCAAATGTCAATTCAGGGGTTAAGTTTATAATACGGTAAGCCGCACCCATCGAGTTGTCAACGCCAAAACGTTTGCGCTGTTCTTCCTTGAAGTGAAGGATTGCGCTGTTGATGACTTCGTTGTGAACGGGTGTAATTGGGGAAACGGTCTTGAGGTAGTTACGAACTTCGGTAACGTTGCCACCACGATGTGTGAGCAACATCAGGACTAGACGACGGTAAGCGTCTTTGCCCGACTTCACATTGATATTCAATTTGCCGCTTTCGAGTTCTTGAATAAGTTCGTATGCTTTGGGGTTCAAATGTTTTGTGCTTAAAATCATGAATGTGTTCCAACTATATGTATTTATAATATGGGATAAATTCTACTTACAAATAACTAAATTGTCAACCCCCTTGACAAAGCGAATTTATTGTGTATACTTGTTATCAAATCATTGTTATTCCTTTATATGTTTATAATATTTGAGGCACCGCACGTACTAGCGGTGCCTTTTGCTTTCCCCACTAAACACACAATCTGACAACCTGTTTACAGACCCGCTTCGAGAATTGCGTTAAACTTGCGTCATGACAAAAAATATAGCAAGATTTTCAGTATTCCAAACGAGAGTGATTAGACCCGAATTTGATGACGAAACGGGACAAGGCGAAGCTATCCGCAAAGCCGCGACCGCTGTCATGAATGACACTAATTGCTTGCTCATGTATGTAACGAGGAACAGTGCGCTGTTTATACAAGACCGTCCGTGTACCAACTTCGAGCGCGAAGGGTCGAAGTTCGCATCACGCATGACGGCGAAGCTGGGCGATGTATTGGTCGAGTGTACAGGTTACGGTTTGCGGGCTTTCGATGATGTGCGTCAAGTTGTGTTTGCACAGACGGCTATGGGCTATATGGATGCCGTGATTGCATTCGCAGACAAGCGTATCCCCGACTTAACCGCCACATATATGCCAGTGGCGCGGTTAATTGACAGGTTAAGGGCTGATGGTATTGATGTGACCATCCCAGATGTGTACGGTTTCATGTACCAGAGGCAAACAATGTCCATTATGGGCGGGTATGGCATCCAGTATGTGTACAGCTTAACGCCGACCGGCGATGCAGAATTGCACGACTCGACTGTGTACAGCGAGTGGTTCCGCAATAGCACCGCAAACATAGCCTTTGACACATCTATTGGCAGACATAGCTAGATAATAGAATTAAGGAGAGTCACTATGTGGCTAATATGCACACCTATTTCGACAAAGTATATGGAATACACAACAGAGGCTATTGAAGTCAAGGACAGCTTTGCGGTACAAGGGGATGGAGCAGATGCGTCGGTGATGTGTTCTGGAAAGATGGTGTTTTCTGGCACACACAAAGAAGCGATGGCCGTGTTTGCCTTCCTGTGCCAAGCACTGTATCACAAACACGATGTTGTGTTCATTGAGGATGCGCTTAAGCAGGCGGGGGTGGTCTCTGCATGAATGCCGTCTTTGTGGATGACAAAGATGCTTTGTTGAATGTGGCATCGCTAGATGAAATATGCCGTTGCACAGGAGCGCATGTGTTTCTGTTTAATGGTTCAGGGGCGAGAGAGATTCTGTATGCCAGTGGTCTTATACATGGCATGGTGTACAGCGCACCGGACTTCTCCGATTGTTGTGTGTCAAGGTGTGACTTTGCACTTGGCATCGAAATCGAATCGTGCATTCGTCGGTACGGCATAAAACGCGCCGTGTCATTTCAATCAAAATGCACACACTTAGCGATTGCCCAAAGTGTTGGGGATGCAATTAGAATGCTCTCCCAGCCAGTATGAGATAATAATACATTATGTAAACCAAAAGTGCCACGCATGAGACTTTTACTTTACATAACAGCACAACAGTTATGGTGATTGTATACTACATTCTAGTAGCGGCAGTGTTCGTCATCTGCACTACGCATTTTGGTGAGGCGTGGGAAATACCCACATCAATGGCACTGGCTTCCCTCGTCACATCGGCAGTACACTTGTTGGCTGCTGTCATTGTATACACGGCAGGATTGGCCTGGCTGCCCGTTTACTTGGCCGCAGGGGTTTGCTATGGCATTGCGTCGTTAAGCCTCGCATACGGCTATTTAACGGGGTTTCAGGGGCCACGGCCAACCATATGGTATTCTGTCAATGAGTTGCTGCCACCAGATGGGCTTCAAGTACTTACGAAAGACAGTAGCGGCAACGTTCGTGACTCCATGATGAAGGATGGAAAGTGGTTGCTACCCCGCGTTGAAGCATGGGTACCAATGCCGAAGTAAAATTATGGATAGATTAGATGTCGTGCGTCAATACGTACAAATTGGAACCGTTGGGGCTGAGATTGGTGTATGGAAGGGAGATTTCTCAAAAGACCTCATTCGCGTGCTGCGACCAAGCCATCTGTTCCTGATAGACACCTGGAAAATCAACGTGTCTCCCGCGTATCGCAGTTCGTGGTACGGCGCGACGGTGCTGGACAGTCATTTTCGCACCGTGATGTCCAGATACAAATCGAATACGCATGTAACAGTATATCGAGGCACATTTTCGGCTTTTGCTGGAAGCTCTCAAACCAGCCACTTGGATTGGGTGTACATTGACGGCGACCATACCTATAGCGGTTGCCTCAATGACTTGACTGTTGCAGGAAAAATGAATGTCCAGACGATTATCTGTGATGATTACGAGGAAGGTGGATGGTGGGGAAGGGGCGTAATAGACGCTGTGAGCGCGTTTTTAGACAGCAACCCATACTCAAAAATTCAGTATGGTCGGCAGGTTGTGTTGAAGCATGTACCGTAAAAACATACGCGCCCTCGAAGCTGGCGTGAACGCAACGGTTAAGTTTGTTCCTGATGCACACTGGGTTATTCGTGATGAACAGTCAATCTGCATAAGAAGCCAATTTGTGACTTTGACAGGCATTCCGATAGGAGTTAGAAACAAGTTGAAAGATTTGGGGTGGGAGGTGTCGGCGTTTGAAATGTGTCTCAACACATCTGTCACTGATTTAGATAGACAGAACTTGATTCACAATGTCACCGAATTGATTACCTTACACGTACCCACCGAATTGAAAGTGGAAATCGCAAACAAACTTGGCGTTAGAGAAGATTGCATGGTGTCCGATGCGCTTACTTTGGGCAAGACAATGCAGCTAGTTATTCTTTGTGAAGAAGCTGTTAAGAACTTGTTTCGCAGGCACCAGCGCGAGAAGGCATGGCTTCTTAGTTACGAAAATGACGAGGCCGCTACCGACAAGCTACGTATCGGAACAGATAGGCTTCACGAACACGATTAGTGTCATCGCACACATCTGGCAACATATTTTTGATGTTGTAGGAGGCGGGGATGTCCCATTGTTAGGCATTCCCGCCTTTTTCTATTGCACCTTGTGCCGCATACGCAACACTATTAAAAACTTGGATTGCGTTCTTCAAATAGCCCCACCAAACTTGACACACCAACCTTGGTTTTGCGGTCTCTAAATGCTTGGTATGTGGCTGGCTTACTCTGCTCGCACCACCAACCAAGACTGGTGGCCGCGCTATATAGATGCGACCGAACATCTGGCGCGTCATTGCGTGCGTCATAACGACTTTCTGCAAACTTGATAAAGGCAATCAAATCTTCCTCAGTTAGTTGCAGGCGTTCCATTTCTGCGTAGACAGTGGCCGCGTGTTTTTCTCGCAACTTGTCGTAGTGCGTGAACGGAACAGCGTGGGAAACGATGCAGTCGTCTCCGCTAACAAACCACCTGTACCAACGCGACCAAGGCTGTTCTGTTTGCACCTGTCGCTTTTCGGCACGCGCTTCCTTTTCCTGCTTGGCTTTTGCAGATAGCGCATCCCAGTCGGTGTCATTGACTGGTTGCCAGTTTTCGTCGAGTACGCCAGATGAAACCATCTTATCGGCACGCGATTGCAGGGTTGATTGCTTGATACCAAGATACGACGCAAGCCTCGCGTGATAATCGGACTTATTTTCTCCTTCCATACGTGGCGTTAGCAAAACGACATAAGTTAAAAGGTCTTTCTCGCTCCATTCCAAATCTTTCCATCGTGTGTAGATGTCAAGATTGATGAGCGCAAACGGGAATTTCATAAATGCTGCTCCTTTATTGAGTTGACAACAGTTTAGCCCATGATTTCGTGCTTGGTTGTTAACAAGTTTAGAAACCCCATGTTAATCCATTGACAGATTTCCTGTCAATTCCATGCTTTCATATACCCATGATTATTCAGCAGAAACAAATGCTCGTATTTTCGACGACATCGCAGTTCGGCTACCTTCATGAGTGGCCCTTCTTCTACGAAGGCGAATGGCACAACACGGTTAGCGATGCTATCAAAGCAAATGGGCGCGACCATATGGTGCCGATTATTACCACAAAGATGGTGGCCTGCCCCGGTGTTCGTGCCATGCTGCTACTAACCGGCGATACCCCACTTGGCTTGAGCCATATGAGTGAGTTGGGTGTTGGCAGCGATTGTAACGGGAAAAATCTGTATGGCGTAGCGTTAATGAGCGCACGTCAAAGTCTTAGAGGTATAAATCGTGGAAAACAAATCAATTAGTCAACAGTTTCAGCGGTGGGTGGATGAAATCACCGATATAATCCTTGCAGCAGCGGGAGGTATTGCAAAGCTGGCGATGGCTGTGCTGGATGCTGGCAATTACTCTACGCACCGCATGGTATGGCTTGTCGGCATATTGCCGGTGGCGATGGTCTACGCCGTCATGCACAACATTTTCGCAGCAGCTATGGTGTTTCCGGCACCTATCGTTGTCGTTATGTCGGCACTTGTCGCTGGCGGGTTTTTCGCGTTGGGTAATTCAAGTGGCAAGTTGTTGAAGCATGATTGGCGCAACCCAGTTGGTCTTGTTGGCATCATTATCTACGCACTAAGCGAGATTGGTATTCAGGCGATGTACATCATGGGGTTCGGTTCATGGGCTGGAATCATTGCCACCGTCGTTTCTGCAACCGCCTATGTTGTTGTCGAGCGTGCCAGAAAAAACATGCAAGAAATTGCCGATGAAGATTCAAGACATAACCATGAGGTAGCAGAGTCAGAGTTGGCTGCGCGTGTTGATTTGGAACGAAAGGAAACAGAGGCGCAACTCGAACGAGATAAAATGATAGCGGACGCAAAGCGTGAACAGCAAAGGCTGGATGCGGAAACAGAACGGGAATTAGCTTTGTTAGAAGAACAACGAAACAATGCTGACAAGATTGTGGCAGAGCAGCTTCGCCAAAAGAAACGTCAGGCAAGGGCGAGAGAAGCTGAGGCGCGGGAGGAAGCCGCAGTGTCCAAAAGGCAAGAGACAGCCCAGCGCGTGGAATTGTTGCGTGCGTATCTTTCGGACAACCCGAAGGCAACGCAACAGGAGATGGCAACGTTTCTTGGTGTTAGCGTTTCAACCGCCAAACGTCTGAAAGGGATGCTGTAGGCAGGCCTTGGTTCGGAAAATGCAGGAATTGCGAAGTGGTTCACAACTGGTTCAAATGAACCGATTTTGAACCGATTTTGAACCATTCTGAGCCAGTCGTGAACCACGCATGAACCAGTGCTTTGAACCAACACGTGAACCAGTTTTTTGAACCAACACGTGAGCCAGTTTTTGGTCTATTTCCCTCTAAAACTTGGTCTACTTGTGGTTCACGACTAGTTTAGACTGGTTCACGCCACTGGTTCACGCCACTGTCCCACAATAGCTTAGAAACTGGTTCAAACTGCTGGTTCAGACTGGTTCTATTTTTCAGTTTTGCGACCTTTTTAACCAGTGGGTCAAAGTCATGATTGCAGGATTGTTCAATCCAAGAATTTGGTCAGTTGTCGTAGCGTGGCGGGTGTACGCCCCCATCGCCATGTTCTTTGCTGAGTTCACGATGCCTGTTGCGGGTGCAATAGCCGTCGCCACTGTGCTTGGTCTGTGTGGGTGTTTCGGGGTAGCAATGCAACCGAACGAACGCAAGGTGGTGCGGGTTGCGGCAATCGTGTTGTATGTGGGTGGCGTGCTACTCTATCCTGTTTTGATTGCAAATGGCCTTGTGCTGGCCGTTCACGCCTTGTCACTAGCCCTATCCGTTGTCGCGTTCACCAGCACCCATTCTGAAAAACGGAGAGCCACGACGACACGTATGGCGTGATAGAAGCGTCGTTATCACCCCATTCTGCGGCCAGCCAATCGGCCACAATCTCCATCATTGCGACGACTAAAACGATGTTCCAAATGAGAATGAGGAACACAGATAGCACGACCCTAAATGCCGATGTAGTATTCATAATAGCGGATGACGGCCTTCGTCTCGCCGTCCACAGACTGTGGCATTGTGATTTCAATATCGTTAATACCACCCAATGCTTGCGGGTCTGGCTCGATGGCAAAGGTTGCGAAGCTCGACAGGGAGCCGATGGAACCAATTAAATTCAATCCAGAGATGGTCGAGACAGACTTGTTGCCGGGTTTCAGGTTAATATAAACCACCTCACCCTGCGAGATGGAGTATCCAAATTCAATTGACTTTCCTGTGGTAACATTGGTGATGGTCGCACCTAGCATAGGGCCATGCAACTCGATGATAGGGTACGATGGCACAGTGCCGTTGTAAACAATGCGGTTTGATGCTTGCGCTGTGTCACTGTCGAACACCCAATCCACGCTGAATTGAGACGAGAAATCCAAGTTTGTGTTGGCAAGTGTGTTGTCAAACTGGACAACTTGCTCTTGCGGCGCGTACCAAAACGGATAACCATTACTGAGGAAACGCAATGTTTCTGTATATGTGTTTTCTTGCCAATCGTCTGTGTTTCTGGCATCAAAATTTGGGCCACGTGTGATGGCAGCATCCAAGCAGCGTGTTTCGTGAGCCTCATACCCATCATCATCTTCAATCAAATACTTGATAACCAATCTGCCAGACGCATATTGGATACCGTAATTACGGTTTGGACGTATATGATTGAGCAGCCTCTGCCGGTTGCGCCAATAGCGAGCGTGCGTCCCTGCTTTGTGGGTGATGCCGAATTGAACCGTGCGCTCGTTCGCACGCCAAGACAGCAAATCCCGCCCGTGTCGTGCGATTTGGTCTACAAACTCAATATCAGGCAAGCCAAGGCCAGACACGCCCAATGTAAAGCGATTTCGCCCATCATCAAAGCGGTAGATATGACCATCGGCTGTGTGGTATTCGAGCGATTCGACTATCGCATCGTTGTTGTACGGAACATTCTCAAACATAATCACATAAACATTATGTCAACGAAAAGTACCACGCATGAAACTTTCACTTTACATAATGTGTTATCGTTATCTACAAGTGCATAAACGTTATGTAAACAAAAAGTGCCACGCATGAAACTTTTACTTTACATAACGATTACCAAGAGACGTGGCCGCCAAAGATTGCTTGCAAGTCAAGCGCAATTCCTTGCGGGTCTTGCGCCCTGCTGTATTGTGCGTCCACCTGTACAGATGTAGACCTATCAATATTAGTAACAGAACTGCTGTACTGTGGTTGCATGGCATAAGGAGATATAGGCGTGCTTGATGCCCCTGACAATACAGCCTGCCCGACAAGTCCTGGTATGGCTCCAAGACCGTCTGTGATGCCATTCGCCAGCCCAAGCGGGATGTTCTTACCTAATCTAGTAAACACCTTACTCGGTGACGCAATTTCCAAATCGTCCTCTGCCTGCCCAATAAGCGCATCCGTAATTCGGCTCATAGCTTCCAGCAGGTCGTCAAGAGATGCGTCCGCGCCAAAGACTAGACCTTGTAGGATTGCGTCTTTATCAAGCCCGTTCTGGTCAATCAAGTCCAGCAAATTAAGTTGTTTTTCCAAGAAATCTAACTTTTGTTGCTTCTCTTGCAACTCTAGTATACGCTCTTGTTCCGCCCGATATTCCTCAGCCAGCCCCAATCTCTCGGCTTCTAGCTCGGCAATCCTGCGTTGTGAGGCTTCTGCATCATCTGTCTGGCCTGTGAACAAGTTGAATCTTTCTTGTGCAATTTGTTCGTCAATGGCGTTTAACTGGTCGGTGATGTTCGTCAACTCAATCTCGGCAAAGTCACGTGTCAAGCCAGTTAATCCTGATAGGAGCGAGTCTATCTCAGCAGGGTCAAATATAGGTGGCAATGTGAACGCTGAGAGTAGCAGAGCATCATTCGACTGCCTAACAAGTTCCTCAAATGCGCTTGCTGCCAGTTCTGTTAGGGAAGCCAAATCGCCGTTGATACCCAGTATTTCAGGCAGCCCATCAAACGCAAACCCTGACGAACGAATGAGGTCTAGTAGCTCTTGTTGCTGCTGAATGAAGTCCAGTTGAGACTGTGACGCTTCTACCCGCGCCAACGCCTCGCCAGAACGCTCTATTTCCGCGTTAATTTGCGCCAGACGGGCTTGTTCTGCCGTAAGTGATGCAGTTAGCTCATCTTGGTGCCTGGACTGCTCAGAGAGGAAATTTGCCCGTTCTGAGAGCAATCTATTTACATCGTCCGTACTGGTTGCGCGTGCCAGAAATTGGTCGTATAAATCGAGTCGTGATTGCGTTACATCTTCGACCGCTCCCAGTTCATCTTCAAGCGTCTTGATGGTATCTTCGACACCACTGATTTGAGACTCAAAAGGTGCCGCCAGCTTCTCGGCAAGCTCGCTGGCAAAATCGTTTGCTAGTCGTCCAAATCTTGATGCCTCACCAATGATGCCATCGAGTGCATCGAACACGTTGTCCGAGCTTTCTCGTATTCCGTTGGCGAGACCTTGACCAACCCCAACGCCTAGACGGTGGAACACGCGGGACGGGGAATTAGCCTCTAGTATTTCCTCTGCCCCGGCCACAATACCTGTTGTAAGTCCTATCAAGACGCGCCGAACGTGGGGTGCGCTTTCTTCGATGCCATCACGAATGCCATCACCTATCGAGCGTCCAACGGTCGTTGTGTCCACGCCACTAGCTTTGTTCAGGGCGTTCGATACCAGACCGACGGTAGCACTAGACACGGCGGGGCCAGCACGCTCAACACCTTGTGCGACACCATAGCCAATAGGTTGCCCGATTTCTCTATCAAAAAGCCTAGACGGGCTTTTGATTTCGGCAGCAGCGGCGGCAGCAGCCTTTGCCTGCGAGATAACATCTTCTATTTGAGCCTTGATACCATCCAAGCTGCTGGCTATACCAGTTGCAATGCCACCGCCAATATCCTGCCCTACACCGACAAACTCAGGGATGTGGGCGCGGGCGGCTGATACTGCTCCATTCACAACGGCGTTCGTGGCGTTGACGGCAACGGGTGCTGTTTGGGCAATGGCGTTTGTTGCCGATGTCATCCCGTCCTCGATTGCGCCAGAAAACTGAGGCATTCCTGTCGCAGCGGCCGATGTCATCGCGGATATTGCTTCTGTCACGAGTGGCGTGCTGGCCGTCGCCCATGATTCAGTGTACCCTGTTGCATCCGTAAATGCAGTGCTTATTGGCGTGACGAACCCGGCTTCGACCCCTTGGGCATCCTCGTATAACGTGTCGAGGGTTGTCCCGACTGATGCCGGTGTACTTATACCCCACTCGTCTACAGCAATCTGGTTGTTATTAAAACTTTCCAGCAAGGCAGCGAACGGGTCTACTTCCGCTGCTGTTTCGGATATGCCACCAAACGCCTCATTTACAGCAGCGGTGGTCTCGGCAGACCAGTTCGACACCTCAGTTGTTGCCGTCGAGAATGGGAGTGTAAACGTATCGGATGGCAGCCCGTTTAAGATGGTGGATTGCCAACCCGCCACTGTTTCAGCGATTGACGTATTGGAGTCTGTGTTGAACTCATCCACGGCGGTTGTGGCGGTATCGAAGCTCGTTGAAACAGCCCCGCCAAAATCCAAATCAAGGAATGAATCTAGCCAGCTTTTAGATGTATCTTGAGCCGCCCGTGCTTGCGCCTCTGAGAATGTTTCGGTTGCATTCTGCGCTTCGTCGAACTGCTGCGCTGATTGCCCGCCCACATCTGCGATGCCGAGTGCGACCTTCCAATCGTTTGCAATCCCTTCCATGATGGTGGTTGTCGAGGTTCCCCAGCCCGACATAGCTGTTTCAATGCCACCGAGGTCTATGCCAATCGTGTCGCCAATACCTGCGATAAACCCACCAATTCCCCCAAAGAAGCCGTCTAATGTCTGCGCCAAGAATATGACGACGGCCGAGAACGCATTGATAATGGCATCTACTAGACCTATCACAATATTGATGGTTCCGGCCTTGATATTTTCCCATGCAGCTAGGAAGTTTGGCGTTTCACCCGTGATGATAGCGGTGACAGCCTCCACAATGGCTTGCACGATGCCTGTGATAACTTGGATAATGCCCGTTACAACCTGAATAACCCCTTGAATAACCGTGACGACATACGGCAGAGCGGCGGACACGCCCTGAATCACGCCCCTGATTGCTGCCAACAGAATACCGAATGCGCCAACTAGAATACCGCCAACAATCGGGGCAATTGTCTGGAATAAGCCGCCCAAAGCAGAGAATAGACCTTTTAACGGCTCTCCAAGTTCCAGCACCCTTGCCCACGCAAGCTGCAAGCTAACCCAAGCCTCGCCCAAGCTATCGCCAAAGGTGCTTTGCACGACCGTTGCGATGTCTGCAAATAGCTGCTTGACACCTTCTACTATATTGGCGAACCCCTGTGTCAGTTGCCCGAAAGCCTCGCTAAAATTACCGGACAAGATATTAGCCAATAGTTCGCCAAAGTTGATACCAGACAGTGTGGCAATGAGTGATAGGATAGAGCCGACGACGATGGCAATCAGAACGGGATAGGAAGTTAGCACGCCACCAACGAGCGCAAGTCCTGCTCGAATATAACCAAGAGGCCCACCAAGCGCACCCAACACTTTTCCAAACAGACCCCAACTCGAAATAAGGCTTGTTAAAGGCTGGAAGATAATCTTGAGAATACTAAAGACATTCAGTAGCCGTCCGGCGAAGAAGTTGAAAATAGAGACCAGTGGCGCAATGAGCAAGTTGTAGATACCCGCGCCAAATCTACCGATAAGCGCAAGGAAAGGTGCGAAATAGGTCGCAATTCGCACAAAGAAACCAGCAATTCCCGTTCCGAGAAGGCTAAGAAAACGCCCAATTGCACCCAATGCACTAAACAGCGGAGTGGCTAACAATTGCACCAAGCCAATCGCCTTGTCTATGTACGTGAACAAGGTGCGTGTGAGAACTATCCCGAAGCGTCCTATTATTGTGCCGATTTTCGAGTGGCTAAAGACATAGAATATCCTTGCCCCAACCGTAATCAACGCTGACCCTAGGCTACTAAGAGGCCCTAGTAGGCGACCTAGTGTAGAACCGGCACCAGATACGACACCTGGAACCCTGCCAAAGCCGGAGACGATGGTTGAGATAAGCGGCGATATGAAGCTGAACTTGCCTGACACCGTGGCGAGAACGGGCGACAACTTAGCGAAGGCTCCGATAAACGAGCCAATCGCAGGTGACAGCTTGATAGCTGCTGTCACCAATGCGCCGATAGCCAGCACGATAGGCCCAAACCCGACATTACCCGTGTTGATATTGAGAGAGGCTAACGTGGTTCGTATCTGTTCAAACGCGGTGCTAAAGAAGTTCCGAAGTCTCCCGACAACTGCAACGGCAACAGTGTAGAAATATGTAAGCGCGGGCAGCACCCGTGTTTTGAACACGTCAAACGCACTGATGACATTCGCCTTGAATTGCCCGAAGTGGGTGATAATGTAGTTAACCGCTTTTTCAACGCCTGTCGCAATGAGTGGCAGCAGCTTGTCAGCAATATTTGCCAAGCCAACGATTGCGCCGCCCAATATCTTCCCTAATGTAGGGGCTGCCCCCGCCAGTTCTGTTGACATGAACGAAATGAGGCGCGAGAATGAGGTTGATATGCGCGTCACCGTCGTTACGATGGTGTCTCCTAGATTGGGCATGTTGGCTGATATTTCGGCAATCGTTTGCCTTACCGTTTGGCCGAACGACTTGAATATTTTTTGGGCACCATCAAATACGTTTGAGAATAACGAGCGAATAGAGCCAACGTCGCCAAACTTGATGTTTGAAAACAGCCCTTCAAATGCTTTCTGGACTCCCTGCCCGAAGTCGTCTGTGTTACTAATATCAGAGATGAACTGCGAGATGGAATCTCGTATACCACCAAAGTTAATAGACCGCGAAGCTAGGTACGCTCCGATTGCCGTCAGCCCAGACAACACCAGCCCGATTGGTGTGAGCAGAAAGGCAAATGCAGCCGCGAGTCCACCCAAGCCCGTGACAACGGTGCCGATAACGCTCACAAACCCGCCCAACAGCAGCAATGCAGGCCCTAGCGCGGCAGCGAGTGCCACAAAGATAAATATTGTCTTTTGAGTGCCTTTGTCGAGAGACGAGAATGACTTGGTAATACCGATGATAACAGGGGCAATATCAGACACAATGCTTGACAAGATGGGCAAGATTGCGCTACCTATGACGATACCAAGGTTGGTAAATGCGTTACTGAGCAGCTTTAACTGTGATTCTGTTGTTGAGAATCGAATGGATGATTCAATAGCGAGTGCGCCGATGGTGTCTAGTTCATCCGCACTGAGCGCGGCCTGCTCTCTGGCTAATTCAAACGCACGCGCCACAACCTCTTGTGCGCCAGCAAAACGAGCGAACAGGCCGATAAGACGCTGGTCTGTTAACTCTAGCACTTCCAAGTCGGCAATGAGTGTTTCGGCGTTATCTCCAAGCCCCTCAAAGAATGCTTGTATAAACTCGCCCTTTTGCGCTGGGTCTGCATTTTTGTAGAAGTCAACGATTTCGTCGCGTGCATAGCCTGTAATCTTGGCAATAACATCAACTTGGTCATTGATTTCCGTCATCCCATCCGAAGCACGCAAGTTGTCTATTTCTTCCTGTAATGATTTGACTTGCTCCGTGGCCTCTTTAACCGCTTGTTTGCCTTCGCGTGTTGTCCCAACAAAGGTGCCGTTGTCAACCTGATTTTGGGTATCCGCCAACTCTTGCGTTGCAGCAGCAAGCTCATCCTCTGCCGCAGCGATGGCCGATGTGTTGTCAATAACACCTGATGACGCGGCCTTGAAGATGGAATCTATACGGAATAATGTTTTCTGTATAGCCGTTGATGACGCTTCCACCCGCGAACCAGTGGCAATAGAAGCCGCGCCTAACGCCAAAACGTCGGGGATAGCGATACCAACCGCACTGGCCGAGCCTGCAACAAGCTCGGAGAATCGCAGAACGGGAGCCTCTGTTGTGGCAAGGTTGTTACCAAGAGCCACAACCGCGTTGCCTATTTGTTGGGCGGTGACGGCGACCTGTTCGCCTGGTATCTGGAAAACGGAGATGATGCGCCCCATTGCTGTGGCAGCTTCTTCGGCGGTTGCATCGGTAGACACGGCGATACGTGCTACTGTATCCACGAAGTCAACAAGGATACCCCTTGCCAAATCTGCGTTCTGCTGTATCAACTCTGGTTGGATAATGCCAAGCTGCCCGCCCACCTCTGCTATGCCAGCCAACTCAACGGCATCTACGGGTATCTCCAGCGATAGGTTGCGGAAATCTTCTTCTAATGCACGCCCAAACTCTGTGAGCCTGTCACTAAAGCTCAGATTGCCCAGAGACTCGTTGACTTGCCGAACGACACCATCCGTTGTTTTGGCAACGCCAGCGAATGCTGTTTCGTATTCAATTGCGGCTTGTATGGCTGTTTTGCCGACGAGGGCAATGGGGGCTGATATACCAGCAGTGAGTACGCCGCCAGTTCTGGACAGCGCGTTGCCGATATTACTGATGGACGAACCGATACCAATGAGACGACCAGAGGTTGTTGTAACGTCTGATTCAAAGCGATTAACAGAACGGCTCATGGCATCCATGCCACGAACAAATTCTTTAACGCCCTGAACGGTAGCCGCTACACCAACCTGCTGAATCGTACCCATCCCTCTCCTACCTCTTAGACCCGCCGCCCTTGGACTTTGGGCGGTATGCCTCGTGGATATGTGACTGCACTGCGTTACTTACACGGTAATGAGCCACGACCATTGCTTTGAATGATTGTGGGTATCCCCCTTCTGCTTCTGGGAGATACCACCGATACATATCAAGCCCTGCCTCTTTCGCAGCCGTCCATGCCTCAAACGAAGGAACAAGGTCTGGCCTCAGACGGCCTAGCTCGATGCTAACTTTAGGCGGCTTACCTGGCGCGGGAACGCTTAGAATTTCCTCGCCGTTGACTGTTACTCCGAAATTTCTCGACCTGCTGCGTAACTTCCTCCTCGGAAACCTCAGTCTGCTTCACGACAGCGAGTTGTAAGGCAAGCATATCCCCTGCGGTCACGATGGCGTGGGTGTTAATCCATGCCAGTTTTCGTTCGGCAGGTGTACGGGGAACGGCAAGGCCGAGCATTTTGTATGTTTCCAGCCAAGAATCGTCATCTGGTGCGGGGATGCCTTTGGGGATGTTGATAATGTCGCCAACGCCCAAAGTTGCTGATAGCTGGAATTGGGCAACATGAAAATCGTTTTTCCAAGCGTCCATGTCCAACTGGTATTGCTCGTTGTCAGGGTTTTCTTCGTAATCGTTGAGTTCGTCAATCCAAACACGCGGGACGTGAGGCCGTTTGGCCGACCACATTTTCTGGAAGGCCATTGCAATACCCGTTGGGATTGGCTTCGTCTCCACCTTAACGCCGCTGGAAAACGTCACCACGCCGTCGTCGTCCATACCGGCTTCGGCTTGATGCACGAGTTGCATTACTTCGTCGTCGTCTTGTTCTATAATTTTGTTCGTCATACTAAAATTCTCCTAGCTACACTGGTTTGATTGACGTGATATAAGGCAACCCACCAACCTCACCTGAGACGAACGCCGTATTAACATCCCAACCAATCTCTAGTCTTTTCAGACCCAACACGCCAGCCGGATAGGCAATCGGGATTTCCTGCCAACTCCATCCACCATCCGTTGTACGCCATAGTTTCAAATTACTTCGCCCGACAACGTAACCAACAAATCTGCTTGCAAACTTCACATCTGCAATCGGTGTTGTTGTGAGTGATTGGAATACATTGGGATGATAATTCCATGTTTTTCCTTTGTCAGTTGTGTAATGCAAATAATCACTAACACCAGCGACGATGATAGTGTTGTGCGAGTGATAGCAAACTGCGGTGAAGTCAAACAAGGGGGCAGAAGTTATCTGCTTCCAAGACTCGCCGCCGTCCTCCGTTAACAGTAGTGTCCCGCCAAGCCCACAGGCAACGATGTCCTCCGTCGAAATGACGGCTACATCATTCAATGTCAAATCTGGGAAGCCCCCTGTCAGGACTACTGGTTTCGCTTCATCAATGCGAAACACAAACCCATGCTCTCCAACCGCGTAGACACTATGCGCTGTCATGGTCTCAATGCTGGAGACACCACCCCTGTATGTGGTGAACCCAACGGCACTTGGGGAATAAACATCCACTGGTTCCCAGAGCGACAGTGCGCCACCTGTGTCCAGAAGTTCTTCAAATCTTGCACGAATGACCCGCCCCGTTCGCTGTGCTGACACATAGACATAATCACCGGCAAAAGCCACGGACATATCATTGGTTACGGCGGTCAATCCGGCAATCTCAGTTCCAAATACCGACGAGTGCAGCGTCATCTGTGTTGCGCTTTCAAACCCGTCAGTCGTGAGCCACAACGAGCGCGTGGCTGACGGGAACCCAGTCCCGCGCCCTGTCACAAATGCTGCGCGTTTCTCTTGGTCGGAAAAACCAGATACGGCAATGTCAAGCCCGTTCTGGAACACACCAAATCCGTCGTCGTACTCCTGGCATGTTGCGGACACGGGGAGTATTTCGTACAACACACGGCCGGTAATGGTTATGATTTCTTGAGTCGCTGCCCTGTCACCTGTCTTTGCTGCACCAACGCCAGTTAATTCATATGCTGTAATGTGACACTGCTCAACTGCGATGATTTTTTCCCATTGGTTAAAGTCTTGTGGGGTGCTACACCGCCCTACATGAAGTTGCAGGTCAAACCGCCGCGTACCTCTGCTCAATGAGAGGAAGTTGCTTCCTTCTCCACGATACAGGCGAGAGATGGTGAATGTCACACCATCCGGGGCTGAGCGGGATGAATCGTATGTGCGGAACTGGTGTTCTTTTTGGGTAACAGGCAGCGAGTGGTAAGCGATGTCTCCGAGGGCATAGGAAACATCAGAGACCACCGCCCTACCTTCGTAAAGCGGTGGTCTATCAATGCGTGCGCCATCCTCAAACAGCCATAATCTATAGCTACCAGAGGTAAGTATCGCCACTAGCTGCCGCCCTTGATGATACTCCCAACCCCACCATTGTCTCCTACAGCGTAGAACAAATTAGCGTGGTTGCCGCACACCGCCAAGTCTGACAATGATGTGTGCGTAGGCAGTGCGGTTGCGTTGTCAGGGAGTAGCTTCCACGAGTTGCCGCCGTTGGTCGTGCGATAGATGAATGAGCCACTAGCACCATCGGCCAGCAAGTACCCAACGGACGGCGATACGAAAGCAATGTCGGTGATAGCGGTTGGAGAACCTGACAAAGTAATCTCTGTCCATGCGGCACCACGATTGCTGGTGTACCACAGGTCGCCATTTGCGTCACCAACCAGCCAGATGCGGGGCGTGAGTGCCTTCGCAGCTAACAAGGCAACACCTACGGCTGGCCCAACGATGGAAATCCAGGTGCCACCACCGTCTGTCGAGTAAGCGACACTATTGGATGCCCCAACAGCCAGTAGCGTGGCATCACTGCCCGCCACGTCGCTGTAGTCAATCGCATTCACCTGCAAGGCAGTGAATACCGGCAGGGTGGATTCGATGGTTAACTGATTCAGTTTGCTGATGTTGCCAGCAGCATCACCAATCCACACAGCAGCAGGTGATTGAACCGTGATGGCAGAAACCGTGTTGCCCACGCTGATTGAAGCCCAAGATTCGGCCGCGATTACGATGTCGCTGATGTCAGCCACATGGACGCTCGTTCCAGAGCCAGCAACCACGTTCAACCCTGCAACACCAACGGCAGTGATTGCGCCAGCGGCCGTTGTGACGACTGTCGAGCCAGAAGTCCCCCACCCATCATCGGTAAAGTAAAGGTTATTGGCAGTTGCCGAACCGGCGACAATCGTTTCGCAACCAGTCACCCCCAACTCCTCGTCACAAACCGTACACTCACGGCGACCATACACCGCCACAGATGATAGCGAATCGGTAGCTGGCGCAACGTCACCGATGTCAATCTTCACAATGCGGTGAATGCGCTCCGCAGAGACTTCAACAGTTTCGTTGGCAACATCACGGTCGCCAGACTGCAAGGCACCAAAGTTTTCGACTGAGTAACTGGTGATACGAGCTTGCTCGAAGATGATGATTTCATCCCAGTTGTTGTCGTAGTCCTGCGGGTTTACACAGCGGCCAAGATGGGCCTGAACGTCGAACTCACAGTTGCGGTCAGCCAACTGGAAAAGAAAGTCGTCCTGATACTGGTAGCGACCCTGAATATCAAACGTTGCGCTTTCTACCTCGCCAGGTAGCAGGTCAACGACTGTAAAGCGGTCATACGAGGAATCCGAAGGTTCCTCCACACGGGTTGTGTCACCGTATGACTGCGACCAATCACCAAACCGAAAACGGCCTTTATACTTGGGCGTGCGACTTGGTGCGGCGCGGTTTTCGATAAACCACGTTCTCGTTTGCGAATTGCGTAATACAGGCATGTTGTAGTACCTCTCCTTCTATTTCTACGGGCAACCAAGACGCACCCGTTTAACAAACATTTCTAGCAATGGCTCTGCGTGTGGCTAAGAATGCCCCGCGTGTCCATACACCTAGCTGATTTTCTATCAGGTTCCTAGATAACTGATAGCTTGAGGACGACGAAATCATATTTAATTCCTCTGTCCATCTATTCACCAATCTCCGCGAACCATCCTCGCAGAACGGACACTCGTCATTCGTCAAGAATGCAGCAGCGAGATAGGCAATTGTGGTGGCCCAGTATGGGTCTAGTGTCATGCACGGCGTGGCACCATATTGCCATCCTGATTGGTAATTCACGCAAAACCAATCTGGCTCGCCCAAGCACCCATTGCCATAGGTGATGATGCCGCAGTTCGGGTCTGTTGTGCTGATACAGCCACCTGCATAGGCACAATTCCCACACGTCTCGCTGTAACACCCACACCCATTGGCGAAGTAGTAGGTAACATGGTCGGTGGTGTCCGTGGCACCAAAACAAACCAAGTCCACCTCTGTCTCGTAAATGCTGTCCGTACCTTCGTAGGGCGCATCTGGACAGTTGTCTGTGACATACTCGCGCAAAAGCAGGTTCCAAAGTGGGATATATATTTTGTTCCCATCCCGCCTGTGACCACGGATTTCCCAACTGTTGTGCGGTGCGAGACCTTGGTAATACAGGCGATAGCAATCGCAACTGAAATCGTCAGGAACGGTAATGTAAGCGCATTCCGCAAACGTGTCACCGTCCATGTCAACCCGTGTAATCGTGTAAGTCACGGGGTCTGAAACAGTTTGTTGCCCGCCACGGATAAACAACTTCTTATCAAGCTGTACCGTTTTCAACTCACCACGAATATTATAGACTGTGTTCGGCATATCGCGGCGGTAATACCGTGCTGGCACGTGCCTTTCGCACGTTGACCATTCTGGCATCAGGTTGTAGCCGGTTAATCCGACCAACGCCTGCTCTGCCTGGTAGATTGCAAGTTTCAATTCACTGCGCGACAGGAAATTCGTTTGCTCCGGCAACTCGTGCCATATCTCTTGGCAATTATTGGTTAGCCCGCAGCCTTCAAAGACGATGCCGTTTAATAGCCATCGGTTTTGACCAACGATAGCTGCCCACTCGTCCAGTGATAGCCAGGTACGGAAATTGTCGCCTTCAAACATCATGATTCAATGTTAGCCTTGTGTGCCTTATTGTCTACTAGGGAGAGCCTTTTATGATGACACCAGACGCGCCCCCCGTGCTGGTTCCGCCAACGTAGAACAGATTCGGGTTCCCATAACACGTGCCTAACGACTTGTACGGCACTGTGTTTGGCAAAGAGCCACCCGTTTCTGGTAGACGTTGCCAATTGCCGCCACCAGATGTCGTGCGGAAGATTGCCGCCTCATTGGCCGATGTACGCGCCAGCATGTAGCCAACCGAGCGGGTAGCAAAACTGATGCTCTTAATTTCGATGATGTCAGATGGAAGTGACAATGTTTGCCAACTGCTGCCACGATTGTCTGTGTAGTAGAACCCGCCTGTCTGTGTCCCAACCAGCCAGCGGTTGGTGTCTATCACCCACGCTGCCCGATAGCTTGCAACGACAGGTGCCGTTACTTGTACCCAATTTTGGCCGTCATTGAGTGTGTACCAGATGTTGCTATTGTCTCCAACTGCCAAAACGGTGAATATATCTGACACATCTTGGGAGATGGCTATCTGCCGAACATCTGTTCCGCCCAAGTTTGAGTACGTGTCTACAACCTTGGTGCCGGTAATCTTGATGACATTCCCGCTGCTCATGCCTACCCAAACATTCCCAAACTTGTCTGGCGTGATGGCGCGTGGGATGGAAGGCGTGGCGATGTTTGTCCAAACGGCCGTACCAGCGACAATTCGAGACAAATCGGCCACATTCACCTTGTTGTCGGCGGTTCCTGCGTACACGTATCGGCCAGCCAGCCCCAGTGCGGTTCCAGCCCCCACCGCGCCCGTGATACCAGTTGCAGACTCCGTTTTCCAAGCATCTGTTGTGTAATGAATCGCGCCAGCCGTGTCTGACAAGGCAACGACGGTATCGCAGCTTCGCAAGCGGGTTGCGCGTTCACACGTGATGCAGTGCTTGGCTGTATAAACACGAATGAATCCGATGGAGAGAAGCCCAGTGCCGACTAAAGCGAGATTCAGCCTTCTAACAGGGTAAACGTTGGAAACACCGAACGTCGCCACCTCGTTGACCGTCGCACGCTCCCCCGTCTCCATTGCGGATAGGTTTTGCATGGCGTAGTTCGTCAAGTAGGCACCTTCTAGGACGACGATGCGCTGCCATCCACCAATATAGTCTTGCGGGTTTTCGCAGTTGCCCATATGCGCCTGAATATCCAGGCGGCATCCAGCGAGCGATTGCATGAAATCGTCGTCTAGCCTCATGCGGCCAGTAAGGTCAACGCTTACAAGCGATGGTGCGCCCTGAACTACGTCAACAATCTCAAACGAATCGTATGTGTCCGGTGATGGCTCCTCAACAAGCGTCAAATCGCCAAACGCCTTGGAGATGTCGCTAATGGTATACCTGCCTTTATAAACTGGCAGTTGGTCTGGAGACACGCCATCTGGAAAGAACCACGCACGTATTTGGCTGTTTCTCACTAAATTCTGCATAAGTGATAACTCCTGTTAAATCTAACGCTATGGTATCTCTGTGTCACGAATTTGTTGCGGAGTTAACACTTACCGTGTCAAACGTGGTGTTGACGTATGCTCGAATAAGCATTATTATCTTGAAAAAGGTGGTACAATTATGATTTTTACAGTAGAAAGCACGAATCCGAACTACACATACATCTTGAACAAAAAACCTAGCTCGGTAAAGGCGGCTGGTATTCGCGGTGGACAGGGCGTGTGCTGGTTCACGAATCTCCACAATCCTACGTTTGTCATGGCGTTTATTGAAGGTGCTGATACCAATTCGTTTGGGTCTGATACGGGTGGGTACGATTACAACAACGTGTACGAGTATTCATCGCCGGAAGCTGCACTAGCATTGTTGGCCGAATTTGCGAAAGATGCCCTCAATCCAGAACGGGTCAAAGAGGCAGGGTACGATACGACTGATGGCGAGCATCAGGTATTCTTTCGTTGCATCGCACTGCCGTACCGCTACATCTCATCTATTGCAAAGTTGGGTTGGTTCGATGGCGTGACAGTCAATGAGTACCGTAACGATTCTGGAACTGCGACGGGTCTGTATCAGGTCTCGCTCATCTCCCGTGGCACATTTAAGCAGGCCATGCAGAAGGTTGCGGCCTTCATGTATGCGGCTTGTCGAATCATGAACCCCGTTGGTTCCAATAACGATGACGACTTCCTCGCACGGTACCTTGGCATTATCGCCGCGTCTGATGCGCCCTACTTGGTTCGCTACCATGCCAAGCGTGGTAGTAATCGCCTGTACCACGAGCTAAACACAGGTTCCATTGCACTCACCGCAGGTGACACACACCAAGAGCGTATTCGCTGGGTTGCACAGCAGCTAGACGTGCTAGGAGCGGGTTCTTTCCTTGATTATGGGGCTGGCGAGGGTCGCCACGCCAAGAGTGCCTACAATAAAGACCGTGATGTATATGTGTATGATATTGACGATGCGGCCGTTCGTGTGTTGCGGGGATTAGAGCGTAATGTAGATAACATTACCTTTGTTGAGTCAGACGAACTCACGTCCATTGCTGTGGATGCGGTTGTCTTGTCAGAGGTTATTGAACACATGGACATCGAGCTTGCACGTCAAGTTTGCAAGATGTTGCTTGAGTTGCACGGGACGCTGGTTATTACAACACCCAACCGAGACTTCAATGTGAACTACGGCACAACAGGTGTCCGCCGTGCAGACCATCTGTACGAATACAGTGTCGCAGAGTTCACTGCGTTTGTAAACGGCTTGATAGACGTTGATGCGGATTCAGCTACAATACATCATGTAGGCGACACGGTAAATGGTCAAGGTGTGTCGCTCGGAGCAATTGTTAGAAAAGGAACAAAGATATGATTGTAGAACTGCCAAGACATACCCTCGTTATCGCAATAGGCCCTTCTGGGTGCGGCAAGACAACGTACATCACTCGTGCGGTTGCAAGCCTGAAAGAGCGGTACCCAAACCACCGCTTCTCGCACGTCAGTAGCGATGCGCTCCGCGAACAACTCGCAACCCGTGACCTCGAACGCTCTGATAGCGACTTCATGCAAAACAGCAGCGCGGCATTCGACCTGCTCTATGCAACCGTCAAAGCCAACATGAGCTACCCTGTCAATCATCACGTTGTGTTCGTTGACTCCACCGGATTGTCGGCCAAATTCCGTAGTGATATGGTTAACATGGCGCGAGACCGCCAGTACAATGTCATGTACCTGATGTTCGACTACAAACGGCGGGACGATTACTTTATTGGCGTACACGACAAGATGCAGTCCGTCACCCATCGCCATGTCACAAACATGAAGCGCGGCGTGCCGGAAATCATGCGTGAGGCCAGCAGAACCAAGAAATCCTCTATGCCAATCATGGTGCATAAGGTTCCTCGGTTTGGCTGTGAGGACACCTTTGAAGTGTCATCGTGTGGCGCGGCGATTGAGCGAGACGAAAATGCAATCGTAATTGGCGATGTTCATGGCAACTTCGCTGCGCTCATGGAAGTGCTGTCAACCAATGGGATTGTCGTGGAAGGAGGCCGTATCACCAGCAAGGGTGGGTTTAGCCATATCGTTCTGGTTGGCGATTACATTGACGGCGACTTTACCGGCACCGTTGCTACAACTGGATTTGTCCATAGCAACCTTGACAAGCTAACTGTTGTTGTGGCTAATCATGAGCATTTCGTCGTTCAGTACGGGCGCGGCAAGATTAAGGGGGTTAAGGATGATGCGCTGCGCCACTTCCCGACGATTGGCTATATTCAGTCGCTTGGTGAAGATGGCAAGTTTCTAGCCGAAGCTATTGGCGAGATTTACGATGCGTCTGTGCCGTACATCACAGGCACCGATTACATCATTACCCATGCGCCATGTGAAAACAGGTATCTGGGTAAAGACGACCCAGAATCAATGCGCCAGCAACGTAATGTGCGGTGGGCAGACGTTCCACTTACGGAAGTAATCGGACACGTTGCAAAGTCAGACCGCAACCACCCGACGCATATCTGTGGACACATTTCCATTGCAGAGCCATCCAAGATGGGTAGCGTGATGATGATTGACACGGGAGCCAAGCAAGGCGGGAAGCTGTCTTACGCAACCATCATCAATGGCACCATTCGGTACGGAAGCTCGACACATGGCTCACAGGTTGAAGGTCTGCCTAACTTATTCGACACACTCGCGCCTGTGCGTCAATCAGCGATTATCTACGATGAAGCTGAATTGTGGCGTGCGAAGCGGGCGATTCAAAGCGGGGTCTACGCACTCTCGCCAACAATGCGTCCAGCAGACAAGCGTGACGGCGAATTAGAATCACTTGATGAGGCGTTGTCGTATTATATCGGCAATGGTGTTCCGGCCGTCTTGCAAGTGAAGTATATGGGAAGCAACGCGCTACTGTGGATGCTAAAAGACGACGCATGGATGACGAGCCGTAATGGGTTTCGCATTGACCCTGAGTACGATACCGCCATTGCCGACTTTCGTGAGCGTGTCGAGCAGTACATTGATTGGGGAAAGGTCAAGGCCGTGCTGTTTGGTACTGAGCTAATGCCGTGGTCTGCTCTAGGAAAAGGACTGATAGAAAGCACATATCAGCCCATTGTCTATTCGGCGCGTAGTTTCTGGGAAGATATGCGCGATTGTGGGTGGGACGATGTTCTGGAAAATCTACGGCAGTCAATCCCGCAAGGCGCATATGAAATGACCACGCGGCAACTGGTTGACTCGTATGGTCATCATGTACGGGCCAACATCTTGGCCTATGAACGACTGCCACACGATTACCAATCGGACGACATGCTGGCGCGTGTTGGCATGTTGGAACATCAAATTCAGCAACATGGTCAGGATTACGAAGCGCGTGTCGAAGGTTTCGCCGTCTACAAGGTGGTCATGGAAGATGGCACTGAATGGACACCAGCCTCCGAGTCAGACTGCCCGATTGAGGCGTTTGGTGACAATGAAAGGGCGTACAACGCTGTTTCCAGAAACACGGCGTTGGTTGTTCGTTCAAGTGACGATTACGAGGCGGCAAGACAATACTTGGCTGACATCTCCGATGCTGGCCTAGAGGGGGTTGTCGTGAAGCCTTTGGACATCCGCACCCGAAACATACTGCCGTTTATCAAGGTGCGTACATCGGATTATCTACACATCCCATATGGGTTTGATTATCGGGTGCCATCAATCCATGCCAAGCTGCTCGACGGTAAACGTGTTCGTCGTAAGGGTTCAGAATCTCTGCGGCAGTGGGAGTTGATGCTTCAAATGCTCAGTATCCCATATGGAGATGTCGCAACGTCTGACGAGCTACCGAAGTTAATTTGTAAATTCCGTGGTAGTATCGCCATAGAAAGCGGAACTGACCCACGGCTCTAGCAGATGATGGGGGACGGAAACCCCCATCATCTACCAAACCGATGCCACCAACAATCAAATGCACAGCCTATTATGGCATTCTTACCACACTGGCTGGTCATGTTCATCCAATCTACAGAACACCAGTGCCAGTGCCGTCCCAACTTCTACAAACCAGCCGTTCGACAGGTGTCGCTGTGTCTGTGTGTTCCTGTGAGCCGAGGACGCAAGCGGAGCTACTTGAACTAGATGCGCTGATAGATAAGTCGTGGCCGCGCATAAACGCATCCTACGAGTATAATGGTTTCATCTATCATGGCCGTGTTGAGGGGATTTGCAAGAAGTATGTTACCCCGTTCGACGCAACCCGTAATGTTTATTTTCAGGTTGTCAACCGCGAAGGCCAGATGTATACAGGGTACTTCGTGTATGTCGTCCTGAACAATAGCTATGGCAAATACGAAAACAGCCCTGTACCTTAACGAGAGGGTCGAAGTCATCAAGGTCAACAAGCGTGCAAGCTCTGCGGATATTCGCTATGACGACGGCTTGATTGAGACGGTCGCGCTTGACGACCTACATATTTTTACCAACACAAAGGGAACGGCTATTAAGCGTAGCAAGCGCGTTAACCCAATCAATGGGAAGCGTGCCAAGACAAAGTTTGCGCGGAATTTCGGCAGCGTCGAGAGGGTAGCTGCGATTCAGGCCATGAACTGTGTTGTGTGTGGGCATACACCTTGCCAAAACGCGCACGTAACCGCACGCGGGATGGGTGGGGCGAACGGCTCATATCAAGATGTTATCCCGTTATGCCCATCATGTCATCGTGAGCAGGGCGAGTTGGGCAACAGTCGTTTTGCGGACAAGCACGGTATATCTTATGAAGCTGCAATCGCAGAAACGCGCCGGAAATTGGGAGAGTAATGTCAAATTTACAAGACTTGATTCTTAATCAAAACATCGCGGGGCGTGTCGTTCGTTTAGTGCGTCGCTCCCCTGTTGACGAATACCTGGAGTTGTACGAGCTATACGTGGCGGAAGTAAGCGACGAGGAGAACATGCTGTATTGCAGCGACATTGGGATTGTTAGCCTGCCGTCTACGCGGGGTCAGTGGAAGGTGTTTGGTCATGACGCAAACACAGTGTTTTTCACCACCCATATTGACGCTGCACAATCTATTGTTTGCTCCCAGTTGTTGCGTCAATGGTATCTTGACTTGTTCAGCACGAACCAGATTACCGTTGGCGACCAAGTTCAAACGCTGGAGTGCTTTGGGCTGTACATGCGGATTAGTGCCGGGCTGTTCATACCCGTTACAACCGTATACAGGTGGAAGCAATCCTTGAACAATGGCGAATTGATATATCGTCATGGCTATGCGCCATCTCCGCCAAGCGCGTTGTATTGCGCGTCTACAGTATCGGGCTTGGCGCAGTACGACACGTTACATGCAGCCGTGGACGCTGCGGCCTATGCAACTGGATACTCCATTAACACGACGGGCGTACTGTATTAGACTTTACAACATCTGTGTCTGTTTTATGATATAAACTCTGAATGTTATTACACTTCGCAGACTTACATTTGGACAAGGGGCGGGCTGGTGACATCGGTAACAGTGGTTTTCCCAAGCGTGTAGAAGATGTTATTACACATCTTGGGCAAATCACCGACGCAATTGTTGAGCATGATGTGCGATGCGTCCTATTTGCTGGTGATGCCTATCTAAACTACAGTCCAACACAGCGATACCGCGCTGTTGTCCAGAAAACATTTCGCCAGTGGGCGGATATGGGGGTCGTGATTTACGGTATCACTGGTAATCATGACATTTCATCACGCGCTGGCACGCCACACGCACTGGCTGAATTTCTCACACTCCCACACGAAAACATCACAATCCTATCGGAGCCATGCACGATTGACACGCCATTCGGGTTCAGACTTGTTGCACTGCCTTGGTCAACTACGTTGCGTATTCCAGCGTGGCTAGATTCGGTTGGTGGGCTGTCGAATGACGACATCGTTTTGGGTCATGTCAATGTGTCAGATTTTATTTCGAGCATCGGCATGGATGTCCACGACGAGCCTATGGTATGCACGGTTGCCGATTTGAGCGCAAGTAAATATGCCGCATTGGGTCACATACACCACCCATTCGAGCAGGATGGCGTGGTGTACCCCGGCTCTGTAGGTATTCAGGATTGGGGGGAGTTCACGAATCCACCCCATTTCTTCACGATTGTAAACAGGGTTACAGGTGATTACCGGCGAATCAAGTACAATGAGCTTCGTGAGATGCGAGAGTTCCGCTTCGATGCACCTGAATGCGAAGCAGATGTCCTGTCTGGAATACCGACGGGGTTGGACTTGGAAGGTATGTATCGGCTCGTTGTTGAAGATGCAAACTTTGGTATGACAAACGCCATACGCGCCAGGTTCAATGGCACAACAGATTTTACTTGCTCTTGGTCTGTTAGGTCTCGACAGGCAAGGGGGAAAGCCTTTGCACGCATAAACACAAATAACTACGCTGAAATTATGAGGATGTACTATGAACATAACGGTTACGGACGGGTGCCAGAAGAATTTGAAAACATTGTGCTTGAATGCGGTGGACATATCTAGGCGGTCGTCAAGGATTACGTTTCGAGGCAAAGTCTGTACGGTCTGTCTGCTGCCACGCTGCAACGAGAAGCATCACGTACATGACGTTGGGCGTTCGGACGCAAAGGCAATAGCTACCTACATGACAGGCATCTTATGCTCATCAATAGACGACATGATTGCCAGAGAGACGGTTGGTGGCAACGTCAACTGGGTTGGTGAAGATGACGCATATACAGCAGACTTGGGTGGTGTTGTTCTTTGCGTGAGTAGCAGAGGTAAATTGTCTGTGCGCGGTGTTAGCTCTACGGTCTTTTCGCCAGAATTAAATGACAGAACGTTGCAAATAATTAGACAACACCACACTTTGACACATACTGTTTAATGTAAATCACGTTAATAGGAAGCACAGTATGCACAAGTTTTTAGTTGTAAGTGAAAAAAGGAGCGGCACGAACCTAATCATACGTTCGCTTGCCACACACCCGTCCCTTACTAACCGCGTGTGGGAGGAGCCATTTTGCCACCCGGAGATGTATGGCATGGCGCGTTGGTGGTCAAAAGAACGGGTTGTCAACAACATTTATCGGAAAAAACAGATTGTCGGATGCGCCATACACAGGCGCGAACCCCTACCTCAAGAGTGGCGGTACCTATGGTCTGAGTGTTTGGCGACACGTGCGGAGAGAGGCGAGTTGGCTATCATAGATATTAAGCGCATGAACCTGCTAGAAAGGTACGTATCCCAAGTTATCGCCGAAGAATCAAAGAGTTGGATAGATACGGTAGACAAAGCCGTTCATGTGCATCAAGGAACACTTGTACTAGACCCATTGGCTGTAGAGCGGGACTTTAAGGCGCAGCAAAGGTCATGGAGACATAAAAACCATATCTTTCGTGACGCAAAGAATGTCTTGTACATAACGTATGAGCAGTTGCGCGATTCATTCGATTCCACCATGAATGTTGTTCAGGAATTTATTGGACTTGAAGTTGTGTCTTTGGCACCAAAAACTATCAAGCGCGAGCGGCGTACAATGCGGTCTGTTATCGAGAATTACGATGAAGTCATCGCCCATCTAATTACTGAGTACCCAGAACATCTGGGATTGGATTAAGTTATGTTGAAACTTGTTTGGTCTGGGGGGAATACCTATTACGCGACGATATTGCGTAACCCGCATTTGAAGTCATCTCACCGATTCGAGATTAAGGGCTTGCAAAACGACAGTCGGGTACATGCACTCCCAAATAGCTTGGTTGTTGATGGTGTTGAATACAACCGTGCCGTTGTTGAAAACGTAGGTGTTCCGATTTGATAATTGGATACTATCTCGACGTTGACTTTTCATCTTTGAAAACGGATATGTCAGTTCGCGTTGCATCGGCTTTGCAACGGCACTTGCAAGAATCAGGGCTTGTCGAGATGATTGTGTGCAATCAACACGCGCACCAAATTGTGTCTCGGTTCTGTGTGGCATACCAACACGTTGTCATGGTACAATGCGTCAATGCCGAATGTGCGATGCGACCCCACGAGATAGGCGTGGTTGCAGACACAGAATGGTTGATGGGCTTTTGCGACCGCAATGTATTTGTTTCTCGTGTTAGTTACGAAAGGTTATTAAGCGAAAGAAATGAGTGGATTATTTACAACCCTAACACCCTTGCTGTTGATTATTGTGGTAAGCCTCTATATCGTTAACGGGATAATGATTTACCGCCGAATTGACAAGCGTAAACGAGGTCTCTGGATGCTTTTCAAGACGTTGTTGCTCTGGGTGTTCTATATAAAGAGGGAGACAGTTGTTGAAGATTTACACTGACGAGTTTGATGCGGACAGTGTTGGGGGTATCCCCCGCGTCTTGGCCGCACTCAAGCGGCACTTGCCTGAATATGGTCATGAGCTTACACACGACATAGAAACGGCAGATGTTGCCAATCCTCACGGTGTCAGGGTGGCACACTTCAACGGTGCCTACGTGTCGTCCAATCACGGCCTTTATTGGTCAGATTATGATTGGGGCGATTATGAGGAATCCGCGAACAGAGCTATCAAGCAAACGTTGCGACGCGCAACCATCACAACGGTTCCGAGCGCGTTCGTCGCTCGTTCGTTGGGGCGTGGTTTTTGGGGTGATGTTCGTGTTATTCCACATGGCGTAGAACTGGACGAATGGAATGTTAGCCCAACCAATGATGGGCGCATTTTCGCGTTTTCCAAGTATCGCGTTGACAAAGTTTGTGACCCTCGACATGCTTTAGAGCTTGCACGGATAACACCTGATTTGCAATACAAGATGTCGCTTCCAGACATCAACTCTCAAAACATCATCAGTTGTGGCCCCAAGCCGTATGCCGACCATAAAGACGAAGTGGCTTCATCCTTGCTTTACTTGTCACTTGTTATCGAAACAGGGGACATTGGGGCATTAGAGGCAATGGCTAGTGGTGTTCCGGTTGTTGGCTGGCGTGCTGGCGCATTAGAAGAACTCGTCGTCAACGGCGTAAACGGCTACACGGTACCTTATGGTGATATGCGTGCATTAGAGGCTGCTGTGCGTTTAGCCATCAGCAAACGGGACGAACTTGGTGAAGGTGCGCGTAAGATTGTGGAGGCAAGCTACCAATGGAAATCCCGCGTCGGTGAATACGCCTCTGTGTTTGAGGACGCTTACAAAATACACAACAATCCGCAGCGTGTTTCAATCGTTATCCCGACCTATAACAACGCCGCATATATCAAAGATTCGGTGGATTCGGCTCTTTCATTTGATGGTGCGGAGGTTGTTGTGGTGGACGATTGCAGTACCGATGAAACCCCCGTCATATTGCAGCAGTACGCCGACAACAAGCGTGTAATTTTGGCGAAAACGCCAACAAACTCCGATGTTGCCTATGCGCGAAATCTTGCTGCCAAGCTGTCTACTGGGCGTTACATCCTGCCTCTTGATGGCGATGATGTCTTGCTTCCAGATGCCGCAAGAAAACTTGAACAAGCTCTTGATGAATCTCCAGACCTGCATATTGCGTATGGCAAGCTGGAGGTCAACGGTCAAGTTAACGAATGGCCGTCAGGGTTCAATTGGCGGCAACAGGTATCGGGCGGGAATTGCCTTCCTTATTGCTCCATGTATCGGCGCGAAGTGTGGGAGCGCGTTGGTGGTTATCGGGAGCGGTTCGCACGCGGGGAGGATGCTCATTTCTGGTCTATGGCAACATCATTCGGTTTCGTGGCAGGACTAGCCACCAACGACCCTGTGGTGCGCTATCGTGTCCATGACGCATCCAAGACCCAAGCGATGTTCCGCGAAACAGGCAAGCGTGACAGTGGATGGAAATACTGGCTCCCTTGGCATGGCGGTGGTGGGAGAGATATTCCGTTTGGGGCGCAGACAAACACTGAAACGCTACATATACAATCCTATATAACGCCTGACGTATCTGTTGTCATTCCCGTTGCCGAGCATCACAGGCCATATCTCTTAGATGCACTTGATAGCATTGTTGCACAGATAGGGTGTCACAATTGGGAGGCTATTGTCGTGAATGACACACACTCTCATGTGTCATCTATAGCTGGTGCGCCCTATGCCCGAATTGTTAACCGTTCAGATTACAGCAGCCCGATTGGTGTGGGCGCAGCCCGTAATGCGGGTGCTTGGTTCGCAAAAGGTAAATACATCCTCTACCTCGACGCTGATGACTTCCTTCTCCCTGACGCTTTAGCGAATATGCTCGCTGCGACGACAGACGAAAAGCCGGTCATGGTGTATGGTTGCTATCTTGGAAGTGCGGCGGTTTTCGAGAAGATGTCAAAAGGAAACGTTGATGCGCTTGGTGTTGCGCGTAAGCACGCACAACATTATCATGATTTTATTGGAGAAAGGTTAGACGAAGCCGTGATGTTCCCCGTGCTTGACACGTATTATGGCGACGACATTCAAAAGACCAGCTTGGTAAAGCCCGTGCGGCCTGTAACAACGCTTATCCCGCGCCAGTGCGTGATTCAATCTGGGGGTTTTAATAACGAGCTTGAAACTTGGGAAGATTGGGATTTTGAGATACGAACAAACGCATTGACAAATACGTGTGCGGTTGCCTTGCGTACCCCCACGTTTTACTATCGTATGCACACAGGCACGCGGCGCGACAATACACAGGCACGCGAGTCTGTCAAGAGGCATCTTGCCGTAGCTTGGCAGGAGTACCTAAGTGGAGAAAAAAAGATGAGGACATGCAACACCTGTGGCGGTAATAACGCCTTGAGTAGCAACAAAACAGTCGCCCAAGTGCCGAGCAGCGTTCGGCTCGTACACGGGCATACTTACATTCGCTTCATCGGCACAGAGCGCACAAAGAGGCCGTACCCCGGTCAAGAGAAGTCTTACAACTTCGCAGCCTGCCCCGGCCCAAACGCGCTGTCTGTTGACTGCGTGCGTGAGGTTGGCCTTGAGCCACACATGGTCACGCCGATTGATGCGGATATTCTTGTGCGGCGTACCGTGCGTAATCAAGTACTGTTCGATAAGTTCGTCTATCGTGACCCGAACTTCGTTAGCCAGCCCGTAGCGCAGCCAGTTGTGCAAGCTGAACCATTGGTAGAGGTTCAGGATGATGAGGCAGTGGGTGTCACAGATGCACCCGTCGAAGAAGTATCGCCATTGGCTGATGTGACGAATATGACGGTGGCGGAGATTAAGCGTGTTCTGGCGGCTGGCGAGGCTACGGTTGATAACGTGCGTAGCGCATTGAAACTTGAAAAAGAATCAGGCTCTCTGCGTTCGACGGCTGTCGCTACGCTTGAGACGTATCTGGCATCACAATGATACTAGATGTGATTCTGGCAATCGTCGCAAACCATGCAATTACAAGCATCATCTTGTATGACAGAATCTTTCTCCCATTAAGAAAGTGGGCAGGCTATGTCTATTTTGATGACGGGGATTTCGCCTACATTGACGATAGCGACCAGACGTTTTTCAAGCGAGTGTTGAGGTGCCGAAAATGCACGTCCGTTTGGGTGGGCATATTTCTAGGTTTGTTGTTTTATGTGAATAACAAGTTGCTTCGGGGTGTTTGTCTCGCGTTTATCAGCGCAGACATCAGTAATTTATGACAAAAAAAAGGGGGTCGCAAGACCCCCTCTTTATTATCTGCGACTACGGTGTTACCCAACTAGGAGGGCTGGCGAAGTCGTAGTATGACGGGGCGGAATAACCTTCGGTTACACCACCATTGACGTAATAGGGTTGGTCATGGTAGACATCGCGGAAGTGCTTGTCCGGGCTGTAGCAGATGCTCTGGATGCGGCCAGCGAGATGCGGGGTCAGCAGAATCAGCCGAGGCTCAATCTTGCTAATCCACTGCACACACCAGTTCTTCGGTGGTTTCTTGTGCCATAGATAACGGCCGTCGTCAGTCCAGAAGTCGCTTTGCAAGTTCCCGTCACGAATAGCTTGGTTGGTTCCGCGTGAATAGTCGAAATACTCCCAATACAGGACTTGCACACCGCCACGAACGGTCAAGGGCAGGATGTAGATGTCAGACGCAAAACGGCCGTTCCCGACTACTTCTTCTTCCAAAGCGTCGTCTGTTACGACCTGGACGCGCTGACCGTCAATAATCAGGTACTTCTCGTTACGCATACTGTCGCGCAGGTTAATCTGGTCGCCGGTGTCAACGTTAAAGGTGACGTTTGGGCTTGGGGACATGCACCCTTGAGACATATACATGCAAGGCCAAATATCGGTGATTTCGTGGAACAATTGGGTACGCATGACAATAACCCAACGTGTCTGGCCGAAATTCATCTTGCTGGCATTGTTGTTAAGGTTGCGCCACATGGAGGTTAGGGTGCGAACGACTGCATCGCCACCGCCCACCGAACCCAAGCAGGCGTAATTCATGTTGCGAATATCACTAGCCAGTGACGGGCAATCTTTGCCAGTGCGTGCATCCCATTTGGTGCTTGATACCAGCATTTCCAAGCCAGCAAACTCGTTGCCGGCACCGGAGCCTACATAAAGTTGCCGAGCCAGTTCGTCTTGAAAGGCAACGCCAACCATGAGAATCCGAGCCAGCACTTCACGGCCAGCCATGACAGCATCTTGATTAGGAAGGGTCGGGAAAATGCCAGCAAGCTGTTCTACCAACGGGTCATTCAAAACGCGGTGGTCAAACATTTCGCTACGGCAAGAGGCATGGCCTACCTTGGAGATGTCCAACTCGCGGGTCATGAACTTGTACACGCCTAGCTGTGCTGTTTGCGTACAGGCTTTCATGGCACCAGCGACGGGGCCATCATCACAGGCTGCGCCACCTTGATTGCCTACTGGCGCGGTGAAACCAGTGACATACTCATAAAGCGGGTAATCATAAATTGTTGGGTCTGTGGGCAGCATTGAGGCCAACCCGGACGGCTGCATACGCGAGCTAATAATGTCGCGTTCCGCGCATCCATGACCAAACAAGCCACCCGTTCCAGCGACCATCGGCCCTTGGTGAGACCCAGCAGGTGTCGCGTGTTTCTGGCTCGCTGCGAGTTCGCGTGCCAATTGTTCCAATATCGTACTCATTCTTATACTCCCTTAATTGGCTAATAGCCTTATTGATGCGAGAAACCAGACATCCAGCTTTGATTCTGTGGCACTCTGGCGGCTTTTGTAGCAGCAATGTCTTTCGCTGCATTTTCGATAACTTCTACATCGGCGGCACTCGCCGCTTCCTTGGAAGCTGCTGGTGCTGTGGCACTCATCCATGCGAATGGTTTTGCAGGAGACAGAGCTTTGACGATTTTCTCGTCATCGGACTGCCGAAGGACAGCGACGGCATCTTTCAGTTCGGCCACCTGTGCTAGAAGGGGCTGCAATGCCTTGATGCGGTCGTCAAACGAAGCAAGCGCGGCCTGCAAGCCTTCAAGGTTCATTGTCTCGACCACGGCTTTGACAATAGCTTCGGCATTCACTACGGCTGTAGCATCAGCTTCCTTTGCCTCGGCCTGCTGTTCTGGTTGTGCTTCTGGTTGTGCTTCCGCTTGGGTGTCTGCTTGAGGTTCGGGTTCTTCCTTTACCTCGGAGGCAGCCTGCTCTGTTTGGGGTTCCGCGCCTTCCGCATCGTCAATGTCTGGGGCGAGCAATTCCTTCCAATTGACACCAGCTTGTTCGAGGGCTTCTTTGGCGGATGCGATGTTGCCTTCCAATTGGGCAACCTTCTCCTCGCCAAGACGACTGGCAAGGAATGCGCGTTTTTGAGGTGCAAACGTTTTCTCGGCCATACGATTCTCCTGTTCTTTTCTAATTTCGTACAAGGTGTATGGGTTGGCTGCATTTTCAAGTGGCAGTTCGCTCACCTCAAATGTACGATATTGGGATATGTATTTCCCATTTTTTTGTAATGGGTAAAACCCGTGAGACATGCCAAGAGGCGTGCCATCATCGGATGATTTATAGGACTCGGCTTCTTCGTCGGTGAGAACACCTGAGTAGACAAAGAAACCGTCGGCATAGTCCCAAAAGTCAGCACGATTTTTGCGCTCCGTCCCCGGCGTATGCCAGAGCATCAGGACGGGAGCGTGTTCTGGGTGTGCATCAAGGAACGCACAAAACTCTTTGTGGGCGGCATCGGTTAGGATTTCTTCGTCACGGTCTTGAAACTTGTTTGTGACTACGCCTAACCACCGCCACTCGTCATTTGCGTCCTTAAAAACCAGAAAGTCTTGATGCTTGATTTGTTTGGCTTCTACCCCACCAGAGATGTTTCCTGCAACCGCACCTACCATCTTGTTGTACCGCTCAACGATGCTCGCTAGAAACCCTTTGGTTGTAGGTGGTTGCTTTACCAAGATTGCGTACTCACTAGCGAGTGCGGCGGTCATGTCTTGCATTTCCTCCGCGTTCTCTGTCATGTATGATATATTCTCTTGAATAAACGCGAATTTATCGGCTAATGTTTGGAAATAGGCCATCTGCTCTTGTGCAGCAATGGCTGCTTCGAGTTCTGCAAATGTGGTAGCCGTCCATACGGAGGCTTTCTTTCCGGTCGCCTTGACCGCTTCTCGCACATCTTGTGCGTCCTTATACTCTTTCCCGTCAAATTTGTACATAAACGTCCTCCACAATGGGCTGTGACCACCTAATCAGTAGGTTATATCCCTGTGTGGGTCTGTCAACTTTCCTATATACCCCAATAGCAGGACTATAGTCATATTCACAGAAGGCCGCACAATGTTATACAATACGAGACACTATGACACGAAAACGGCGAGCAGGCCAGAAGCGTACACACACAGGCATTTGGGTAGGTACGCTGGCAAAGTTGAAGGAATTAGCGGCACTCCGTAACAAGAGCATGGTCGCAATGATAGACTGGCTGGTAAATCGGGAGCTAGGCATCAAAGAAGAAGGTAGTTAGGGTAAGTGCGTGATTTAGCCCACGCTGTGTAAAGGTATTGCTATGAATCAAACTCAAGACCGTGTTGCGCCACGTCGAAGCGCAGAACCTAAAGTGAAGCCACGCCACACAGGCTCATTTTCAACTGTTATCAATTTTGTTTATGTCATATTCGGGGCGTTGTTTGCGCTTGGGATGACTATCATGATTATGATGTCGTATTTCACAACGACAATTGTTGTACGTGAAATGTTTACGAAAACGTCATTGCATACATATCTTGTCTATGCGGATACATTCATGCTAGATTTGGAATCAATTGATGTGCCGCCAATCGTGGGTCAAGCCGCCCCAGAAGGAACAATGGACATCGTAATCCCAGCCACGTTCTATTGGATTTTGGCTGCCGTCATCCAGTTCGGGCCAACAGTGTTGTATTACAAGTATATGTCCCTGACAAGCGAGAAGGACAGGGTTCAACGGAACTTACTCTTGACAGCTATCGTTGCGCTCTCAGCATTTGATATGTACACGAACCTGCTGTACTTTGCGCCAACATTCTCGTTCAAAGAATTACGCGCATTCATACGTTCGCCAGCGCAAATACTGTCTGCAATCATGAGCATCGTGTCCGCCTTGCTGGAAGAAGTCATGTCCCTATACATGCCGTATTACTGGACAATGGTTGTTAGTTCTTTGACATGGGCGATTTACTCTGCAAACAACACCACGTTTCCGGCCGTTACTGATTGGTTGCCGATGAACCCGAACCGTCACAATTTCTCTGGATGGGCATCAGAAGTGTGGGGTAACAAAAGGCCCGACCTATCCAAGATACGGGTCGGGCAACTTGCAGGTCGTCAGCCACAAACCATGAACTCTCGCGGTTCTAGTCCGCCAACAATTCATCGTCGTGACTAACACGCTCGGCGTAGTAACTGTCCTTATCTCGAAGTGCGGTTACTACGCCAGTCGTTGTTTTGACAGGGATGGCATCATACACCTGTAATTCCCCGTCCGCTATCTGCACGAGCAAGGTGGCGTTGGTATGAAACCCGTGATTGTCGGCGTAGACTTGTATTTCTGGTGGAATAGACGTATCCCTTAATTGGCGATACCATGTTAGTGCCATCACCCCAGGTGGTACCACGCGCACCCCAATATAAGCCCCATTTGCCGTGTTGCTGAGTAAAACGAGTATTAGTTCAATAATTTTCTTAACTTTTTCTAACGTCATTACTTAATCAAACCCATAATGTTTTGAGCAGTAGCGACTTATACTGCTTCTTAAAGTCGCTATCTACGTCTTGTGCGATAATGACGTGCCAATTTCGTGCCTCAATCCCCGGTCGTGGCGACATCCCCTTCCGTATCATTGCCATGCGCCCCCGTATAACCGTTCTCCCGCTGCCCCTGCTGGCATTCAATGAATTAGGCGTTGTTTTGGGCGAGAAGTCACTTGACATAACCGCCCACCTCAAGCTGGTACCTAGAGCATTATACACCCATCTTTCATCGGTTGTTGACACCTCAACGCCTTCATCAGTCAACTTTGTGTCTATATTTGGCAAGCCGTGGTCTGCGGTGCCGAAAGGTTCTTCCATCTTCTTTTTGATGGTATTACCCGTGTCATCGTATAACTTTTTCAGTTGGCTCTCGAACCGTGAGCGGAAAAACAACTTTTTCCTCTTTGGCCCAATATAGGTCAATGTAAAATCAGGCATAACTCCCCCCCCGAAAAAAGAAATTAGATTTCGCACGTACCAGACATGCAAGCCAACTCTTGAGAGCCTGTTGTCATGTCTGATTGCTCGAAGTAAGCCAGGTCACGATAATCAACCTGAACAAGCTCTTTGACCATACGGTTGTACTCGCTCTCTGTAATCTCCTCGTAAGGCATTTGAGCATACGAAGCGTTGCTACGTGGCAAAAATGTTAGACCACCAACAATTCTTTGGTTTTCGGCCAGCCAATCTACGATGCGTGGCAACTCATTTTCAGTATACGTGATTGTCGCGGACGGGTTATGCTCGGTGTAGTTCTCTTTAACACGTCGCCAGTTATCAAGCTGCCAAATTGCGTCAACATCCTGTCGGCAAATAGCACCATCTGGTGCCTTGACAGGAAACGCCGCAACCCATGTGTTGGCATTTTCGCTGGTCTGGCCGTTCTCTGGACTCAATGGGAACCCGTAGAAATCAAATAGGTGCTTTAGTGGCGATGATGCGTCTATCCGCACATTTCTGCGGTAAAACGGAGACCAGCGCGGGTGTATGCCACTTGATGAGTCGGCTAAGATTGACGAGTTTCCCGACGGCTTGACGCATGTGACTGCTACAGATGGACGTATTCCTAATCTGCTTGCAAATTCAACGTTGGTGTCAACCGCAATCTCCCTCAAACGCCTCAAATTCGCTTCGTTACGAAGCAACGGTGTGTCAAGCTGTCCATTGATGTCAACCCCCAATAATCGCTCCTCGACGGCATTTTGCTGCCATAGAGAGGCTCTTTGCCCCAAGGCGTGGAAGTCGGTTGCAGTTGACTGGATTGTTCCGATAATTGAGGCAACCCTAACCTTTTTAGCAAGCGTTTCCATTGTGTCGCCACGCCGCGCAACGGCCGCAGATAGATTGCAGAAAGAGCCATCACGCAAAAAAATTTCACCACAAGGGTTCAGGCCGAAGTCCGCAGCTTCACGGCGGTCTGGGATTGTCTGGAGGGCTGCGTAGCGTGACATAATACCCGGCTCCCCCCGGTTAGACTCGTGCATCCCGCGCATTAGTTGGCGGATTTCGTCTGTGTTCAACTCGCCTTCTACCACGGCCGAGTTGTTGGCGTACCATCTCTGTTCGTTTCCCTCTATGTTACCATCATCCTTGCAGGTTCGCATTTCATAATCATCGAAATCGAACAGACTGATTAGCGCGGTACGTCTCACACCCCCAGATATGACGCACAAACCAACTTGGCACATGAGGTCATGACAGTCGAGCGGTGACAGCTTTCCCCCTTGGCGCGACAGTATTTTCTCTCGTGCAAACTTCAACAGGCGGCGCAATGGCTCTGGGCCACTAGCCCGCCCACCTTTCACATGCAATACGGAACCTGCTGGCCGTATGTGGTCGGTGTCGAACGCAATATCATCGCCGTGGAACCAAGCGTCAAGACCTACCCTGAGTGCGTTGGCCCACCCCTCAGTTGAATCATCCACAACCAATGTTGGCCTCACTGTGCCTGTTTGCGGGATAACCACTGGCAATTGGTCTACATATCGGCGTTCGACAGAGAAGCCGAGGCCGCATCCAGACATGGAGATGATTAAATTTTCGACGAAAGCATTGATGGTACTTACTGCGACGTATGAACAGTTGTATATGGAGATGTTGTTACGTCTCGCCGCTTCGCCAGCCGAGGACACGAGACGCATAGACGGGTAGGCTTGGAGGGTGGAGAAATGCGAGGCGATTTCCTGATACACGTCCTCCCCCAAGACGTTGCCCGATAACTCGCGCAGATACCCAACAACTCGCAGAACCATTTCTGCCCACGTCTCTCTGCGGCCTAGCTCATGATTGAAGCGAGAATATTTGTCGTAAAATTGGAACTCTTGTAGTGCGCGGTTTCCGATTGCGGTACTTAATGTATGTTGCATGGTCAAACTCCTGAATTTGATGTGATAAACATCATACACGATGGAACACCAAGGGTTTGACGTGCTTGTTATGTTAACCGCAATATGTGGGGGTCATGGTTGGTACAGGGTCAGCGATTTGTTAGTCACTTCCACGCGCTCCGCCAACGTCAAGCCTCTTATTTCTTCGACGAGTTTTCCAGTATCGAGGTAGTCAGTTCCACGAATGTTCTTTGGGTTTTCGATTTCCACCACCAAATAAAGCCACAACTTCTTCTTACACCCCTGCTTTGTCTGCATATATCCTAGCTACTCCTCGTGCATAATTGAGTTCTGCCTGCAAGTCAAGGTGATTGACTGAAAATGCAGACACTTCTCTGAAACATTCTTGCGGGCGGCGAAATCCAGCAACTTGCCAAGAAATACGTGCTGACTCGCGCCCACTAGCCAGCTTTCTAGCTAGTGAGCCGCCTATTTTTTCCAAATTATTGTAGACTCCCGCTATTGAACCATATTCACTGAGCAAGGCTGTCGCTCTCACATTCCCGATGCCAGCTACACCCGGAATATTGTCGCCCGCATCTCCGCTCAACGCCTTGTAGTCTCGTATAAGAGATGGGTGAACAAGTTTATCTGCTATGTCTTTGGGGGTTAAGATTGTATCCGTTGCAAACGATTGTTTCCACCATAAGATGCTAACATTATCACTTGCTAATGCCCAAAGGTCTTTGTCCTGACTTGCAACAATTACTGGCATTTTGGACGCTTCGGCATAATAAGCAATGGCATCGTCTGCTTCTGGACACGACACAATTGGTAGCATGGATTGCTCAATTGCCGTTCTGATAATCGGCATCAACGCTTTGGTCGCTTCGTCTTTATCTGCGCGTGTGCCTTTGTAATCTGGTAGTATGTCACTGCGCCAATTGTGTTCACCATTATCGTATGCGAGAAGCAGATGTGACGGGTTAACCGCGTGTATTAAGCGACTTGTCATCGAGAAAGCGGTGTCCCATGACGTGTAAATCGCACGCCGGACAATATTTGTGAAATCAACTATGAGGAATGTATCGTTTTGCATAATAGGTATTGTACAACAAAAAAGGGGCTAAATCTAGCCCCTGTCCTGTTAAATATGCCACATATAGACTGTATTACTGCATTACATACTGCTCGAAATCAACCACTTTATTATCTAGCTCAAGGATGATGTGTGTGTGACATTGGTACGTTGCGTTGGGTACCGTGTTGCCGGTCTTGTTTTCTGCGCCAACTTCTGTCACACCAGCCGTCACGTAGTCGCCAACCTTGACGCTGTAATCACCGTGCATCATCTTGACTTTCATGGCCCCAGCCTGAATGATGATAAGTGGGTTTTCGTCTTTCTTGCCATCACCGTCACCGTCTATGGCATATGGGCCGATGTAACCGTCGGTGCCAGCATATACCACCCATCCTGTGATAGGCGAAACCAGCTTGGCTCCACACATGCCTGATGATGCTGTGTCTCTGCCCCACCAGCCAGCCACGCTGCCATGAAAGCCAGCGTCTACAAACTTGCCTGTGTCATCTGCGTAGGGCATGACTATCCAGCCAAATCGTTCTGGATAACCTTTGAATAGATTATCGTGCTTGTGCCAGCGTTCATAGTACACCAAATCCTCACCCGTGTCCGCGCAGAGCGCATTCCCGCACGTTGCGCGTGGTTGACCGTGATAAAACACCTTGATGATGTTTTCTGGCACGTCTTTCTGCACAATAGGCAACCCGTTGATGTCTCCGATAAAGTCTGCACACGCCGGAAGTAGTTGTACGGGGTCGTATGGATTGGTAATGCCATATTTAGCCTGCATCTCCGGCATAAATTGGCACATACCAGCCGCCGCCGACGTTGCGTTGTAGGCATTGGGGTTGAACGGGTCTCCATAGCGGATGCCCGTTGATTCAACCCCAATAATCCCGCGCATAATTCGAGGGTCAAACCGACCATCTTTGGCAGCGAAGTAGGCGATGAGCGAGTCGTAGTAATCGAAGTCGCCGGTGTCACCAGCATAGCTGCTTTGCGCCTCTGACTGCACATCGCCTCCGATGGGCGCGGATTGGTCGCCCGTTCCGTTTATCGGCTCTGACACGCCCCAGTTGTTGATAACGCTCAACGCCTTGTCAAGTGCGCCCGTGTAGTACGCCACACCCATCAGTAGGCAGATTGCAAAGAGAACGACCAGCCAAGATGTCTGTGTATCGCGCTTCGGCTGCATGTTTGCCATCTGCATGGCAAGCATAATTTGCATGGGGTCAGTTGGCTTTTGTTGCGCGAGGCGAAAACCTTCGTTGACACCTTGCTGATACGTTTCGTCCAACTGGCTCTTTGTAATCATGCTAATTACATCGTCAACCGTCAATTCTTCCTTCGGCTTCGTTAGGATTTGAGCTTCGTTATCGTCTGGTGTCCAACCGTAATCGTTATACAGTGTCATGAGAAATCCCCATTACGGAGCGCATTCCGTCCCATCCCAAGGGGTGTTAAGACAATCCCTGCGTGCAGCGTAAACATCTTGTTCGTCGTAAGGCGTGTTCAAGAGGTTTTCGCGGCTCTTGTAAACATTATCAAAGTTGGCCGTGTGAACAACAGCCGTGTTACCGTTA
>Ga0209607_1000202_pt1 | contig 52928 bp, 39 predicted proteins | sample AD_UKC117_MetaG_FD_184413 | JGI IMG/M metagenome (GOLD analysis project Ga0209607, IMG submission 184413) | Active sludge microbial communities of municipal wastewater-treating anaerobic digesters from Hong Kong - AD_UKC117_MetaG (SPAdes)... | ecosystem: Engineered > Bioreactor > Anaerobic >... | reverse complement strand
TGGGATGAGTAAATCTACCCGTTTTCACGATGTCTTGATGGTTCGGTTGTTAAGGTGCTTCACGATGTCTTGATGGTTGTTCGGTTATAAATTTTCACGATGTACTGATGTACGACAGGTATGTTCTAAGAGATATATTGGCAAATCGGGGAGGTTGGAATAAAGCGAGGGCGCGAGTCGCCCCCGCTCATTCTACTAAAAGGGGTTAGTTATCCAATAATGGTTGAGTTTTTGGAGTTGATTCTTGCGCTGGCATTGGCAGAAGCCCCAGTTGTGTCAAAAGCGCAAAGCGGTCTGGCGATCCCCAATGTTCGACCAGTTTCCGATTAGCAAAACGGCCGGTATCAAACACAGCAACTGCAAATGACTTCCCGTTGGGCGGCCCCATAAAACCACCGAGATTTGTGCCACGTGCGGTCATTCTGGCCCAAACCTTGTCTCCATCTTCAACCAAATCTTCAATGGTCAATGTGAAATCTGGAAAGGATTTGCGCAAAAATTGGATATCTCCTTTCATACCTTCGATAGTTGGGTGTAGTCCGAATTGATGTTCAATGAAATCGGGGTGAACACGGTCATACAGTACGCTGTAGTTGCCTTGATTGAACGCTTCATCGATTATCTGACGAAAAACCTGATGATTTTGCTTCACTGACAAAATATTCTCCTTTGCGGCATTTTTCTGGTGTTGGCTGAATGCTTCCGTTATACTGAATTTATCTGGACATCATTATTCAGTATAGTTATACTGTAATGAATATAAGCATGATACACCCAATATCCGCAATGTCAATAAGCAAAGTGACTCATGACAGGCTCGCCAAAAAGAAAATATAATTCAGCCAGGCGGCAGGCTCAGGCACGCGAAACCCGTCGACAAATCATTGAAGCCGCCCACCAGCTATTTATCGAAAACGGGTACGCTGGCGCAACCATTGAAGCGATAGCTCAAGAGGGAGGCGTCGCTCCCGAAACGGTCTACGCAACTTTTGGCAACAAACGCAGTATTTTGGTTGCGCTGGTTAACCACCTGGTGGGAGGAGACGACCAACCTATTCCCCTTTTGCAAAGGCCGGGACCTCAAACCGTACTGCAAGAGCGGGACGCAAGTCGCCAGATCTATTTATTCGCTCAAGATATAAGTAATATTCTGGAACGTGTCGCCCCCATGTTTGAAGTCGTGCGTGCGGCAGCCAAAACCGAACCAGATATTGATGTTTTGTTACAAAGCCTTCTCAATGAACGTTTGCGTAATTTGACGACATTCGTGCAGCACCTGGCGGCAACTATATCGCTGCGGGCTGGGCTAGATGAGGTACAAGCTGGGGAAACCGTCTGGACCCTGTCCAGTCCTGAAGTTTTCAGTCTCTTAATACGGGACCGAGGGTGGACCAAGGAACGGTACGCACAGTGGTTAGGCGACTCGCTAAGCAGGCTGTTATTACCGTGAACGAAAACTGGTTTGAAGAGGCAGCCGTCGGCAGCGCGGGCAGCCGGGAATCGTTGGGGGCCATACCATATCTCCTAGAACGGACATTCCAGGAGATATGGCAGCAAATTGGGGAAAGTTGGGGCAAAGGGGGACACTAGATCGCTGATCACCAGACGCCGGGTAATAAGCGATACCGAACCTTGTGGGTATATTCCGCGTAGCCGGATAATTCGGCCTGCAGGGTTCGGTCCTCCAGTAGGGTGCGAATAATTAACAAAACAACATTTAGCATGCTGACAAACAATGCCCACCAGGAGGTGAGCAGGACAGAGACAAACAGCTCATACACGACTGCGCCGGCATAACCAGGATGGCGTATAAAGCGGTATGGACCATTTGTCACAACTGTGTGATCTCGTTCTGTCTGGATGCGCACGATCTGCGAAAAGAACGTGTTTGCGGCCGTTGCCCATACAACCATGGCATATCCCAGAACACAGAGAATAAACGCCACTAACTGCAAGGTTAAAGAGATTTCACCTGTCCACCCAAATCGCTGATCTAGCCCGGCAATAATATATCGAGCCAACTGTGAAAGACCTAAGAGACTTAAAATGGCAAGATCCCAGGATTTTGCGCCCTGACGCGGCCCCAATCGTTCAGCAAGCAACGTTGGGTTGGAGGAGATAATGACCAGCGCCGTGGCAGTGGTCCAGACAGCCATGATCCCCAGAACTGCCCAGGCTGCCCACCAGACTATCGTCCCAGCCGACACAAACAAGGCTGCCCCCATAATCGCCAGCCCCATCACCTCGCGGAGAAAATAACGTGCAACAAGCTTCTTGTCCATACTTTTCGCTCATTCCTCCTATATAGTGATAGTATATTGGCGATTTATGGGCGATGTCATTTGACAAAAATCACCCCCTATCATCAACTGCATCATCCCTTTACGAGTTAAGCCCCCACCGGCTCCCCCAGCCGCTCCCCCTCATGCCCCTCCGGATACCACAACATTGGCCGTAACGGCCGTCAACCTGTCACGGGACTCCTGGCCCTTGTTCACATGCGTCTTAAGTAGGAGCTTGTAAAATTAGGTACACAGGGTGTAGTATGTACCGGTAACCTAATGAGACCTAAAACAATTCTAATTGTCGATGATGAAGAGGAAACTCAGAGGATGCTCCGGCTCTTCTGCACCCACAATCACTATGATGTAATTGAGGCTGCTAACGGTCAGGAAGCCTTAGAAATCATCAATGAAAACTGTCCCGATCTGGTAATTCTTGACATCTTAATGCCTGGCATAGATGGTTTCGACACCGTCCTCCAAATCAGAGAGAACACAGACTGCAATCGTCTGCCAATTTTGTTTTTCAGCGCGAAGAGTGACGTCGAAGCGGTGCAGAAAGGTATGGCTGCTGGCGCACAAGGATTTTTGAGTAAACCGACCAGCCTCACCATGTTGTTACAACATATCAAGGATTTGTTGGGAGATGCGCCATCTTGACAACTTCCTGATTATTCTCCAAACCCGCCTCAAATTCTCTACTCACCGGCTCCCCGGCATACCCCTCCGGATACCACCCATCGGCTGTCTCGGCCGTTCCTTCACTCAACAACGGCACGTGGCACACCACCCAATCGCCGCCGTCCGCATCCGGGCATACGTGTCATCGTGATGCCAGGCCGTGCCGATGACAATACTGCGGCCGACCCGGCTCATGCGCCGGCGGAGAAACGACTTGTGAAACCAGTCGTGGACAATTTCCCGCTGGTGGGCCGTGCGGGTGTTCTCGTGGTCGAAGATGTCGTCGCCCACGGCCAGGCGTACCCGGTTGCCAATGACGTCGCCCTGCACGCCGACGACGAAGAGCGTGGGGTGGATGCGGCCGGGCGGGGACAGGCCGCCTTGCGGCGCCACACTCCACTCGGTGCGCGTCCAGGGCATGCCCATCACCCGGGGAATCTCAGGTATCGGTCGGAAGCCAACGGCCGTTTCTCCCCAACAATCATGCCTATATCCCCTTTTAACCCCGGCAGCTTTGTTCCGCCCAGGATGGGAGCAGCCTAAGCTGGCCGACGGCCGTCTCCCGGCAGCCCATACCAGAACACTACACCAACTGCTGTCTTGCACCCTGGCCAATAGACCCACGCCTGCCCGCAGCAACGTAACCAGCCCCGCGCCGCCGCCCCGCCGTCGGGATAATAGCGCCGCTTCGCCGCCCTTCGCTCATCCGCACATCCCCCGCCACGGCCGTTCCCCGCGTCCCCTTGATGACACAGGCCTGCTAGGCGGCGGTTCAGGCGGCGCGACCGGCGCCCGGTGGGGTGGGGCCCAGCGAACCGATTGGGCAGCCGGCGCGCCGGCATCGTCTGCCCCGGACGGCCGTGCCGGCCGCGGCGGTCATGGAAGGTGAACGCGGCCCGGCCATGCTGCCAGGCGTACTCCTGCAAGGCCGCGCTCGACGCAGTTGCGGTGCCTGCCACGCCGCCGACGGCTAGGCAAGGCTGCACGCGTACCTTCGCCCGTTTCTCGTACGCTTGCTGCGTCCGCGGCGACGCCCCGCTCAGGTCGCGCAGGCTCTCCCGGCTGATGGGTGCGGACGTCTCCCCACGGCTGCTGTGGAAGGCGGCATAGAGGTGGGCGCGCAGGTCGCCGATGGGGCCGAGCAGGACGGAGGTGGGCAGTTCCACTGCCCGTCCCGGCAGCCGCCGCAGTCCCAGGCTGGCAGCCACCTTTGCCTGGCCCCGCAGCCACACCTTGCCCGACGCGTCCTGCCGCCAGAACAGCCCCTCGCCCAGGGCCAGCAGCTGGCGCAGGTAGCGCGGGGAGCAGAAGCAGGCCGGGCTGCTCGCTTCGGTAAAAACGGCCTTCACGTCCGTTCGCGTCCACCAGCCACGGCCGTCCGTGTCATAGACGCGCAGCAGCAGCCACAGCCGCCCTTCGGCCACGCGCCCTTGCTGCAGCAGCGCCAACACCAAGGCCGGAGGCAGGGAGAGTGCGGAATGTGGCGTGGCGAGTGCGGAGTTGGGAATGGGAAGTGAGAGCTGATTCTCTTCGCTTTCTAAGGCGCGGACGGCCGTCACCACTCCCTCGTCGAGCATGGACTGGTGGCCGCCAATCGTCGGCGGCTGCTCGCCGGTATTCGCCGTTTGGTACAGGTGGCCCTGCCGCAGGTGGGTTGTGACGGCCGCGCTTTCCCAGCCGAGATGAGCTGGCAGACGGTTGATGAGAGCTGGTAGCAGTTCGTCCGACAGACAAGGTACCGGGGCAGGGGCAGCGTCGGCGGCGTCAGGACACGTCACACCGGGCACGTCTTCCTCCGGCTGGTCCGGCGAGTCGACGCGTCCCAACACCCGGCGCAGCGCCAGCAGGCGTTCGTTGGCCGCCAGCAGGTCAGGAGAAGGGGAGGGGGAATCGTTTCGCATAGGACTACAGCGCAAGAGACCGAAAGCCTCGGGCGATTGGCGGCTGCCGTCCACCCGAAGCGGCCGCACTCACCGCCACCGATTCCTGCTGCCGGAAGGAAACAACAGCCAGGCTAGCAAAGCCAGCAGAAGAACCGCGCCCCAGGTGTTGACAAAAAAGCCGGCCACAATCTCCGCCACGTGGTCGCTCGTCGTCGGCTCCGTTTGCGGCGGCACGGCCGTTGGGGGAACCGGTTCCGACGATTCAGGCGCCTGCTCAATGGTCACGGCCACAGCGCCGTGTTCACTGGCGGCGATATAAACGTCGCCGCAGCCGGACAGCGCCACAAGCAAGACGAACAGGCGAAACAGGCGAATGACAGTAGATCTCCAGGGACAGCGGAGCCGGGTTAACAAATTCATCGGGTGTCCTCCAAAAAGACGATTCACGACTACGACAACAAAAGAAAAAAGGCCGGTTTATGCCGCTCTGTCGTAACTGTCGTAACTTACGACCAGAGGTCGTAAGTGATGAAGTCACGACAAACTACGACAACTACGACAGAGGCAGAACGGCCGTCTGGAAGCGGATTAACCGGCCGTTCTCCCTTGATTCATGAACGAACCGTGCCGGTTGGCCTCCATTCCAACGGCCCTCTGCGCTATGGGTCAAACGGCCGTTTCCCCACCTGAAAAACGGCCGTCGCCAACAACTTCTCCTGCTCACCCTGTCACCCCATCACCTTGTCACCTTGTCACCCCCACACCTCCACACCCGCTCACCCCCACATCCCCACATCCCCTCACCCCAACACATCCCGCACAAACCACCCCGCCGCCTCATCCCCCTGCTCTGCCAGCCAGCGAATAGCCGCCTCCGCCTCGCGGATGGCCCGGCCCGGCGGGTTCACCCGGTCGCCCAATTCCCCTTTGGCCTCGCTCAGGGCGCGGCCGGCAGCGGTGATATTACGGAAGTGGCGGATTTGCCCCTGGAGCAGGCGAGCATCCTGTTCAATGCGCGACAGCCCATTGGTAAGCGCCTGGTCGGCGGGGGCAGCAGCGGATAGCAGGTCGGCGATGGCCCATTGGCCCTCAATGACCGCCGGCGGCTGGAGCAGCGTCGGCAAGGTCGATTGGCGCACCTGCGGGGCGCGGGTCTGGACGAACTGCCGGATGTCGGCCGAGGAGGGGAAGAAGCTGACACAGCGATGGATTTCACTGCCGAGATTGGCCAGATACTGGCCGGTCGGTAAGCCGACGCTGCCCTGCGGGTAGCCGTCGCGGCTGCTGACGCCCAGAAACTTGCGGCTGCCGTCGGCGATGCGCATCCGAAAGGCGATGGCCAGACATTGGCGGCGCAGGGCCATGCCATAGTCGCCGAGCAGGGCGCCGGTCGGGTCGGTGAGGGAGAGGAGCAAGTGGATGCCGTGTTTGCGATTCTTGGAGGCGATGCGGTTGGCGGCGTACCAGAGACGGTAGACGCGGTGGTCTATCTCCTCGACAGCCGTGCGCTTTTCGGCTTGCGAGGCGTACTGGCGCGAGGCGCGGATAGCCTGCTTCATCTCGTCGGCGGCCAGGATGACGGCCAGGAACTCGTCGACGACGATGAGCAGTTCCCCGCTCTCGCCCGCTTCCGGCGGCAGGTCGCGCCAGGTGTTGGCGTTCCAGGCGGCCAGGACGTGGTCGCGGCGCAGCGATTCGCGCACGGTGGCGTCGAGGAAGTCGGCCAGCGGGGCGATGAGGTCACGCTCTTCGGCCGGGGGGAAGAAGGTGATGTTGGGGATGTGAGTCAAATCGGCGAAATCGCTGCCCGCGCCGTTGACGACGATGACGTTGGCCCCCGCCGCCCAGAGGCCAAGCATGGTGGGGATGAGGCCGCTGCGGGTCTTGCCGCTGCCGCTGGTCCCGGCGACCAGGATGTGGGGTTCCTGGTTGCGGTCAACCAGCAGCGGGCGGCGCGGGCCGCTGATAATGGCCCCCAGAGGAAGCTGGCTGGCGTGCTGCCAGCGGATGAAGCTGTCCCAGCGGGCGGGCGGCGCGTCGGTGAAATGGCCTTCTTCGATGTCGTCGGGCAAAGCGGCGGGTTGGTCGAGGATGGTGGCGCGGGCGGGCAGAAGCTGCCAGCCGTTGGGGCCTTTGAGCATCGGGAGCTGGTTGGGGGTGACAGGCATCTGGTAAAGCGGCGGCCGGCGGGCGTCCATGAAGCGGGTGAAGAGCAGGCTGCCCGCGCCGGCCAGAAGCAGCAAGATGAGCACGCCGAGGAGGTAGGGGAGGACGTTGTTCCAGAAGCGGCGCATGTCGTTTTCCAGCTGCAGCCGCTCCAATTCGCGGGCTTGCGCGGTGGCGCGGGCGGCTGCTTCCTGGGCGACCAGCGCCGCGTTGTGCTGCACGTCGAGCGCTTCGCGGAAGAGGGCGATGGCCGTGGCCGTGCCGCTGACCTGGTTGGCGACGGCCGTAGCGGTGGCCATGCCCGCCAGTTCCAGGTCGCGCTGGCGTACGTCCTGGGCGTCGCGGGTGACCAGCATCGCTCCCATCGTAGCGTTGGCGACTTCTTGCGCCTGGGCGGTGGCCGCTTGCGCCTGCCGCGTGCCGGAGAGATTGGCATCAAACGCCTGGGCGGTGGCGGCCTGCAAGGTGGCCGCCGAGTCGCTGACCATGCGCGCCCCGGTTGTGCCGTAGGCGGCGGGATTGGCCCCGCTGCCGCCGGGCGGTGGGGTGGCGCAGGCAGAGAGGGCCATGAGCAAGACCAGCAAAACAAACAGGGGGCGGTGGCTGATTACCATTCGGTGTCCTCGGTGGCCGATGGGTGTGCGTCGGGCGGCGGCAGCTGCGGCAGGCCGTAGCCGGGCGGCAGGATGATGGGACGGCCGTTGCCGGCTGGGTCGTCAGCAGGGTGGGGGGCGCGACGGCCGTGGCCATGGCCGCGCCGCTTAAACTGCCGGAGCAGGCTGTTGGTCTGCTTGAGGAAGGGCGTGCCAACCACCATGCCAAAAAGCAGGATGATGACGATGAGGAAGAAGATAAAGGGCCAGAGGGGGCGCGACGGCCGTTCCAGCGCGCGCAGTTGTTGCAGTTCGTCGAGGGTGTCGGTGTGGCGGTACTCACGGATGAGGGCAGGGGCTTGTTCAACGACGGCCGGGGCGGTTTCGCGCACGGCCGTGGACAGGGCCAGGAAGGCCAGGGCGCAGGCCACAAGGGCGGCGACGGCCAACAAAGAGATGAGTTTGCTCATAGGGCCTCCAGGGGAGAACGGGGCATATCGAGCAGGTTGCATAGACGGCTATGGGTGCTTTTTAACATCCTGGCGCTGCCTCTCCTCATGATTCGGGCGGCGAGTCTGAAGGCGCCGCCGGCGTTGGAGTCTCATCGGGTTTTTCCATAACGGACGGGACCGTTTGGGGGCGCCAGCGCTCCCACAAGGCCGCTTCTTCGGGGTAAAAAAAGGGCCGTTCGCCGCTGGCGTCGATCTGGGGCTGCAGAATGACGTTAATGTGCATCTGGCCGTCGGGGGTCAGGTACCAGTCATGACCGGTGACCTGGTAGCCCAGCGTGTCCAGATACACCAGATCGCCGGGGGAGGGCAGCGCCGGCAAATAGGCGGTGCACAGGCGGCGGATGGTGTAACCGTTCACGAAGGTGGCAAAAATAGCCGCCGGTGGGGCGGGGGAGTCGTTGTGGTTCATGGTTCTGTTTCCTTTGTCGGGATGACCAGGACGCGACCGGCTTGGGGAGCAAGGCTGTCCTGCTCAATCGGGGCCATGCCGGCCGGTCACCCGCTGGTTAGCCGGGGTAAACGGCCGTCCAGTCCAGCCTGGCGCCTGTCGTCGGGCGAGCCGGGACAGTGGCCGCCAGACCATAGTGCAGCAAATGGACCAGGACCCAGGCCAGGTAGCCCTGGTTTTGCTCCGGGTAGGGGCTGTTTTCGGGGCATTGGGCCGCGTATCGCTCGCAGGCCGCCAGAAGCTCGGCCAGGGTCAAGGGGGTCGTCGGCGACATGACGCGGCCGATAAGGCCGCCATGGATTTGCCAGAAGGCGCTGGCTTCCAGGGAGAAATGCCGCCAACGGCCGTTTTCGGGAAGGGTTAGGAGAAAGCGGGTTGTCATCGAATGACCTCCATTGGCTGAAAGTAAGAAGTGAGGAAAATCTTCGTGCCGAGTGGCTCCGGCCAGTTCCTGATGGAAAAGGGCGCTTTTCGCCGCCGGCAGGCGAATAAGTGGTTTCGCATAGTACTCAGTACCCATCGACGGTTTGCAGGCATATCTTCAGTGAATGGCTTCACGGCCGTTTCAACAGGTTTCATCGGATGGCAAGCCTCTATGGGAGAAAAGAGGTCGTGGCCTCTGATAGGCGCCGGCGGGCATGACAGCCTCTGCCAGCCCGTACCGCACCAGGGTGAGCAGCACCCAGGCCACGTAGACTTCATCGGCTTCGATGCCGTTTTCGGGATTTTCCAGCAGGTAGTCCTGGTAAGCTTCGACGACGGCGGAGAGGGGAAGGGGGGTCTCCGGGCGCAGTAGATTGGCGATGGGCGCGCCGTGCTGCTGCCAGAAGTCGAAAGCTTCTGGGGAGAGGGGAAGGGAACGGCCTGCACTGAACCTGTCGAAGTGGCCGTTTTCATAGGTTGGACGCAAGAATTGCATAAGGTTTACCTCCAGGTCTCATAGAAAAGCAGATAGGAACCGGATACCTGGCGGTGAAGCCGGGTATCCGTAAACCGAACAGCCCACCACGAACAGCACAACAAAAAAACGGCAGTCTCCCAACCTTTGCAGGCAGAAAACGGCCGTTAATCTATCAGCCCGAAGGCGGGTAGATCTAAAAAGCCGCTCCTGTTAAGGAACGGCTTTGTGCTGTCAGTGGCAATACCCAGACGATTCCGAAATCCGTAATCGGAAATCTGAAATCGTTTGTGGTATTATCAACGCCAGCCCTCGGCCTGTTGCAAGCAGGACTTGGGTTAGACAACGCTGGAGTGTGGAAGCACTCTGGCGTTGTTGCGTTTGGGCTATTTGATTTGTGGCATTATAGCGTATATTTACGCCATTAGTCAATCTAGCTGAATATCGTCTCGGTAAGCTCCTCTATTTTGACGAGTAGCAATAAACACCTCTACATCAGCCGGTGTTGTGAGCCAAGCGCCTGCTATTTTTTGCGCCTTCAACCGTCCTTTACGGGCAAGAGTAGCCAAATAGCGATAATCAAAACCGTACAACTCTGACGCTTCTTTCAAGGAAATCAGGCGGGTTTTGTCGTCGGTGTCATTCACAATTCGCGGTTAACCCTTCATAATCTATCGTTCAGACGCTTCTGGTCGCAGCACAGCATAGCGGTAATCCAATTCGCCCCAGGCCAGCATAAACTCGTCAATAGACACAGACATTGGTTCTGGCAACGCCGCCGGATCCATCAACCATACCTGCTCTTCATCATAACCAACAAGTACAACAGCATGGGCAAATTCTGCGCCCTGCCAATGGGCAAACTCGCCAGCCTGCACCATCGCTATTACTGGCACTCTGCGATCTAACCATGCGATAAGAAGCTCCCATTCGCCAATGTCATAAATCGGCGTAATCTCGCGAGAAGCCAGGCGCGTAATCCGGCTTGCGGGTACACCTATGTCTGGAATAACACCCATCTGCTCGGTCAAGATACCCCAATAGTGCAAAACCATCTGGGCGCATACCGCCAGACAGTAACCCTCAGCTTTCTGCCGATGATAAGGAAGCGACAAGCGTTGTGGCATGGGTGATCATCTCTTCCGCCTCGTCTGACGTGTTCAGCACTTCGCCCCTATAGGCATCTACATAGACAAAACCCACTGGCCCAACGTGCGGCACATCCCGCTGGGCAAGGAAAGCGCCAAATTGCCACACCAACCGATCGGCAAGCTGTGTCAGTTTCGGCTGCTGCGCCATAAAATTGCCGACATAGCTGATGAGCCAGCCGTTGGCCTTACGACGCGCCAGGTGCGCATCCAGCAGCGGCGCAGGTTCATCGTCCGCGATCACCACATAAACCCGGCTGTCTTCGGGCAATTCAGTTCCAGGCGCGAGCCGAATGCGCCCCTTTTTCACCACACCCTGATATGATGCCATTATCGTCATGCACACTTATCCTCAACAAATGCCAAACACTGCCTACAGCGCCGCCATTTGTAACGGTATCAATCTACCACCATTATAGTGGAAAGGGTGGGGGAGGGGAAACGGCCGTTTGCCCCATATATCAGCCGCTTCTGGCAGGAAAACGATGCGGGCTTTGTCATTGGTGACGTTCACAATTCAAACTTCACGATTTTCCATCGGGTTCCAGGGAAAATCAACCGGGAAAGTCAATGCGTAAAACAATGGCTAATGCCTGGGTCACGACTTCTATTGGGGAGTGATTAAGCTGGCTCAGTTTGCGCACAAAACGATCCTGGGACAAGGAGCGAACCTGGAAATGGTTGGGTCTAAGTTAATGAGCCAAACCTCCCCTCTACGGCATCAAAATCCTCCTCATCCAGCGCGGTGAAGGCTGTTAGTTCGGGGCTGCGGCCAATACTCAGCGCTCTCGTTGAGTTGAGTCTAGTCACTCGTCCATTTGTACTATTACCGTCTCTATATACGATGTGATACCATATCAAGGATTTGTTCGCTACTGCGAACAATAAGGGACTAGCATCGTGACCATCATATCAGAACAGAAACGTTGCCTCGTCATCAGTTGTTCGCGCTCCAAGAAAGATGCGCCTGAACCTTTGCCGGCCATGCAACGATACACCGGCCCCATGTACAAGGTTTTGCACCGCTACCTGCGCGAAAAACCAGAAAAGGCAGACCACCTTGCCGTTTACATTTTGTCAGCCCGCCATGGTCTGATTGATAGCAAGACGCCCATCCTTCCTTATGATCAAAAGATGACACCGGCAAGAGCTGCTGAACTGCACACAGATATTTTGCGTAAAGCGCAACAAAAGCTTGCTCTGTCAGATTGTGCAGAGATATTTTTGGCTATGGGGCAAACATATTTGCTAGCATTGGACGGGCTAGAGACGTTATTAAGCGAAAACACAAAACTGGTAATAGCAAGCGGTTCCGCCGGAAAGAAGTTAACTGAGTTGCGAAACTGGCTCTGGGGAATCAGTCCTGCAACATCACTGGTCGAGGAAAAGGCTGTGGTGTCAAGCGCGGAGAAGGTAACGGTTGTATTGCGCGGTCACACACTCGCCCTGACAACAGCTGAAGCGATAGAAAACTTGAAAACAGGCCTAACTCTTGCCCCTAGTGCTTCTCGACAGTTGCGCAGTTGGTACATAGAAATCGCCGGTGAAAAGATAAGTCCTAAGTGGGCGGCCCAGTATCTTTTTGGAGTGCCTGTGGGTGATTTTTCCGCTGATGAAGCGCGAAGAGCGCTGCGAAGGATGGGGTTAAGTTGCTATCGAACGTGAGCTTTACGTGGTTTACTGATGAGAGAGAAACGGCCGTCTAAGTTAGACGGCCGTTTTTGTTCTCTATTGAGAACAAGAGATTGGAAACGAGGGTAAGGTCATGTCTACAGCGAAGAACCTGGAGAATTTGGGCATGAAGCTCAAGAAGATTCGCATCCATTTAGAGTATACCCAAGAAGAAATGGCCGCAGCAGTGGGCAAGACGGGAAAATCGCGCCGGTCACGGGTGCATGAGTGGGAAAAGGGATTACGAGAACCTGACCTGACTTGTCTATTTGCTTATGCCCGGTTGGTTGGGATTTCAGCCGACGATCTACTGGATGATGCTGTGGAGCTAAGTTTATGACAGAGACATTGTCGCAGGTTCTCACCCTTATAGAAAAGAAAGAAGTCGAACAGATTCAGTATGGTCTCTATGATGTTCTTCTAACGGGACGAGAGATCATCGCCGCATCCACAGCTCCGGAAAGTGAGACAATCCACGTCTTGCTTGACTTGTGGCAACAAGGCCAACTCATCCGCTTTGAGGACAACAACCAGGTGGAAGAGTGGCTATTTCGCAGCCGCATGGCAGAAACAGTGCGGTTGGTTAGCAAGGTGCGGCAACGTCGGGTAAATAGTCGTGGTGAACAGCAAAAGCACCGGGCAGAGCGCAGCCCTAAACTAGTACATGACCTAAAGTATGAAGTACAAGAACGGGAAGTACCAGAACGCAATCTTTCTGCTAGCGCGCTTACCGAAATACTCAAACAAACTCAGGCGCAAGATTTTCAGCGCATTGCCGCAATCCTGGAAAACTTATTCCCCATCACATTTTCTGGTTTCCAACAGCGCTCTTTTCAACAGATAGCTGACCATATTCTGTTAAAACCCCGCCGTGGTGAAGTACGGGGAACTGTTGTCACGGCTAATACTGGCGCAGGTAAAACATATGCCTTCTTCTTGCCGATTCTAGCCTATTGCATGGCAGAAAAAGGGATACGTGGGCGTAGTGGTGTCAAAGCCATTTGCGTCTATCCGCGCGTAGCCCTCTCCGAAAACCAACTAGAAGACTTTGTGCGCCTGGTTTATAGAGCCAACCAACACTTGCCATATCCCATTACCATAGGGATTGATAGTGGGGCTTCTCCGTATCAGGTGGCAGATTTTCGGCGAGCAAATCACCAAGACCTCCAACAAAAACGTGGCTGGCGATGGGATGAGGCGAATGGACGCTACATTTGTCCTTTTGCTCGCTGCCCTTCTTGTGATAGCGAGTTATGCGTTTCGCAAACAGAGCCGGAGCGTATTCTTTGCCCGTCGTGTGGTGAAATACATTCTTTCATTCTCTACGCCAAAGAACAGTTCCAAAATGCGCCGCCTGATATTTTGGTGGCAACGACAGAATCGCTTAACAGTCGCTTGATGGACAGCCATTATCAGATACTCTTTGGCAATGCCAATCATCTACCCCCGGCTGTTGTGATGCTGGATGAAATTCATTTGCAATCCTCCACAAAGGGATCACAAATCGCTTTGCTACTGCGCCGCTTGATGGCTCGTCTCAAGCGTGGCGCTAAGGGGCATGCATCACCCAACTTCATGTTTGTTGGGCTAAGCGCCACCATTGCGCAACCGAAGTCTTTTTTCTCTGACCTGACTGGATTGACAAAGTCAGCAATCAGTGTGGTAGAACCACAGTCGGAAGAGATGAAGAAGATAGGGAGCGAACGGTTTATTTTTGTGCGGGCTGAGCAAGAACAGGATACGGCCGTTATCTCCACATTGTTACAAACATGTATGGCTGTCATCCACAACATGCCACTTCCTTCATCACAAGAACAGACCGATGGCATTGCCCGTTATAAAACCTTTGGCTTTGCCCAATCTCTCGATATCGTGGGGCGCTGGTTGTATCAACTTGTAGACGCGGAAAGAATGAACCAGGACAACCAGAATGCACGTGCAGGACAACCCCCTGAACGGTGGCCCATCGAACACACGCCACTTTACTGGTATCGTGTACCACCACACAATCGCCGCTTATTTCCACAATTCTTTGGCAGCCAGGTTACGCTACCTCCTTGTAACTGTGAACAGCAAGGTTATCCAAATTTAGGGTGTTTGTACTTTCAGGAAGGGGAATGTTGGTGGGCAACGCAGCAAAGCCTGACTGATCCCATGAATATCAAGCGCAAGACAGCCAGAGACCGACAAAACATCATCAAGCCTGATGACGATCTGATTATCACAACTTCCGCTCTGGAAGTGGGGTATGATGACGCATCCATTATGGGCGTCATTCAATATCAGGCTCCCAGCAACATTGCCAGTTTTGCGCAGCGCAAAGGACGCGGTGGGCGCAATGTGGGCACACGGCCCATTATTACCACTGTGCTTAGCCCATACAAAACATCCGACGTTTTCCTGTACCAAAATCACCATTTGCTGGTTCAACCCCACTTCAAAAAGCTACCGCTTAATCCAACCAACACCTTTTTACAACGTGTTCATGGCTTTTATGCCCTGTTTGACTGGTTAGCGTATCTGGCCGCTGAGCAAGACTTACCCCTAAATCTAGATTATATGGATCAGGAAGAGTATGAAACTGTCAAACGGCTCACCAATCGCCCCCAACTTTTGGAGGTCTTCCGCAATTATCTGGCAGATGTACTGGGACAATCTGACCCGGCCCATTTACAAATGCTTCTGGTGGATCCAAAGGCGCGTTCTTTCAATGACAACGGTATTCTTAGTCGTGGCCTGACTTTGCTTATGGAGGCTTTGCATCAGGCGCATGATATTGAGCATAGCGGGGCGGTTAAAACCCGCCAGGGTGTATTACGCGATTTCCTGCCACAAAACTTGTTTTCTGATGTCAATTTGCCGGAATTAAATGTGGATTATGGGCATGAGCGTGAACCTCGCGCGGAAGAGATTGCGCTGGGTTTAACTGAGACCATACCGGGTAACGTTACCTTTCGTGGTGGAGGCGGATCAAGTTGGATTGCCCCATTGTTGGCGACTGGGCAGGCTTTCAATTTGGATAGTATCTATGAATTCTCCAATGAACAGCGTCATCAGATTCCAATTGATTTGGCAGACCTGCCACAGCGGACAGAGGCTCGCATTCGGAATGCACGGCGGTTGCGCCCCTTTATCCTCTTTCGGCCAACGGCCGTGCGTCTGACGCGCTTTGGTAATCGGGATGGATCACAGTGGTGGCTTGATGGCACGAATGAACCGGGGCAACTACGGTATGCAACGCCTGGTGAACCAACACCACAAGGGCAGAATATTCGGCAGGTTACTCATGCTTCGAGCGCATACCCGGTGAGTTTCACGCAGGTTGAAATGCGCAGCCCCGGTCGCGCCTATTCCTTGGATGCCAGAGATAAACACCCGTTATTCAATCAGTGGGGACGGGCGCTTTTTCAACGGGTAGATTTTGCCAGCGATGCGGATAACGGCCGTCTGATGGAAGTGCGCCAGGTGATTGTTGGCAGTCAATACAGCCTCAAACTACAGGGAGCCGACGAGCCAATCGAGGGCGTAACCACCTTTGCCCGTCACAATGCACCTGATGAACCGGCAGCCATCGGCTATGAAATGCTCACAGAGGGCATCCGGTTCACCCTGAATGATATGCGTCCAGAAACATGGGAAGTATCAACGGAAACGGCCGTGCGCCTCAAACGCAATTTTATTAAACACGCCGTCGTCACTGAACTATCTGCTCGGCCTGACATCAACTACTTTGCCGCCGATCGCTTTGCCGAAGTCATGCTTACAGTGGCAGATTTACGAATGCACCACAGTGCAAACTGGTCATTGGCAGATTTTCAGGCAGCCTGCGCTGGCGATGGCAGCCAAATACAAAGAACGTTTAATTGGGTCGTTAATGATGTCTATCACCTCTCCCGCAAAAATACCCAGGCTGTTAACAATCTATTTGCTCAGCAAGAAGCACGTACCCTATTTGCTGAACGGTATGGTGAAATACAGCGACAAGAGCAACGTTACCTGGACTACCTGGAAGACACCTTTGTCCATACGCTCAAACACGCCCTCAAACAAACGGCACAGCAGATAGCCGGCGTCGAAGCGATGGAATACATCAGCGCCTATACTCAACTTAACATGGATTTTGGTCAGTTACGCGACCGCCCTATCTGGCTCTATGAAATTGGCATGGGTGGTGTGGGGGTGCTGCGCAGTGTGCAAGCCGAACTACACGATAATCCTGCCCGCTTCTGGCGCACTTTTCTGACAGTGGTGGAATCATGCGAAACGGAAACAGAAGACCGCTTTTTACTCAGCATCCTGGCGTTATCCGAAGCGCAGCTTGATACTCTGCACAATCTGATTACCCAGGTACATGCAGCTACTTCGGCCACCGAGCGCGAAACATTGCTGCGGCACATACGCCAAACCATCCGCGAGATGGGGTTACCACTTGTCGGGCGAGCGCATATCCGCTTGCTGCTCAAGCTCTTTTCCGATGATTATGCCGGTCAAGGCATTGGTTTGCGCAACTGGCAATTGTACCGGGAATTGAACGCAGGCTGGATACCCGACCTGACGAGCCGTTTAGGCCGTTTACCAACGCCGATAGAGGCCAAAGGACTTCTGTATTGTGCGTTGATGCACCATGACAACGAACGCCGACGCCAGGAGCGAGAGACATATCCAGAACTAACCCGTTTATTGGGCTTGTATCAAACAGAGTATGGGAATGACGATGCGCGGCGCGTTTTTGAAAATGGGGTGCGGCGACGCCTTTTACTCAATTGCCGTGATGTCTGCCCTACCTGTCTGGATGAAGGGCCAGGATGCCAGATTGACGCACCAGGATTAAGTCCACTGACATTGAGCAGGACATTAGTAAAGCAAGTGTTGGCGCCAGTGCTTCAAACGCGCACCGTCACATGCCAAAACGGAGCTGCAACTAACGAACTGGCACAACAAGTTGCCTATTTGTTTCAACAGGATGTTGCCACTCCCGTCATCTTATGCGCGCCACCCCATGCCGTGGGGGAGTTAGCGGCCCTATTGAGCCATTTAACCGACTATGGGGTCACGGATCAATTAGAACGACGTTACCCGCATGTGGAACGGGTCAAAAATGGCGTCCATGAGCAGCAAATTTGGCTGACACTCACGACCAAATCAGTTGAGGAAGCATGAGCTACATCAATGCACAAAACAAACCGTTGCGAGCGGTGCTGGTAACCAACTTCTTTGTGGCTGAATTACTACGCAGTCAAGCCGCAGGCGCTTATCCATTGCTGCTGATTGCACCCTGGATCACTAATTTTACTTTCTCGCTACCACATGGAGGCGACTTATCTTCTTTAATAGACAGCGCCGAAGCACAACCAAACCTATTTGATGTCCTGCGGCAGATCGCCGATAACGGTAGGGAAGTCATCATAGTGGTACGTCCGGAAACAGAGCCACGCCGCAAAGCGCTATTTATTGAGCCGTTAAAAGCGCTGTTAAATATACCCGCCATCTCTGTTTATCAGTGTTCAGATTTACATGCCAAACTATATGTAGGGCAACATGGGGCGCTATATGGATCCCTGAATCTAACTGAAAATGGCGTGATCGGGAATATTGAGTTTGGTGCATATGCTTCCGACTCGCGCAGTATCGCTCGCTTACGTGAAGAAGCGCGCCAGATTTTAGCCGGCGCGGAGGGGCTGCGGGCATGATTACAAAGTTCAAGATTGATGCCAATCGAGGAGACGCCAAACAGGTTGGTTTGTATATTCGGGCTGACGCACAAACAGCCGAGGAATTTCGACGCTTATTGTGGCGTGAAGGAATCTGGACGGTTCGCCTAATGGATTCGCGATTGCCCGACTATACCCACTTCACCTATGCATCAATGCCTGATCAGGATATCCGCGCCGTACAGGAATGCCTGCGCCCTCTTTGTGAGGCAAACAGCACACACTCTACTATTATCACGGATTATGACACCTGGCGAACAGCTTTCACCGGCTATGTGCAAGGCTATCGTGACCAACGTATTGTCCGTCCTGCCAGCGAGGCAAAAAGTGCATTTGACAAAAGCCATGCTTATAGTTTGATTGAAAACAGCCGTTACGCCGCTGCCGAATCTTACTTAACCCCCTTTGCGACCGATAACCCACCCTATTTACTGCCAGCTTACCTGGTTTATCTCTACCATCAGTGGCAACGTCCACAAGATACGATACAAATCCATGCTCGTTATGCTGACCATTTTCAGGCTGCTGACGTAGATCATCGCGTGATTGAATGGATTGTTGCCGCTTACCTGCACCTTGACCCACCACAACCAGACAATGCACTCATGGTGTTGGCAGATTTTTTGCCCGAATTCCAACGACAAGGTGTGTCTGAATCGCTGCTTGGGCTGCGGGCGCAAGCCCGTGCTATGCAAGGCAAGCTACCACAAACACAGGCTGATCTCCGTTTGTATTTGCAGCACACACCGACGACTACAATTTCAGAACAAGTCAGCGATCTGTTGGAAATGATCACAGGGCTTTCTGCACCGATACCTACCGTTGCGGAACTCCTGGATATTCTCATATCCCGAATTGAGGTGCAGCACCGTTGGCTTGTCCTGTTAGCCAAAAGCGACCTAGCGCAACGGCAAGGAGATAAAGAGAGCGCCTTAACTCACTTGCGGACCATCCTGGCTCACCACCTGGATTATTTAGATGAATTTGAACGCAAACAGATTCAACTCAGAGTAGCCGATCTGCACTTATATACTGGCCGACCGCAAACCACCATTAGCATGCTGATAGACTTGGCCCCGGAACAACTAAATCGGGAGGAACAGCAGCTTTACTGGCAGCTACTAGGGTTGTCTGCGCTCAGTTTAGGGGAGCCGATGGCGTTGGATGCACTGCGCCACGCATATGAATCAGGGAATTACCAACCGGAAGTGCTGCAATCACTGGCTCGGCTGGCTTATCAGGCTGAGGATTGGGAATTGGCGCGGCAAGTGTATGTTGACTTGCAGCAAAGCGGTTTTACGCCGCGCCCAGAGGATCATCTGTATGCGGGCATTTTGGCCTGGCTAAATGGGCAACCAGATGAGGCAGTGTCTCATTTGCAAGGCTTGCTAGATACGCCTAATGTGACGCTGCCAACTGATGCAGTGGCATTAGCGTATGAGGCATGGGTAAGTAGCCTGGTGGAAACCGAGGCCTCACCCGTACAGCAGGCTATTGCCCTTAGCAGTTGGACAGACTGGCTAGTTGCGCAGCAGAATTCAGATGGGTTATTGGCTCTGGTTGAACGGATTCATCAGGCAGGTTTTGATCGCGCCACTACCTTTGAGTTGCTGGAACCGCTGGAATTTTTGCTGGCGGACCACAAAACGGGCAAAGCTCGATTGGTTCAGGCTTACATGAATCTATTTTTGGCAGAGGTAAATGAGGCGTTGCGGTGGGAACGGCCGTTGCCCGATTACGTTCTCCATCTGCGTCGCGCCCTGTTTGAATTGGATCGAGCGCAGTTCGACTTTGCCCAAGAATATCTGCAAGAGGAATTAGATCGCGCTCATCAGGCTGAGCTGTTAGCAGCTGATTTTGCTCTTGAACCAATCGAGGAACCGCGTCTTGATTTAAGCAATCGCTGGGTGGCATTGGTGGGTGGTTATGCGCCGGTGCGCCGCAGGGTACGGGAAAAATTGGTGAAGGAGTATGGAATCAGTCAGTTTACTGAAGTACCTCCTTCCTGGGAAGACCATATAGATCAAAAACGGATCGCTGAAGCTGTTCTCGGTGCTGATGTGATCGTCGTTGTTCACCGTTGTATTAAACACGATGGAAGTGATGCCTTGAAGTCTGTTATTCAGGGCACTCAATCTGAAAACATGATTTCTTATGCGCGTGGCAAAGGTCATACCAGCATCTTACAGGCAATTACAGGTTTTTTGAAGGATTGAGACTACTTTGTCCTTAGAATTAACAACTTTTTCAGGCTGACTTTATGCATTTCTATCTACCAAACTTTGAAGACTTAGTTGACCCCAATTACGATTTTAAGAATGATGAATACTCACCGGAAAGGAAGAAAAACGGTCGTTTCCAACACGATAAATATGCCCATGAATTTTTCAAGGGGGAACGCATTTTTGATGGTATGTTGGTTTCCAAAACAGTTATTACACCATCTGTAGAAACGCGAATCCGAGAAAGCGGTAGTGTTCACAATTTTTACCGCTTAGATACAAGCATTCCTGTTATGGGCGACTGTGGGGCATTTTCATATCGTGATGATGAAGAACCGCCTTATTCAGTGCAAGAGATTCTCGATTACTACGAAACACTTGGTTTTAACTATGGTGTTGCTTTAGATCACCTTGTTTTTCCCAACATGCCTGATGCGGAGAGGAATCGACGTCTCGGAATCACTCTCGATAATGCGCGAGAATTCTTGAAGCAACGCAACGAATTGAATTATAAGGTTATCCCTGTCGGTATTGCGCAAGGCTGGGATGCCCATTCACGTCGCGATACCCTTCAAAAACTATTGGACATGGGCTATAACCACCTAGCTATCGGCGGCATGGCCCGTAGCAAGGATAAAGAAATCATTGAGACGTTGCAGGCTATTGAACCAGTATTGCGTGAAAATGGGCAAGTACAAATGCTACATCTCTTTGGCGTGGCACGACTATCTCTCATCCCGGATTTTCTCCAATACGGTGTCACCAGCGCCGATAGCGCTGCGCCAATGCGCCGGGCGTTTTTGGGTACAAGCCAGGATAACTACTGGACAACGAGCGAAGAACGTTATGCTGCGATTCGTGTACCTGAAGTCAATGAGGGAGGAACGAAAAAACGCGGGGTGGACTCCACCGGCGACGTTATGGCTAAAAATGGCGTGACCATAACTCGGATGAAAGAGATGGAGCAAAAAGTGTTGCATTTGCTGCGTGCATATGATGCCGGTGATGCCGAGTTAGAAGAGACGTTAACGGCCGTTCTCGCTTACGATCAACTTCACGGTGAAAAACGAAACCACGAAGCAGCCTACCAGCGGACTCTCCGAGACAAACCGTGGCAGAAGTGTGGCTGCACCATCTGTAAAAAAACCAGGATTGACGTCATCATTTTCCGTGGTAACAATCGCAACAGACGCCGCGGCTTTCATAACGTCAGGGCGTTTTATAACCGTTTCCAGCAAACCGTTCAGCAACAGCACCATGAATGAACCAGATTTACCAGAAGGCGTTTTACTTATTCGCTACCTCGCACTCTCTACCAAACCTTTTGTTCGCCTGGAGATAAGCCAGGCTATTGGGCGTCTGCTAGAAAACTCAGGCGAGTCTATAAACTTGGCAAACCTGAACATGCCACCCGAGGCCCAAGAGGCATTTGAGTCCTGGCTCACTAGCGAGGAGGCGAAGTCGTTTTGGCAGTTAAGTGATCACGTCGTCATATCCATAAAACCTTGTATTAGTCACATAATAATCGGCACGCGATACCTCCTGGACGATCTGGCTCAGCGACAAAAATCGAATCCACCAAATTTATCGCAACTGGACTTAATATGGCAAGCAGCGGGGCATTGGTTGGCACATAGATAAGTGGGGAGGAACATTTTGCAAGACGCCAGCACACACGAACGGACAGTTAGCCTGACTGTTACTGAATCAGACATGATAGAGTTGGTAAGTGGTATTGCCAGGGAAAAAATCAGCGACCTGGTCAAGAAAAACAAATACCTCAGCCAACAGTTATTTCCAGGATTTCGACCTTCTCGTTTGCCTTGGGCAGACGTGCCGACAAAGTTAGGCAAGAATGCTGTGGGCGATCCCCAAAAAATTACCGTGCTCATTAAGCTCTGGCTGGAATCCAATCAAGACTTAGTCAGCGAGCTGGCCAATATTTCACCAGACAACCTGCGAACCGAACTCGTGCAGATCCTTGTTAAACGTGGCACAGGAGAAAGCGGACGCATTTTGTGGGCGCTACGACTTGATGACCGGGAAAAGATACAAACAGTCCTGATTAATGGCCTGGAAGACGAACTGACCGATAAATCATCTCCCCTGATGAGCCAGGTCGCCCACGTCGTGTTAGAAAATGAGGGGCTCCAAGCACGACAAAGACTAAACCAGTTAGAAGTCGAATACGATACCGTTAAGAAATTGGCGGCAACCCTGGAACTGGAACTTCTAGCTACGAACAAGCAATTAAGCGAGTGGCAAGCAAAACATACAGAAGTCACTAACGCGCAAGAAAAACTTGTTCAACAGCTTGATCATGTACAGGCCCTACGAGAAGCAGATCAAGATACGATTTCTCAGCTACGACAACAGTTAAAATATGAACAAGCAGAATCGCGTGAGTTACGACAAAGCATTACCAGTCTAAAAAACACACTACGTCAACAGGCGGAAACCGTCGAAGGACGGGATGATTTGCTTTTAGTCCTGGAAGGGGAACGTAAAACATCGGCCACACTTCGCCTAGATATAGAAAAGCTCAATCAAAAACTTCAGGAAGTTTATGACAAACGTGATGATGCACTAAATAGTAAAACAGAAGCAGAACGTCAGTTAGATCAGGCATTACATGACAAGGAAGTTGTTATCGAGCAGAAGCGAATATTAAAGGAAGAATTAGACAAGCTAAAACAAGCAGTAGAAACAACTCAGGTTCCTCAGGAGTTATCCTTGGTTCTGCCCGAAGAACTCAGTCTTGCCTGGCAAACAGCACAGCAAGAAGTTCATCAGCAATTGCGCCAATTACTCACAACGCTTTCAAACACCAGAGATGAGTCTTTGGAAAGCGACAAGCTGCAACAGTGGCAAAACTGGATGGAAAAAGAAGAGTTGTTGCTGCAAAGCATATTGAACTCGCTGGCTGATTACGCCGCAAGCGGTCAAATTCCTGCGCTCAAGCCTGTTGAATCGGCCCAAGCTCTTCTAGCGACTCGTTGGTATTTATTAGAATACATTCGTCGCCTGATTACACAGCTAGAAGATCAGGAATGGCTTTCTTTTTAAGCTCAACTCAGTCAGTTTAGGGAGAAAATATACATGGTAGAAGTTTATATCTCTCACTTCGACGAACCGGGCCTCGTAAATGTAGACCTGCCCATCGTATGCCAACCAGGAACGTTACAGTCTATCAGCCAACAGATAGAAGCCCGTTACCCTGGATTTCTGCCTGTCATCCTTGATGAACAACAGCGCAAGCTACGTTCTTCCGTTTTGATCTTTAAAAACGTAGAAATTAACGGAGACGGTCGTTGGTTGGAAGGGCCTCATACAACTTCCATAAACAATCTTAATGCAGCCATTGATGATTTTGAAAATCTGCTCATCGCCATTTTTGATCCTGTACGAGTGATGTCTTTGCTTACCGCAAGATTGAGCCAGGCTGACGAGATCCTGCATCATGCCGGTGGCAACAGCGAATATCGCGCTTTCATAAGTACCCCAACAGACGAATTGAATGGGCAGTCCCTCTGGATAGCTGGAGAACCGGAAGCGCTTTACCCCTTCAGTAACGGACGTCCGATCAACGAATTGATCGCAACCGGTCGTATCTCCCCTACAGACTCTCAGCTTATCCCCGTCCGATTACGGGATGCCATTGCCAGGTTATGGGAACTGGATAACAATTTCAGCTTGCGTCTCTTCCAAGAAGAAGCCTTAACACACATCTTACGCGAACTACATCAACCATCGGCAATACAAAAACAACCTCTTTTGCTATCTATTCCTACTGGTGGTGGTAAAACCGAGGCATTCCTAATCCCTCTTATTGCCCATCTCTACGACCAGAAACTAGCCGCACAGACAGCCAATCGCATTCGCTCCTTGATCATTTATCCAACTCGGGCGCTGGCCAATGACCAGGCTCGCCGCATCACCGAGATTCTATACACGCTTAACGAGAAGTCCATGAACGCCCACAAGGTAACCGTTGGCGTGCTTACAGGGGACACACCGTCTTCCGACTACAACCTTGTTACTGAAAAAAGTCTCCTCCAGGTTTGTCCAGCCTGTTCGGCCGTGCTTGCCGATTTTCGCAGCCGACCGTTGACCGAAGACAAAAAGCTATCTTATGTGCGCTGTAGTTGTGGCGCAGAAATCGACTTTTTCCGCCTAACCCGTGCCGACATCCTCAACGCTCCACCTGACATCCTCATCACCAGTCCCGATATGATAAACCGTACGCTGCAATCGCCGCGTTATCATCGGCAGCTTTTTACTGAGGCGATTGAAACCGTCGTGTTCGATGAAGTTCATATGTATGATGGGATTTTTGGTTGCAACGTCGCCCATTTGCTGCGCCGTTTTGAAGCAGCGTGCGGGCATAAGCCACTGTATGTTGGCGTTAGCGCCACCATTCGCAATGCCAAGACTCTCGCTAGCCTGATTTTTGATGCTGCTCTGGATGATGTGTTGTATTTACGACCGGCAGCGCCGGAAGAAGCGGTTTCAAAAGAGAAACGGCCGTATCTCAACTATAACGCCCCGCCTGTTCGCCTCCGCCACCATTACGCCGTTGCCCCGGCTCGCATCAAACCCGGCAAATTCCAAAAAACCATCACCGCCACCCTTAACATCGCCGACGCCCTCGGCCATCTGATTCGTGATCCCCACTTTCGTAAAACCCTGATTTTCGGTAATTTTCGTCAGGATACCGACGATGTGGTGCGTTTTTTGCGTGATCAGGAAGCGCGTTACTATCGGCCGTATCAGGAAAGCATTCTACCCAAACTTTTGAGCGCTACCGCGCAGGTTTTGCCCGATCTGAGTAAGGCCGAAGTTGACATTAGCCGCGCCATTGATCGCTGGTATCGTCACTGGCGCGCAATTGGCAGCCTGTATGAACCAGAATTAGAGATTGGTTGGCATCGGGGCGGTTTGGAAAAACAGCAGCGCATCAAAGCCGTCAATCGCTTCGCTGCGACACGCCGTTTGACCGCTTCGTCTGAGGCAGGCGGTGACGAGTGGCCAATTGACATGATGGTAGCTACACGTACGCTTGAGTTGGGTATTGACATCGGCGACGTAACGACTGTCATCAACACGTCTGCTCCCTTCACCGTTAACGAGTACACACAGCGCGTAGGACGCGGCGGACGGCGGCGCGACTCATTGGCCTTAACAGTCGTTAATCCCACCAGTCCTGTAGATTTCTATTATTTGCGCCATTTCGACCGGTTTGCGCATCCAACTGCCGCCGACTACGAAGACGCCCCCATTATCATTTCCAACCAGGAGGTGCTGCTCAGCCATCTGTATGCCCGCCTTCTCGACTGGCTTGCCCGTTATCTGAACAGTGATAAAGAAGAATTGCAAGCGACTGACTTAAAAACTGCACGCATTCTCAAGGGCAAAGATTACATCAGCTTTGAGAAAGAACACGAGGCCTTTGCCAACGCTATCTTTGACGAACTACTGCCACCCCCAGTCATTACACAACTACAAACCTGGATTCAGCGTGAAGCGGATGCTATCCCAGGCGTGCAGCCAACCCAAATAAATGAAGCAAACTTACGCGCAATGTGGCAGGCAAAAATGCGCCGATTGCATGAGCGCACTTGCGGTCGAAAAGCAGATATTGCCGAGATAGATTACATCTCCGGCATGGGCGCTAAAGACCGCGACTTAGTGCCAGACATGCGTAGTTCTGGTCCTCAAACGGGCTTGTACCTGGTACGAGAAGGAAATGACGACGAATTACGAGATACGATTGGTCGCAGTCAGGCTATCTCCTCTCGACCGATCGGCGGATTTGTCGCCCAGGGTAGCGTCACCTACCGGGTCGAAAACATCAAAGAGCGCGACACCGATGCGGAACGGCATCTGAAAGAAATCTTTGGTCGCCATCCACGCGGCGCACATGCGATTGCCTATTTCCACCGTATGTTTGGCGATGAAGACCAGGAGAGTATTTTCCCGGACAACCCCATGGACGTCCTGATCAACCTGGACTTGCAAACGCCCAAAGACTTAACTATTAAATACCACCCCTATCGCTTTTACTGCGCGCAATGTGGCGCTACCTACAGCGACAAACGTGCCGGTGACGAGCGCTGTATTTGTGGCGCAGAACTGCGCCAGTTGACCGAAGTCTATATGTGTGGCGGCTGTGGTGACATTTTTCTACCTCCCGTGCCCAAAGTTTGTATCAACCCGGAATGCGTAGCCCAGGCAAAGCATCGCCGTGATGGCACGCCCTTCATGGAGGTGATTCAGAAAATAGACAAATACGACCGGCACAATGACTACTTTCGCTTCACTGCCTTGCCGCGTCTGAAGTGGCGCTGCCGCAATTGTGGCACGGAGATCAATTATCACGCCTACTATGAACTACCCGCCTCAGTAACCGCCAAACTGAACTCAGCGCCATCCGGGCAAACCACGCCAGCTTCGGTAGCGAAAAACTTCTTGTTCCAACCGGAATCTTATTGGGGTAAAGATTACGACACAAAAGGCTGGCACCGTGCCCGGTTTTCTTGCCGCAAATGCAAAGATGCAAATCAGTATCGAAAAATACATGTGGCTAACATTCCCAATCATCGCTCTGTTATCCATGAGTATCTCATTCAAGATGACTCTTTCGCCCCGCCTTTAAGCCATGACTTGGGTATCTGGTCTTTCCATCGGATCAAGGTCATTTCTCTCGCGCGAGAGATGTATCGTCGTTTCTTCTCTTACCCCGAACAAGAAATGCACGTTTATCCTGGGTCAATCTTTTCAGAAAACAGCCGCTACCTGGCCAACATATACGAAACCCACTCTGTTTGGCTGCAACTATCCCCAGCAATAGAAGCATTTATTGACAGCAGTCCACTGGTTGCCGATTATCTACGCGGCGATGCCGATGTGTGCCATAATCTTTCCCCAACCCTGGAAGACAACGAAACGGACCAGGATGTGGAAGCGGGGGAAATGACAAGTCCCTTAGCCGCTTTGAACGCATGGGAACAAGGGCGTAAACCTGACCCTCGCCGTATGTGGTGCGACGTTGTGCGTGGAGAAGTGCCAAACAAGAGATGTGAAGACAATGCCTGTGAACACTGCCGCATCCATGCTTTTGACCGTAAAAGATTTGTCCGCTACTTGATCTTACATACAATAAAACATGCCCTCATCCTGGCCTTACCACGATTCACCGGGGCCGACAAGAATCAGCTCCGCGGCTATATCTATCCTAACGATTCCCGTGATTATGACTTGGCTCTGGTAGATCGAATTGTTGGCGGGTCGGGCTGCCTGTATCTGCTGCGCACAAATTGGGATGCTATCTGGCAAATGACCGGCGAGTTGTTGGATGCTGCCCGTTTCGAGCAAGGCCAGCTGCTGTTACCTTACACTTGCAGTCGGTACAATCGGGATTTGTGCGCGCCATTGGCCTTTGCCTTCTATGAGTTTTTGCAATCCGGTAGTGCCTGATGACTTTCAAGAGCCAGGAATTTGTTTATATCTTTGCTCAAATTCGGCAGCGTCAGGAAGCTGAAGGGCATCTGGCGCTGGTTGATTTTGATGATAATGAGTATCGTTCTCTAATGACCTGGGCACAGTGGATTACGCAGCACTATGAGCGCTGGGCGCGTCAATCTGACAAACAACGACAGGCACAACTGCTCTTTCTCGCATTCACTATAAATTTCATTCAACGCCATAAGTACACAGACGATACCGTTTTTTGGCCAGACTTTGAGGAGGCGCTAGGTCTGGGCAGTATGGGGAAGCGCTTCTTAATAGAAGACCTGTTATGGAGCGCGTATGAAGAAGAAGGGGTTGCTCGAACTTATGACGGCCGTGGGCGACGAATCGTAGGCTCGTTGCTAGACGAGTTGCGTGAAACAGAAGCCTGGTCCACGCAAGCGCGAGAATCGTTTGTGGATTTTTTTATCTGGTACTATCGTCGGCATCCAGGCGAGATGATCACAGCCGACTTGCTCAAAGCCTACAATCGAAAATCACGCCAAAAGCTCACTATTTCCCCAAAGGCATTTGCCGTTTTGTCGCACGATTGCCGCGTGTTAACCATTGTCTTGGACTATGCTTTGGAACAAGGTCTGTACCTATATCCTGGCCAATTGGCAGTATATCGTCAGCAGATTACAACATCTCTCGGACAAAAATATGATCCCTCTCGCCTGCGCCTGATTCGTGGCAATGAGCAAGCCTTAATTCGCCTGATTTTGGTGCTGCAAAATCACCGCACCCCGGCCAAATTTGCCAAAGAATTGCAATCCCGCCGCCAGGCACGAGTGCAATCTCCAGAAGGGAAAGAACTGTCGGCAAACCAGGCGCTACACCAATGGGTTCCTTTTGCTTATGGCGCTTACCAGATAGACTCGGAAGAGTTTCGCGTTGTTCCCCACAGTCTGTTACGTTTGGAGATGATAGAAGCCTGGCCACTACGCCAGATTGTGCCCTGGCGAACCTGGTTAGGATACAAGAGTGATCGCAACTTCAATGTCGTTATTGGCAAACGGGAAGTGATGGCAACGCCACTGTGGCGCTCGAAAAACAGCAGACAGTTTGTCTGGTTTGGGTCTGTGCCGGTAGGCGAAAAGCTGGTTGTTGACGGGCAGTTGCGGACAGAATCTGCTGGAGCAGATTGGCAGGTTTCTTTTGTGCTGTTGACGGATGGCAACGGCCGTTTTCAGCCCGCCATCGCCATTGAACGCCTTGTTTTATATTATCCCAACCAACCCCATCAGTCTATCACCATCCAGGCCAGTAATGGTTACGTCTATACCAACCACTTACGGGAAGATGGCACACGACGTTTTCATCGGCATGGCGCGTTAACATTTTCTTTGACCCAACTGGATCTTCCCGTTGATCTACAAGTTATTGTAGGCGAACAGTCAATACTTCAGTACCGCTATGAGCCAGACGACGCTTTCCTATTCTCGCACCGCACCGGTCAGCAAATTCAGGCGCAATCACAAGCCGAAGCCATTGATACAGCCTACATCTTGTTCGTTAGGACAGGTCTAACGCTCACATCTAGTGAAGCCGTGCAGCAGGAATGCCTGCCATACGGATATGACGCCAAGTACGATATCTATGCAATCAACTGGGAAGATACCGGTCAGCCGTTTTTATTAGGCGTTGAGCAGCAGAAGTGGGAATTTACAACACGACATGAATTCGTACCCATCCTCAACAAGACTTATGGCCAATCGCACGTTCGTTTACAACCTCATCAAATCCATCACTTTACTGACGTTGCCTTGCAGCTCTACAGTTCTTGGGGGCTGTTGGCTCTGTCCCTCACAGTAGCCCTTTGGGATAGAGATGGTCCGCTCTATGAATCGGACTTAAACCAATGGCTGGAACCTACGGAAAACAATCTGTACCAGGTCAGGGCGGAGTTGTTTGCTCAAATTGATGAAAGGGTAGGGGGACAATATGGCCGTTATCACCTCCTATTCAAACAAAACAACCGGCTGTTAGCAGAACTGCGACTGACACTAATGCCACTGCTCAACGTTGTGAGCCACGACCCATTATGTTGCGAAAACGAACCTTATCATATTACGGTAAAAACGACCGTGCCCATGTGGAATCCCATCAATCAGACGACCAAGAACACTATACGATTTACCCTTCGACCGCAATTAATGTCAGAATCATGCCCGGATCATCCTGGGCATCAATGTCTGGTAGCCCAGGAATTGGTTTATCCAGTGGCTTTCCCCAGCATTGGGGAAAATCTTGAACTGCTCTGGCAACCCAAATTATTTGGGGTCCGCTTATATCTCAGGAAAAGTCATCGAGATGCCATCGGGAAATTGCACACAACCTATCAACCAATCAACTGCATTGATTATTACCAGTTAGAAAATATCGTTTTGCACTTATTCGCGCCACCAGAAAAATCCTTAGAAATACGCAGCGGCGCCTTTTTAGCGTGGCAAGGAAAAACCGACGGTTTAGGCCAATGCTTTGTGGAAGATTTATCCTCTTTACAAGAATTGTGTGTAGATGAATGGACAGTTTTTACTGTCAGATGCCAGAATAAAGACCTGATTTTCACAGTGCGCTGGACGCCTCAACTATATAGCCTAGAGCAGGAAGATAAAGAGCTGGTCACCCGTTTTGAAGGGCCGTCAGATACAAGCCTGCTGCTGTTTGCGCGAACCGTTACAGGAGAAATTCGGCATTCCTCGGAGTTGTTTTGCACGGGTGCTCCCCAAGAAATCAGGCTGTCACTAGCTACCGATCCGGCAATAGCTTTTATCACTGCCGAATACAAACTATCCGATGGCACGGCTCGCCCTTGTATTCAGGAACTTTGGCTGTCTCAAAGTCAGGTCAAGTATAACTGGAAACCTTGGTTGGAGTTAGGGCTAGGGTTATCCGACGAAACACTATTTTCCCTAATATTTTAACAACTAACCCTTTACCGAAGTGGGTCCCGGTCAATCTTTTGGTTCAAACGGCCGTACGAACTCAATCTCATAGACCTCCGCCAAAGAAACACCCAACTTATCCAGCACCTTCTTAACATCGCGTGTTAACAATGCTACCGTATCTGCTGCCAATAGAACATCAACTTCCCGTTCATCCATTAACTCGAGTACAGCATACAAAACATTATCGGAGCTTATATCAGTTTGGTTCATGTTTCTCGATCCTTGCGAAATTTTCTTCTTCAGATTCAATCAGGTGAAGGCGTAACGCGACATATACGTCAGGCATTAACATCCTTATTTCTTCCTGTGTTTCAGGCGACACGTCCATTAAAGACACACTTTCATGGCGTCGCCAAGCATCAACCACTCGACTGGCACGACTTGACAAGGCTGTGGATTCCGCTTGCTCACACTGCTCAATGTAACGCTGGACTTGTCTGAGTATGTTGGCTAACGGCCGTCCCCCCAAAAGGTAATCCTTATCCAGCCCTGACACATCAAGCTGCACCAACCTAGAAAACCACGTTTCGTAAGATACTTCATTCAACAATTGCCTAATGAGAATGCTATCATAGAGCGCTTGACGCAACTCAAAAAAGTCACTAAAGAAAAACTGAAACGCCTGCCAAGTCTTGTCACTTATTTGCTCATGTCGCCAACGATAACGCTGCCGAATGTCGTTTATCCAACTCCAGAACTCAGCATGAAAACCTGGCAGACGTTGTTCATCTTCTTCTTTGACAACTAAGGCAAAGGTTCGCAATATCAGCGCCAGCAATTCCACCTTCATACCCAACTGTGTCTCAAGATCAAGTTTTACTTGCTGGCGATACTGATTAGCCGACAGATGAAAAGGGACAAGCTCCTTTGCTGCCGCCAGTTGTTCCTGCAACACTTTCGTTTCACGGCCAGTCGAAGTTCCATATCGACATAGATCGTAGGCTATCATCCCAATATCACGCGAAAGCATGATGCCGGCCTGCTCTTCATCTACCCCATCTACGTGGATAGGCAAAGGTATGCTCAAATAGGTTTTGCGCCATCGCAATGCTCCCCGCGGTTTCGCCAAGTGCTCTCGATATATCCAATCAATAGGCTGCACAGTCCGTAGCCAACGTGCAGCACCTTGACGCAACACCCGCAACATTTGTCGATTCACAGGCCTGCCCAGGAGCCAGTCTCTTACAGCCATTGTGCTATCGTCTTCAACTATGGATGTACTTGACGATTCAAAGGCTTGATAGAAGCGCACCAGAGGCTCAATAGGAATTACTTTTTGTTCGTTGGAAATGGAAAACGCAGACAGAAGTGTTTCCGGCAAAGAAATCAGTTGGCTATTTTCCGGTTGGAGGAGAGGCCCGTACAGCTCGCATAGCCTCGCTAGACGAACATCTTCTACTCTTGCGACGTATTCCGGCTTAGCGAAGTCTACTATAACGTCTAGCGGATCTTCATCCATCTCTGTTCGTTGCAGTATCTCACACAAATATCGAACAAAATACCGCACTTTCCCTTTACCGATAGGCAAAGCGCGGTAAATACGCGCCAATACTTCTCGTGTAAAAGGAAAATAGGGCAGACCTGGAACAGTATTTTGATTTACTTCTGCCAGGTAGTGAGCTGCAAACTCGTAACAATTGGCTTCTGTTAGGATATAGGATTCCTTACCAGTTTCATCCGACAGCCACATTTTCCCCACACGATCGTCTATCGTATCTAAGTGGGCGATACGTTGTAGTAACCCTCGGCCACGCGAGCTGTCTTCAAAAGCGGCCGGAGTTAGTCCCAGAACAACATCCCAGTTTCCTGCTTCCAAGGTAAGTAAGTAGTCCAGCAAGTCTGTGGCAAAGATGTTGAGGGATTGCACCAGATCGTCCACCAACAAAATAGGGCGCTGGGCGTATGCTTTCTGATAATGATATGAGATGCGTTGCATAGTGTCAGCCAATGACAGACCTTCCAAGAGGTGGTCACGAAAGGCGGTCGTGAGTTGATGACGGAATTGCTCGTAAGCAATAGGAACAGGTAAAGACGTTTCTTGGAGAACAGCGGACCACGTTTCCTGTCCTATGAGTTCGACGCCCATCGAATCGTCTACTTCTCCTGGCTCAGTTGCCAGGATTCTATCTACGTGGGGTTGCAGCACATTGAGTAAGCGGTAAAAGAGAGCATTGATCAAGTCATCCGAATCTAGCAGGTTCTCCAAAGCGAACAAAAGAATCATTTTAGTGACCGTGCGTGATTTTCGCCTGGCGGCTACCCAACGCTGTGTTGTCGTTTCGGCGAGGAACTCGTTAGGCAATAAGGAGAGAAAGCGATTGACTATACTCAAAACGTCCAGTTCGTGGCGGGAAATTCGCACTATTGCCTGGCCTCGCTCTGGTTCCTCCTGTGTGATACGCATCTCCAACCACTTAATCAGTTCTGATTTCCCCGATCCGGGAGCACCGTACAGCACCCAAAGGCGGTTACCCAAGCCATTTTGTTGGTTCAAAACCCGTTCTAGTAACGCCTCCTCAGTTAATAGTTCCAAACGTCCGTTAGGTCCGTAACTCCGCATGGTCATCGGATAGTGCGTGCGCAAAAAGATGTCAGCGCCTAATAGGTACCGCTGGTCAGCAGTGGGAGCAAAGACTGTTAAGTCGCTATTCATGCCAGAGTCTCGTTTATAACAAGGTAACGCAAACGTTGGTCACCGAAATAAGGTTTGTTAGGGGCATCCTGGTAAGGACGCATTAAGATGCGTCCTTGTTGATACAAGTACCATAGGGGCTGCGCGACGGCATTTGCCAAGTCCCCGGCTTGGTTTTGGTAGGGCAAGTAACTTATAAAGTGTGACTCTAGAAAGGCTTGAATGAACCCCTCATTTGCATTCCATGTGGAAAGAATTTCTTGCAACAGGGCAGGCGAATAAACACATTGAAACCCTTGACCGATTCGTTGCCCGATGCCAAGGAACGCCATGACTCGTTTCCAAGAACGAATCTTTTCTTGACTAACACCACCCAATTCAGATACTAGACGCAGTTTGTTCGCCTCGGCATGCACATTGCTTATATATAGACGGTCTGGTTCGATAAAAAGCTCTTGTAGAAGTAAAAGATACAGAGTATCTAGTTCATGGTTTGGCGGAGTTTTTCGATGGGCAAGCGCTTGTAAGTGACTGAGTACATTCAGCCGAAATGAGGGTTCGGGCGTCTCTGTCTCCTTTAAGCAAAACCCATCCCAATCTTGAACCATGTGCGCTGCGACAAGGAATGCAAGAGCATCATCAATGCTTTGAGGAGAAACAGCGCGCTTATCGATGTAGTAAGGGAGGCAAGCCCGGTAAAGCTCTTGGCGGGATACAGGCTTAGGACTTTGCGCGATAAGTGCATAAACGACTTCAAGTTCCGGGCCGAATACAGGGCGAAACAGCATGATTACTCCCAGCTGGCAAACCGTTGACATGGGTTGCCGCATGTGTTAGTTTACCCATTGACTAGCGTGTTCGCAATAGAGAACAAAGTGAATCATGGACTTCTATGTAAGTTGGTATCCTGGTGATCCTCTTTACCCAACCTATGATCCGGATTGTGCCCTGCTGGTGAGCATTACTTCAGTGGCTCGAGACTGGACAGTCAACCACTTGCCGACACTCCCGCGTAAACTTCTAATAGACAGCGGCGGTTACCGCTTTGCGATCGCGCCTAACAATGCTCTTTCACCTGAGCAAGTTTTGCAGCGTCAATTGGTATTATTGAACGGAGCCCCAATACCAACGATCATTTGTGCTCGTGATTATCCCATGTTGGACAAATCCATCAGTGCCAATGAACGAGATAGAAGCATTACCCAGACAATCGCCTTTGCTTATGAATTGAAGACTTTGGTTCTTCAAAAAGGTCTGGCAGACAACGTGAAACCAATGGCAGTTATTCAGGGTAATGATAGAGATTCATTAACCTACTGCGCCAAGGAGCTACAGGCAATTGGATTTCCGCTGTACGGCTTAGGATCATTGGCTGAGTTACGAAGACACCGCTTGATTATGGAGCGAGTAGAAGTTGTGGCCAATATAATCGGCCCGGAAAAACTACACATCTTCGGCGTTGGCGTGGTACAAACAGCCAAAACTCTCCAAAAAATGGGGGTTCACTCCATTGATTCCTCGCGACCAGCGAAGGCAGCGGCTTATAACGAAGTTCTGTATAGCAATCCCTATCGACGCTTTGGGATTCTTGAACCACCCACGGTCCCCATGAAGGGACGCATTGCCTACAACAAACGCTTAAGCGCCCCTCTAAAGTGTCATTGTCCTGTATGCCAAGAAGATCCGACACGAATATTAGGGGTGGGCAAGCGTAACAGTATTCGAGATCGCGCTTTGCACAATTACCACCACCTAAAGAAGGCATTTCTCAGCCAGGAATAACGGCATAGCATTCGCCTATCTCAACGTTACTGCTATAATCCGCTTTATGCCGGTGGCAGAAAAGGGTGTCTCCAACCCCTACCCGGCTCACCAAAACTGCGGAATTGCTCACCACTTTGTTTGCCAATTACCGCAAATCTATACTAACAATAACTACGCTTGTGCCTGCTCTTTGGGATGATCAGGCGAGGATAACTAGCCAATCATGGACTATGAGTTCAAAGCGTTGGGACACCCAACCAGTAAGCCAACAAAAAATCTTGAAACTTTTCCTGCACCGCTTAACATCACAAAGGTAATGTTTACCACAGATGAAGTTACCAGCTTTTGCCCAGTTACGGGTCAACCTGATTTTAACCATATAGAAATCGAATACATACCTGACCAAATATGTGTGGAAAGCAAGAGCCTTAAACTTTACTTATGGACCTTCCGCGAGGTCCCGATCTTTGGCGAGGGACTCGCCAGCACCATTGCCCAGGATTTATTTGCAGTCTTGCAGCCCCATTACTGCAAAATCATCTTACGACAAAGTGTGCGTGGTGGTTTACAGATGACGGCCGTTGCTGAAATTAATAGGGAGCTAACCAACGATGATTGATTCTGTTGCTATTGTCAGTGGCGGGATGGACAGTGTGACCCTCCTGCACCATTTGATCAAGGTAGAAAAACGCAGCCCGGCTGTTATCACGTTTGGGTATGGTCAGAAACATGACAGAGAAATCGAGTACGCTAAAACTCAGGCAGCGCTGCTCGGATGTGAGAATCACCTGGTACTCGATTTAGCCCTGCTGCGACCACTTTTTGCTAACTCGGCATTGGTATCGCGGGAAACGGCCGTGCCCGATATCATGGATGTCTTGGGTGATCCCCAGCCAACAACCTACGTGCCCAACCGAAATATGATCTTCCTGGCTCTGGCCGTCGCCTATGCAGAAACGCAGGGAGTAAGCAACGTCTTCTACGGCGCCCAGCGGCACGACATTTACGGATATTGGGATACGACCCCGCAGTTCCTGGAACAACTAAATCGGGTGTACCGGTTGAACCGCAAAACGCCGGTAACTATCCAGGCCCCCTTCGTACAATATTCCAAAACCGACATTCTGCGCCACGGCCTGGAATTGGAAGTTGATTACCGTTTGACGTGGTCCTGTTATGAAGGTCGCGACGTGGCTTGTGGGCACTGCCCAACCTGCGCCGAACGCCTCAAAGCCTTTGAAGAAGTAGGGATTCCGGATCCTCTGCCATACGCTTCTTGACCATGTGCGGTATTTTCGGAATCATTCACACCGCAGTTGTTGAAGCGCAAGCTTTTTATCAACTGGCACAGTTGAATCTGACCAGAGGCAATCTGGCGTTTGGCTATCTAACGGGTCGCTTTGGCGAGACTGATGTGGAAACAAACGTTTTCCGTTACCCTCAGCCATTCCTCCCCAACCTCGTGCAATTCGATGAAGTGCAGATGGCTCTGGGCCATATCCGCGCTCCGACCGGGGGCCAGTCTCCGAATGAACGAGATATTCACCCTTTGGAGGTAACAGACGCCTGGCTGGCACATAACGGGCTTCTGCTCAACCACTGGCAACATCCAGAGTGGCAGTTGAATGCTGACAGCCAGATTGATTCCCAGTTCATCTTAGGCGGCATTCAAACCCAACTCAGGGCCGGATTGCCACCCGCTCAGGCTATACGCGACACCGTTGAGAAGTTGGATGGACAACAGGCTTGCTGGTTATGGCACAAAAGCACCGGTACACTCTATTTATGGCGCGTCATGTCGCCTATTTACGTCCAGCAAACACCAGAGCAGTTTGTTTTTTCCAGTGTAAAGCCTTCGCCAGTCAGCGAACTTCTTAGTGAAGGCGTTGTCTATCGCTTCCGACCGGAATTGATGACCTTAGAGCAGGTTGACTACTTCGGTTTTTACTCACCTTATCAAATAAACGAAAAATAATTTTCAGGAGAATCGTATGGTTTACATCATCATGTATCTGATTGCTATCGTCCTGGCCAACCTCACTGTCGCTGCTTTTGGCCCTAATATGGTTATCGTTAACGCTTTTCTGTTTATAGGCCTCGATTTAACCGCCCGTGATCGTCTACATGACGCCTGGCGAGGCAACCATTTAGTCCCGAAAATGGCAGCCCTTATCGCCGCCGGTTCTTTTCTTTCCTGGTTATTAAATCGCAACGCTGGTCAAATTGCTCTGGCATCATTTGTGGCTTTTGCAGCAGCAGCAACAGTGGATGCCATTGTTTATCATCTCCTCGGTAAATATCCACGCTGGTTACGCATTAATGGCAGCAACATACCTAGTGCGTTGGTAGATTCTTTGGTATTTCCGACACTGGCGTTTGGGGCTTTTCTACCCATGATAGTTTTGGGTCAGTTTATTGCCAAAGTTCTTGGTGGTTTTATCTGGTCTCTTGTTTTCCGATGGGCAGAGCAGCGCACGGTTTCAAAAGCGGAACAATCAGGTTAGCATTTGGATATATTGGGGCTGCAGTCACGGTTTCATTCGCTTAACTTGATAAAACGAAACATCGTCACTATGAAAACAACTGTCTAATTTCGGCTGCCTTCCCTTTCCCTCTGCGCCTACATCACGCCAAACATCGCCTGCCGTGACTCATTAATCCGCCCCAGGTTCCCCGTCGCCTCTTCCAGAAAACCGGCCAGCTTACGCTCCAACGCCAGCGACCGCTCCCACAGCTTTTCCTTCGTCAACTGCCCGGCCGGCCCCAGATGCACCTGCCGGGTACAGATACGGCCGTTTACCCTTCGCCCCTTCTGCAAGGCCGCAACCATCTTGCCCGGTTTGCGCCGGTCCTGCCGGTAGGTGATGGTATAAATCCCATGCGGTAAAACGACAATCTTGCGCTGCGCCAGCTTCAACCAGCCTTCGCTCAGCGTCTCAAACCACTGCACCCGCATCTCGCCGCGCAGCCGGATGACTTCGCGGCCTAACGGGGACAACTCAGCGAAGGGTAACAGGTAATCGTGGCGGTATTCCTGGTAGATGCTGACCAGCGAATCCCACTCCAGGTCGCCCACGGTCGCCGATACCTCCTCCCAGAGATGGCCGGTCAGCCGTAGGGCCAGAATGAGTGCCCCCCGGTACATCTGCTCCGGATACCAGCGGTCGCTGCTCATGCCGACCAGGGTGATGAGCAAATCGCGGAAGAGGTCGGCCACCTCTGGCGGCGGTCCATCTTCCCGGCTGACCACCGCCCACTCCACCGGCCGGGGAACCATATCCCACGGCCGGGCCTGCCGCAGCCGCCAGGCCAGATTGTCGTCGCCGGTCTCGTCATCGGCGTCGATGCTGCTGGGGGTATCTACCAGGGTGTAGTCGCGAGCAACCAGCGATTTCCAGCCGCCGTTCAACCCGCGCACGTGGACCCAGCCGTAGTTCTTGAGCGCCGTGCGGGCGCAGGCATAGGCGTAGGCAAGCGGCTGATCGCCGTTTTCCAGGAAAGCCAGCAGCGCCGTCTGGGTCATATCTTGCCAGTGGGTGCGCCATTCACGGCCGTTGAACCCATACTGCTGCCCCAACTCCCGCGCCAGCGCCCCAGCCCGCTGCTGCAGTTCGGCCAGGTCCATGTCGGCAGTCCGCCGGGAATTGTCACCTGCCGTCATCTCACACTGTCCACTCTCCATACCACACCTCCTCAAACAACAAAGAAGGCGAAGACACGGCCGTTGCCGGCTATGTCTTCGCCGCTGACGCCAACCCGCCGCAAGCGGGGCAGCCCGGCCAAAACGGCGTAGGCTTCACCCTATCCGGCGCGTTTAGCGCCCTTGAATGCTCTTGAGGAGGAGCTAGACTGGCACAGACATCCTGCTTGGTCCTGATTTTCAACCGGTACATATGACCGACTCGCCCATTATGGGTCATAGGGCAAACGGCCGTTTCTGAGGTAAGATTAAGCTATTCAGGAGGTTCACATCTCAATGACCCACACGCTTACAGAAAAAGCCCGTAAAGCCCACCCTCTTCAACGATGGGATAGTTCGGCTGGGCTCACCACGTGGGGGAGGTGGCGGCGGGCTGCATGAGAAGGGGAGGAAGTCAACGCAAAGAAGCAGAGGGGCCGAAGAAGGATGATGGATAATTGTCGCTGTTATAAGCAATGAGCAAACACACCGGCAAGGAGGGTCGATGACGGCAGACATAATTCAGGTTGATTTTGAAACGTTGGCAGCCGTAGTGCGCCGGTTCCGGCAGCAGAAGGCAGAAATTGAAACGCTGCAACAAACCGTAGCCGCCTGTTTGCGGCGGCTGGAAGGCGGCGGCTGGAAGGGCCAGGGGGCCAACGCCTTTTACATAGAGATGAACGACGACATGCTGCCGGGCATCTGTCGGCTGGTCGAAGGCCTGGGGGAGGCCGCCGCCGTCATGGACCGGCTGGGCGACCTTTTCGCCGCCGCCGAAGAAGAAGCCGCAGCGCAGCTTGATGCCGGTGACGGCGCACTCACGCCGTTTTCTGCCGCCTCTATTGCCGGGGGCAACTTCGACCTCCCCACCATAATTTTCCAATCCGGCAGACTCATCCTGGATGCGGTCATGCAGGATGACATTTTTGCCGCCCTGCTCAAGCAAGGTTCGCTGTCAAACGAAGCCCTCATCAAGCTTTTGCAACAAGATTGGTTCGAACGTGGTTTGGTCTGCGCAGATGCCCTTTGGGGCTTCTTGAATGATGTGCATCGAGGAACCTATGGCAGCGATTATCTGAAAGCTGGCGGCGTCAATACGATAGACTCCCTGATCCAATTTGCCCTGACCAAGGGAGTTCCCTACGTAGGCGTAGTCCTGCTCGTCAACAGCGCCGTGCAGGTGGGGGGGGCGATGGAAGTCGGCATTCGCCGCACCCTGGCTGACTTGTTTGCCGTGGACGCCGAAATGGGCGCGATGCTGCACCATGACACCGACCAGATGGGCGCCGCTTTAGACAAGATGGACCTGGGCAACATCAGCAAAGAATTCAGCGAAGCCATTTACGACACAGGCGCCCGGCGTATGAGCATCCTAAGAGACATCAGCCGCGCCAGCGCCACCGGGATGCTGGCCCTGGCGCAAGACCCCTCCTTTCACACGCTGTCCCGCGTGGGCAGTTCGTTGGCCCAGGCCGTAGACGGGCACGGCGCAGACCTTTTTTATATGACCAATCCGATGCTCGCATTTATGCCTTCCGGTTCAGGCGACGACTGGCAAAATCTGCTTGACGTGGGCAAGGCGTCGGTCAACGTTCTGGATGGCCTGGCCGATTGGGGCTTGGCCGCAACTGCCTATAACGCTCACATGGGCGTCAACAGCCTGGCGCAGTGGGCCAATTCATCGCCCTACGTCCCGGACGCTCTGAAAGCAACGGTCACAGAAGGGGCCAAAGACATGGTTCAGGCGCAGCAAAAACAGGCTGACTGGCTTATTGGGTTAATCGACTTTTAGAGGAACTGGCAACGATGACAGAAAATAGCATGGCACTTCAACTTGGCCGCGAAGAACTGGTCAGTTTGCTGAATTTATTGGGCTTTAAGGGCATGCTGGGCCTGGGCGAAGATTATCTGGCCGATTTTCCGGAGGACGCCCAGCGGCAAATTTTACGGGCCGGGGCCAATGCGCTCCGGGCCAAAGGCTGGCTGCGCGAAGAGGTGGAAAACGGCCAGATTCGGCTGAACGTGGACAGTACGGTTCTGGCTTTGCTGGGCGTTTGCCTGGCTGCCGGCCACCTTTTGTACGTCAGCCATTGGCGGGTCGATGCGCCGCCGCGCGTCTGGTATGTGCATTTGGGCGGCAACATGACGGTGATCCACCGCACGACCCTGCCAGGGGTGCATGAATTGTGGGCGACGGTGGCCCCGGCGGAGGCGCTGGCGGAGGTTGGCGCGCTTCTGGAGCTTGATGAGGCGCAGGCGGCTGAGGGGATGAGGCTTTCATTGAGCAGCGAAGTGATGGCACAGGCGATGGAACTGGTTGGTGAGGGGGAAGGGGAAACGGCCGTGGCCGATCTGCTGGCCGGGGTAGGGGTGACGGGGGCTGAGGCGGAGAGATGGGTAACGGCCGTGAGGAACGTTCGGGCCAGCAGCACGGTGTCCTTGCTAGAAATTCAGAACGGCGTTGATGGCCTGGCATCTAAACCGGTACGATCCGTTTCATTCTTACGATCGGAACAAGATTTATGGTTGGTGGAAACAGCCGTGGACGATGCCTCGCAGCTTTTCCTGGAGCAGATATCCACGGAGCGGGGAAAAGCAGAATTAGGGCAGTTAATGGGGTCCGGATGAATGGAAAGTTTGCAGCGCTAAGGCTGCACAGAACGCCAAACTCTATCTAGAGTAGGCGGCATCCGCTGTACGTGAAGGGGAAGAAGTTAATACAAAGAAACGAAGGGACCGCTCGAAAACAAGTTTGGACTTCTAACTGGATATTGAAGACTACCAGTCTTCAGTCTCTAGCCTCAAGCTAAACAAAGAACTTAGTCACGAGCAAACCCTAATGAACGAAAGGGACAAAGGGGCCGAAGGAAGATGATGGGCTGTTATCGCTGCTCCGACCAAAGGCCAGCAATGTCTGATAACAAGGGTAACTATCCATGGAAATTGTTTCATCGCTGGCCTTAGCCTGGGGGTTGTTCGGCGAAATCGCTCTGGGCGTGGGCATTAACGAGCTTCATCGTCAGATGGCAGACCGGCTGAGCAAACCGAATGCCGAAAGCCTGCGCCTGCAAAAGGCGCTGCACCACAGCCTGCTGGATGCGGTGGAAACGCTGGGCCGCTCTTTGAGTGGCGAGCAGCACCCTTATTTTCGCGCCATCGTCGATCCCGTCGAACGCAAAAACGAACAACGGCGCGTACGGAAAATCTTTGAAAGCATTCGCCGCCGCTTTCCGGAAACCGGCTCCCTTCAGCAGCCGCTGGACCTGCTCCTGAGCGGCGCCGCCAGAGTCGATACCACTGCCCTCTTTAGTCAGCTGGGCCTGGAAGAAGATTTGGAGCAGCTGCCGCCGATCTTAAGCAACAGCTTCAGGGCCAATCTCTCCCTCTCCTTGTTGGCCCATTTTCGCCACAGGCTGGCCACCGATACCGGGCTGAGCACGCTGCTGCAATTGGACATGACAACGGCCGTGCGGCAGGAATTGGCGGCAGTTTCAGCCTTTCTCCAGGATCGCTTTGGCAGCGATTTGCCGGAACAGATACGGCCGTTGCTGGACGATCTCACAGACGACCTCAAGGCTTTTCTCGCCCAAGAACTCGCCAGTCTGCGGCAGGATCTTTACGAAATCAAAAGATTGCTCCAACTGCCAGACAGCGACATTTTTTGCCTGCTCACGAGCGACTCAGGGAGCCGTCACGTTGAGCGTTACCTGGAACATAAGACAAACAACCGCCTTTTTCTTGAACCCAAAATAGGAGAGAAATTTACCGAAAAAATCGAGCGGCATGGCAGCCTGCTAATTCGTGGCCTGCCGGGTACCGGCAAAACCTTGACCGGTTTAGCCCTGGCCGAAACGCTCCGTTACCAGCAAAAGCCCTACGCCATTTTCTACATTAACTTGCGTTATGATATAGAGGAAAACGACCTGATAGAGGGCGTCAAGCGCCGCCTCACGCAACCTGTTCTTTTCTTCTTTGATGACTGCCAGGGCCAATTTGAACTGGCTGATAATCTGCTCCGGCGTCTGCAGCGGATTTTCAGCCAGAGCCCGGTCAAGGGTTTAATGCTCTTTGCTGCCCGCGCCACGCCGACGCCGACCGGTGCGCCGCGCGGGGATGACTCTGACTTTGAAACAGAATTAGCCGAAAACGAAGCTGTTTTAGAATTCAGCCCGACGCTGCAATTCTTTCGTCACGTAGTCACCCTCATCAAGCCTCATTTCACCGGCCTTTCCAAAGAAAGACTGGCGCGTGTTTTCGAGTTCACTGGTCGCGATCTCTTTCTGCTCGACCAGCTCATGGACTTGATAGAAACGCCCGCCGACATTGATCGGTTGATGCCTGAAATGCTCTTTGAGGAGACAATACGTCGCTATTTTGGCAGTTCTACGGTTTACCGGCCCAACTTCTTGAGACTGGCGGCTCTGGCGCAGTTTGACCTGGCCCCACCGGCGGCCCTGTTTGAGTCTAATCTCAGGAAGGAAGATACCAGAGCTGCCGACGAGTTAGTCGTTCTGGCCAGTCGTCCGCCTTGTTATTACTTCTTGCACTCTTCGGCCGCTGAACTCATCTGCCGGGCGCTTATCTGGAATGCCGGGCAGGAAGCGGACATCGTTACCAGAGTCAGTGAACACTTGCTTGCTTATTTCCTGGATGAGCAACTCAACGATCTGCAGCGCAAAACAGCGATCCTTAATATCATTCACAATCGCTTGAAGTTGGAGCGGAATCATGGTGAAGAACTGGCTATCAAAAGCCGATTTTTGGCAAACAGCCCAGTCTCGGATTTCATTGACCGTGCTTTTGGGGAGCTGCCTCTCAACACAATTGCTTTGAATTTATACTTCTTCCACGAGCGAAACGAACCCGCGTTTGCTCGCGCCTACAGCGTATTGCAACACCAGGTCGAAACCGGCCTGGTTTTAAGACAGGCATTGGAACAACCATTTTGGCAAACCGGTTTTTTTCTTCGACAGGTAAATTCAAACTATCCCGATTTAATCCCTAGCCTGCGGCAACAAATGCGCCCCGGCGATCTTTCCGCCCTCATTGCTAAAACTGACCTGCAAAATTTCCTCTTGCTCCTATCAAATCTGGCCGAGAAAGATGGTCAGTGGTGGCCGGACACGCTTGCCGCTCTTGACGACCAGACGCTGGACCGGCTGCTGGATCGGACCATTGCTAACGGCCGTTCCATTGGCACCCTCCATTTGACCTTGCACCAATTAGGCCAGACAAACCTCGATCTCCTGCACACGCTAGAAGCAAAAATCGGCGCCCAACGTTACCTGCGCCTCATTACTAACGCCGGCACGATTTTTGAGTTATTCATGATCATTAAGCAATCCTCCCCGGTAATGATGGCCGATATAATCGCCTCCCTTGATGACCAGATGCTTGACCGGCTGCTTGACCAGACGCTCGCTGCTGGTCGCTCAATTAACACGCTCAATTGGGCTTTGCGCGAGTTGGACAAGGCAGCCCCCGATTTGCTGCGCACACTGGAAGCAAAAATCGGCGTCCAACGTTATCTACATCTCATTACCCATGCCGGTACGATTTTTGAGTTATTCAGGATAATTGAAAGCTCCTCACCTGTGATGAGGACCGTCTTGATCGCCGCTCTTGACGACCAGACGCTTGACCAGTTGCTAGACCAGACTATTGCTAACGGCCGTTCCATCGGCAATCTCCATTGGGCTTTGCGTCAGTTAAGTCGGACAGATCCTGACCTGCTGCGTGAGCTGGAAATAAAAATTAGCGCCCAGCGTTACCTGCACCTTATTGCCAATACCGGCACGATTTTTGAGTTATTCAGGATAATTCAGTTTTCCTCCCCGGCGATGATGGCCGACCTGATCACTGCCCTCGACAACCAGACGCTGGATCGATTGCTGGGTCAAACCCTCGCCGCCTCCGGTTCTATTAGTACTCTCCATTTGACTTTTCGTGAGTTGGACCAGACAGATCCTGCCTTACTCTGCGCGCTGGAGACGAAAATAGGTGCCCAGCGCTGGTGGCGTCTGATTCTGGCGCTAGGCACAATACGGAATCTAGCCGATATTTTACGTTATACGAGCAGGCAATTTTTTCAGGAAATGGCTCAAGAAGCGGTCAACTTGCCTGTCCTGGGGTGGCCACAATTTCTTGGGCGCGGCAATTTTTCAGATGTCTGCCATTTTCTCCGCTGGCGAGCAGATTTTGCCGCCGTGCTGTTCAGCCCGGCCTTCTATGAAATTCTTCAACCCACCCTAAGCACCCTCATTTCCCAGGCGGATCACCAAACGCTTATTGAGGGTACGCAATATCTTAGGAGCGCGCCGGATTCAGCCGGCAAGCAGTATCTGGTGCAGGTGCTTAATCAACATTTGACTGGGTTAGAACTGATTTCACTAACCTTTGAATCCTTTGCCGAAGCGGCCGCCATGATTGGCCTGCTATGGAACTATTTACCGGTGCGACGGCCTGAACTATTAAAATCCCTACCCGCTCTCCTGCCCGCAGAACACGACTGGCCTGAAAATGAGGAGTTTTTACGAGCGGCACGTTCACTCTTCCACATTCTGGCCGACCTGGACGCGCCGCAAGATATTGCCCGGCGCATGTTGCACGCCGGTAACCGCCCCACGTTAGCCGCGTTGTTCACCCAGGCAACAACCCTGGACATCTTTCTCTACTTTTGGAACCTTTATGTGTTATGGTATCAATTACATGACCAGGCAGACCAGACCTTTGCCACGTTTCTTGACACCACAATACACGAAGCGATCACCAAAGAAGCGGCAATCCGCTTTCTGCTTGATGAAAAAGACCTAGATATCCAACTTATGCTTATTGGCTTTTTGTCTTTTGTTGGCATATCTCCACATTCTGTAGACAAATATTACTGGCAGATGACTGCACCACCACTAGGAGAAATGATTAAGCGGGCGTCGCAAAAAACGTTTATCCCGGCTGTCTTTTTCTTGTACGGATTAGAGTGGCTTTATGATTGTCAGGTCAGGCCCAATGTCTGGGCCTGGGTACTCCCCAAAGCCAATACATATACGGAAAGCACGGCTGCACTAGGCCAGATACGTCAGTTAGTCAACACCCGTGCAAAGCGTTAGGACCTTCAAAACTTACCAGGTGAAAAAACGCCTGAGGAAAATCAGAGGCCAGTTGCCTATGTGTTAGTGATCGTTGATCATGGGAGCATGTAACATGACGCCAGGATATGAGTCAGTCGCTCAATAAGGGAGGAAACCATGAAACGCCGTTTGGGTCTAATGATAGTCTTGATGCTCGGTATTTTACTGTTGATTTACGGACAGAATGCCATAATCCGCGCAGCAGCAGCAGCAGCGCCGCCGGCGGGGACTTACGTGAGCGAAGCGGAAGCGCTGCAAGCAATGGCCCATGGGCAGCTTGTTCCTGCGACCGGGGCGGTGCAGATAACACAAAGAGACCCATTGCCCCGCTTCTCGACAGCGCCGGAGAGTTTAGCCGGGAAGATAGCGTTTTCCAGCAATCGCAACAGCAGCGTTCACAATCTTTACGCTTATGACGTGGAGGCGGGCACAACACCTTCCTTACAGCCTTCTAACTTCTCAGCCACCGACGCCACCCCGGTTTGGTCGCCCGATGGTACGCAAATCCTCTTCGCCAGTGACAGAGACGGGGATTATGATGTCTACCGGCTGCAAGTAAACACGGGCGAAGTCGTTAACCTCACGCTGAACAGCCCGGCGCAGGATTTCCACCCATCCTGGTCGCCCGATGGGCAGCACATCCTCTTCAGTTCGGACAGGGACGGCAGCTACTACCAGATTTATCGAATGGCTGCTGACGGAAGCAACGTACAGCAGGTGGCGGTTGTGCCCGGCAACAACGCCTTTTATCCGCGTTATTCTCCGAATGGGGCAAAAATTTCCTTCATGCGCGCCAGCATCACCATTGTGGCCTGTGATTGGAACTGGGATATTTGGGTGATGGATGCCGATGGCAGCAGTCAGGTGCAAATAACCAGTCAACTAGGCGGTGACTTCTATCCCAACTGGTTGCCAGACAGCAGTGGTATCATTTACGCCAGCTGCCGTAATTTCCTGTTTTCCGATTTGTACCGCGTTGATCTGGGAACCGGCATAGAAACCCGACTAACGTCTACTACCTTCACGAACGAGTGGAATGGCGTCTATTCGCCCGATGGCGATTACATTACCTATAACAGCAATGCTAACGACGAAGCGGACATCTTCATTCAATCTGTGAGTGGTCTTCTCGTTCCCACCCAGATCAACAGCACGACCGAAGATTTAGCGCCAAGCTGGTATGCGCCGTCGGTCGGGTCAACCATAAGCGGTCGGGTGGTAGATTTTGCCGGAAATCCGATTGCCGGGGCTATAGTGGAAAATGGGCAGGGGGGAACGGCCGTGACTGGCCCGGATGGCGTTTACCTGTTCACCAACCTGATCACCGGAACCTACAATTTGTCAGTTAGCGCACCCACCAGTTACGTCTATCGCCCGCAGGCTGACACGACGCTTGCTGTTCCTCCCAGCCGGTATGATATTGATTTTTGGGCAAAAGATGCCGACTGTAGTGAAGCGACAGCCTATCCGCCGGTAATGCTCATCACGGGGTGGGGCGGCAGCGAAAGCACGATGCTCGTGGAAGATGACCAACTGCGCTATTTTGCCAGTTACGGCAATCATAACGGGCATTTGACGTTGCACGGCTACGTACCCGGCTGCAATCTGTTTTACGCGCAAAACACAACGCCGCGCCTGTGGCTCGAGGATAATGCCGCGATCATCAAAGAAGAACTATGCCGCTACTATGATGAAGTAGATATACCCGGCACTCCCTGGTCGGGCGAATTTGACCTGATCACCCACAGCTACGGCGGCCTGCGCGCCCGCGCCTACCTGGAAAATGAGGAATTGTATGGTTCGCCCTGTGAAGGAACTACCAAACAGATCCGGATAGGCAATTTGTTTACCATGGGCACACCACATGGCGGCGAGTTTGGTGATCTGCCCTTCGCTGCGGTAATTGGTTTAAGCGCAGTTGCCAGTGGAGACCAGTGGCCGGCGATTATTGAGATGCTGCCGCCCGTGCGGCTGCTCTACAATGCCCAATCCCACCAGCCCGAAGATGGGGTCTGTTACCGCCTGTTGGCGGGAGACGGCCGTGTTCAAGCGGCCACTTTGCCCACCTTACTGCTGCCCATTTACTACAAATGGCCCCCGGCCCAGGCATTACCTAACGACTTTGCCGTCCATGAAGCGAGCGCCCACGCCCTGGCACTAAACGCCTGGTTGTATCCCCATAGCAGCTACATTTTTACAGAGGATTTACACGGGCAGGTGCCTGACTGGATCGATCCACTGCACCTGCTGCAATCGTATGTGAACCCGGAAACGACTTTTGAGACTCAAATCTTGCCCAGCCTGGGATCGAGCGACTGCCCTATCCTGCCAACCGTCAACAACCTGGACTCCCCGGCGCAAGATGTGGCCTCTCTTATGCAGCAGCCCCAGGCAACCGAAGCCGTGCCTATGGAGGAAGTTGCTGTCGGCGCTTTAAATACCGGGGAGAGCGTCACGGGTTCCTTTACCGTCACCAACAGCGGCCCCACCAGCGTTGCCTTGTACTGGTATGATCAGGACGTCTCCCTGATGCTCAGAGACCCTGACGGAAATCCAGTCAACAGCCAAACCAGTCTAAGCGACCCGAATGTAGACTACGTTCAACTGGATACCGGTTTCGGCCTGATGTCCTCCTTCCAAATCACCGAAACGCTTACGGGCGCGTGGACTTATACTGTCACGGCCCCAGCGTTGCAGCAAGAAACGATATTCCGCCTGTTGGTTTTACCGGTCGCACCGGTGGCCGTTAACAGTTCCGTGCCGGAATGGGCTCCGTTCGGCAGCCCGATCGTGATTACGTCCACTGTCAGCTACGATGCCGCGACGCCTGTCTCGGGAGGTGTTGTTAATGCTGTCATTCACCGGCCTGATGGCGTTACTGAGCCGCTCGCCCTGTATGATGATGGCCAGCATAGTGACGGTGCGGCCAATGACGGCGTGTTTGGCGCCCAGTACAACCAGACTAATCTGGGCGGGAAGTATGGCATCCAGCTTACGGCAGAAGGAACCTATGCTAGTGAACCGTACACCCGCAGCGCCGCCGCCATCTTTACCATCGCCCCCGCAACGGCGGCATTGGTAAACCAGTACCAGGATGCCGGGGTAGATGAGGATGGAAACGGCCGTTACGAATGGCTGGAAGTCCAGGCCGAAATCCAGGTGACAGAGCCCAGCACCTACACCTTATCGGCCGAGATTTATCAGGGAGATTCGTTCGTAGCCCATGCCAGCAGCCGCCTCTACTTGTCGCCTGGCGCGCAGCTGATTCCGCTGCGATTTTCCGGCGACGCCATCTTTGCCAGTCAGTTGGATGGTCCGTACCAGGTGCGTAATGTCTTGCTGACGGATAGCGCGACGACGACCGTATTGGTGGAAGCGGCCGACAATGTACACACCACCGCACCTTACCATTATGAAGATTTCAGATCTGTAACGATGATCTATTTGCCGGTCGTCAAACGGCCGTAGACATCGTGGTGAAAGAATGATGACCGAAGCCTACTCAGACCAGAAAGCACTGGAAGCGTTTCTGCTGGATAACCCGGAACTGGGGCAATTGGAAGCGCTGCTGGATGAATTCAATATCTTTGAAGCCATAGGCGCAGTGCGGCAGGAGGTAAGGCATTCGGATTTTCTGGCCTTCCTGCTGAATCCGCGCGAACGGCACGGGCTGGGGGCGGCGTTTGCGCAGCTGCTGCTGCTGACGGCCGTGCGGGCCAATGAAAATGAGACCGGCGTTACGGCCGTTGACCTGGCCTTGTGGGAACTGAATGACTTGCAAGTGTTGCGCGAGTGGCAGAACATCGACATTCTGCTGCTAAACGAAGCCCACCGCTTCGCCGTCATTATCGAAAACAAGGTGGACAGCGGCGAACATTCGGGGCAGCTGCCGCGTTACTGGCGCATTGTGCGGCAGCGCTACCCCGGCTGGCAGGTGTTGGGGCTGTTTTTAACGCCAGACGGCCGTGAACCCTCCGACGAACGCTACCTCCCGCTCGATTACGGCCTCATCCACAACCTGGTGGCCGACATGGCCGAAGCCCGCGCCTCTACCCTGGGCGCGGACGTGCAAACCCTCATGCGCCATTACGCGCAAATGCTCAGGAGGCACATTATGCCCGACAGCGACATTGCCCAACTGGCCCAGCGCATTTACAAGAAACACCAACGCGCCCTGGACCTGATCTTTGAACACCGCCCCGATTTGCAAAGCGAACTACGGGATTATCTCATCGCGATGATTGAAGCGACGCCGGGCATGATTTTGGACCACGCCACCAAAACCTACGTCCGCTGCTGTCCGGAAGCGTGGGACGCACCCATGTTGCGGCAAGGGGCAGGCTGGACGCCTACCGGCAGGATGCTGCTGCTGGAGTTCAGCAACCGCACCGATAGATTGCTGCTCAGGCTGTATATTGGTCCAGGGCCACAGCCGCTGCGAGAGCAGTTATACAACCTGGCACTGGCGCATCCGCTGGTTTTTAACGTCAGTAAGCGTGGCGGCTCTGTTCAGGGGTCATACAAGACCATCTATGGTCAGGATTTGCTAAGGGCCAGGGATTATGAGAGCGCTACACTGGATGAATTAACGCCCAAAGTGCAGCAGAAGTGGGATAGTTTTGTCGGCGGCAGGTTGGGGGAGATAACGGCCGTGTTGCAAAGCGCGGACTGGTTGTGGGAGGACGCGTCGGCTCAAACCACTGAATAAAGCGGGAATTTTCTCTCAAGCGTTCGCAAACAAGGATACATTTCGCTATGACGCAAACAGATCATTGGAGCAGTCGCACAATCAGATTCCTGGAGCCGGTCTTGCAGGCGGGGCAAAAAACGGTGCGCATCGCCACCGGTTTCTTCACCGTTGAAGGCTATGACCTCATCCGCGAACATCTGGCCGATAAGCGCGTGTACCTGATGGTCGGCTTTGACGAAATGTCCAAAGAGCGACTGCGGGAGAAGCTGATTGACGACATCATGTTCCACCTGAGCACCTGGGATGGGCCGAATCGGATAACGGCCGTGCACGCCCTTGTAGAACAGCTTGAGAAACGCCGCCTGTTTGTTGTCGAACAACCGCCCGGCGACCTGATTGACGCCCGCCTGCGTAACCGGGATCACGCCAAAGTATTTATCGTCGACGATGCAACGGCCGTGGTCGGTTCAGGCAACCTGACCGTAAGCGGGCTGCGCTTCAACGTCGAAGGCATGACTCAGGTGACCGAACCAGAAAAAGTTGCCTATTGGGTTGAACGGTTTAATCACTTCTGGAAACACCCCGACACGATAGACCTAACGCAAGCACTGTTGGAAGCGCTCAAGCGCTGGTTGGAGTTGAATCCCCCATACGACATCTATCTCAAAACCATCGAAGCGCTGATTGGCGAAGATGACACCCCGCCGCCGCGCAGCAACTACCGAATGCCAGTGCAATATCAGATGGTCGTCATCGAACGCGTGCTGCGCCAACTCAAAGATTGGGGCGGGGCAATGCTGGTGGCTTCTACCGGTCTGGGTAAAACAGTGATGGCGACTCATATCGCTTATCGGCTGCGGCTGGCGCATGAAATCTACAACGCTATCGTCTTTGCCCCGCTTCAGGTCCACCCAAATTGGGAGTTGGCAATGGAAAGTGCGGGCGTCTCATGCAAGGTGTTAACCCGCGATTTACTGGATCAGCCGCTCACCCGGCCCAGCGGCGCTGTTCGCCAGATGGTGCAGCAGTTGGAACGCGCCGATGACAAATTCATCATCTTTGTGGACGAAAGCCACCACTTTAAAAACATGCTGCGCGCCAAAGACGGCACGCCGCGCCATTCCTTCAAGCGCCTGTTTGACGCAGTAAACCAACGCGGGGCCAAAATCGTCCTGCTGACGGCCACACCGTTTGCCAAAGACGTTATGGATTTAAACAACCAGTTGTATCTGCTGCCCCATAAAGCCCCACCATCTTATCTAACTGTCACCGGGCAGCAAGCCATCCCCGGTGTGATTGATGACGAAATTAATCCCGAGGCCTGGAAAGTGCAGAGAAGCAACGGCTTTTTCGAGCAGTTTATCAATCTACCAGTGTGTACCGTCATCAGCACATCTCAGGTTGCCAAAGACTTTGCTGTCCATGACAAAGAGGGTGACTATGTTGCCTTTGGTGAAACTCGCCGTTGGATACCCCAAATTGAAATCAAAAAAATCAAGGTTCCTGTCCCTCTGGAAAAAGATGTGAGCCGGGCCATTCGGGAGAAATTTTTCCGACATGTACGAAAACGGTTCATGGTGCGGGGTGAGTGGCAGGTGTCAGAAACCATTATAGAAGCGCAGGCGGAAATAGCTTGGGCCAGTTCACCGCTGGCGCTGCATGAGGTAGTACAAAAGACGCTGGACGGCACTTACAGTGAAGAGAAAATTCAGTGGGTCAAGGACAGGGAGACGCAAACGGCCGTTTTGACACCTATCCTGGAACAGCTTCAAGCCCTTACCCATCGCCAAGACGAGAAATTCTGGACGCTGTGCAAGATTTTGCGAGAGGCCCAACAAGGTAATCGCAAAGTGGTGGTGTTTACAGAGCGGCATGCAACGGCCGTTTACCTGGCCGAAGGCTTAGCCAGTGAGATGCCAGAATTACAGATCGCTGCCGTATCCAGGCGTAGCGAACAAGGATATGAACTCAAAGACTTCAACAAAGGCGTGCTGCCGCTTATTGCTGCTTTCGCTCCAGAAGCCAACGAGGATATGAGCGACTTGATTGCCGGGCAGCCGAGTTATGATGTGTTCATCACGACCGACGCCTACAGCAACGGCGTCAATCTACAAGACGCCGAAATAGTCATCAGCTACGATCTTGCCTGGACGCCGGACACAATTATACAGCGAGCGGGTCGTGTCTTGCGCTTCTGGCGCGAACCTCGTTTAGTTTCACTCTATATTTTTGTCGGGGATTTTCAAGAAGACAGGGAAGGCAGCCGGGCCACGACCGGAGTGGAAAACCGCTTGCGCAAGCTAACGGCCCGCAGCGAACAGGCGCAGCAATTCAGCGAACTGCCCGTATTTCCTGAAGGTG
>Ga0209607_1000199_pt1 | contig 53066 bp, 49 predicted proteins | sample AD_UKC117_MetaG_FD_184413 | JGI IMG/M metagenome (GOLD analysis project Ga0209607, IMG submission 184413) | Active sludge microbial communities of municipal wastewater-treating anaerobic digesters from Hong Kong - AD_UKC117_MetaG (SPAdes)... | ecosystem: Engineered > Bioreactor > Anaerobic >... | reverse complement strand
CTCGGCGCCACGTAGCAGCAGCCAGGCGCAGATGATGTCTCCGAGGGTCATCAGCAGGCGGCTTGTGTTGAGGCCGACCTTGTAGAGATTGCGGATGTCGCCACCCTCTGCGGATTCATCGGCGCTCATCAAGGTGTTGATCAGATATCCGACCAACTCGCCGCCATCTTTCAGGGCCTGGGCGAGCAGTTCGCGCTCGGTCTTGAGTCGTCCGTCACCGTCTTCGTTCTTCAAGAAGGCTTCGATCTCGCCGTTGACATGACCCAAGGCTTGAGCCTGATCCTTGACGATCTTCCGGAAGAAGAGGTCTTGACCCTGGATCGCAGTGGTGCCTTCATAGAGCGTGTCGATCTTGGCGTCGCGCACATATTGCTCGATCGGGTAGTCCTGCAAGAAGCCCGAGCCGCCGAAGGTTTGCAACGACTCGGTGCCCAACAGCACCCACGAGCGCTCGGAGCCATAACCCTTCACGATCGGCAGGAGCAGGTCATTGATCCGCATGGCCAAATCGTCGCTCTCGCCTTTGTGCTCTGCCTCGCGGACCCGGTCTTGCCAAGTCGCGGTGTAGATGACCAAGGAGCGCATCGCCTCAGCGAATGACTTCTGCGTCATCAAGGAGCGGCGTACGTCGGGGTGATGCGTGATCGTGACGCGAGGGGCGGTCTTGTTGGCAGCCTGGGTCAGGTCGGAGCCCTGCACCCGGGTCTTGGCGTAGTCGAGCGCATTGAGATAGCCGGTCGACAGCGTGGCGATCGCCTTCGTGCCGACCATCATCCGGGCATTTTCGATCACGTTGAACATCTGGGCGATGCCGTTGTGTACTTCGCCGAGCAGCCAGCCCTTGGCCGGCTCGCCACCACCCACAGCGGGGTCTCCGAAGGTGAGTTCGCAGGTGTTGGACACCTTGATGCCCATCTTGTGTTCGAGGTTGGTGGTATAGACGCCGTTGCGCTCCCCGGTGAGCTCACCGGTCTCAGAGTCGAAGTGGTTTTTCGGCACCAGGAAGAGGCTCAGGCCCTTGGTGCCCGGGCCACCGATGCCCTCTACTCCGTGCGGTCGGGCAAGCACGAGATGCACGATATTTTCATAGGCATCGTGTTCGGCGACGGTGATGAAGCGCTTGACGCCCTCGATATTCCACGAGCCGTCGTCGTTGGGGGTGGCCTTCGTGCGACCCGCACCGACATCAGAGCCAGCGTCGGGCTCGGTGAGCACCATCGTGGCGCCCCACTGCTTGTCAACGATGAACTTGGCCCAACGCTTGTCGCGCTCGGTGCCATTGGCCCACATCACGCTGGCGAAGACAGGAGCTACGCCATACATGTAGATCGAGGGATTGGCGCCCATCACCATCTCGCCCATGGCCCAAGTGAATGAGGGAGGCGCCAAGGTGCCGCCCAGCCCTTCAGGTAGGACTAGCCTCCAGAACTCCGCGTCGTCCCAAGCCTTGAGGCTCTTCTTGAACGACTCGGGGAGTGGTGCTGTATAGGTCTTGGGGTCGTAGACCGGTGGGTTGCGGTCGCTGTCTACGAAGGATTCAGCCAGGTCTTCGGTGGCCAAGCGCTCAACCTCGACGAGGATCGAACGAGCGGTCTCGGTGTCAATGTTTTCGAAGGGGCCTTGCCCTAAAGACTCATCGATCTTGAACAACTCAAAGAGGTTGAATTCGATGTCACGCAGGTTGCTCTTGTAGTGGCTCAACAGACCCACCCTTTTCTTGGTCCGGTTGGGGCAGCCAAATGGCTACTCATCAGTAACATAACTCATTATTGTTCGGCACGGTGCCTTTCGCAAGAGCTGAAGTCATGACGCGTGCCACATCTGACTAGAGTGCTCACCATGAGCTCGCAGTTCGTCACCTGGAATGCCATCGAAGATGATCACCCCGGTCGAGCCTTGGCCAAGAAGTCATATGGCCTGGTCGCGACCGGCAACAAAGAAGAGTGGTTGAAGCTCTTCACCGATGATGCCGTGGTCATGGATCCAGTCGGCCCATCCTTCTTCGATCCCGAAGGCAAAGGCCATCACGGCAAGGAAGGCATCGCGAACTTCTGGGACACCGCGATTGCCATGGTCAAGAAGTTCCACTTCACGGTCAACGACTCCTTCGCCAATGGCAACAACTGCGCCAACGTGGCCACCTTCACCACCACTCTTGAAGATGGCACCACCATCGACACTGAGCTCGTGGCCGTCTATGAGATCACCGATGACGGCACCCAGATCAAGTCGATGAAGGCCTACTGGGAGCCAGACCGCGCTATGGCCACGGCTCGCAAGGGCGACTGAATGTGTTGCGAGTGATCAGATAGCATCACTACGCACCACGCGGATGTAGCTCAGTTGGTAGAGCGCGACCTTCCCAAGGTCGATGTCGCGAGTTCGAATCTCGTCATCCGCTCCATTTGGCCCCGGCCGACTCTCAGTCGAAGCTACCCTGCATAGATGCGCATTGTGGTGGCCCTCGGCGGCAATGCCCTCCTTGAGCGCGGGCAGCCCATGACTGCTGCAAACCAGCGCGCCAATATTCGTCGTGCTGCCCAAGCCATCGCCCTCGTGGCGCCGGGAAATGAGCTTGTCGTTGCCCATGGAAACGGGCCACAAGTCGGGTTGCTGGCGCTGCAAGCTGCGGCGTACACCGAAGTGCCGGCCTATCCTCTCGACGTGCTTGGCGCCCAGACCGAGGCCATGATCGGCTACATGATCGAGCAGGAGTTGGGCAATGTCTTGCCTTCCGATCAGCTCCTTGCCACGCTGCTGACCCAAGTTGAGGTCGACTTGGCCGACCCAGCCTTTGCGCACCCGACCAAGCCCATTGGCCCGATGTACGACGAAGCGACCGCTAGACAGTTGGCTAATGAACATGGTTGGTCGATCGCCCCAGAGCCAGGCGGTTTCAGACGGGTGGTGGCCAGCCCAGAGCCCAAACAGATCTTCGAGATCCGCCCCATTCGTCTGCTCCTGGAGGCAGGGACGATCGTGATCTGTGCGGGTGGCGGTGGAGTGCCGACGGCCTTCGATGTCGACCGGAAGGTGCTCAGCGGAGTTGAGGCGGTGATCGACAAAGACTTGGCCAGCGCCTTGTTGGCAGAGGAATTGGGCGCGGATCTGCTGGTGATCGCGACCGACGTGGACGGTGTCTATCTGGATTTCGGTGAGCCCGAGCAACGCCGGATCAGTCAGACCACCCCCGCCGAGCTGCGTCTCTTGCAACTGCCGGAGGGGTCGATGGGTCCCAAGGTGGAGGCAGCGGCCCGCTTCGTGGAACACACCGGCAATAGGGCTGCGATCGGATCTTTGACGCAGATTGCCGAGATTGTCAGTGGCCAGGCAGGCACCCAGGTGCGAGCGATCGAGTAACTTTGACCCGTGCTGCTCTCAGACCGCGACATCTTGGCCGAGATCGAACAACAACGGATCCAGGTTGAGCCCTATGACGAATCCATGATCCAGCCCTCGAGCATCGACTTCAGGCTGGATCGCTTCTTCCGGGTCTTCGAGAATCACAAATATCCGCACATCGACCCTGCGGCCGACCAATCAGACCTGACCCGGGTGGTGGAGCCAGAGGGTGATGATGCCTTCATCCTGCATCCGGGTGAGTTCGTGCTCGGATCCACCTTTGAGGTGGTGACTCTGCCAGATGACTTGGCCGCCCGAGTTGAAGGCAAGTCATCATTGGGTCGCTTAGGTCTGCTGACCCATGCAACAGCAGGCTTTGTTGACCCAGGCTTCAGCGGCCACGTGACCTTGGAGTTGGCCAATGTGGCCACACTCCCGATCAAGCTCTATCCGGGCATGAAGATCGGCCAGTTGTGCTTCTTCCGGCTCTCGAGCCCCGCGATTCATCCCTACGGATCAGCCAAATACGGATCGCGCTACCAGGGACAGCGCGGCCCTACGCCGTCGAAGTCCTTCGCCAACTTCCACCGCACCCAGATCTGACCAGCTCAATCGGACTGCGCGCAGCTTCATCGCAGCCGAACTGCCGGATCTTTTGGAGGCCGAACAAGGACCTCGACTTACTGATCTCAGCCAGACTTCGATGGCGACCACGTTGCGATCCTCCCCTTCGACGATGAGGTCGATTTCGTTATCGGTCTCCTTGGTGCGTAGGTGGCCTCCGGGTGGCGACGCCATTTTCGCTGAAGTCCCTCTCCACGATGCGCCTGAGATAACCGTCGAGCTGTTCTTTGCGTGGTCGGTCCGGGAGTTCCCGCAGTCCCGGGAAGCCCGAACTGAGGATCTCGTCGGAGTACGTCGAGAGGTCGACCCCTGACTGGCCACCAATCGTAGGTCGACTGCCGGTCAGGAGCTCTGCCAAGGAGACGGTCGGCATGAGGAGGCCTCGCTCGGTCAGAGACAGGGGGCGCATCGTCAAGCGTACGATCCGACCAGCACCCGAATGGATGCGTGCGCTCGGCGATGCCTCAGCAGATCCGGCAAGAAGGAACTGACTGCCGGTGTTGTCGGCGTCGACGGCACGCCGTACTCGATCCCACACTCGTTCGAGGGGTTGCCATTCGTCGATCAGCACCGGGGTCGGAACCTGGGTGATGTAGCTCAGATCTGCAGACACGATCTCATGCTGCGCCGGATTGTCTAGGGCGATGACCGTCTTGACGCGCTCGGTCGCCGTGGCTGTCTTGCCGACACCCTTCGCGCTTTCGAGCGAGATGGCCGCAAGATGAGGAAAGAGCTCGTCAAGAGCCTCATCAACGATTCGGCGGCGGTAGGTCATGCCCAGAACCCATCAAATAGACGCGTGCCTATTAGTAAATGCGACGCCTATCTATTTTGAAATTGGACGCTCAACCCAACGGTAGTCAAGTCAGCACCCGGTCTCATTCGCTGATCAGGATCGTCGACCCTATTTGGCCTTGCCGCCGTTTGGTTGACACCTCCTAAGAGTGGAAGTTCAGCATGGCAAGCAAATGCAGCCTCGTGACTTGAGCAGGTCTACAAGTCAAACAACGAGCCCGAGCCAGAGATGTCTGTGTCGGTCTTCGGGCTATGGCTCTCGCCGCTGCTTGCGGGCTTTTCGGCTGCCTTCTTCTGCGCGGCTTCGTCGGACTCATCGGCCGGAGTATCAGCCTGTGCAGGGGGCGCAGTCTGTGCAGGAGACTCCTGCTCGACAATGTCGAAGAGTGAGCCCCCACCGAAGGTGGCCTCACTTGAGGCTTCGGTCTTGTCGGTGGCCTGAGCGGGAGCCGGATCCTGCGTTGCCTCTACGGCGGACTCGCTCGCCGCTGGGCTGGGTGCAGAGGCTTCCTGTCCACCGAGGTCGAAGAGTGATCCACCAGACCCGAGATCTGACTCCGGTGCTGCAGGCTCTTTGGCTTCTGGGGCAGCAGGTGTCTCATCAGGCGTGTCGAACAGTGAGCCACCAGATGTTGCTGAGCTCTCATCAACCGTGTCGAACAATGAGCCGCCGGAGGTCGCTGGCTTCTCTTCGGGTGTGTCGAAGAGTGAGCCGCCAGAAGTGGTCGGAGCTTCAGTTGCAGTGTCGAAGAGCGAGCCGCTGGAAGTAGCCGGAGCCTCACCGGCCGTGTCGAACAGTGAGCCACCCGTCTGGGCCGGGGGCGTTGGCGCAGGCTCCGGTGGTGCTGGATCGCTAGCGGCTGGCGGGGTGCTTGTGGCCGGGCTGGGCGCTGCTGTGGTCGTGCTGGATGAGGGTTCCTTCTTCTTCGGTGCCTCGCCCTTCACGGAGGCCAGCAGGAGTTGAGCCACGTCGAGCACCTCGACCTCTTCGCGCGCTTCTCCCTTGGCCTGGATGGCAGTGAGGCCATCGGACAACATCACGCGACAGAAGGGGCAACCCACTGCAATCTGATCAGCGCCCGTGGCAACAGCCTCTTGGGTGCGGTTGACGTTGATCCGCTCGCCGATGGTCTCTTCCATCCACATCCGGGCGCCACCAGCGCCACAGCAGAAGGAACGCTCGGAGTTGCGCGGCATTTCCTTGAGCTCGGCCCCGGGGATGACAGTGAGCAACTCGCGGGGAGGCGAGTAGACCTGGTTGTGCCGCCCCAGATAGCAAGGGTCGTGGTACGTGATCGAACGGCTGCCACCCTGAGCGGCGACTGGGGTGAGCTTCTTTTCGCGCACCAAACGGTTGAGGAGTTGCGTGTGGTGGGTGACTTCGAGCTCGATACCGAAGTCCTTGTATTCGTTCTTCAAGGTGTTGAAGCAGTGGGCGCAGGTCGAGACGACCTTCTTGACCTTGGTCTCCTTGAAGACCTCGACGTTTTGGGTCGCAAGACCCTGGAAGACGAATTCGTTGCCGGCGCGGCGGGCGGGGTCGCCCGTGCAGGTCTCGCCATTGCCGAGCACGGCGAACTCGACGCCAGCCATGTTGAGTAGCTCTGCGACTGCGCGGGTGGTCTTCTTGGCGCGGTCTTCGTAGGCGCCGGCGCAGCCGACCCAAAAGAGCCACTCGACCTCGTCGAGCGACTCAACGTCTTCGCCGACGACCTTGACATCGAAGTCGAGTCCGGCAGCCCACTCCATCCGGGAGTTGGGGTTCATGTTCCAAGGATTGCCCTTGTTTTCAAGCCCCTTGAAGAGTCCGTTGAGCTCGGCGGGGAAGTTCGACTCGACCAGCACTTGATAGCGCCGCATGTCGACGATGTGGTCGACATGTTCGATGTCGACGGGGCACTGCTGCACGCAGGCGCCACACGACGTACACGACCACAAGACGTCGTCATCGATGACCGCGCCGCCGGTGGGATCCCAGGCCCAGTCACCCTCGGTGGCACCGACCAAGGGGCGTTCGGCCTCGGTGAGTACGGCGGATGGCAGCGCGGCGCGGGCCTCGTCGGTCTTTGCCAGTGAATAGGGAGCCTTGGCGTAGGCGTGGTCGCGCAGACGCAGAGTGAGCAACTTGGGTGACAGGGGCTTTTCGGTGTTCCAAGCAGGGCACTGCGACTGGCAGCGGCCACACTCGGTGCAGGTGGTGAAGTCGAGGCGGTCCTTCCAGGTGAAGTCCTCGATCTTGCCCACGCCCAGCGTGGTCTCTTCGTCCATGTCTTCGAGGTCTTCGAAGTTGACCGGCTTGCCATCCGACATCATCGGGCTCAGCGCACCAAGTGCGGTGCGGCCACTCGACTCGCGCTTGAACCAGATGTTGAACCACGCGGTGAAGCGATGCCAGGCAACCCCCATGGTGAGGTTGCTGGAGATCACGATCAGCCAAGCCATCGCTGAGACGATCTTGATCATGGCAACGAAGAAGATGATGTTCTTCAGGGCTTCGGGGTCGTCGGGATAGAACCACTTGCCCACAAACTGGCTGAGCGGGAAATGCCAAGGGTTGCCGTCGAGGAGCTTGAATTCTGCGCCGCGCACGAACAAGATCGCGGCGCTCTCCAGGAGCACCATGAACTCCACGAAATAGGCCTGCCAAGCACTGGATCCGAAGAAGCGGCTGCGTCGACCCAAGCGGGAAGGATTCTTCACTTGGCGGTAGATGATCAAGACGATGATGCCGATGGTGCCGAAGAGCCCAAGGAATTCGCACACCCATTGGTAGACGATGGAGTGGCCCAGGATCGGGATTTCAAACTTGGGGTCGAAGAGCTCGAAGTACGCCGACATCACGGCCGATGACAACACCAAGAAGGCGGCAAAGATGAACCAGTGCATGACGCCGATCCAGTGCCACTGCAGCATGCGGGTGTGGCCCAAGGTCTCCTTGAGCATGTTGATCGTGCGGGCTGCAGGGCTGTCGGTGCGCGAGGCTGGCTGACCTGCGCGCAGCACCCTGAGGATGTGCGTGACCGCCCGTGCGGTGAAGGCTACGGCGACAACGGTGATCGCCAGCGACACGATCTGGGTGAAGAGCTGCATTGCTTACTCCGGAATCATCGGGATGCGTACCTGCGCTGAGCCTAATGGCCCAAGCGGACAGATGCCTGCACCAGTCCGCAACTGCTCACCCTACCCGCGCGTAGATCAGGGTGCTGCGCGATCTTCGTCACGACTGGGCACTATGGGTACGGCGAACACCGGCGCCAGTGCGATGGCGGCGAAGGTCGCGGCATATCCAAAGTGGGTGATCATCAAGCCTGCCACTGGCGCGGAGGCGGCAGCGACGGCGTACTGGCCGGTGTTTTGCACTCCGAGGGCCCGTCCAGCCCAGTAGTCACCAGCGCGTTCGGCGACGCTGGTGAAGGCCAGACCGTTGTCGGCCACGGTGATGGCGGAGGCGAATACCATCAGCAGCACTGCTGCAGGAGTCTGATCGAAGGCCGCCAACAGCCCCAAGGTGATCGCGGCGGCAATGGCCACCCATCTCATGGGCCTGACCCTTGAGCCCACCACGTCTGAGAGGTGGCCGGCACCGATCCGGCCCAGGGCCCCGAACAGATGCATTGCGGCGACTGCGATGCCGGCCAGATCAGTGTGCCAGCCGCGGTGATCGATCAACCAAGTCAGGGCGAAGGTCCACACCACGAATTGTGGGATCACCAAGAGTGCGGAGGCTGAGTGGACTCGGGCCAGGAATTTTGACTCCCGATACGGATTTGCAGAGACGGTGACGGTGCGTTCGGCTCTCGGAGGGTCGATGACCACGGCAAAGACGGTGACGAGCGCGGTCAGGGAGGCTGCGGCCGGCACCCACAGGGCTGTGCCCAGTCCCCACCGGTGGGCAATGCTTGCCATGGTGATCGCGCCCACCGCCACGCCCAAGGGCTGGGCCATCTGCCTGATCCCCATGGCAAGCCCCCTTCGGTGTGCGGGGAACCAGCCGATCACCACCCGCCCACTGGCCGCGCTCGTGCTGGCGCCGAAGGCGCCCATGGCAAACAGGGACACTCCCAGTGCGGTGGGCGAGTCAGCGAATGAGGCTGCGGTGCTGGCCGCAGCGGTGCCGAATACGCCGATCAAGAGCACCCGGCGCTCGCCCCACAGGTCTACGAGTAGACCCCATGGAATCAACATGACCAGTACCCCGGCAATGGCCAGGGCTGCCATGGAAGCAGCTTCGGTGAGGCTCAGCCCCAGATCGCGTTTCATCGCGGGGATCAAGAAGGCCGGCCCGTTGATCGCCACTGATGAACTGGCTTGGGCCCAGGTGCTGACACCCAGGATGGTCCAGCGTCGGGTATTTGTCGGATGGATGGCCGCGCTGCTTGGCTGGCTCAACCGCTCTCCTCTGACTATGGAGCGGTCAGCCTAGCGAAGCTCAGCCCCATGAAGGGGACGCGTACCAGACTGTGCGACGGGTCCATTTGCCCGGGCCCAGCCGCTTGCCCGAGCAGACCACGATGGCGAGTTGCGAACGCGACTTCCAGGAGTAGTACTGCCTCATCATCTTCTTGCCGCGGGGTTTGTAGACCACGCGCTTGGTCACGCGATAGCACAGGTGGTGCCGCGGGCCGGACACGACGATCAGGCTGCCAACTTGCAGGTTGGCGAGCATCCGGTTGCCCAAGGCGCTGCCGTCAGGCCAGGTGTGGGCGTTCATCAAGACATTGCCCCAATAGCTTCCCGGGGCTGCATCTGAGGGAGACCAAGCCATCACCGACTTGCCGTAGGTCGACACCGGCGGGGTGCCGGGCACGCGCGTACGCCGATGGCGCGGGCGAGCGATCACCCCGATATTGGCGCCCACACCCCAGATGTCCATCTGAGTTGGCCAGAAGGGGGTCTGGCGCACTCGGCAGTTGACGAATGCGGCTTTGTTGACAGCAGAGCTTGAAGCAGAGTTGAACTTGGCAGAGTTGAACTTGGGGGTGGCGCTGGCCGAGGCGCTGGTCATGGGCGCAGCCACGCCCAACCCTGCGCTGAGTAGCGCAGTAAGCATGATCGAGATCAGGCGCCTGATCGGCCAAGGCTGCATAGATCGATGTTATGCCCGAGTCGGACAAGGCTCAATGGGTTTGCCACAAATCCCCTCTCTCGTCTAGCCCTGCTGCTCGGCCGCCCCCCGAGCGGACTCAACAATCAATAGTTGAGCTGCTGTGTAGGTGGCCATCACCGCCCCCTCCAGTGCCTTGGGATGGCTGGGCAATACAAATTTGCGGACGCCGATCAGTGCATCGCTCAGCAAGAAGAGCAGTGCACCCAAGAGCCGGGCTCTCCTCCTGCGAGCCGGAATTTTGATTGGATCGAGATGAGCTGATCCAGCAGCATGTGCTGTCAGCAAGGCGCCATAGGCGGCGACGGCGGTGCCGAGGGTTGAGTCCTGACGTCCAGCGGCAATCGCTACAGCAGGGGTTGCCGCCACAGACGTGATTGCAATCGCCTTGGCCGTGGGGTTTTTGGTCAGCGGTGTCGAGCGATCGAGCATGGGGATCACGGCTCCGATGTAGACGGATTGTGCCGCGGCGAATCCAGCCATCCCGCGCAGGAATGACTTGTTGCTGCTGCCCAGGAGTGCGACGTCACCGACCCAGGAGCCAACCAGTCCAACGGCTGTGGCCCCGGAGAGTTCATTACCGGGCCGTTGGGTCATCGCAGCGGCCAGGGTGGGCATCAGCAGGGGTTTGGTGATCCAGCGGGCCCGGCTGTCTTCGCGAGTCGTGGCCAACCAGGTGTCGGCGACGCTGAGTGCGGCGTACCCAGTCAACAAGGCCAGATGTCTCTTGGTTGAGAATCGACTCCGTGGATCTTTCACGAGCCAGAGCGTACTGCGACTCACGCACGGGTTTGTGGATTATCCGCGGCGTCTTCTGCGTGGTGCTCGTGATGAGCATGGTCATGCTCTTCTCGCCTGCGTCGGATGTGCCCTCAGGCTTCCCACTCAACGACAAGGTGGTGCATTCGCTGCTCTTCTTTGCACTGGGATTGACGGCTTGGGTCGCGCGGCTGGCCTCGACGGTCACGACCTTTCGGGCCTTGATCGTCTACGCGGGGGTTTCGGAGATCTTGCAGGCGTGGCTGCCGATCGGTCGTTATGGAAGCTTGGCAGATTTTGCCGCCGACATTGCGGGCCTGCTGCTGGCCCTGCTCGTGGTCTGGCTGGTGGGGCACATTGCTAGCGCGGAGCATCGCGAAGAGACACAATGAGCACGTGTGGCGGCCGGACTCTCCCCCTTCCGCCGGTCGCCACACCCAGACCTGCGTCGGCCTGGGAGTCGCCGTCAATCCCAGTGATTGCGGCGTACGACGTCAGCCAGCGCCCGTTTGGCCCGCCGACTCGGGGAGCCACTCGCGCTCTTGGCCGGCGCTGGATAGCCGATGGTGATCGCGCCGATGGGGGCACGCTCATCTGGGATCCCGAATGCTCGGCGCACGTCGAGGTAGCGATCGGGCGGGATGCCGAAGAAGCAACTCCCCAACCCATGCGCAGTAGCTGTTTGCAAGATCAGTAGGGCTGCCATGGCGGTGTCCATGTGCCAATAGGGCATTGGCCACCTGTCTTCGCTGCGATCGGTCCACCCCTTGTCGGCGAGGGAGTATCTCTCCAGGTAGGCCGCCTTGTTGGAGCAAGGCACGATCACGACCGGAGCCCGCATCATGCCGCTCAGCCACCGATCGGGATTGGTGGTGTCGGTTGAAGTGCTCTCCCAGAACAGACCTACGCTCTCGGGTTGGTCAAGCACCAAGAAATCCCAGCCCTGCGAAAACCCCGCACTTGGCGCCCGGGTGGCATTGCGCAGCGCCCGGGTCACGATCTCCTCAGGGACCGGCTCGGTCAAGTAGTTGCGAGTCATCCTGCGTTTGGTGACCACTTCTTGGAAGTCCACGAGAGCACATGATGCCCGGAATTGAGGGGACTTGGGTGGCCGCTGAGAGCACGAGGGCACAGAAATGTAACTAAATCGCGACCCTACAAGGCCCCAATCAGCTCACGGGAGGACTAGTGTGCGGGCCATGACCAAAAGAATCCTCACCCCGCTGGCACTGCTGGCGGCACTCTTGCTCACGCTGTCTGCTTGTGGCTCATCTGGTGGTGAGACCAAAGGCGGAGGCAAACTGATCGAAAGCGGCACCCTGACGGTGTGCTCCGATGTTCCCTATGCCCCCTTCGAGGAGTTCGACAAGTCGGCTTCGAGTGGCTTCAAGGGATTCGACATCGACATCGTGCAGCGCATTGCTGACGATCTCGATGTGAAGTTGAAGGTCAAGGACTCATCCTTCGATGCACTGCAAAGTGGCCTGGCCCTCAACTCCGGTGACTGCGACATCGTCGCCAGCGCGATGACCATCACCCCCGAGCGCGCCAAGAAGCTCACCTTCTCCGAGCCTTACTACGCATCGAAGCAGTCGCTCTTGGTGCCCAAGGGGTCACCGATCAAGTCGATCAATGACTTGAAGGGCAAGAAGGTCGGCGTCCAGAAGGGCACCACAGGCAAGGATTACGCCACCGAAAATGCCAAGGGAGCCACCATCATCGACTTCCCCAGTGACGGCGAGATGTGGCAAGCAATCCAGGGCGGCAGTGTCGATGCTCTGCTCCAAGACCTCCCGGTCAACCTCACCCACACCAAGGACGGCAAGTTCGTGATCGTGGAGACCTTCGACACCGGCGAGAACTACGGCCTCGCTATGAAGAAGGACAACAAGGAACTGGTCAAGGAAGTCAATGCCATCTTGCTGAAGATGCGCAGCGACGGCTCGTACCAGACCTCCTACGACAAGTACTTCGCCACAAACTAGGCAGAGTGCTCATCGATCTGATCAGCGAATCCAACATCTCTTCTTGATGTTGGCAAAGACCCCAGTGTTGCGAGGCGGATGCTTGTGAAGCGACGTACGAAGAAGAAGCTCAACCAGTGGCTTCTTTACGCCGCTCTCCTCGCCGTCGTCGTGGCACTGGGGTTTGTTGCTGATTGGTCTGCGATCCGGCAGAACTTCCTTGACCCTGAAGCCTTCAAGGCGATGTGGCCGGAGATCGTTACCGTCGGCGCCAAGAACACCGTTATCTATACCGTCGTGTCCTTTGTCGGTGGACTCATCTTGGCGTTGGTGTTGGCGTTGATGAAGTTGTCGCCAGTCGGCCCATATCGGTGGCTGGCCACCACCTATATCGAGTTCTTTCGTGGGTTGCCGGCGCTCCTGGTGATCATCGGCTTCGTGCTGGTCGTGCCGATTGCCTTCAACTACCGCTTCCCGGCCGGTGCAGCGGGCGGCGCCGTGGCTGCGTTGGTGGTCGTGTCTGCGGCCTATATGGCGGAGACTCTGCGAGCTGGTATCCAAGCCGTGCCCAAGGGCCAAGAAGAAGCAGCTCGATCGCTGGGGATGAGCCCAGCTCGCACGATGTTTTCGGTCACCATCCCCCAGGCGATCCGGGTTGTGATCCCGCCGCTGACCAATGAGTTCGTCTTGTTGCTCAAGGACACCTCACTGATCACCGCTGTGGGTGCAGCGGCCGGCTCACGCGAACTCCTCGCCGTGGCCCGCGATGGCTTGGTTGAGACCGCTAGCGGCACCCCGTTGCTGATGGCGGCAGTCATGTATTTGGTGATTACGCTGCCACTGACCCAACTCGTGGCCTGGCTGGAGCGCAGGCAAGGAAAGTCTCGATGACCCAGACAATGACCGCAAACCAGCCGACGCCCGAGGGCAAGTCAAGACGCGCGATTGAAGTTCGTGGCCTCTGCAAGTCTTTCGGCGACAATGACGTCTTGCGTGGGGTCGACTTCTATGTCAATGAGGGCCAAGTCGTCTGCGTGATTGGTCCTTCCGGCTCGGGCAAGTCAACCTTGTTGCGCTGCGTGAACCGCCTAGAAGAGCCGACATCTGGCACCGTATTGGTGGAAGGGGTCGACATCTGCGACGAGGAGACTGACCTCGACCAAGTCAGGTCTCGGATCGGGATGGTCTTCCAACAGTTCAACCTCTTCCCGCACATGACTGTTATGCGCAACTTGACCATCGCTCAGCAACGGGTGAAGAAGCGCTCGCGATCCGAGGCCAAGAAGATCGCGATGGCCAATCTGGAGAAGGTCGGTCTCGCGGAGAAGGCCGATGCCTATCCGGCTCATCTGTCAGGTGGCCAGCAACAGCGTGTCGCGATCGCCAGGGCCTTGTCGATGGACCCAGACATGATGCTCTTCGATGAGCCCACCTCAGCACTTGACCCGGAGTTGGTGGGCGATGTGCTCGACGTGATGCGCAATCTCGCCGCTGAAGGCATGACCATGATGGTCGTGACTCATGAGATGGGCTTTGCTCGTGAGGTGGGTGATCGACTCGTCTTCATGGACGGCGGAGTGATCGTCGAAGAGGGCGATCCCACCGAGGTCTTGACCAATCCTCAGCACGAGCGCACTCAGAAGTTCTTGTCCAAGGTGCTCTAGGGTCGCAGGCGTGGATCCTCATGAAGCGCGCTGCTCCCTGCTTGCCCGCGCGCAAGGCGCGCAGTTGGCTGGCACTGCGCGTGAGGGAGCAGTCTTCGTGTTGGTGCAACAAGAAGGATCATGGCCACGTGAGGCGGTCGGGTTGAGTCGTTTGCCCGATGAGATCAAGAATCACCTGTCCGTGCCCGGGGTCGAGACCTTCCTTCTGCGCGGACGCGCCAAGCACCCTGCGGCCAGGGCGGCGTACGTCGTACAACTCCAGCAGGGTGTGGTCTCCGGCTTGGAACATGCCAGTGACGAGGCTTTGCTGGATCTTGACCTGGCGGCACTAGTTGCGGGCGCACCATCGCCTTGGCCATCAGCCGAGTCGCTGCTGCTCGTGTGCACACACAGCAAACGAGATCGGTGTTGCGCCGAGATCGGCAGGCCGATCTACAAGGCGCTGGCCCAACGCTGGCCCACGCGCACTTGGGAGGTGTCTCACCTTGGCGGTCATCGATTCGCTGGCAATGTGGTGGCGTTGCCGCAGGGGTGGTTCTACGGCAACCTGGACCTCGACTCGGCGGTTGCGACGATAGAGGCACTCGATGAGGGGCGACTCTTGCTCGACCACTTGCGTGGTCGCGGTGGGCTGTCCGCAGAGGTGCAGTACGCCGAGATCGAACTGCGCCGTCATTTGGGTTTCGATCGAGTCGGTGGGGTGAAGGTGGTGGCCCATGATCCGGGCCGAGTGGTCTTGTCCGTTCTGGATGCCAGCTATGAGTTGCTCATTGATGAAGTGCCCGGCCCAGATCTCCTGATGAGCTGTCGAGACGACTTGGCCAAGGCGTCAACCTGTTTCCGCACTAGTGCCCTCACGAGTCGGTGATGAGCCAACATCGTCGATCGAGTGGCCAAGTCATCGCGGCGGTCTTGCTCGTGGGCTACTCGATCACCCTTGGCATCATCTTGCTGAACCCCTCACCAGCACTGCCGGCTGATGTCGTCGACCGGGCTCAGGAGGCCCTGGCATCATGGCTGGGGGCCCAGGACTGGTTTGGTGGCAAACGGGTGGAGTTTGCCCTGAACTCGTTGATGTTCGTGCCTGTTGGCCTGTTGGTGCCGATGGTCGCGACTCGGCTCAACTGGCGCGATGTCACCGTGATTGCACTGCTTGCGTCTGCAGGCGTGGAGATCTATCAGGGGCTCTTCCTGATTGATCGCTCGGCGGAGTTTGCAGATGTCGTGGCAAACACACTGGGTTGTGCGGTGGGAGCCATCATTGTGGACACGGTCGAGTGGCTGCGTGGATCCAAGCGAACGCCGCAGACCTAACGGCTCGCCAGGTATTTGTTGATCAATCTCGTGAGCGAAGCGGGCGCCAAGTTGGCTGCCGCCATCGAGACTTGCGACTGGATCCCGACACCGTGATGTGGAGACAACTGTCGGGTCGAGTGTGCGACATCCCAGGCAGCCTGAGCGACATCATCGGCAGTCAACCGGATGCCAAGGGCGCGCGTGGTGCCGATGTCCATGTCGTCGGTCATGTGGGTCTTGACGAACAGCGGCCAAAGAGCGCTCACTCGGATGCCGTCGGGAGCCCATTCGAGATCCAGGGCTTCACTCAGACCTCGTACGGCGAATTTCGTCGCCGAATAGGTCGCCAGCTCGGACTGCCCGTAAACAGCCGATGCCGAGCACAGGTTGATCACCTGACCACCGGCTTGCTTGAGATAGGGATGGGCGGTGTGGCAGCCAGTGATCACGCCGATCACATTCACCTCCACCGTGCGGGTCTGGTCGGCCAGGGGGATCTGCGCAAACTGTCCGCTTTGCAAGATGCCGGCGTTGTTGACCAAGATGTCGAGCCCACCGTCACCGACGAAGGAGTCCAATGCCTGTTGCCAATCGGTTGCCGAGCGGACATCCATGTGGCCAGTCACGATGTCTGCCGCGTCATGAGCTTCGTCAATCAAGGTGGCCAGACCGGCGTCATCAACGTCGAAGGCCCCGACTCGATAACCGTTGCTCGCGAACTTCAAGGCGATTGCGCGACCAATGCCAGTGGCTGCGCCAGTGACCAAGACAGATTTGCTCATGGCGCCACGCTAACGCTCCCGAGAGGGAGTTGCCCGTGGGTGGGGCGAGTCGGTGTGTCTGGGCGCCGTAGGCTTTGTGAGGTGAAGTTCGAGAAGAAGCATGCGCTGACCCTGATCGCGATCGCCATTTGGAATGTGCTCACCTATGCGCGATTCACCAAGGCCCTGATCGACACTGAAGAGACCCGCCCAACGTCGTACTTCGTGGCGCATGCAGTTTTGATCATCGTGAATGTGATCATTGCTGGCGTCTTGGGCACCTGGGGTGTCAAAGCCCTCAAGGCGAATCGCTCCGCAGACGCCTGATCAGCCACCAAGATCGCCTAGCATTTGGCGATGGCCAGCTACGCCACCGGCTCATCGAAAGCCCGTTGGGCTGTTGGCGTAGGCGTTGTGGTCGCCTTCTGGTTGTTTGGGCCATGGGTGCTTGTGCTGGCCCTCGCCTCGTTGTTCAGCGAACGGGCCAGGAGATTCTTGGCGCCCCGTTTCAAGGGTCGGCTAGTGCTCGTGGCTGGCTTGGTGCTGGCCGTTTGTGGTGCGGCGATGCTGGTTGCGCCGAGTGGGAGATTCCCGATCATCTCGGGCCCTGGGGTTTTGGTGGGTGCTGACTATGTCGGCAGACCCGCCCAAGTCAAGCCGATCAAGGTCGAAGTTGGCGCAAATCCCCATCTCGCAGATCGCGGTCGGACACCGGCCAACTCAGACGCCGGGGCGACGAACACCGTGCCCTGGCGCGGGCCTTTGGGTAATCAGCCCGTGGTCGACTCCACCACTCATGGCGCTCGCCAATGCGGCCGGATCTCCTTTGCCACGGATGGACGATTGATTGCCACCTGCGTCTCACCGACCGGTGCAGACCTAGTGGCGCTCGATCCCAAGTCACTGCGGGTCAAGGACAAATGGAGATTGCCCTCGCGCCCTAGTGGCGGGGTCAATCCATTCACCAATGTGTGCACCGGCACCAACTTCCATCTCGACAACAAAGATCGGGTCGTGCTTGCGACGGCCGATCGCAAACTGACCCGGTTGACCATCTCGGGTGGGTTCAAGAACGACCGGACCTTCGATCTGAGCAAGCAGATCGAAGGGCAGGATTGCCTGATCTCGGTCATGCCCGATTGGTCGGGGCGGATCTGGTTCTTGACCCACAAGGGCAAGGTGGGCTCCGTGGATCAAGAGACCGGGCGGGTGTCATCGCGACAATTGGCAGGGGCCTCCTTGGCGGAGTTGACGGCCGACGCAAGTGGCGCTGTCTATACGGCGACCACGCATTACATCTATCAACTCAAGGCGACCAAGTTCACGGGCAACAGGGCGATCGAGATCGGTTGGCGACATCTATTGCCCAAGGGTGCAGCGGAGCGAGTTGGCGGAGTCTCGGCTGCCGCCCCAAGCGCTCTTGTGGTGCTGCCTACTGGGGAGATCGGCTTCGCCGACCACGAGAGTGATCGCCTGCACGTCGTCTTCTTGCGAGCCAGTGATGGCAGGGAGGTCTGCTCGGCACCCGTCTTCGAGTCGGGTCGAGGGGCCACCAGCACGCCGATGGCGGTGGTGGGCAATGGGGTACTTGTGACCAACAACGCAGGCTACTCCGGACCATGGCGCACCCTGCTCGGCCGCACCACAATCCCAGGGATTGCCCGAGTCGAGGTGATCAATGGGCGCTGCGATGTGAAATGGACCAACGACGAGTTGTCTTCACCATCTGCAACCCCGAAGGTCTCATTGGCCACGGGCCTGGCCTACTTCGTGACCAAACCACGCTCCTGGGCAGGAGTGGACGAGTGGTATCTCACCGCGGTTGAAGTCAGCAGCGGACAGATTGCCTATCGCGTGCGTTTGGGGGTGGGCCCGCAATATTCACAACATCATTCGGTGGTCTACCTCGGCCCAACCGGCTTCGCCTACGTGCCGGTGATGACTGGCATCGTGAAGATCAGCGATCGTCCCTGATCCTCAAGCAAATGCAGCTGCGACCTGAGCTTCGTTGAGCCCATAATCGGCTAGGGCATAGGCATGTTTGGGTGCGCGAGGTCCAGCCTGTGATGCCTCATGATCTGCTCGTACGGCGTCAGCCGCAGCGTTGCTGAAGTCGAGGCCGAAGTGACCATGGATGCCTTCTATCGTGCCCACGGGATCGGCCACGAGATCGTGGTAGTCGACGTCGTAGAACTGCTCGGCAGGGTATTTGCTGCGGGCTGCGTCGAAGCGGTGGACCTCCTCGCTGAGCATTGCGAGTTGGGTGCGACCGATCGTGTCGCCCACGAAGTTTGACGACCAGCCCTTGGTGGCATGCGCAGACAGTGAGCAGGCCGAGGCAACTGCCACCACGGGGTCGCGATGAGTCTGGATGATCAGGGCGTCGGGATAGACGGCCATGATCGCGTCGAGTGCGGCCAGGTGGGAGGGATTTTTCAGCACCCAACGCTTGTCCTGGTCATTTAGGCCGATCAATTGCAGGCATTGCTTGTGGCGTTGATAGGCGTCGGTCCAATCCGAGTCCCAGAGCCATTGCGCATAGCGAGGAAGGTCGGCCAATGAGGTGAATGACAGCGACTTGCCCTGCTGCTGCAACAGTCGCCAGCATTCCTCGACCGAAGCAGCATCCATGTAGTGGATACCGGCGAGCTCGGCGTCGGTGTCGTGGTGTGCGGCGTACAACTGATTGAGCCCGGAATAGATCGGGTTGTCCGCCCAGGTTGCGCGCGGAGGCCTGGGCATGGGCACATCGGCCAGCCACAGCTCAAGACCCTGGGTGGCCGGGTCGGCGGTGAGGAGTCGATGCAGGGCCGTGGTGCCGGTGCGGGGCAGGCCGGTAACGAAGATCGGACGGGTGATCTCGACCGCTGCACTCTGGGGATGCTCCTTGAGGGCACTCTCGGCGATCAGTCGTGCAGTCACGGCGCTCTTGATCATTTGTCGGTACATGTAGTTGCCGACCGGGGTGAGGTCCATGCTCGTGGCCATGTCTTCGCAAAGGATCGTGAAGCCTTCTTCGTGGCTGGTGCCTCCGAAGTCCGAGAGCCCCGTGGAGCGTACGGCGGCCGCGGCGATGTCTGCGTAGCTGCCGAGGTCGTCTCGGATGCGCTGCTCAGTAGCCATGGAATTCACCACAACTGACATCAAGGGTCACGCCGCTGACGGCCGAGGCCAGGTCTGAGGCCAAGAAGAGTGCGGCCTGGGCGACCTCTTCGGGGGTGGCCAGGCGTTTGAGATCGGTCTTGTCGGCGATCTCGGTGTAGATCTCCTCGTGGGTGATGCCACGCTCGGAGGCCATCCAGTCGAAATAGGCCTTGTTGACGTCTTCGTAGATCCAGCTCGGAGCCACCGAGTTGACCCTGATGCCGCGCGAACCCAACTCTGTGGCCAACGCAGAGGCGAGGTGCACCAGGGTGCCCTTGCTGAGTTTGTAGCCGCCGAACTCCGGCTGGGAGTGACGCAGTACGGCGGAGTTGATCATGATGATCGACCCCTTCGAAATCGCCAAGGCATCGCTGAACAACCGTGAGAGCCGCAACGGGGCGAACGCATTGGTGTCGAATGATGCCCGCAGCGCGGCCTCGTCGATCGTGGTCAGTGGCTCCATCGGCGGGATTGCGAAGGCATTGTTGATCAGGCAGTCCACCCGGCCAAACTCAGCCAGAGCGGCCTCGACCAACTCCACGCAAGCCTGCTCGTCGTTGATGTCGGTTGGGCAGACCAAGGCGCGACGTCCCTGGGCCCGCACCTCATCGGCCATCTTCTCCAGACGTTCCTTGGTGCGGGAGACCAACACCAGATCAGCGCCCATGGCAGCAGCCTCGGCTCCAAGTGAACGACCCAAACCAGGGCCTACCCCCGAGAGCACGATCACCTTGTCTTGCAGCAGATCGGTCATGACAGCATCCTCTTGGCCACGCCCAGTTGCCGCGCAGCGATGCGAGTGGCGTATTGCTCGGCTGTGACTTGGTTGTGGGTGTGATGGGGCAGGTGGTCGGGCAGGTCCTGGAGCTTGCAAACGACCACCTTCGGGCCGTCTGCCTCGGTGAGTGCGCGGGTCAGACGCTGCCAGCGCAACATGATCACGCCATGATGGTGGTCCATGACCTCAAGCCAGTTGGCCACGCCCGGGTTGCGGTTTGAGATCACATAGCGATAGTGACCGTCGGGGTCGAGTTGGCTCTGGGCGCCGGTGAGTGAACTCTGATGGGTCTCGTAATCAGTGGAGGCATACCAGTCCGAACCGATCTGGATGGCCTGGTAGTTGCCATCCTGGCAATGGGGCACTGTCACGATCATGGCCTCGTCATCGGCCAGTTGATAGTGGCCGATCGAGCTGAACTGACTGGCCAAGCCCCCGGGCGTCGACTTGGGCACGGTCAAGGTGTTGACCGGCTCCTTGTAGGTGAAGAAGTGGGGGAAGGCAAACCAGGTCTGGATCGATCCGGTGAGCAGCTTGCCGGCCACTTCGTATTTGCGAGCCAGCCGGTCATAGCTCGGGGGATCGGCTGTCTGGCCTTCGGCGCCGATGCGTTGGATCCACAGTTGACCCCGCTCCTCGGCGGCCCAATCGTCGTACACCTCACGGATGATTAGGTTCTTCGCGCCGGGTCGCAGGGCGAAGACATTCCGCTCGCCAACCCTGGGGTCGGACTCGGGCACGAAGCTGATCTCGAAATGACCGTCATCGTCGATTTCGAATCCGCGGTCATCGAAGGCGGCTTGGCTGCCGGGAGTGGCATCGGCAGAGTAGTTGCCGCTCATCACTTGGAATGACAGATCGGCAGTCGTGCCGCGCCGCCCGGTCACGACGTACGACGCATCGTCGCGCAGGTAGGCGTGGAAGTAGATCGCGTCGGGGTTGTCGAGCCCCTGGCGGGCGAACTGGTGGGTGGAGTTGATCAGGATCGGTCGATCCAAGTCATGGTCGAAGGCCAGTTGCAGTGAAGCGCGGATCCGGCCAGCGAGATAGTCGAGCCCTTCGTTGAGGTCGGCTTGGCTGGTGATGAAATCAGCGCCTCGGATCAGTCGTTCAGCCTCGGTGATCGCGTCTGTGAAGGGCTTGGTGATGGCATCTGGCGACGACGGTGAGTCGGCTGCCGTCATCAAGACACCTTGGAGATGACGCTGTCCGCGAAGGAGTTGAGGTGATCGATCTTCTTCTGCAAGGGCTCGGTGTCATGGCCCTTGATGTAGGGGATCCTGAAGCCCACGATCGCGTCGGTGATGCCCTTCTCCTCCATGGCCTTGACCCCATCGGGGGTGTAGGCGTCATAGGAGATCGCGTGCACCTCGAAGTCCTCGCGGGTGTCTCCCTCGGCCTTGCGGATCTCGGCGAGGCGGATCAGCAGGCGATCAAGCTCCTCACCGTCACCACCGGCATGCATCCAGCCGTCACCCTTGAGTACGGCGCGCTTCAACGCCGCGTCGGAGTGGCCCCCGACGAGCAGAGGGATCTTCTTGGTCGGGGCCGGTGTCTGCTTCATCGACGCGATCTTGAAGAACTCACCGTCGTACTCGAAGAACTCGCCGCTGGTGAGGCCACGGAAAATGTCGATGCACTCGTCCATCCGCTTGCCTCGCTTGGCCCACGGCACGCCCATGGCGATGAAGTCCTCGGGCCAGGGGGACAGGCCGATCCCCAGGCCAAGTCGGTTGTCAGACAGGAAGGCCACCGAAGAGGCTTGCTTGGCCACCAGCACTGGTGGTCGCACCGGGAGTTTGAGCACGAATGGGGTGAAGCGCAAGGTATTGGTCTTGGCCGCGAGCCAACTGACCAGAGTCATCGTCTCGATGAACTCCTTGTCCTCCAAGAACTCCCGATCACCGGTGTCGGTGTAGGGATAGGTGGAGTCTGACTCCTTGGGATAGATCAAGGAGTCGGCCACCGTCATTGAGGTGTATCCGGCTGTCTCGGCCGCTTGGGCGAGGGGAGCGTAGTAGTTGGCCTGGGTCATCGCTTCCGCGTAGGTAAACCGCATTGGGCAAGAGTAGAACCCGTTCTAGGTTTCGGCTAGGGCCAGGGGGTCTCCGTGATCTGCTGAGTGGGACAATCGTCGGGTGCACCACGGTCCGGCTCTTGATCCATTGTCCTGGGCGTCGTTCATGTCCACTTGGCAGTTCCGCCTCGGCTGGACGATCACGGCGCTGGTCCTGATCGGCGTCTACACCATCTTCTGGGCGCGTGCGCGAAGGCGCGAGGAGCCGTTGTCGGTATTCCGACTGTCGATGTGGATCCTCGGAGTGCTGTTGCTGGTGTACACGATGTCTTCGGGCATCGATGCCTATGCGATGGCCTTGTTCTGGATGCACATGACCGAGCACCTGATGTTGATCATGGTGATCCCGGTCTTCCTGGTCTGGGGCAGTCCGCTGCGGTTGATCCGGGCCAACCTCTCAGCGCGTGGTCAATCTAGTTTCGATGTCGTGATGGGCAAACGCAGCCCGATCGGGTGGCTGTTCCATCCGGTCGTTTCCTTCGTGATCTACACAGTCGTCATTGTCGGCACCCACCTGACTGGGTTCATGGATGCCATGGCCATGGATGAGCGACTGATGCTCCTAGAGCAGTTGCTCTATCTGGGCTCGGGGTGGGTCTTCTTCACTCCGCTGGTTGGTGATGAGCCGATTGCCTGGCGCTTCCCGACGCCGGGGCTGATCGGTCTGATGATGATCGGCATGATGCCCGACACGATCGTCGGCATCGTCTTGATGCAATCGACGGTCAATGTCTTCCCGATGTACATGTCGATGCGGCCCGATTGGGCGACTCCCGCGATGAAGGATTTGTACTACGGCGGGTCGATGATGTGGGGCGTCGGAGATGGCCTGATGATGCTCTTCGCAATCATCTTGATGTTCAAGATCGTGGCCAATCCCCGTAGGGAGGCAGTCTTCGGCAAGTGGTTGGAGGGCGCCCGGACTGCCGCTTTCACCGACCATCTGGAGTCTGGTGGGGAGAACTACGAATCGCGTGCGGGCGACAGCAGCATCGATGACGACGACGAGGCTTTGGCGGCGTACAACCGGATGCTGGAGCGATTGAGCAAGCAAGACTGAGCAAGCGACCGACCAGAAGCGAGGCAGCGTCAGTGGAGCCAGCACAAGTGGCCGACCGGATCGAGATCAATGACGTGATCACGGCCTACACCCGCGCCGTCGACACCGCTGACTGGGAAGCCTTGCGCGAGGTCTTCACCGCCGACGCCGTCATTGACTATTCCAGTGCAGGCGGCCCGATTGGGTCGCTCGACGAAGTCATCCCCTTCATCAAGAACATGGAGGGCTTCGAGCGCTGGCAACATGTGATCGGACAGATTGCCGTCGCTTTTGACGGCGACCACGCCCAGGCCACGGCGTATTTCATCAACCCAATGGTTGCCAAGGCCCCTGATGGTAGCGAGGTCGTGTGGGAGGTCGGTGGCTACTATCACCACGACCTGGTGCGTACGCCGAGTGGCTGGCGCTCGGCAAAGATGGTTGACGAGTTGGTCTGGAGCCGCTGATGGACCCCAACAAGAAGCCCAAGGGGCTCGACAATCCCTCGACCGTGAAGATCATGAAGACGATGGCTGCGGCCAATGTCTGGCTCTACAGGGCCACCGGCGGTCGTCTGGCCAGTCACTGGCGCATGGGCGTGGCCTTCCGCAAGCCGGTCAAGATCTGTCTGATCGAGCACACCGGCCGTAAGACTGGTCAGGTCCGCACCACTCCACTGGTATTCCTTCGCGATGGCGAGCGGGTGATCCTGGTTGCCTCGCAGGCAGGGTTGCCCAACAATCCGCAGTGGTTCCTCAACCTCAAGGCCAACCCCCAGGCGCATGTGCAGATCGACAAGGAACGCTGGGCGGTGACCGCTCGGGTGGCTGACCCTGATGAGCGCGCGGAGTTATGGCCCAAGCTGGTCGAGTTGTACTCCGACTACGACACCTATCAAGCCTGGACTGAGCGGATCATCCCGGTGGTCGTCCTCGACCCAGCCTGACCCGCAATCACCAGAGCGACTGCGAGGAGGAGGTGCGATGAGCTCAAACGAGCACGAGAGCGCTGTCGCTGACAGTCACGACACGATCGAAGTGCGTGGCGCCCGCGAGAACAATCTCAAGGACATCAACATCTCCATCCCCAAGCGCCGCTTGAGCGTGTTCACGGGACTGTCCGGATCTGGCAAGTCATCCTTGGTCTTCGCTACGATCGCGGCCGAATCGCAGCGGATGATCAACGAGACTTATCCTGCTTTTCTACAGGGATTCATGCCAGCCCTCAACCGGCCAGACGTCGACAGTTTGTCGGGGTTGACCACCGCGATCATCGTTGATCAGGAGCGGATGGGCGCCAACGCCCGCTCCACGGTCGGCACCGCCACCGATGCCCATGCCATGTTGCGCGGCTTGTTCAGCAGGATCGGTGATCCCTACGTCGGTCCGCCGACTGCCTTTTCGTTCAATGTGCCGACCCGCAAGGCCAGTGGCGCAATGACCACTGAGCGCGCCGGCGGGCGGCTGGAGCGGTCAACGGTAAGAGGACAGGTCTACCTGGGCGGGATGTGCCCAGAGTGCGAGGGTCTCGGCACAGTCTCGGATCTGGATCTGGGCGCGATCATTGACGAGTCGAAGTCACTGGAGGAGGGAGCCATCCTCGTCCCCGGCTACACCGCCGACGGCTGGTTGGTGGCCCGCTACAAGAGCTTGGTGCCCGGTGACGTGCCGATCAACAAGCTCACCAAGACCCAGCGAGATGAGCTCTTGTACGGCGAACCCCGCAAGGTCAAGGTCGAGAAGATCAATGTCACGACTGAGGGTCTGATCCCCAAGATCCGCAAGGCGATGTTCAACAAGGACCCCGAATCCCTGCAACCCCACATAAAGGCCTTCGTGCAGCGAGCCGCGGTCTTTGGTCCGTGTGCGGCCTGCGAAGGCACTCGCCTCAACGATGCAGCCAGGTCTGCGAAGATCGCGGGCCGGTCCATTGCCGACTTGACCGCGATGCAGATCACCGACTTGGCCGGGTGGGTCCGCGCCTTGCACGCTCCTTCGGTCGCACCTTTGAGAGACGCCCTGCTGCATCTGTTTGATGCATTCGTTTCGATTGGCCTGGGCTATCTGTCGCTTGATCGTCCGGCCGGCACCTTGTCTGGAGGTGAGGCCCAGCGAGTCAAGATGATCAGGCATTTGGGCTCGGCGCTTACGGATGTGACCTACGTCTTCGATGAGCCCACCATTGGGCTACATCCTCATGACATCGACCGGATGAATCAACTCCTCCTCGAGTTGCGCGACAAGGGCAACACCGTGCTGGTCGTTGAGCACAAGCCAGAGACGATCGCGATTGCAGATCATGTGGTTGATCTCGGACCGCTCGCCGGTGAATCTGGCGGGCAGGTGTGTTTTGAAGGTCCAGTGGCTGAACTGCGTAAGTCGGACACCGTCACGGGCCGCCACCTTGCCTACCGTGCGGCCCTGAAGCCACAAGTGCGAACAGCCAGTGGGGTCATGGAGATCAGGGGGGCCAGCACAAACAATCTCCGCCACATTGATGTTGACATTCCGATGGGAGTGTTGGTGGTTGTCACCGGCGTTGCAGGCTCGGGCAAGAGTTCATTGATCCACGCGGAGCTTGATGGTTGCGAAGGTGTCGTTTCGATCGATCAGTCGTCGATCACCGGATCACGCCGCAGCAATCCCGCGACCTACACCGGACTGTTGGAGCCCATCCGTAAGGCTTTCGCCCAGGCAAACGGTGTGAAGCCAGCGCTGTTCAGCGCCAACTCCGAGGGTGCTTGTGAGAGCTGCAATGGCGCGGGGCTGGTGTTCACCGAGCTTGGCTTCATGGAGACCGTGTCAACCTTGTGTGAGGAATGCGAGGGCTTGCGCTTCAAGGCGTCGGTCCTGGAGCATCAGCTCAATGGCTTGAATATCGCCGAAGTTCTGGACCTGCCGGTGGCTACTGCCCTGGCCTTCTTTTCAGCCGACGACTCCGCTCTTCCTGCTGCAGCGAAGATCTTGCAGCGACTCAGTGATGTCGGGCTTGGCTACATCAGGCTTGGGCAGCCACTCAACACCTTGTCCGGTGGCGAAAGGCAGCGCCTGAAGTTGGCAATGCATCTGGGTGACAAGGGCGGGGTCTTCGTGCTTGACGAGCCGACAACGGGCCTGCACCTGGCCGACGTGGCCCATCTCCTGCGTCTGCTCGATCAGCTCGTTGACTCCGGTAAGTCCGTGATTGTGGTGGAGCACCATCAAGCGGTCATGGCTCATGCCGACTGGGTCATTGATCTGGGTCCCGGGGCCGGCCATGACGGTGGTGAGGTGGTGTTCGCGGGCACGCCTGGTGACCTTGTTTCCGAAGCCGCCACTCTCACGGGCAAACATCTCAAGGCCTATCTCAGTTAGGACGGGCCGGTCTCGGTTGCGGATTGCTAAGTCACGATTCGGCAACGGCCGTTAGTCATCCTTGACCAGCGGCGCCCATGGGCATTGAGTAGGCCCGTAAGGTCCGGCTGAGTGGAGGAGAAGTAGGTCCTTGAGCACTTTTGATCCGGGCACTGAAATCCACGGGTCCGATCCGCAGTCTGCGATCTTGGAGGGCGCCGGCGAAGAGGCGATCCAAGGGCGCTCGCTCAGTCAGATTGCCTGGCGCCGACTGCGGCGCGACAAGGTGGCCATCGCGGGAGGCTGCTTCATCATCTTCTTGATCCTCGTGGCGATCTTTGCGCCGTTGATCACCAAGATTGCTGGCGGCCCGCCCAACGAATTCCATGAAGACCTGCTCGACATGAGCTTGGGGGGCATTCCATATGGCTTCTTCGGTGGGATGAGTTGGCAACACCCTATGGGTCTGGACATCCCCCATGGTCGTGACATCTTCAGCCGGGTTGTCTATGGCACCCGGATCTCATTGTTGATCGCCATGCTGGCCACAGCGCTGTCCGTGACGATCGGTACGACGATCGGCATCATCGCAGGCTTCTTCGGCGGCTGGGTTGATGCCTTCCTCAGTCGGCTGATGGACATGTTCTTGGCATTCCCCCTGCTCGTCTTCGCGCTCGCGCTCGCGGGCGTGATGCCGCAGGAGGCCTTCGGACTGTCAGGCTTGCCATTGCGGCTGGTCACCTTGGTGACAATCATCGGCTTCTTCAACTGGCCCTATATCGGCCGCATTGTTAGAGGGCAGGCCATGGCCTTGCGTGAGCGTGAATACATCGATGCGGCCAGATCCTTGGGGGCCAAGCGTCCGTACATCTTGTTTTCTGAGTTGTTGCCCAACTTGATGGCCCCGATTTTGGTCTACTCAACCCTGATCATCCCGACCAATATCTTGTTTGAGGCGGCGCTGTCCTTCCTCGGTGTGGGTGTGCCCCCGCCGACGGCGAGTTGGGGCGGGATGCTGGCAGACGCGGTCACGATCTATACCCAGCCGCATTTCATGTTCTGGCCAGGCATGGCGATCTTCTTGACCGTGCTGGCATTCAACTTGTTCGGGGATGGATTGCGCGATGCATTCGATCCCAAGGGCCACTGAGGGCCGAAGATCCAACCGTTCACTCACTTGAGTGGGCGGCCTAGAGAAGGAAGGTGAGAGGATGCGCATCACACGCACCAAGGCGTTGGTCGCGGTTGTTGCAGTCGCCGCACTCGGCGTAACTGCGGCATGTGGCTCGGGCGCCAACAAATCAGGCGGGAGTGGCTCAGAACCCAAACTGAGCAATGCTGCCGTCGGCCAGATCGCGGACCCGTCAGACAAGACAGGCGGCACGATCAAGTTCGGTCTGGGTGGCGAGTGGGGCGACTCGGTTGACCCGGGTGATACCTACTATGGCTATTCCTGGGACATGCTGCGCAACTATGCGCGCACCTTGGTCTCCTTCAAGTCAGAGCCCGGCAAGGCAGGCAATGAGCTGGTCCCTGACCTCGCCGAAGACCTCGGTGTCTCAAGCGATGACGGCAAGACCTGGACCTACAAGCTTAAGAGCGGCTTGAAGTTCGAAGATGGCAGTGCGATCACATCCAAGGATGTTGCCTATGCCGTGATGCGGACCATGGCCACTGATGTCTTGAAGAACGGGCCGACCTACTTCGGCGACATGCTCAACTGGCCAGCTGACTACAAGGGCCCGTACAAGCAGAAGGATGCCGACGTGAGTTCGGCCATCGAAACCCCTGATGATCAGACGATTGTCTTCCACCTCAAGCAGCCCTTCGGTGGCTTCGACTACTTGGCCCAACTCCCGCAGACGGCCCCCGTGCCTGCTGCCAAGGACACCGGCGTCAAGTACAAGGATCACCCGATCTCATCTGGGCCCTACAAGTTTGAGGGCAACTACAACCCGGCATCAGGCTTCACCTTGGTCCGCAATGATCAATGGGACAAGTCCACAGACGACATCCGCCGAGCCCTGCCCGACAAGATGACCGTCAAGCTCAATATGCAAGCTGATGATGTCGACAACCAGATCATCGCCGGCACCCTCGATGTCGACATTGCTGGCACGGGTGTGCAGCCAGGCGCATTGTCCAAGGTGTTGACCACGCCTGATCTTCAGGATCGTGCAGACAACCCGACCTTGGCTCGCACGTGGTACACCTCGATCCCGGGCACGGTCAAGCCGTTGGACAATATCGAGTGCCGCAAGGCCATCATCTACGGCATGGATGCGACCTCCTTCCAGAATGCCTATGGCGGCAAGTACGCCGGTGGCGAGCTGGCGGGCGGGTTGTTGCCGCCGATGATCCCTGGCTATGTCGAGTCTGACCCCTGGGGCATCAAGGCAAATCCGAAGGGCCAGCCTGACAAGGCCAAGGAAGCGCTGCAGAAGTGCGGCAAGCCCGACGGCTTCTCCATCAACATGGGCTATCGCAGTGAGCGACCCAAGGAGAAGGCAGTGGCTGAGGCATTCCAGCAGGCCCTGGGCAAGGTCGGGATCAAGGTGACCCCACAGGCGATGCCTGACGGCACCTATTTCTCCGAGCAGTGTGGCAACCCGGGCTATGTCGTCACCAACAACGTCGGCCTGTGTGCCAACGGTTGGGGTGCTGACTGGAACGACGGCTTTGGGTTCTTGTCGCAGATCGTGGATTCACGGGTGATCAAGCCTCAGGGTGGTTCATCGAATATTTCGGTGCGGATCCCGGAGGTTGACAAGTTGCTCGACAAGGCAGTGCCAGACACCAATGTCGAAAATCGCAACCAGATCTGGGGCGAGATTGACAAGCTGGTTTCTGACTCGGCCTATGTCTACCCGGGTATCTATGCAAGGTCCGTGTTGCTGCGGTCGAAGAACACCACCAACGTGTTCGTGAACGAGGCCTATGGCTACTACGACTACACCGCTATGGGTGTGAAGTAGTCGGGCTTGAGTTCGATTGGTTCTGACCTGTTGAACACGAAAGGTTGGTGAAGGAGTAGGTGGTCGGTCCCGCTTAGGTGGGGCCGACCACCGCTTCGAAACAAGTGTTGGGTTATGTATTCAGACGGCTGTTGGGCGCAGCTGGAGTCTTGGTGGTGATCTCCATGGTCACCTTCGCGATCTTCTTCATGATGCCCCGCTTGGCCGGCGCCACCCCGGAGTCCATGGCTGTGCGCTACGTGGGCAAGAGTGCAGACCCAAACACCATCCAAGCCACGGTCAAGAAACTTGGCTTCGACAAGCCCTTGCATGTGCAGTACTGGGACTGGGTCACCGGAGTCGTTGCTGGCAAGACCATTGACACTGGTGCCGGCACCGAAGAGTGCAGCGCCCCATGTCTTGGCTATTCCTATCGCACCTATTCACCGATCATGCCGGAGGTCAAACAGAGATTCCCAGTGACGCTCTCGTTGGCGGTTGGTGCAGCAGTCATCTGGGTCACCTTCGGTGTGTCTGTGGGGGTGATCTCTGCCCTCAAACGAGGATCGATCTTCGACCGTGCCGCAATGACGATCGCCTTGGCGGGAGTCTCGTTGCCGATCTTTTGGACCGGCTTGGTGTCGCTGGCGATCTTCTCCTACCAACTTGGGTGGACTGCGCCCGGAGGAAGCTTCACCCCAATCACAGAAAATCCGATCAAGTGGGCCTATGACCTCTTACTGCCCTGGATCACCTTGGCCCTACTCTTCTCGGCTCAATATGCCCGCCTGACCCGAGCCGGCATGTTGGAGACGATGAGCGAGGACTACATCCGTACGGCGCGGGCCAAGGGCCTGCCGGAGCGAACCGTGGTGGTCAAGCACGGTTTGCGCTCGGCCTTGACGCCCATCGTCACCATCTTCGGCCTTGACTTCGGCCTCCTGATCGGTGGAGCCGTGCTCACCGAGACTGCCTTCTCCCTGCCTGGCCTTGGCCAGATGGCCCTGCAAGGCACCAAGAGCAATGACTTGCCCAAGGTGATCGCGGTCGTGTTGATCACTGCTGTCTTTGTCGCGATCTGCAATCTGATCGTCGATCTGGTGTATCTCGTCCTCGACCCCAGGGTGCGTACTCGATGACCACAATCGCCACCGAATCAATCAAGCCCTCCGGCGCCGGTGAGGGCCCCTATCTCGACGTAAGAGACCTGAAGGTCCACTTCACGACCGATGACGGACTGGTGAAGAGCGTTGATGGGGTCTCCTTCTCGATCGAGAGGGGCAAAACCTTGGGCATCGTGGGTGAATCCGGCTCGGGCAAGTCGGTCACCAGCATGTCGATCATGGGTCTGCACACAGCCAAGAATGCCAAGATCGAAGGGTCGATCAAGATCGGTGATGAGGAGATTGTCGGCAAACCGATCGACTCCATCAGGCAGCTCCGGGGCCAGAAGATGGCGATGATCTTCCAGGATCCGCTCTCCGCGCTGCACCCCTTCTACACCGTGGGTGACCAGATAGTTGAGGCCTACCAGATCCATAACAAGGTCTCCAAGAAGCAAGCCCGCCAGCATGCGATCGACATGCTCGATCGGGTTGGGATCCCCGAGCCGAGCAAACGCATCGATGCCTATCCGCATCAGTTTTCCGGTGGCATGCGGCAGCGGGCCATGATCGCGATGGCGCTCAGTTGCGATCCTGACCTCTTGATCGCCGACGAGCCCACCACGGCCCTTGATGTCACGGTGCAGGCGCAGATCCTCGATCTGATCCGCGACCTGCAAAAGGAGTTCAACTCCGCGGTACTCATGATCACCCATGATCTTGGGGTGGTCGCTGAATTGGCCGACGACATCATGGTGATGTATGCCGGAAGATGCGCGGAGTATGGCACTGCCGATCAGGTCTTCAACCACCCAGAGCATCCCTACACTTGGGGTCTGCTCGGCTCGATGCCGAGATTCGACAAGCCGCCCACGGAGCGGTTGTTGCCGATCAAGGGCACGCCGCCGAGCTTGATCCAGTTGCCTTCGGGGTGTGCCTTCAACCCGCGATGTGACTTCAAGGAGCGAGTGGGTGAGCGCTGCGTGCGCGAGCGGCCGGAGCTGCTGGGCGACGATCATCAGATCGCCTGCCACCTCCCACCCAGTGAGCGCCAACAGATTTGGACTGACGAGATCGCACCGAGGGTGAAATGACAGCTTCAATGGAACAACCCGCTGCCGAGACCTCTGGCCGGGCAGCCGATGACGGTGACAACTTGCTCGTCGTCGAGGGCTTGGTCAAGCAATTCCCGGTGCGTAGCGCAGGCATGTTTGCCAAACGACAGACCGTGCACGCGGTCGACAATGTCGACTTCTTCGTACGTCGAGGCGAGACCCTGTCGCTGGTCGGAGAGTCAGGTTGCGGCAAGAGCACCACGGCTCGCCTGATCACCAGGTTGTTGGAGCCGACAGCGGGCAAGATCACCTTCGACGGACACGACATCACCCATCTCTCCGACGGCAAGATGCGCAAGATCCGGCGAGATCTGCAGATGATCTTCCAGGATCCATATTCCTCACTCAATCCACGCCATACGGTCGGCAAGATCGTGGGTGCTCCGTTCAGACTGCAAGGGGTGGAGCCTGAAGGCGGCCGCAAGAAGGCCGTGCAAGGGCTGCTGGAGCTCGTCGGTCTCAACCCAGAGCACTACAACCGCTATCCGCATGAGTTCTCCGGCGGGCAGCGTCAACGGATCGGGATCGCCCGCACCTTGGCACTCAAGCCGAAGCTGATCGTGGCTGATGAGCCCGTCTCAGCACTTGACGTCTCGATCCAGGCGCAAGTCGTCAACCTGCTTGAAGATCTCCAGGACGAGCTCAATCTCACCTACGTGATGATCGCTCATGACCTCTCAGTTGTGCGTCATGTCTCCGATCGAGTCGCGGTGATGTATCTCGGGCGGATCGTGGAGTTGGGTGAGCGTGACGACGTGTACGACAACCCACGTCATCCCTACACCAAGGCGATGCTGTCCGCGGTGCCGGTGCCAGACACCTCCCGTCGCGAGAATCGCGAGCGGATCAGGCTGCAGGGTGATGTGCCCAGCCCGATCAACCCGCCCACGGGATGCCACTTCCACACCCGTTGCTGGAAGGCGCAAGACATCTGCAAGACCGTCGTACCTCCCCTCGAGACGCTGGCGCCCAAGCACCAAGCGGCGTGTCACTTCCCAGAAGACAAAAACAAAGCCTGACTCGATCTGCGGGCTCGCGTCACCAAGAGTGCAGCGAATGCAACCACCACGCCGACCAGCCCGGCCACCACGAATCCGCTGGGCCAGCCAGCATGATCCACTGCCAGACCGATCACCGGGCCGCCTGCGGCACCTCCAGCCATCAGGGCCGAGCCGTGCCACCCCATTGCCTCACCGCGTACGGCGATCGGCACGGCGTGCGACACATCTTCGATAGTGGCGCTGAGGGTAGGGCCGCACATGAAGCCTGAGACGAACAACAAGATCGCCAGTTGGGTGGGGGTGGTGGCCAAGGCGACTGGGATGGTGGTCAGGCCCAACACCAGCAACAGCCAGTAGCTCTTGATCGGGCGATGGGCGATGCCATAAATGCCGGCTCCCAGCATCGAGCCGAAGGCCCAGGTGGCCAACACCAAACCAGCCAACTTGGGTTGCCCCATTTCTTGGAGCGCTGAGATGGCTCCGATGTCTCCGGCCATCAACACGAACACCGCTGTGAAGCAGACGATCAGCACACTCACAAAGCCCATGCTGATCCAACTGCGCAGTGGCTGACGCGACTGCTTGTCCTCTTCAGACTGGCCCAAGGGTGGGTTCTCGATCCAGAGCATCAGCCCGCCCAGGACAAAGAAAAGTTGTACGACGAGGATCGCCACCCGGGTGTCGATGCTTGTTGCCAGCCAGACCCCAAGGATCGGGCCAACCATGAACGCGATCTCGGTCGTGATCGAGTCAAGCGCCAAGACGGCCTTGCGGTCGGACTCGGGCACCGCGTCGATCAGGACTTGGCGCACGATCGCGAAGGTCGGGATCATCATCAAGGCGCCGATGAAGGCCAGTGCGACCAGTGGCCAGTAGCTGACCCAAGGGGCAATCGCCCAGGCTGCCCCCATCACGATGATCGAGGGGAGCACACTTGCCCGCAGGCCGATCTGGTCGAGTTTGCGTCCACGCCAGGGGCCGCTGATGGCGGCAGCGGTGGTCTCGGCGGCCACCAGCAGACCGGCCATCGCATAGCTGTGCCCGAGGTGCTGGGTCACGTGGATGAGCAGGACAACTGCGATGGCCGACATGGGGATGCGCCCGATGAGACTGATCACCAGCATGCGGCGTACGGCGGGCAACTTGAGCATCTGTCCGTAAGTCGCCACCACCTGCTCATGGAAGCATTTGTGGGCAGTCGTGTCGAGTTGGTTGTTGCACTGGCTAAACTTCTCGCCATGTCAGTGCGCCAGACCGACGATGAAGAGCGTCGAGAGCAGGTGCGAAGTGCATTGCTCAAGGCCGGTTTGGCGCTGGCCGGGCTGGTGGCCTTCATCGCAATCGCCACCTTTGTGGTGGTCAATGGCCTCGGGCTCAACGACGAGGGTGACCTAGGGCGTGCTCCGGTCGATGTGCCAACCCCGCTGCCGACCACGGCTCTGCCTGAGCCCTCGAGCTCGGTTGAGCCGAGTCCTTCGGTCGAGCCCACTGATCCTGCATTTGCCAGCCCCACGATCAGCGATGGCAGGCTCACGTTGAGCGCCTCGCCGGTGATCGTTGGGGCGATGGAGCGGATCAACCTGACGGGCAGCTACCCGGGCAAGGACTCCGTCGTCTTGCAAATCCAACGCCTCGAAGAGGGCGGTGTCTGGACGGAGTTCCCCGCGACCGCGACCGTCAAGGGGGGCGAGTTCGCGACGTACATCCTCTCCGGACGCCAGGGCAACAGCCAGTTCCGAGTCTTCGACCCGGCCACTCAGACGGCCTCTGGTCCGGTCACGATCACCATTCAGTGACCTGGGCCTACCCGCTGGTCACCAAACAGTGACCTGCGCGTGCGCAGAAAAACCTTTGAAATCCGGGAATGGATCCCAGCCTGCCTAGGTTGAGACTCAATGAGCAGGAAAGTTGAGTGCCAAAGACTCAACAAACTTGTTTCGGTGGGCTTGAAGAGGCACACTTGGCAAGGCCCGCGAACAGGGCACGAAGCAACGCCGACTCGACACCCGAGTCGACACTCACTGGAGGTTGAAAAACATGGCACGAGCGGTCGGCATTGACCTTGGTACGACGAACTCCGTCGTCGCCGTCCTCGAAGGTGGCGAACCCACCGTCATCGCAAACGCAGAAGGCGCCCGCACCACCCCGTCGGTCGTGGCCTTCGCCAAGTCAGGCGAGGTCTTGGTCGGTGAAGTGGCCAAGCGTCAGGCGGTCACCAATGTTGATCGCACCATCCGATCGGTCAAGCGCCACATGGGCACTGACTGGTCGGTCGACATCGACTCCAAAGATTTCACCCCACAGCAGATCAGCGCCTTTGTGCTGCAAAAGCTCAAGCGTGATGCTGAGGCCTACCTGGGTGAGACGGTCACCGACGCCGTGATCACCGTGCCCGCATATTTCTCTGACGCCCAGCGACAGGCAACCAAGGAGGCAGGCGAGATCGCTGGTCTCAATGTGAGCCGGATCGTCAATGAGCCGACCGCAGCCGCCTTGGCCTATGGCCTCGACAAGGGCGAAGCCGAGCAGACCATCTTGGTCTTCGATCTCGGTGGCGGCACCTTCGATGTGTCCCTTCTCGAGATCGGTGACGGTGTCGTCGAGGTGAAGGCCACCAGCGGCGACAACCACTTGGGTGGTGACGACTGGGATCAGCGCATCGTCGACTGGATGGTCAAGAAGTTCAAGGACAACAACGGTGTTGACCTGGGTCAAGACAAGATCGCGCTGCAGCGCCTCCAGGAGGCTGCCGAGAAGGCCAAGGTTGAGCTGTCCAGCTCGAGCGAGACCACCGTCCACCTGCCCTACATCACTCACGGTGAGGCTGGCCCGCTGCACTTTGAGGAGAAGTTGACCCGCGCCGAGTTCCAAAAGCTCACCGCTGACTTGCTGGAGCGCACGAAGGCGCCATTCAAGAACGTGATCAAGGACGCCGGCATCGACGTCTCCAAGATCGACCACGTCGTGCTCGTGGGTGGCTCCACCAGGATGCCTTCGGTCACCGATGTCGTGCGTGAACTCACCGGTGGCAAGGAGCCCAACAAGGGAGTCAACCCCGACGAGGTCGTCGCTGTTGGTGCGGCCCTGCAGGCCGGCGTGCTCAAGGGCGAGGTCAAGGATGTCTTGCTCCTCGACGTCACTCCACTGAGCCTGGGCATTGAAACCAAGGGCGGTGTGATGACCACTCTCATCGAGCGCAACACCACGATCCCGACGAAGCGTTCGGAGATCTTCACCACCGCTGATGACAATCAGCCTTCGGTCGAGATCAAGGTCGCTCAGGGTGAGCGCCAGATGTGGGCGCAAAACCAGCCCTTGGGCAACTTCGAGTTGACCGGTCTGCCGCCCGCGCCACGCGGCGTACCCAAGATCGAGGTCACCTTCGACATTGATGCAGACGGCATCGTGCACGTCTCGGCCAAGGATCAAGGCACCGGCAAGGAGCAGTCGATGACCATCTCCGGCGGCAGTGCGCTGTCGAAGGATGACATCGATCGCATGGTCCGTGATGCCGAGCAGTATGCCGAGGAAGACGCCAAGCGTCGCGAGACCATCGAGGCTCGCAACCAGGCCGACTCCTTGGTCTACTCGACCGAGAAGTTCGTGACCGAAAACGACGACAAGCTCAGCGACGAGCTCAAGACCGAGGTCCGGGCTGATCTCGATGAGCTCAAGAAGTTGCTCGAGGCCGAAGACACCGACAAGGATGCCTTCAATGCCGCGATCACCAAGCTTGGTGAGTCGAGCCAGAAGATGGGTGCAGCGCTCTATGCAGCCTCAGCCGAGGAAGCAGGCGAGGCCGCCCCTGCGGGCGAGGAGGCCACGGCTGGCGATGACGATGTCGTGGACGCCGAGATCGTGGACGAGCCCGAAGCCAAGGAAGACGGCAACTGAGTCCATGCCGAGTTGGCGCACAATGGTGAGGAGCGCTGGCATTGCCAGCCTCCTCACCATGAGCGCGGATTTGTGCTAAGGAGACGACATGAGCAATGAGCAAGACACGTCAGCGGCGCAACAGCCGACGCCAACTGGTGAGCACGGCAAGGCCGATGACAACTTCGCCGCCGGCATAAACCTTGACGATGTCGAGAGTGACATGGTCGAAGAGGGCGCCCCGCTCTATCCTGATGCCGACATCGAGCAGGCACGCGCCGCTCTGGCCGAGCGCACCCTCGACCTGCAGCGTTTGCAGGCTGAATATGTCAACTACAAGCGGCGAGTCGATCGTGACCGCGAGTTGATCAGGGACAATGCCGTGATCGGCGTACTCAACAACCTCCTGCCGGTGTTGGATGACCTCGACCGAGCACGTGATGCCGGCGAGCTTGATGGCGGCTTCAAGGCGGTTGCGGAGTCCTTGCTCAAGATCGTGGGTGACCTCGGCTTGGTCAAGTATGGCGCCAAGGGCGATGAGTTCGACCCAAATGTCCATGAGGCGCTCATGCATGGCAATTCTGCCGATGTGGAGATCACCCAAGTGGACGTGGTGGCTCAGCCGGGATATCGCGTCGATGAGCGGGTGATCCGGGCCGCGAAGGTGACTGTGATCGGCCCAGAATGATCGGCCCGGAATGATCGACACACAGTGATCCACACCGAGCATTCTTAGACGGAAGGAGGGGTGCAGTGAACAACGCAGATTGGGTCAACAAAGACTTCTACAAGACTCTTGGGGTGGCCAAAGACGCCGACCAGGCAGCGATCAAGAAGGCCTATCGCAAACTGGCGCGTGATCATCACCCCGACTCCCATCCGGGTGACAAGGCAGCGGAGGAGCGTTTCAAGGAGGTCGCCGAGGCCTACGACGTGGTCGGTGACCCCGCCAAGCGCAAGGAGTACGACGACCTTCGCGCGGCCTATGCCGGCGGCGGCTTCCCGGGTGGTTTCGGCGGCGGTTTCGGCGGTGCTGGCGACGGCGGTGCCGGCTTTGACATCAGTGATCTGCTCGGCGACATCTTCGGTGGCGGTCGCGGTGGAGGCTTCGGGCGTGGGCAACAACGTGGCCCCCGACCTGCCAAGGGCGCTGATCTTGAGACCGAGACGACCTTGTCCTTCGAAGACGCGATGGCGGGCTCGACGATCAGTCTGAGACTGAGTTCTGATGCGGCTTGTGCGACCTGCTCGGGCACAGGCGGCAAGCCCGGCACGCGACCACACGTCTGCACCACCTGCAATGGCACCGGCCAAGTGATCAGCAGCATGGGTGGGGCCTTCCAGATGACTGAGACCTGCCCTCAGTGTCACGGTCGCCAACTCGTCTACGACGAGACCTGCCCGACCTGTCACGGCTCTGGGCGGGGCACTGCTCGTCGTACGATCACGGCTCGGATCCCCGCAGGGGTCAAGGATGGTGCCCGGATCCGACTCAAGGGCAAGGGCGGCGCCGGTGAGCATGGTGGCCCTGCCGGCGACCTCTTCGTGGTGGTGAGAGTGACCCCGCACCGGCTCTTCCATCGCAAGGGCGACAACCTGCACCTGACGGTGCCAGTGCGCTTCGACGAGGCGGTGCTGGGGGCCGAGATCAAGGTGCCCACACTTGGCGGACCATCAGTGACCTTGAGGCTGCCTGAGGGCACCCCCAATGGTCGGGTCTTCAGGGTGCGCGGCAAGGGCGCGCCGAAGAAGGATGGCGCCCATGGTGACCTGCTGGTCACGGTCGAGGTGCAGGTCGACACCGCGCCCGATGAGGCGATCAAGGAGGCCGTCAGTCGTTATCGTGCGGCGGTGGGCTCGGTCGACCCGAGGGCCGCGTTGCTGGGAGGTGCATGATGGTCGCTCGCAAGCCTCGATCTGGTGCGCCTCGCCCTCCCGGGCCCAATGTGCCGGTCTATGTGATCAGCGTGGCCGCGGAGTTGACTGGTCTGCATCCACAGACCCTGCGCCAGTATGACCGCGTCGGTCTGGTCTCGCCTGGGCGCACCGGCGGTGGCGGTCGACGCTATTCGCTGCATGACATCGAGACTCTGCGTTTGGTGGCTGATCTGACCGCCGTGGGCATTGGGCTCGAGGGAGTACGCCGCATCCTTGAGTTGGAAAACACCGTGGCGGCCCTGCGTGGTCGCAACGAAGAGCTGATCGGCGAGATTGAGCGCCTTCGCCAGATCGCCGACCTGGCGACTTCTGCACTGTTGGAGCAGCGCTCCAAGTTGCCGGTGTTGCGCCGGGGCACCACGATCAGCCGCATCGATCCGGATCGGTGAGCAGCCCGGTCGTCTATCTGGTGATCTGCACGTCTGCATAGGGCGCGCCCGCCCCGGAAGTCTGCACATTGACCAGACGCAGTTTCAGATCCAATGGATTTGCCGACTCTCCTTCGGTCAACCGCACGCTGGTCTTCCCGGCTGGGGTGGTGAGGGCAATGGTGGCCAGTCCGCTGGAGTCGATGCTGGTGACCCACACATTTGCGACCGTTGAGTCGATCGTGATGTCGACGGGGTCGACACCTGAGTCGCCGGGAGGCTGCAGTCGGTGGATGCCGGCAGCCTTGTCGGCCGCAGACAAGGGCGGGGGCGCGCTGTCGCGGGTGGTCACGAACCAGACTCCCAAACCAGCGATGGCAGCCAAGATGGCCAAGGTGATCAGGGTCTTGGTCAGGGTTTGACTGACCGCGCTTGGTTGCTTGATCCGCCGGCCCTGGCGCATGCCGTCCCTCCCATCAACTGCCCTATTGGATTGCCCTGCTCGATTGCACAGTGGGTGCGGCCTGCTCTGGTTGTGGTGAACTGGCCGCGTCGAGCCGTATTGACTCGATCCTCCCGGCTAATAGGGTAGCGAGCCGTCGACCATCGTGACTCGGATTTGCCAAGCTGCGGTTTGGATTTCCGGCACGGTGTATACGGGATACCAAATGGAGGCGTGGTCGGAAAACTTCGTGCCGGGTCCGGCAGCGCAGACGAAGTCGCGCTCGTGGCAAATATTCCAGGTCTTGCTCGGCAGCGTGCCGGGGAGATGGCCGTAGTACTGCGGGAAGGCCTCGGCGAAATATCCTGCCCGCGCCTTCACCGTGGCGCTGGCCTTGTTGAGGTCATAGATATATTCGGGTGGCGGATTGGGTGGGTCAGCCTTCTTCGATGAATAGAGCCGCTCGGTGACATTGGCTGGCTTGCCCGGATCACCCAGGAGGATCAAACCAGCGATCTTGTCGATGAGTGGGTCATTGGCGTTGAGTCTGCCCAGCCCAAATCTGATCGCGGCGGCCCCTTGGGAATAGCCAGTGGCTACGAACTTGGTGTTGGGGCACCTGGCGGCCTCACCCCTCATTGCCGAGACCAATCGCAGGCCGCCGATGTAGAAGCTGGTCAAGAAGTCGGAATAGCTGCCGAAGGGTGTCATCTCCGGCACCCCCAGGGCTGGGTACTGGATCGCGACGACCTTGCTATTGGCCGACATTCCATCAAAGACCGCCTTGGTGACCTCTGCCGGTCCGTCAGCCCCGAAGGTGTCATCAGTGCCGTAGTTCGCGTCGGCCAACGAGGGCGGGTTCACCTGGGGTTGTGCTCCCGAATAGCGCAAGCCATAGATCGTGACATCCGTGCAGGTCTGATTGTTTGGCGGCGGGTGGGCCGAGACGGTCGGCACGGGTGGGGTTTGCATGCCGATCCACGGCATCACGGTGACGCTGGCGCCGGTTCGTTTGATGCCTAGATTGGATGGTGAGGGCGACGGGCCATAGGTGGTGTCGCCCCAGTCGACCCAACGTGCATCGGTCCAGTCGTCTGATCCTTGCACGCCGATCGCATCTTCGCGGAGTACGCCGCGAATGCGCACGTCGTAGCCCTTGATGTTGTTGAGGGCGATCGCTGCATGCCTGATCACCACACCGTCCAAGTGCGCCACAGCCCCTGCGTGGTTGGTGGTGATGCCAGACCAATCGCCGGCGTTCGGGTTGCCAGTGCCGGTGGTGCCGCCGATGGTGTTGTCCTTGATCGACGTAAAGGTGACCGGACTGGCTGGCGTGCCATTGGTGAGCAGGCGGCCCTCAACGGTGATCCCACTGCCTGGACCAGCCTTAACCACGGTGCCTGCTGCGATGGTCAGGGTCTTGCCGACAGGGATATCCACCGAGCAGGTCAGCCGGTGGGTCGGTCCGGCTGACCAAGTGGCATCGGCGGTCAGGGAGCCGCAGTGGGTGTCGGGGCCGGGTGCTGGCGGAGTCGGTTTCTTGGGTGGCGTCGGCAAGGGTGTGGCTGGCTTGGGTGTGGGTCTACCGCACTTCCTGGTGTACTGAGCGCGGTGAGCCTTGGCCCATTTGCCGGCCTTCTTGCGGCACCATTTTGCCTTCGCCTGATTGGACTTCGTCTTCTTCGCCTTAGCCTTCTTGGCCTTCGCCTTCGTGGCGGCAGATTTCTTCTTTGAGATCGACTGATGGGTAGCGCCGGTCGCGGTGCTGGTGGCGATCGACAGACCGGCGAAGGGCAACAACAACAGGCAGATGACGGACGCCAGCCAGCGCCTAGCCTGGTGATTGCTCATTCGGGTCTCCCTCAAGACATAATTCCCGCTATTCTGTCACGGCGACATCAGCGGTACCAGAAAAGTTGCACACTGGTCAACACCGGTCCAAATCTCGCAAAAAGGATGCGCAACTCTCGTCACGAGAGTACGGTTCTTTATCATGCTTAACACCCGTATCCAGTCAACGACACGCCGTTTGCTCGTCTTTGTCGTGGTAATGCTTGGATTCGTCGCCACTGACGCCCTGATCGCCTCACCTGCCACGGCGCGCCGAGCTGCGGTACAGTTCACCGTCGTACCAACTCTTGGCCAAGCGGCTGGTTTCGAGGGGCAACTCCGTACGCCGGTGGCTCGCACGGTGATCCTGCAGCGTCGGAGCGGCTACTGGCGCGAAGTGGCTCGCACCAAGACCGACGCTTCTGGCGCGTTCTCGCTGACCGATCCGGTGGCTCGCTCAGCCACCTATCGGATCGTCGCGCCGCGATGGCGGATCGCAAAGCGCAAGAAGTTGCGCAGGTTGGTGTCGACCAGCCAGACCTTCACCTACGATGCCGAGTCGGTGCCAAGCCCTCCGCTGACCGACGCCATGACGCGGGCTCAGTCATGGCTTGATGCCAGAGTGCCGTATAGCCAGAGCAAGTACTACACCAACCAGTACGGCCGGTATCGCACCGACTGCTCGGGCTTCGTCTCGATGGTTTGGGCGCTGTCTTCGAGTTACACGACTCGCACCCTGCCCTCCGTGTCAGTGCGGATCGCCAAGGAGGACTTGGCTCCCGGAGACATCATGAATGCGCCCGGCTATCACGCCGCGGTCTTTGCTGGCTGGGTGGACGACACCATGACGAAGTACTGGGCCTATGAGCAGAGCGGCTCGAAGAATGGCATGGTCTATCGCGAAGTGCCTTATCCCTATTGGAACAACAAGTCGAGCTTCGTGCCGCTGCGCAAAGCTCCGGTTGGCTAGTCGACCAGGTCGGCTGGGCGGCCAGCGCTCAACAGGCGTCCATTGCCTGATCCAGCGCTCTCCCACTCGCCTCGGATCGAGATGATTGCCACCGCGCTGGTCGGCATCCGCGCCTGATCGTCAGTCAGGATTGTGATCAGGTCTTCGATGGCCGGGTTGTGCCCGACGATGGCCACGTGTGCCACGGCGTCATCTAGGTCCTGGATGATCTCGAGCAGGTCATGGCCGTCGAAGGTGTATGCCGAGTCGAGCGACTCTTCCTCGACTGGCCAGCGCAACTCGGCGTTGATCAGATCCCAGGTGTCTTGCGCCCGCACTGCTGGCGACACGATGGCCAGGTCAAGGGCTGTGAAGTTCTCCCGCAACCACTGGCCGCTTTCAGTCGCCTGCCTGCGGCCCCGTTTGGACAGCGGTCGCTCGCGGTCTTCGGTGGCCGAAGACCAGTCAGACTTGGCATGACGAATGAGAGCCACCATGTGGTGTGGGGCGTCAGGATCAAGCCTGAAATCGTTGGTCATGCCCCTAGTCTGGTGCAATGAGCAAAATGTTTAAAGTTGAGGGGAATGGACTCAACTTTGTCACGGTTGAGTCAATAGCAGCCAATACGCAAACCACCACCTGAAGGGGATAGGGAATGGATGCCTCGAAGTTGACCTCCACCAGTGTCGAAGTGATCAATGCGGCAGGCACGCTTGCCGTCAATCAGCACAATCCGCAGATCGAGCCATTGCACCTGTTGGGGGCCCTGCTTGACCAAGACAAGAGCGTAGTTACCAAGGTCCTGGCCAAGGCCGGAGCAGACACAGCGAGCATCCAAGCCGCCACTTCCCGTGCACTGGCCGCGCTGCCCTCGCTCAGTGGGCAGACCGTCTCCACCCCGTCGACCGCGCCTTCCTTGACGCGGGTGTTGGCCAAGTCGATGGATCTGATCGACGAGTACGGCGACAAATTCGTGGCCCCCGAGCACCTCTTCCTCGCCCTCGCCGAAGTCGAGTCCAGTGCCCAACGAGTGCTGGCCGACGGGGCAGTCACCGCCAGCGCTGCTCGCGAGGCCTTGGAGGCCCATCGTGGCAAGCGGCGCGTGACCAGCCAAGACGGCGATGCCGAATACGAGGCCCTGGAAAAATACGCCGTTGATCTCACTGCTCGCGCTGAGGAAGGTCGCCTTGATCCGGTGATCGGTCGTGACTCCGAGATCCGCCGCGTGGTGCAGGTGCTGTCTCGGCGTACCAAGAACAACCCGGTCTTGATCGGTGAGCCCGGAGTCGGCAAGACCGCAGTGGTCGAGGGCCTGGCTCAGCGAGTGGTCGCCGGTGATGTGCCTGACTCCCTCAAGGAGCGGCGTGTGCTGAGCCTGGATCTCGCGGCCATGGTGGCTGGGGCCAAATATCGTGGCGAGTTCGAAGAGCGACTGAAGGCGGTGCTGGAGGAGATCCAGGCCTCCGAGGGTCGGATCATCACCTTCATCGATGAGTTGCACACCGTTGTCGGGGCTGGCGCTGGTGGCGACTCCGCGATGGATGCGGGCAACATGCTCAAGCCGATGTTGGCCAGGGGCGAACTCCGCCTCATCGGTGCCACCACCCTTGACGAATATCGCGAGCGGATTGAGAAGGACCCCGCCCTTGAGCGGCGCTTCCAGCAGGTCTTCGTCGGTGAGCCATCAGTGGAAGACACCGTGGCCATCCTGCGCGGACTTCAGGAGAAATACGAGGCTCATCACGGAGTCAGGATCACCGACCAGGCTCTCGTGGCCGCCGCGGTGCTGTCTGATCGCTACATCAGTGGGCGCCAGTTGCCCGACAAGGCGATCGATCTGGTTGATGAGGCTGCTGCGCGCCTGCGGATGGAGATCGAGTCTTCTCCCGAGGAGATCGATCAGCGCAGGCGGGCCGTTGACCGCATGAAGATGGAGGAGTTGGCTCTTGAGAAGGAGTCCGACGCTGCCTCCGTGGAGCGACTGACCAAACTGCGGGAGACGCTTGCCGAGCGGCAGAGCGAATTGCGTGAGTTGGAGGAGCGTTGGGAGCGCGAGAAGGCAGCCCTCGAAGGCGCAGGTGCTGGCCGCAAGCAGATCGATGAGTTGCGCATTGAGGCCGATCGTCTCCAGCGCTCCGGCGACTTGGCCGCAGCGTCGGAGATCCTCTATGGCCGCATCCCCACGCTGGAGAAGCATCTAGCCGACATCGAGTCCACTTCCACACCTGAAGATCCGATGGTCACCGAAGAGGTTGGCCCAGCTGAGATCGCCGACGTCGTTGAGGCCTGGACCGGCATCCCGACGGGGCGACTGCTTGAAGGTGAAGGCGAAAAGCTCCTGCACATGGAGGAGGTCCTGGGCAAACGTTTGATCGGTCAGGCCGCGGCCGTGCGCGCCGTCTCCGATGCCGTACGACGATCCCGTGCCGGCATCGCTGACCCCGATCGTCCGACCGGCTCATTCCTCTTCTTGGGCCCCACGGGTGTGGGCAAGACCGAGTTGGCCAAGTCCTTGGCCGACTTCTTGTACGACGACGAGCGCGCGATTGTGCGCATCGACATGAGCGAATACTCCGAGAAGCATTCGGTCGCTCGGCTGGTCGGGGCGCCTCCCGGCTATGTCGGCTATGACGAGGGTGGCCAACTCACCGAAGCCGTGCGCAGGCGCCCCTACAGCGTCGTACTCCTCGATGAGGTCGAGAAGGCTCACCCAGAGGTCTTCGACATCTTGTTGCAGGTGCTTGACGATGGCCGACTGACTGACGGTCAGGGTCGCACGGTCGACTTCCGCAACACCTTGTTGATCTTGACCAGCAACCTCGGCTCGACCTTCCTGGTCGACCAGGGGCTCGACGAGGCGACCAAGCGTGACGCGGTGATGACCGTCGTACGCCAACATTTCAAGCCGGAGTTCCTCAACCGTCTTGATGAGGTGGTCATGTTTGATGCCTTGACCAAGGATGAGTTGGCACACATCGTCGACCTTGCCCTTGCTGCTCTGGACAAGCGCCTGAGTGCCCGCCGGATCACGATCACTGTCACCGATGCTGCCCGCAAGTGGCTGGCCGAGGAGGGCTTCGACCCGGCGTACGGTGCTCGACCTCTACGCAGGCTGGTGCAGAGCGCGATCGGTGACCCGCTGGCCCGCATGTTGATCAGCGGTGAGGTCAGTGACGATGACAGTGTCGAGATCGATGTCGTTGAGCACGGATCTGGCCTGAAGTTGACAGGTGTTGGAGACAAGCCTTGAGTCAACTGGTGAAATGGATCCCATGAGTCAGGCTCCCAGACCTCCGCAGGCCACCACATCGGTGCTGATCGTGGTGATCTCTTCGGTGTTCTTGGTCGTTGGAGCCTTTGACGGCATCAACTCGGTGCATTCCATCGCGACCACCGAGATGTTGGCCAAGGCCTATGCCGATCCAGTGTTCAAGCAACTCGGCTTCACTGTCGAGCATGCCGCGCTGCTCACCGAGCTGGCCTGGATGCTCACGGCGGCCGCGGCTGCCGCGTGCTTCGTGCTGGCTTGGTATATCCCCAAGCGGCATCGAGCAGCGCGGATCGTCTTGACCTTGTGTGCCCTGCCTGCCTTGGCGATGGTGCCCTTCACGGGCAGCGTGATGCCCTTCATGTTGGCCGTGGGGGCAGGCATCATGTGGACTCAACCGATGCGTGAGTGGTTTGCCGCCCCGGTCGCTGATGAAGGCTCGCGGTGAGCTCTGACCCCGAGGGGTGGCGCCCACCCCCGGGCACTCATCCGGCAGCCTGGCCAGTGACTGGCCCTGCCTGGATTGACCCGCACTATGGTGACGAAATACGCCGATCCCTGCGCCCCAAGCGAGTGAAGATTGCTTGTTGGTTGACCTGGGTGGCTAGCGGTTTGGTGGCCTATTCCTATGTGATGTGGCTGACGGGATTCGTGATCATGCCTGACACCTTCATCCCGATGCTGATGCGCTGGCTGGGCTTGGGCTATGTCAACTTCACCTCGTCATCAAGCCAGTGGGTCTATGTGCTCGTGCACCTGCTGGTCTTCGCCTGGACCTTGGGCGCATGCGCCTTGGCTTGGCTGGCGTGGCAGCGGGTGCAGTGGGCAGCACGCGCCCTGATGGTCAGCGCCTTGGTGGCCTTGCCGCTCTGTTTGTTCGCCTTCCCGTTGAGTTTCCTGCAGCTCCTCGCCTGCCCCGCGGTGATCGTGCTGCTGTGGTTGGCGCGTTCGTGGTACGCCGACAACCGCTCGCGAGTCACGAAGAATGCTGAGCGGATCTCAATCCAGCCGGGTTGAGACTGGCCGCCGATGCGCAGGTGCAGGGCTCAGCGCTTGGAGAATACGTCAACCATGGTGATGGCGCCGGGGCCAAGCACAATGATGAAGATGACCGGGAAGATGCAGAACAGCAAGGGGAACAAGATCTTCACGGTGACTTGTTGGGCCTTGGCCTCGGCCCGCTGACGCCGCGCCATCCGCATGCTCGCAGTCTGCTCACGTAGCACTCCGGCGATCGGCAGGCCCATTTTGTCGGCCTGCACCAGGGCGGTGACGAAGTTGCGTACCTCGGTGGTGCGCAACCGATTGCTGAGAGCCATGAAGGCCTCACTGCGTGGTTTGCCGATCTGGATCTCGGAGATGACTCTGGCAAATTCTTCAGCGATCGGCCCTTTGACATTGCGGGCCACTTGGATGAGTGCGGAGTCGAAGCCTTGACCCGCCTCGACGCAGACGCAGAGCATGTCGAGTGCGTCGCCGAGGCTCCTGGTGGTCTGCTCGGCCCGCTTTGCCGCGGTGTTGTAGATCAATAGGTCGGGCAGGAAGAACATTGCCGCCCCCGCGGCGGCAGCAGCGAAGACCGAGGTGACACTCAGACCCATCATGATCAAGGTGAAGATCGGGCCGATAAACATCAAGGCGCCCTTGACTGCGAAAACCCTCTCGACTGGCCAGCGTTTGGGATTGCCGGCCCGGTCGAGCAGGGCCCGCACCCGGGTGCTGGAGCCATTCGGCGACAATGACATCGCCAGACCCTGACTGCGGTGGAGCAGGGGTTTGAGCAATCGATCGACGAAGGGCTCTTCCTCGACCTCTGGGGTTGCGGCTACAGTGCCGCCACCTTGGGCCAATTCGAGTGAGCGGTTGACCCCTCCAGCGGTGTCGGGGCGAGTCGCCAGTGCCAGTAGCCCGATGGCGAGGGCGATGATCACGAAGCCAGCGAGGAGCAGCATGACTATACCTCGATCTTTACGGTCTTGCGCATCCAGAAGATGCCCAGCACCATCATCACGGCAGCCGCCACCAACATGCAGATGCCATAGAAGGTGGTCCACAACATGCTGACGTATTCCGCATTGGCGCGCAGCATCCAGAAGAACAACCCCACCGGCAAGGCGATCAGGATGTAGGCAGACATCACACCTTCTGCAGACAGTGCCTTGACCTGGCCGCGGAGCTTTTCGCGTTCGCGCAGGGTAGCCGCGGTGGACTGCAGAGTGCTGGCGAGGTTGCCGCCCACTTCTTGCTGGATCTTGATTGCCATCATGGTCCAGCGCATCGAGTCGCTGTCCATGCGCTCAGCCACTCGCTCCAGCGCCACCGGTAGTTCGGTGCCGATCCTGGTCTCCGCGATTGCCCGGGAGAACTCTTTCGCTGCTGGCTCAGCCGCATCCCTGGCCACACCGTCCAGGGCCTGGGAAAGGCCAAAGCCACTGCTGAGGCTGGTGGCCAAGAGGGTGAGTACGTCGGGTAGCACTGCCTCGAATTTGCTGGCCCGACGATTGGCCATGAAGCGCAAGATGAGCGGTGGAGCGATCGCTCCGAGCACCAGCCCCAGGGCTGCTCCCCACCAATGGCTGGCCAGAGACCAGCCCAGCATGGTGACCACGAAGACCGTGATGCAGCGCAGGACCAACCATTCACCAGCCCGCATGGGCAGGTTGGCGCGGACTAGCCGCTCTTCGGTGACGGCGGTGGAGCGGCGGCCCTTGGTGGCTCGATCACCGAGCTCGGCGAGTTGATTGGCGATCTTCAGTCGAGTGTCTGCGGGGGCATTCTTGCGTTTGTTGAGGCTGGACATCTGGTTGTTGAGGTCCTCGACCCGCTGGCGATTAGCCGCGTCTGGGTCGGGGCTCAACCAGGCGTAGACCACGAGCAGGCCGGCGATCATCAAGAAGCTGGCCGCGATCAACGGGACCCATGAAGTGATCACAGCGCTGCTCCTTGTTGGAACATCGCGGCGGGCAGGTGCACGCCGTAGTCCTCGAGGTGTTGGGTGAACTTGGGGCGGATCCCGGTGGCCACCAGACCGCCCCGGAATTTCCCTTCCTCGTCGCGGCCGGCACTGAAGTCGAATGCGTAGATGTCTTGCAAGGTGACCGTGTCTGACTCCATGCCGACTACCTCGGTGATCGCGATCACGCGTCGGGTGCCGTCCTTGAGTCTGGCCTGTTGCACGATCACATCCAGGGCGCCGACAACCTGTTCGCGGATGGCTCGCACCGGCAGGTCGACCCCGGCCATCAAGACCATGGTCTCCAGGCGAGCCAGGCTGTCGCGGGGGGTGTTGGCGTGCACGGTCGTGATCGAGCCGTCGTGACCGGTGTTCATGGCCTGCAACATGTCAAGAGCAGCGCCATCACGGACCTCTCCCACGATGATCCGGTCTGGGCGCATCCGCAGACAGTTGCGCACCAAGTCACGGATACTGACGCCACCCTTGCCCTCGACATTGTCTGGCCTGGACTCGAGTCGCAGCACGTGGTCTTGGTGCAATTGGAGCTCGGCGGCGTCCTCAACCGTGACGATTCGCTCGTCTGATGGCACGAAGGAGCTCATCACATTGAGGGTCGTGGTCTTGCCCGAGCCCGTGCCGCCAGAGATCACCATGTTGAGTCGCCCGCGCACACAGGCGTCCAGGAAGTCACGTGAAGCAGGGGAGAGCGTCCCGAAGCTGACGAGATCATCAGCAGTCAGCGGGTCGGTGGCAAATTTGCGGATTGTGAGCAGCGAGCCATCCAAGGCGATCGGCGGCACCACTGCGTTGATCCGGGACCCATCTGGGAGACGGGCATCCACCATCGGGCTGGCTTCATCGACACGTCTGCCGATCCGGCCCACGATCTTGTCGATCGTGCGCCGCAGATGCGCCTCGCTGGTGAAGGTGATGTCGGCGCGGAAGAGTCGTCCACTGCGCTCGACGTAGATGGTGTCTGGCCCATTGACCATGATCTCGGAGACCTCGGGATCGCGCAGGAAGGGCTCCAGGGGGCCGTGACCGAGGATGTCGTCACTGACTTCTTGGATCACCCTCGTGCGATCAGACTTCGACAGGGGCGTCTCTTCGGTTTCGATCACCTCTTGGAGGGTCTCGCGTACGGCGGTGGCGAGCTCATCTTCAGGTAGATGCGGGTCATACAACTGCGGGCCCAAAGAGTCGATCAGGGCTTGATGCACGCGCTCCTTGACGCCTGCATTGGCGCGGGGTTCGGTACGCAACGGCTGGACTGGCTTCGACGCTGGCTCACTGTCGGGCGCAGTCGGCTGTTGGGGTGCAGTTGGCTCTTGATGACCGCGCGCCTTGTTGAGGCGATCACTGAGGCTGCTCATCGCCGCCACCCGCTGATCAGCGCCCGCTTGTGGGTTGGCTTCGCCTTGGCATCACGCACGGGGTCACCCATCCGGTTGCGGATGTGTTGGTCGGCGATGATTCTCAATGCCTCGGCGACGGCGCCCTTGGGCTGGTCAACCACGATCGGTACGCCGCGATTGGTCGAGGCAGGGACTTCCATGTCGTAGGGCACACTGACTGCGATCGGGATGCCAAGCACTTGCACGACATCTTGCGGGGTCAACCCGACCTTGGTGTCTGCGCGATTGAGCACCAGGGCTCGGGCCTCCGCGTCGCCGCCCAGCGCATCGAGCGTGGTGATCGCGACCTTGAGGTTTTTCAGTGCTGGGATGTCCAGCGTCGCGATCAACAACAACAGGTCACTCTCGTCGATGGCCGACAAGACGTGCTCGGTGAAGGCTGGTGGGGTGTCGATGATGATGTACTCATATTGTGATCGGGCGACCCGCAGGAGTTCGGGGATCACTTCGGCAGGGATCCGGTCGGCCACACCCGGGTCGTCTGGCGCGGCCAAGATGTCCAGTCCGGTGCTGGGTTGTTGCTCCACCGCCGACTCAAGACCTTGCACGTCGAGATGGCCGATCATGTCGACCAGGTCGCCGATTGACCCGCCTGGATCGCGCTGCAAACTGATCGCCACATCGCCAAACATCAAGTCGAGATCAATCAGGAGCGTGCGGCATCCGGATGCTGCGAGGTGAGTGGAGAGATTGGTCGACAAAGTGGTCTTACCGACCCCGCCTTTGGCTGAAAAGACCGTGACCACCCGGCCCTTGCCCGGGGTGCTCTCCGGCGTACCAGAGAGGTGTGCGCTCAGGGTACGGCTGCGGGCGATCGCCTCGGAGAGTGCCGTGTGGTCTCCAGCTTGGACCACCTCGCGCATCCCGCTGCGCAGGGCCTCAGACAATGCTGAGACCTCAAGTCGCTGCCGGATCAAGATCACGCCGAGCTCCGGTCGTGCCATCCGCTCACGCTGGGCCAGCTGGCAGGCTTCGGCCAGAGGCACGTCGGGGCCAATCAAGACCAGTTGATGCCCGCCGTCCTGCAGAGCCCGACTCAAGCGCGGACCACTGGTGTGATGCTCGATGCCATCGCCCAAGGTGATCCGGTAGGTGTCGGCGGCGTTTGGGGAAAGCTCCCACAGCAAGGTCATCGCGCACCTCCTGAGGCCTGGTTCACGTTGAGATCGTTGATCTGCTCGCCTTGTCTGACTTGGGCGTCGGTGCCACGAAGGCCGGCATAGATCGAGCCGGTCTGGATGCCGTGCACCAGGCGCACAGAGTCGCTGGGAGTGACCGCCACCGTGATCGTGACGGTGCTGCTGGAGCCACTGGCTGCCTCAGCTGGGTTTGCGTCCTGGCCCATCAGCGGTTGGGCGCCCACCGCGATCACCAAGACATCATCTAGGAGCACAGAGGTGCTCTTGATATTTCGATTGCCTGGCGCCTCAACAGTGTTGTAGATCGCGACATGGCTGCCTGGAGTGACGAAGCTGCCCACCTTGCTGGCGTCACCGAGTTGCAATGAGATGCTCACCATGCCTTCGGGCACCGTGATTGCGCTCTTGCCAGTCGGAGTGTCTGCGAAGCGTGCAGCCAGCAGATATTCACCCGGAGCGATATCACTCGTGGCCACCAGGCTGGCATTTGTGGAGCTGATCTCCTCAAGGGCGCCCGCTGGGCGAGCCTTGCTGGGCACCATGGTTTCCCTGATCAGACCCTTCTTGCGCGCCTCCTCCAACGGTGTCCCGGCAGGCACCGCTTGCACGGCGGTCCACACGGTCTCTGGAGTAGAACTCGCAAGGGCGCGACCGTCGGCGCCTCGGGTGTAGAGCACCACCATGACTGCCCCCAGCAGGGCAAGGACGATGGCCGAAGTGATGGCAATCTTGCGTTTCATGTCTACCTGGCTTTCGGTGTGTTGCTGCAGGTTTGGTTTGTGGAGTTGTGGTCAGCCAGCTGGCAGGGTGGTGTAGGTGCCGTAGTCGGCACCGGTGATCGGAGCCTTGATCGTCTTGGCGTCCAGCTCGCCTTTGAGGAACCAACCTGAGATGCAGCGTCCAGACCCGCTACACGGCATCGAGCCAGTGCGGGTGCTGGCCATTTGTTGGCTTCCTCCGATCTTGTAGCCACTCATGTAGAACTTCGCCCAGCCGGCGATGTAGTAATAGGACTTTGAGCCGTGACCCGAGCTGCAATTTGAGAAGTTGGTCGGCGGGCCGGTTGGCGCCGAACCCGAGCTGACCAAGCAGCTGAAGACCGGCAGGTCGAGTACCTTGCCGCGCAGATTGGGGAAGGCGGAGGTGCAATTGCCGGGTGCTGAGTTGCCGGTGCTGATCTTCACCCAACCGTCAGTGCTGACATTGGCTTGGCAACTGCTGCCAGAAACTGGGTCGAGATAGCCGAACCCACCAGGGGCATCCTTGTTGTTGACTGCACAGTCATGCCCAGTGCTCTGGTTGGGCGAGTGCAACCAGATGGTGACTTCCTGGTTGGCTGCAGGCCAAGCAGGTTGGCCAGAACCGCCATACCCGGGGAAGGCCCCAGAGGGCGGATTGGTCACCCAACCAGCGCCGGAGTTCATGTAGTACTCCCACTCGCAGTGGGAGAAGGTCACCGGGATGCTGCCTGTGGAGTAGTTCCCGGCTGCTCCCCAGGCGTAGCGAGAGCAGGCCTTGACGTTGACGCCTTCCTGTCCGGTGATGGTTTGACCGAAGTCGAAGGGCAGGATCGATCCGGAGGCAGTCTTGGTCGAGGAGTAGACCTCCACATAGGGCACCGATGAGTTGCTGCCCTTGAGCCAACTCGGCAAGGGGGTGCACTCACGCAGATCGCTCACGCTCGCATCCGAGGTGGCCGAGTTGCAGGTGGGCAGCGACCCGCCAGTGTTGCGGCCGCAAAGCCCGCCGCCGTACTTGCTGGTGTCGAGCTTGGTCAACCCGTCATTGGCGTTTTGGCCCATGAGTTCAGTGAGTGCTCCTGCCTGGCTGGAGTTGCAGGCGGCTGGGTTCTTGGCGCAGGTGAGGGTCAGGGCTCGGGAGGCAGCATCGGCGCCGTTTTGGAGTTGGCGACGCTCCCAGAGCGCTTTGCCGACATCGGCCGACAAGGCCAGGGTGCTCAACACGATGCCACCGGCAAACAGGATCACTATGATGGTGGCCACTGCGCCATGTTCGTTGCGACGGCTGGGCGCATT
>Ga0209607_1000196_pt1 | contig 53594 bp, 50 predicted proteins | sample AD_UKC117_MetaG_FD_184413 | JGI IMG/M metagenome (GOLD analysis project Ga0209607, IMG submission 184413) | Active sludge microbial communities of municipal wastewater-treating anaerobic digesters from Hong Kong - AD_UKC117_MetaG (SPAdes)... | ecosystem: Engineered > Bioreactor > Anaerobic >... | reverse complement strand
TGACCAGCACATTCAGATGGTGGCGGGGGCAGGATTTGAACCTGCGACCTTCGGGTTATGAGCCCGACGAGCTATCTGACGCACCCGCCCCGCGTCGTCCTAGCCCGTCCCAGATCGTCCCGCTGACGTGGAGGTTCGGCGGGGCGAGGTCCGCCAGCATGCCCACCCATCATCGGCTGTAACGCGGGGTTCGGTAGAAGGTCCGGTAGAACTTCGGCGTCGCTTCTCGCGCGCGTCGAGAAGCCGGTTGGGGTCGGAGGGAGCGATGCATCGGTGACCTTCGGGTCCCAGCGACGGCCTTCGACGCTCGGATCATCGGTGGTGGAAATGATCGACCGCCGTTGCCGCACAACCGTGGGCCGGGTAGACGGCCGCGCGGTTGCCCCAGACCTCGGCGAGCACCTCGCAGCGGGCGGTAAGGGGCGGGTGAGCCGCTGAACAGAGGCGTTCCTCGTCGATCGCGACGATACGCTCGGGGCCCATAGGTCGGTATTTTCTCCGACCGTAGACGGCGACCGACGCGCCCACTCGAACTTCGACGACCGCGGGGGCCCTCACGCGCTTTTGGCTGACCCACAACGCCAACCCCTGCAGGTCTGATCAATGCCGGTGATTCGCCAAGTAGCGCTGCCTTCCTCGTTCGCCGATTCGATTCACGATGGGGAGAAGCTTCGGGGTGAGCGCAGGGAATGCGTTGAGCAGCCGAGTGGTCAGGCTGTCGGAATAGGGCACGTAGTTCTCGAGCCGATGGCTCTCGATGGCGCGTTCGTACGCGTCGGCCACCTCATCGATGCTGCGAACAGCACCGAAGAAGTTCAGCGGGCTCCCACCTCCCTCCGCTTCCTTGAGCAACATCGGGGTGTCGACCGCGCTGGGGTAGATGCCGCTCACGTGCACGTTCGTCGCGTAGACCTCCGCGTTCACCGCCGCGAGAAAGGCTCGCAGTCCGGCCTTAGATGCTGAGTACGTCGCAGAGGTGGGAAGCGCGATGATGCCACCCATCGACACGGTCGCGAGCAGGTGGCCGCGATCCCGTTCGAGGAACTGCGGCAGTACCGCACGCGTGAGGTGGATGACACTTCGCAGCATGACGTCGAGCTGAAGGTCGATGGTGGCCGGGTCGACGTCAACGAGGTCGCCAGGGGCGATCACGCCTGCGTTGCACACGACCACATCGAGCGATTCTCGCCACGTCGTAGTGAGCTCACCAATGAGTAGTGCCAGCTGAGCCGGATCGGCGAGGTCGCAATCGATCGCGACCGTGTCGCCACCAATACGACTTGTGGCTGCCTGGAGCTGAACCGCGTTGCGGTCGACAGCGATAACTTCGTGACCCCGTCGATGGAGACGAGTGGCGACCTCGAGCCCGATGCCGCTCGCAGCACCAGTCACCACGGCAGTAGATCTCCGCGGGGTCATCGGCCGGCGACCGAGCGGTGTCGCAGTATCGAACCCACGGCCCCTCGACGAGGCTCGGCGGCCATGGACAACCCAACCCCATCTTGGACCTGCGCTTTCACCTGAGCGATCGTGCGCAGGTAGGCATCGACGTCGACGTAGTTGGCGTGGCGTTCGGAGTTCACGTAGTGGTGACTGCCCTTGAGATCGGGGTGATGGTTCGCCTTGAGGTCGGCGAATCGGCGCTGCACGGTTGACCCGTTGGCCGCTGTGGCATCCGCGACGATCAGTTCGGCCATTGCCGCGTAGTTCGCGTACGCAGCGGATGCGAACTCGATGAAGCCGAGCACGGCGAGGTTCGGATGGTTGCGTGCGAACATGCCGAGATAAAGGTCGGGTCGACCGTTTCGCATCTCGAGCACTCCTTCGTCCAGATACGGACTCGCGTGGTGGTATCCCGTCGCTGTGATGACCAGATCGATCCGTTCACGGGAGCCGTCGACGAACAGGACTTCCGGCCCGTCGAACGACGCGATGTCGGGCTTGGCGATGCAGTCGCCGTGTCCGAGGTAGTGGAGGATCTGTGTGTTCATAAGCGGATGCGATTCGAACACTCGATGGTCAGGTTTGGGGAGCCCGAGGCGAGTGAGGTCGCCGTTCATCAACCTGAGCATGACGCCGAACGCCCGCACCTCAAGCCAGTGAGGCAGTTTTGGGCCGTTGTGGGCGAAGACGTCCGCCGGAGTGCCGAAGATGTGCTTCGGGATGAAGTGGTACCCGCGCCGCACGCTGAGGAACGCCTGGTCCGCGGCGAAGGCTGCGTCGCAGGCGATGTCGACACCGGAGTTGCCGGCCCCGACGACAAGAACGCGTTTGCCGGCGAACTCACTCGCATCGCGATAGGTGACGGAGTGGCGGATCTCGCCGTCGAAACGGCCAGGCCATGAGATGACGTTGGGTTCCCAGGTGACGCCGTTGGCGCACACCAGGTAGCGAGCGCGGACTCGTCGGCCATCGGTCAGTTCGAGTTGCCAAGATCCGTCCTGATCGAGCGCCGCGTGGACGACGCCGGTGTCGAACTGGATGTGGCTGCGCAGATCGAACCGGTCGGCGTACGAGCGGATGTAGGCGAGGATCTGGCGGTGGTTGGGGTAGTCCGGGTAGTCCTCGGGCATCGGCAGATCGGGGAAGCCCGAGAGCGTCTTCGACGAGATGAAGTGCGCGGACTCGTACATGGGTGAACCTGGCGCGTCGATGTCCCAGATCCCGCCGACGTCCGCGTTCCGTTCCAGCACGGTGAACCGGGCGTCGGTCTCGGCCAGGCGCCGAGTCATGCAGAGCCCGGCTGGGCCCGCACCCACGACCACCACGTCGAGCAGTTCCGGATCGGCTGTATCTGGAGTGTCCAACTCAAACCCCTTCCATACGTGAGATCTCCTCACGTATGGGACGTGAAGATACCTCACGTCTTCTGTATGGTCAAAGAGCCATGGCTAATGACCGCCCGAGACGCCGCCGGCCCGAGCAGGCGCGTAGCCGCCAGCGAGTGCAGGCGATCCTCACCGCAGCGACCGAGCTCATCGCCGAGCGCGGCACCGAGCCCCCATCAATGACCGAGATCGCTGAACGCGCGGGCATGGGCCTCACGGCGCTCTACCGGTACTTCCCGAACAAGCAGTCGATCCTGCGAGAGCTGTCACTTCAGGTGCTTGAGTTCAACCGGCAGAGCTTCGTCACTCCGCTGGTCGACTCCGATGCTCCGATCGAGGAGCTCATCCGCGACTCGATCACCGCCTACTGGCACCTCCACCGCGACGAACCATTCCGACTCCGCCTGCGCGTTGCCATCCACGGCGACGCGGAACTGAGCGCCCTCGACCTCGCTGACAGCCGGCAGAACGCACTGCTCTTCGCCGACCAGATCAGTCAGGACGGCACAGACGGTTACTCCAGCACCGTGCGTCACGTCTTCCTCATCATCTCGCTGCTCGACAGCCTGATGCTCACAGCGATCCAACTCAGCCGAGAGGAGGCGGACGCCCTCGTGGATGACTTCGCAGACATGGCCGTCTCCTTGCTAGGCGGCGCTAGTCGCAAGTCTCCATGAGGGACAGCCCGTCAGAACAAAGGCCGACCGAGCATCTTGGGGCACACCCTTCGGCGTGGGTCTCCGTTGACAGGGTGCTGTCGCGGCGGCAGCCGTGACTTGGATGACGTCCCTCAGCAGAACGAAGTGACCGTCTGCCGCACGAGGTCCTCGATGGTCGCGATGAGCACCTCGGGTGCCTCGAGCGGCAGCATGTGGCCGTAGTCGGGAAGTACGTCGAGTCGCGCTGCTCGGATGCCGTCGTTGAGCTCACGGGCCCGTCGCGGCGGAGTCAGCGCGTCTCTTGTACCGACGAGGAGGCGTGTCGGCACTTGGATGTTGTCGAGGGTGGGCCGATAGTCCATACGGCTCATCGCGACGAGAAATCCGGCGCGAGCCGCGCCACTGGTCGCGAGCATCGCGGCCTGCGTGGCCTCGAGGTGGCTGCGGTGTACCTCGGCACCGACGACACGTCGATCGGACGACACCGGGCGCTTGGCCAGTCGGCGAGACCGCGCTTCTCCGAGAAATGCCTTGGCCGCGAGTGGGGGGACCCGGAGGTTGCCGGTGTGCGCGGCGGTGGAGGCCAACACCACACCACTGACTCGACCGGCGAGCACATCGGATCTCACCTTGGCGAGTGCCTGGATCGTCATGCCCCCCATGGAGTGGCCAGCGAGTACAACATCGTTGACGTCGAGCCGCTCAAGCACGACGGCGAGGTCGAGCCCAAGGCGATCAATGGAGATAGGGCCGGTCCCAAGGGTCGAGCTGCCGTGACCGCGCTGGTCGTACAGCACTACTCGGTGACCGCCGGCGACCAGCCCGCGGGCGACCGGAGCCCAGATGCTCATCCCGCCGGTCCAGCAGTGAGGCAGCACCACCACCGGCCCATCGCCTGCGACCAGCACGGCCAGATCTGCGCCGTCATCGGTGTGAAGAGTGAACAGCTCACCCTCGGGGAGGGTGAGCCCTTCTGACCCACAAGGATCGTCGAGGATCGACCAGCGAATCCTCCGGCGACGAATCGCGACAGCGGCGCTCACGCCGAGTGCGACCGCGAGCACGCGACCACCCGTGTTCACCCGCATCCCCCTCCTTCCTTCCCGACGTCAGGTCGGACTCGAACGACGAGCCCGTCCGTCAGTGGCCTGACGACCAGCGCGGCGGACGAACTGTCGAGCGTCGAAAACCTGAACTCGTCGGCGGGACTCCGGTCGCCAAAGGCAGCTCGATCCGCGTGGGTGGCGGCACCGAAGTCGGAGCGATAGAGCCGGGAACCGGCTACGCCGCTCATCCCTGCTTGGCGGCGCGTCGTTCGGCCTGGCGTGCTCCGAAGGCGAGCGGCCCTTGGTAGATCGCGGCGGGGAGCCGGCTGAGCAGGTCGATGATCTTCCCGTCGGTGCCGATCACGACGCGTCGCTTGTCGCGCTCGACGGCGCGGAGGATCGTCTGGGCGGCCTGGTCGGGTGTGGTGCGGGCGATCTTCTCGAACGCGGCGGCGGGATCGGTGCCGGGGGCGATGCGGGTCTCGTCGTGGCGGCCGTTGCGGACGATGTTGGTCTTGACGCCGCCGGGATGCACCGTCGTGCAGGACACGGTGCTGTGGGCGCCCTTGAGCTCCATGCGCAGCGACTCGGTCATGCCGCGCACTGCGAACTTGGCGGCGTTGTAGGCCGACTGGCCGGGCACGCTGATGAGCCCGAACACGCTCGACAGGTTGACGACGTGGCCCTCGTCGGCCGCGAGCAGATGGGGGAGGAACGCCTTGGTCCCGTGCACCACTCCCCAGAAGTTGATGCCCATGAGCCATTCGAAGTCGTCGTAGCTCATGGCCTGGAAGTCGTAGCCGAGCGAGACGCCGGCGTTGTTCACCACGAGGTTGACCTTGCCGTGCTCGGACGCGACGTCCTCGGCCCAGGCGAACACCGCATCGCGGTTGGCCACGTCGACGGGACAGGACGTCACCTTGACGCCGTGACCCTCGCACAGCACGACGGTCTCGGCGAGCGACGCCTCATCGATGTCGCTCAGAGCCAGGTGGCATCCACGTCGTGCGAGCTCGAGGGCGAGGGCACGGCCGATGCCCGAGCCCGCGCCGGTGATCGCGGCGACCTTGCCGTTGAAGTGCTTCATCTCGGTCTGCTCCCGGTGAGGGCGGGCCCGGCCGGAGTGGCCGAGGTGTGGATGGGTGTCGGGTTGGACAGTCGGAGGACGTCGTCCTCGAGACCCTTGAGCCGCATGGCGCGGTAGTCACGCAGGTAGTTCTGGTGCACCTGCCACGGGAACGCGTCCCCCTGCTTGGGGAAGCTCTGGACCGACCGCTGGACGTAGCCCGAGGTGAGGTCGACGAACGGCAGGGGCTCGACCTCGGTGCCACTGTGCACCGGGGTGCACTGGCGGAGCCCCGTCTCCCGCATGCGCGTGAGCACGCGCGTGACGTAGTCGCAGGACAGCTCGCACTTGAGCGTCCACGAGGCGTTCGTGTAGCCGAACGCGAACGCGAGGTTGGGAACGCCTTCGATCATGGTGCCCCGGTAGGTGAGGCGCGTCGACGGATCGACCGCCTCGTCGTCCACGGTCAGCTCGATGCCACCGAGGAAGAGCATCTCCAGTCCCGTGGCAGTGACGATGACGTCGGCCTCGAGCTCCTCGCCCGACGCGAGCCGGATCCCGGCGGGGGTGAAGGTCTCGATGTGGTCGGTGACCACCGACGCCCGACCCTCGGAGATGGCCGTGAACAGGTCGCCGTCGGGGACCATGCACATGCGCTGGTCCCACGGGTCGTAGGCGGGAGTGAAGTGGGTGTCGATGTCGTAGCCCTCGGGCAGGCGCTTCTCGACGCCCTTGCGGAGCAGCTTGCGGACCGTCTCTGGCCGGCGTCGGCTGAACTGGTATCCGGCGACCCCGCCGATGGCCAGCGCCCATCGCAGCCCCGACCGGGCCCATCGACCGTTCGGCCCGCCCCGGTTCAGCGGGTTCTTCGCCGGTGCGGATGCGATGTAGGTCGGCGAGCGCTGGAGCATCGTGACGTGGCCGGCCGTCTCGGCCATGGCCGGGACGAGGGTGACGGCGGTGGCGCCGCTCCCGATGACCACCACCCGCTTGCCCGCGTAGTCGAGGTCGTCGGGCCAGAACTGGGGGTGCACGATCGTGCCGTCGAAGTCGTCGTAGCCCGGGAACTCGGGGAGGTGGCCGCGGTCGTAGCGGTAGTAGCCGGTGCACGAGTAGAGGAAGCGGCACGTCAGCTCGACCGACTCGCCCGTCGACACCAGCTCGGCGGTGACGTGCCACAGGGCGTCGTCGCTCGACCAGGCCGCGGTGCGGACCTTGTGTCCGAAGCGGATCCGCTGGTCGGTGCCGTCCTCCGCTGCCGTCTCCCGGATGTAGTCACGGATCGACGCGCCGTCGGCGATCGAGTTCTCGCCGTTCCACGGCCGGAAGCCGTAGCCGAGGGTGAACATGTCGGAGTCGGACCGCACCCCGGGGTAGCGGAAGAGGTCCCAGGTGCCGCCGATGGCGTCGCGGCCTTCGAGGATCGCGAAGGTCAGCCAGGGGGTCTTCGTGGCGATGTGGTGCGCGGCACCGATGCCCGACAGGCCGGCCCCGACGATGAGGACGTCGACGTGCTCGACCGCTCGATCCACGCCGGACGCGACGCTCATACTGCCGTGGAGCCCACGAGCCGGTCGTTGAGCGTGCCCTCGTCGCCGAAGAGCCGCTCGCGCCACTCGTCGAGCAGCGCCGTGGTGTCGCGTTGCTCGGGATGGAAGTCCTCGCGCTCGAAGTCCTTGATCGCCTCCCACATCTCCTTCCGCATCAGCGACGTCGACCGGAATCGGCGGACGCCTCGGCGCAGCACGCCAGGCCGGCGGGCGGCCGGATCGGTCACGAACACCTGCACCGGAATGAGGATGGCTATCAGGACAAGTGCCCAGCGCGTCAGCTTCATCGACCAGATGCGATTGCGCTCGCTGCCACCCATCGCGCGGTACACGTCGAAGGCGACGGCCTTGTGCTCGGATTCCTCGAGGGCGTGCCAGACGTAGATGTCCTGGACGGCCTGGTGGCCGAGGACCGCCCGGAACGACTCGTCGGTCAGCACGAGCTCGGCGAGGAGCGCGGTGAAGTGCTCGGCAACCACCGTGCTGGCGAGGTTCGTCTCCGGGCTGCACAGCCGCTCCTGGAGCGCGTTCATGCGCCGGTGCAGCCTCTCCATCCGCTCGACCGGATAGCCGAGTGCCTGAAGGCATTCGTTGAAGACGCGGTGTTCCCGACCGTGCATCGCCTCCTGGCCGATGAAGCCGGCGACCTGCCGCTTGAGCACGGGGTCGGTGATCTGATCGCGGTAGTGGCGGACCGACCGGACGAAGAAGTCCTCGCCCTCAGGGAACGACGCCGAGAGGATCGCCCAAAAGTGGCTCATGAGCACGTCGCCGTCCTCCGCGAAGTGCTTCGGAACCTGGGCCAGGTGCTCGTCGAAGGCCATCCGACGGGTCGGGACGGTCCGCGTGGGGTTGCTCGACTGACTCATGTCGGGCAACATACCGGTCGATCACTTTTTTCGCAAGAACCGGTCGATCACTATTTTCAAGTCCCATGCCCCTGCGGCTGGCATGACACGGAAGATGAGCAGCTGTTGCTCGGAGGTAGACCCCGACCATGATCACGACCCACGCCGCTGACCTGCCCGAGCCAGACCCCAGGTTGCTGCAGAGGCCGCCGTGGGCAGGCCGATCGGTCGACGTGACTTCGCCGCTCAAAAGGCAAGTCCTGGCAGGCCACGTCTCGTCCTCTGTCATCGCCCACACCGGGAACTGAATCGATGGGACGCAGAGCCGGTGTGACCGCCGAGCAGACCCGGTCGACGTTGCTCTCAGCTGCCGCGGACATCTTTGCGGCGAAGGGGTACGACGGGGCGAGCATTTCGGACATCTGTACCGCCGCCAGCCTGACCAGCGGGGCGCTGTACACCCACTACAGCTCGAAGGCAGAGCTGTTCGTGGCAGTGCTCGAAGCCCATGGCCAACGCCAATTCCAGGATCTGGTCTCAGGGGCCGGGGATGTCGCCAGCTTCTTGGCGACCGCTGGTGCCGCCTACGGTCGGCGCCAGACCGACTCATCACTCATGATCGAGGCCATTGTCGCCTCGAAGCGCCACCCCGAGGTCGCCCAACTCGTCGCCTCGTGGCTCGACGCCGACGAAGACCTGCTCGCCGCGTCCATCCGCGAGGCGCAGCAGTCCGGAGCTCTCGCAGAAGGGCTGGAGCCCGAGGCGATCAGCCGACTCGCGACGATGATCAGCCTGGGTTCAATCCTGATCTCTGAACTCGAGGTTCGGAACCTCGACTCCGAAGCGTGGGCGAATCTGATCGACCAGCTCGTCGACATCGTGCGCGTGACGCGCCCAGGCGAGTGACCCGAATGGTCTCGCAGTCTGAGCTGGCCGATCCATCCGAGAACGAGTCCGAACCCAGCGAGGTCTTGCGGCTCCGGGCACTACCTGCCGCATCCCAGCCGGCCTTCCCGCTCGAGCACGACTACTTCGAGATCGTGTACACGCCTCTCGTTGGCCCGACAGCGGTGCTCCTTGCCCGAGCGATGGCACGCCACCTCGATGCGGCAGGCGGCCCGACCACCGTGTGTCCGATTGAGCTGGCGCAGGAGATCGGCCTCCGTGCGAGCAGCGCGAAGCCGCTCGGCAAGAAGTCACACCTCGTCCACGCCATCGACCGCCTCGCGCACGACCACATCGTCTCCCGACTCGAAGACCGGATTCTTGGGGTGCGAGTGGCAATCCCGCCCGTGAGTGCTCAGACTCTCGCCAAGCTTCCGGTCACTGTCAGGGATGCTCACAGACGGTTGGTATCGGTCGACTGAACGACCCACGAAACCCGCGAAGACCCTGTCCTGGCACCAGCTGCCACTGACATTGGCGGACATCTATCCACGCTGTCGAGTCGCTGCCGGATCTCGCCGAGGACTCGGCAGATGACGCTCTCCCGAGCGACATTTCCGCCCCGCGGTGATCCACTGCGCCGAGCTGCGGGGCAGCCGTGCCTCGGATGCCGTATGTCTCAGTCATGCCGACCCCGGGCTAGTTCGATGAACCCAGCTCCCTCGGTCTTGTCACAGCTCGACTCCTGGTGTGGTCGTGCTCGCCCGGTGCTGGACGATGTCGAGCCGGGCCGCTATCCGCGCTGCCGCTGCCCGGTCCGCTGCTGAGCCACCAGGCGGCGCCGATGGCGGAGTCTCGGTCGACCCGGCCCGAGGGGCCGACGTTGCTTGGTCGATCGGTGGCTCGGTCGTGGCAGCCAGCTGTTCCTCGACCTCCTGCTGGTGGCGGCGCAGGTCGACCAGCTCTTCGGTGCGGTCCCACGGCACACCGATCCGGGCCGCTGCTCGATCGGCCTCAGCCTTCGCGGAGCTGGCTTCCTGGTTCAGGTCGGCGATGGTATCCGGGAGTCGTTGCAGATGGCGCTCGAGGCGAGTGATCAGGCTGGCAGCGTCGTGCCGGGTGAGGTCTTTTGCGAGGTAGCTGACTTCGATGTGCGCGTCGGGGATGGCGACGCGGATTTCGTCCTCGATCGTGGTGATGGCTTGGGCGGTGACGGCCAGGCCGCCGAGGCGGCCGATCTCAGTTGTCGGTCCGGTGGTCTCGGGTGCCGTCTGGCCCAGGCGGCGTCGGAGCAGGCTCTGGACATGTTCGCCGGCATCGACCCGCTTGGAGTGGGTGCGCCCGTCGATGGTCATGGCGAAGCGTTCGCCGCGGGTGTCGGTCACACGACCGACCACGGTCTGAAGGTCACCTGCACGGTGCTCGGCCTTCTCGGCGCGGAGTGTGGCGGTCTCGTAGGTGCGGCGGAGTCGGTGCTGGTCGTCGTGGTGGGCGCGTTCGAGCCGGGTGAGACGGGCGACGTCTGCGTCGACGGCGGCCTTCTCCAACACGAGGGGGTCGCCGGTGGCGAGCGCCTTCACCTCGGCGAAGGAGAGGGCTTGGTCGCCGATGTCGTCGACATCGCGGTCGGGCAGGTCGCCGCGGGTGACCTGGGCGATGAACGCGGCCTTCCTCTCCAGCGTCTGCCACATGTAGGTGTCGAAGCTGCCCTCGGTGACGTAGCGCAGCACGCGGACTTCCGGGTTCTGGTTGCCTTGTCGGAGGATTCGGCCGTCTCGTTGTTCGATGTCGGCGGGTCGCCATGGCGCGTCGAGATGGTGCATGGCGATGGCGCGCGTCTGGACGTTGGTTCCGACACCCATGGTCTCGGTTGATCCGATCAGGACCGAGACGGTGCCGTCGCGACACGCGGCGAAGAGCTTGGCCTTGGCGACGTCGGTCTTGGCGTCTTGCATGTAGCGAATCGAGCCGTGGTCGACACCGCGGCGGACGAGCAGGGCGCGGAGCTCGTCGTAGGCGTTCCATCCGTCGGCGGCGGGGGTGGAGACGTCGCAGAACACGAGCTGGAGCGCGCCCGGGCGGAGGGTGAGCTGGTTGGTCTCGTCGGTGTAGCGATGGTCGCGGGTGGCGTGATGGATCGCGGCGATTCGCTGTGCGGCCACAGTCAGCTTGCCGCTGTCGGTCGGCGCGTCTTCGCCGACGAGTCGGAGGTCAAGCGCGGCCCGCCGGCCGTCGCCGGTGACCTTGAGCATGTTGTCCTCGCTCGGGTCGACTGCCCGATTGCGGATTCGTTCGGCACGCGAGGCAAGGTCGGCCACGTAGTCGACGAGGACGTCGCTGGGTTCCACGACGACGGTCTCGGCCTGGCCGCCGGCGAGCGATGGGACCGGAAGGTCGAGGTCCTCGTTCGTGCGGACGTCCGCGACTTGCCGGTAGAGGGTGAGCAACTCGGGGACGTTCTGGAACCGGGCGAACCGCGTCTGCATCCGGTAGGAGGCGCCGTCGGGTGCGAGCTCCAAGGCGGTGTGGGTGCGACCAAAGTTCGCCGCCCAGGCGTCGAAGGCGCGGAGGTCGACGCTGGCGAGGAGGTCGGGGTGGAGGTAGCTCTGCATGACCCACAGCTCTGCCATCGAGTTCGCCACCGGAGTGGCGGTCGCGAAGGTGACGACGCGAGGCCCGTGCAACCGACGGAGTGCCCACAGCTTGGAGTCGAGGTCCTGGGCGCGCTGGGAGCCTGTGTTGGCGACGCCGTCGATCGAGGAGTCGACGCGGCGGTTCTTGTAGGCGTGGGCTTCGTCGACGAAGAGATAGTCGATGCCGGTCTCCTCGAACCTGACGCCGTCGTCCTTGGTGTGCTCGGAGAGGAGCCGCTTGTAGGTCTCCTCCATCTGGGCGATGCGCCGCTCAAGCTTCTTGATCGAGAGTCCCTTGCCGTCCTTCGAGCCGTCGAGGGCGGTGCGAGCGGTGGCGATCTCTTCGCCGAGATAGTCGGTCATGAGGTCGCGGCCGAGAGGAAGCCGCGCAAACCCGGACTGGGTGAACACGATGCCGTCCCAGTCTCCGGTCGCGGCCCTGGCGACGAACTCCTTGCGTCGGGCTTTGGAGAGCCGATCTCGGTCGGCGACGAGGATGCGAGCGGTCGGGTAGAGCTGGAGCCACTCGCGGGAGAACTGGTCGAGCATGTGGTTCGGGACCACCACCGCGGGCTTGGACGCTGAGCCGAGTCGGCGTAGCTCCATCGCGGCCATGACCATCGTGGCGGTCTTGCCGGCGCCGACCGCGTGGGCCAGCAGGGCGCGGCCGTCGGTGAGGATGCGGGCGACCGCGGCGCGCTGGTGGTGGCGAGGGGTGAAGGTGCCGGCGAGGCCGGGCAGGGTCAGGTGGTCGCCGTCGTGGTTCGGGAGGACGGTCGAGGAGAACAGCTCGTTGTAGCGGCCAGAGAGACGGCTCGCGCGTTCGGGGTCCTCCCACACCCAGGTCGAGAACCTCGATGTGAGGGCCTCCTGCTTGTCACGGGCAGCCAGGGTCTCGGCGTCGTTGCGGACCCGCTTGCCGTCGTCGGTGACGTCAGTGACGGTGTGGAGCCGCTGGTTGAGCGCGGCATCGAGGAGCGTGATCGCGTCGGCTCGGCCGGTGCCCCACTCCGAGGAGAGCGCGACGCTGCGGCGGCTGCCGTCGCGCAGCCGGGCTGACCAGTTGCCGAGCTGTGGAACGTGCTCGACATCGACGCTGGCGTCCAGCACTTCGCGGCAGAACTGTTCGATGTCATGGCTCCGTATCCACGGTGCGCCGAGCCGGGCGGTGATCTCGGTCGGTTCGAGCTGACGTGGGAGCACCCGCTCCAGCGCCGCGATGTTGGGCCGGTATCGACCATCGGGATCTTCGGTGGTGCGGCAGGCGTCGAGCTTGGTTCGGACGTTGCCCGACAGGTACTCCGACGCGGGGACGAGCCGGTTCGTGCCGGGCTCGTCGTAGACCAGTTCGCCGAGTTGCTCGCGAGCATGGGCCGGGTCGGTGCCGAGGAGTTCCGCGACGCGGTCGACGGTGACCGTCCCGATCTCGTCGAGACACACCGCGACGGCTTCGTCGGAGCTGTCGACACCGTGTCGCTCGTGGGGTGGGTCGATGACCCGCCCATGGAAGATCGCCGCGGGTCGAGCTTGTTGGCTCTCTTCGTCGAACGCCTCCAGCGCCGCGACGAGCGGCCAGTCGGGATCTTCTCGAAAGCCGCCCATGCGCGGTCGAACCCGGCGCATGATGTCCTCGCCCGTGTCAGTGTTGCGGCGACCGGTGCGAGCCTCACTGGACCGGTTGATCGGTCCGTAGACGCGCACATAGGTCCGGTACAGCTCACCGAGTACGCCTTGGGCAGCGTCGAGTCGTTCGTCGCTGCCGCCGTCGATCTGCACCGCCAACACCCGGCGAGCAGCGTCACGCAGGCCGACGAGCCGTACCAGTTCGCTCTTGTCCTTCGCGACACGTGGCTTGTAGGTGACTGGGGTGCCGCCCTGGAGTTGGGCGACGTCGCCACGCTGGTTGACGACGAAGCTGCCGTCCTGAGCGTGCTCGAGGAAGAAGTCGCCTCGTGCTGCACGTCGCTCCGGGCGGTGTGCCTCGGCGTCGCGGCTGACAGCGACGTAGGTGAGGCCGCGCTCGGCCGCACCGGCGGCGAGGTCTGCGAGCGCGGCAGGGAGTTGCTCGTCAAGGTCTCCCGTCGGGGTGACGGTCAGCTCGTGGTCGCGATACATGCCCCGTGCCGCAGCGAGGTCGCCAAGGACGTGTTCGGGGTGGGCGAGGTAGTACTCGTTGACCTCCAACGGAGCCGCGTCGGCGGCGGCCTCGATGGGCGCGGCGCCGACGCTCTCCCACGCTGGACCGGAGGCTTCGGCCCCCGGTGGACGGCGACGAAGGATCACCATGTCGACGACGACGTCGGTGCCCGACGAGCGGGCGAAGGCGCGCTCCGGCAGTCGGATCGCGCCGACGAGATCGGCCATCGAAGCCATCTCTCGGCGAGCTGCGGCGTTGCGGGCATCCAGGGTGTAGCGGGAGGTGAGCGCGACGACGAGCCCGCCAGGCCGGGTCAGGTGCAGCGACTTGATGAGGAAGTAGTTGTGCAGGGCGTGGCGTCCACGATTGTGTCGTGGGTCGTGCGGTGTGACCTTGGCGAAGGGCACGTTGCCGATCACCGTGTCGAACGCGCCGTCCTCGACACGCAACTCCTCGAACGCAGTGGCGTGGATGGTGGCCCGGGCTCCGTAGAGATGCTGAGCGATCTCGGCGGTGGTCTGATCGAGCTCGACACCGGTCACGCGCGCGCTGTCCGGTGCGAAGCCGATGAAGTTGCCCGACCCGCAGCCTGGCTCCAACACGCGCACCCCTTCCCCCGCGACTCCGAGTTGCTGGGCGGCGTGCCACATGGCCTTCACGACCGGAGCCGACGTGTAGTGGGCATTGAGCGTCGTTCGCCGGGCCTGCGCCCAGCCCGTCTCAGTGCGCAGTAGTTGCCGCAGCTCGGCGCGTTCGTCCGCGTAGCGATCGTCAGCGGTATCGAAGACCTGCGGGATCGCACCCCAACCCGACCAGCGGGCAAGGACTGCTTGCTCGTCGGGGGTCGCCCATCGCCCGCCCTCGTCTCGGCACCGATTGAGGACGGTGAGCGCGTCGAGATTCGCTCGCAGCTTCGCCCCTGCGCCCGCTGGGGCGAGGTCATCAGAGCTAGCCGGTCGGAACGGCTCCAGCCGGGCTGGAGGCGGGGATGGCTCGCTGGCTACAGCGGGGTGTTGATCGCCTCGTTGATCTCCGCCAGATCCTGGTAGTGGCGGGCCAGGTCCGGCTCGTCGCTCCAGTCCTCGGTCTCCTCGGAGGGGTCCGGTTGGAGCAGCGGGTGGTCCGCCAGTGTCAGCTCCTCGGCCGTTGCCAACGCCTGGTAGCTGCGGAGCCGGTACTCCTCCGGCGTCTCGCCGGCCTTGGGCGGGCCGAGGATCTCGTCGCGCAGCTGGCTCACCGCCGCCGCGATCTGCTCCCCGGTCTCGGCGAAGAAGCCGGCGGGGTCCGGGATCTGCGAATAGGCGTCCGGCCGGTGCTTGCGGTTGTGGTCGAGCGCCATCTGACCGTATCGGTTCATGGGTCACCTCCTGGGTCGATGCCTCGTCGGCATCCTCGGGAGGGAGCGCTAGGTCGAACAGCGAGAGTTGTTCGGAGGGATTGCTGCGAGCGCTCCGAGCGCGTGCCATCACGCTACCCCCACCATCTCGCGGCCACCGAGCACCGACGGTGCCCGCATCACAGTCCCCGGCCCTGCGCTTGGACCGCCTTGGGTGTCGCGTCGATCGACACGACACGACCCGGTGCCTGCAGAGCGGCCTCGGCGGCGCGGTTCCGCACCCACATCTCCTGCTGGCCATCGACTGCCAGGCGACGGAACCCCTCCCCCGCCAAGACTGCGCGGGTCGTGTCACCCGGCTCGTTGAGCACCATCACGATCTGGTGCTGCCGCGGGTCGAAGACGACCTCGACCTGGCGGCCTGCCCAAGTTCCCGCTGGCTCCGCGACCCATCCCACCGGAGCGAGCCGAGCGCGGTCGGTGGCCCGGAGGAACGGCTTCATGCCGTCCGCCCCTCTTCGCCGGCGGCCGTCGCGGCCCGCTTCGCCAGGTGCCGGTTGCGATAGAAGGGCCGCGTGCGCACGTGCGCTGGCGGCAGGGTGCCGTGCACCAGCAGCGCGTCACCGGGTCGCATCTGCCGCAGCACGTGCGCGGGGGCGAGGGGCACACGAGTGGTGGAGAACTGGTCCGAGCCGCCGCTGATCCGCTCGGCCGCCGAGTGGGATCGGGTGTCGACCTCGGCCTCGCCGAGCACACGATCGACGTATTGGATCGACGCCGGGTCCGACAGGCCCGCGTAGAACACCTTCGTCAGGTGGTTGGTGAGGATCGTGTCCGACGCCTTGCCGTAGGCGACCTCGATCTGCGCGAGCGACTGCCAGATCGTCACCAGCAACACCCCGAGCCCGGCGAGGGTCGAGGCGTACTCCGGCAACGATCGCAGCGGCGTGTTCCCGGCCTCGTCGATCACCACCAGCAGCGGCGGGTCGAGGGCCTTCCCGGTGGCGGCGACGTGTCGGTACGCCTGGTTGATGAGGTCGTTGAGCAGCCCGCCGAACGCCGGGGCCAGACGGCGTTGGTCCTCGATCGGCGAGCAGAGATACACCGTGTTGGACCCCGACAGCAGCCACGGCAGGTCGACCCCGATGAATCCGCTCTTCGCGTTCTTGCCCTTCGGTGACCGCGCTGACGCGGCCACACCGGGATCGGTCCAGGGCCAGATCACGGTCTGAGCTGTGGCGTAGATGGAAGAGCGAGTCCTCTCCTCCATCTCCCACACCGACACCAGGCCCTTGGCGACCTCGACCGCACCTCGGGAGACCGCTGCGTTGTTCGAGAGGTTCAACGAGTCGAGCGCGGCGCGGACCTCACCGGGGCCGAGCTCGCCAGGCCGGTCCTGGGTGAGCACCCACTCGCAGACCGCGTCCATGTCCCGATGGGCGTTGTGCGCAACGAACAGCAGGCCCGACAACAGGATCTCGGCCTGCGCCAACCAGAAGTCCATCCCGCCCTCGACGCCACCCCGAGGGGCGGCATCGCATAGCGCCCTCGCTGCCCGCTGCGCGCCCACGACGGTCCCGGCCTGTTGCAGAGGCGACCACAGGGCCGAGGTGCCTTTCGGTGTGGTCGATGACGTTGGGTCGTAGACGCGAACGTCGCCGAGGGTTGAGCGCCACCCCTGTGTTGTGGACAGCAGGTCGGCCTTGACCGACGACAGCACCGCGGGACCGTCCCACTCGAGGATGCCCGCGACAGCAGCAGTGGTCTTGCCCGACCTGGACGGTCCGACCAGCGCCACTGCACCGCGATCTCCCCGACGGGAGCGACGCGCCGACCTACCAGCTCGGCCCTGAGTTCGAGGCGGCGGCGACTCGGTGGCGACCAGGCGTCGGCCGAAGCGAGCAAGGATCAGCCGACCTGGCGTTGGACCCGACACAAGCAGCGGGTCAAGGTCTCGGCGCTTCGCGAACTTCGTCCTTCCATCGACGCCGAGGGGGCGACGCTTGGCGGTCCCCACCTTCGAACGGGTCAGCCACCGGACGACGAGCGCCACCGCGCCCCCGATGGCGATGGCCGCCAAGACGGTGCAGAGCCAGTAGAGCGGCGCACCCGGCAGGGCCTCGGCGTAGGGCTCGGCCCAGGCTTCAGCAGGCGCGCTCAAGTTCGCCGGAAGGCGCGGTGCAGCATCAGCAGCGGCGGCGAACGGCAGGTGCCCACCGCCCGAGACGGCGAGCGCCAGCCACGCGCCCGCCCACACCGCACCAACCAGCGCCAGCGCGATGCCGGCGACGATGATCACGAGCAGCTCGAAGCCGCCGACACCTTCGCGTTCCATACCCACGTAGGCCCCTCGGCGAGGCGAAACTTCGCGGGCGAGATCAGCCGTTGTGGATGAGTGTCATGAGGACGAATCGCGCGGCGCCTACCGCTGTCGGCCCGTGCGGAGGGGCTTGTCCGGCGCCGGGACTATCAGAGGCGCCGAGCCCCGTAGACGTCGATCACCTTCTGGCGTGAGCTGGCGTCCCTCAGGAGTGAGCTCGTTTCGAGCAGCGCCCGTCCCAAGTCCTTCATGGCCAAGGTGATGCTTGGCACCACCAACATCAGCGGGCCCATCGTTCCCAGCGGCGGGCGATGGTCTAGCGCGGCGTATGCCCCGTCGGAGGGGAGAGCGTCGAGGTAACCGGGTACGTCGGCGAACACGTACGGACCGTGGTGATGGCTGACGTGAAACGGGCGCCCGGCGCGTAGTGAAGAGCTGCGGTGCTTCCAGGTGTGGTTGATGAACGCCATCAGCGGCTCAGTTGTTGAGAGCTTGCGCTTGGTCGGCTTCCCAGTCTTCGCGGCGCCTCCGATGATGCGGAGGTCGGCGACGAGCTCCTCCCAGAGCAGGAACACGATGCCGTAGTAGCGGAAGACCATCTCTGCTTCGTCGCTGTCGTCGGTCCAAGCCGTGAGTTCCACGTGATCGCACCAGGTGCCGAACCGGAGGAGGTCATCAAGGGCCTGCAGGTGGGAGAGCACGTTGCAGTACGGGGCGACATGTGACGCCTCGCGGTATTGCTGCCAGACACACGGACGCCACTGACCGACGCGGGTTCTCGACCAACGGTCGAGCTCCGAGACCGCATTCTCTCGGATCGCCTCGAAGCAGACAGGCTCGTCCCTCATCCGACTTGAGGCTAGGTGCGCACGAGGCGCTCAGCGGTCCCGGTTCCGGCGTCGTGCCACGACGCTGGAGCCGCGCCAGTCGCCGGTTCGGGGTAGGCCCGCAGCCGGGCCTACCCAGCCCCTCGATCGGGCGTCGTCACCCCTGATTTCTTCCCGTGGCCGCGCGCCGACTCAGTCGGCGAGGAACTCGAGGTCGGGCTGCAAGCGAGCGTCGCGTTGGAACAGCGCCGCGTTGGCCGCTGGAACCCCTTGGAACGTGATGGCAGCACGGAGCCTGTTGAGGAAACGGTCGTAGGTCATGACCTCCACACGACTCTCCACTGCGATGGTCTGCCTAACCGCACTGGCGTTCTCGTTCAGGAGGTGCTCGCGTCCGACGATGAGGTAACCGTCAGCACGAGGACTGATGTCGTACAGACCAAGTCCGCCGGCCGACCGCGGGGATTGGGCCTTGTGCAGGTTGCGTTCGAGCCACGTACGCCAGTCCTGGATCTGAGCGAGCCCGATCCGTGCGTGTTTCTCCAGAAGGTTCTGCGACTTGACCGTTGTCGAAGATCGAGGCGTTTCAATCTCGACAAGCACCCAGCGGACGCCGTTGGAATCGGCGTCAGCAACGACGAAGTCGGGTACGTACTCGTCGCCGAGCCGGGGCTGGCCAACGACATACCGATCGGGTCCTCGGACGAGCGACGCCAGCAGTTCTGGATGGCCCTCCAAGAACGCCTGGATCGGCTTCTCGTCCTTCGCGGTTTCAATGGTGAGTTCAAGTTCATCGACTTGGTCGATCGTTGCTCCCACAGGGGTGTGGAAAGGCGCGAGGTCTCTGTGCTTCGCCAGGGACCACGTTCGTCCCGGCCGGCCGATCGAACGATTGAGGGCCGCCTGCCTCTTCGCCTCCGCGTTCACGCCCTGCCTTGAGGCTCGTAAGGCCATCTCGATGAGGTCGGGGTAGGCCCATCGCCCTCGCCCGTGAAACCACACGCGTCCGTGTCGGTCGACCGAGCTGACCATCTCCAGCCAGTCGTCGCCTCGGTCAGGTCGTCGGACAAGGTCGCCTGGTTCAGGCTTCAGCCGCTTCAGGTTCGCTGATCGGCGGCGCATCAGGAAGTACGACACCCACGCATGCAGTTCCTCGGCCGATCGCGGGGATGGGGTCTTCCGGCCGGAGGCACTGGCGAGATCTTCGAGCCATTCAAGTGCGCCATCCCCCTTGATCGGGCGAGGCTGCGTCTGCAGAGACTCTCCGAGCGCGTCTCGCAGGCGCGCCGCTGCCACCACGAAGGGGAGACCCCTCAACGACACGCCAGCAATCGCCGCAAGCTTCTGCTGCTCGGGTGTTGCGGTGCCGATGGCGCGATCGAGGTTCTGCACTGCCGCGAGCCAGGTCCCACCCGTCATGCCAAGACCATACGAGGCAGCAACGCCTTGGCTCTTCACGGTTCAGTGAGCCGGGCGTAGCATCAAGCTATGGATGCGACGTGGAGTCGCGGCGACGGCGGCAGCGAGTGGACCGCCGCAACCGACCTGGCAGGGCACATTGCCGCCGGTGGGGAGTTGCCGAGCATCCCGAGCCCAGTGCTGATGGATGCGGGCGAGGTGCTCCATGCTGACCTTCCTGCTCAGGGTTGGCGGTTCCACGGCGCGGACGTCACGTATGTCGCGCCTCACGTCGTCGCGATCGGCGGTCCGCTCATGTTCGGGCTCACCGCGGCGGGCAGCGCCGTCGCTCGTCGCCGGGCGCGCCACGAGGCCGAGGCGTTGGCCGCACCGCAGTGGCGACCGTTGGGTGCGTTGCGCATCCTCGTGACCGACCGACGTTTGCTCGTGTGGCACAAGGGCGCCTGGGCGTCGGTTTGGTTCAGCGTGATCCGTGAGATCCGACCGGACCTGGCGGTGGGTCGTCTCGACATGACCTTCGAGGACGATCCGCCGTACTGCCTTGCTGGGCCGTGGGTGCCGTACCTGACGGTGATCGTGACCACGCTGCTCGCTGGTATCCGAGGTGTCCGTGCGGTCGAGGATGCTCTCGCTGTCCCGCACGGTGCCTGATCATCGGCTGACGCTGAACCCTGCTGCCGTGTACCTCACGGCGAGGTTGACCGAGCGTCCCATATCGTGGGTCCAGTCGTCGGAGCGGCGCATGGCGTCGTTCAGGTCGCCGCTGCCCAGATCGAGCACGACCGGTGGGTGTTGGCGAGCTTCGAGGAGCGATGCGAGTCGATGGGAACCAGCGTGTCCGGCGTCGTCGGCGTCGAACGCGATGACCAAGGGGTGTGGGAGCTTGGCGAGGGCGGTGGCGACGGCTTCGTCGCCGTAGGTGGCGCTCAGCACGGCGACGGCTCGATAGCCAGCCGCGGCGGCTGAAAGCGCGTCGATGGCTCCTTCGGTGACGACGACTTCCGGATGGCGTGTCTCTACTGGTCGTGCTCGGGCGAGGCGTGGGTTGGTGGCGAGGTCCGCGGTGGGGTTGAGGTACCGGGGCCGGTCGGCCCGGGGATGCGGTACCCGGAGCTGTGCGTAGACGGCGTGGCCGTTCTCGATGGCGGGGAGGACGATGCCTGCGGCACGGGGCATGCCATCGGGGCGCGGTTGTGCGTGTGGACCGACGTCGGCGCCGATGCGGTTCTCCACGAGGACGTCGTGTGGGAGTCCACGGCTGTTGGTGAGCCACCGTTGCATCGCTTGTCCGCCCGGTGTCCAGAGTCGTGTCGCGCAATCGTCGATGTAGCGGGCGAGTCCTTCGGGGTCACGACAACCTGCCGGGGGCAACGTCCGAGGTGGCGCGGCTCGACGTGGGGGATGCCAGTCGTCTGGTTGCTCACGGTGGCCGGAACGATCGGCGAGGTAGGTCATGGCGTCGCGTGGTGTACCGCCCCGGACGGCGAGGACGAGGTCGATGGCCGTTCCGCCATCACCGCAACCGTGGCAGCGCCAACGCTGCTCGCCGCGACGGCTGGTGAAGATGCTGACGGGAGGGGTGCGGCCGGTCTGGGCATGCTGTGCGCTGGGGCAGGGCCACATCGGGGATCTTCCGCCGCCAGACGGAGGACCAAGGAGGTCGTCGGCGAGGGCTCGAAGGTCGACGGCGGCCAGGAGTGCGTCGCGGTCGAACATGGCTCACGCCGCCTCGGTCCGATCGGTCGGGCCGTTCATGCGGGCGTCGGTGTCGACGATGGGCTGCTCGCCAGGGCCGAGGATGTGGTGGACGACGGCGGTTCGGCCACCGAGCTTCCACAGCGCGCGACCGCGGGTGAGCTGGCCGACGATGGACGCTTCGGGCCCGGTGAGTCCGAAGTGGGCGACGGCGGCGTCGAGCTGGTCGGGGGCTTGGCGAAGGATGATCTTCGTGGCCGAGTCCGCGAGGAGACCGGCGGCGATCTTGCTCGTGGCGGTGCCGTCGTCGGCCTGGGCCACGAGGTCCGAGGCGCGGTGGGTGATGCAGAGGTTCGCGACGCCGTAGGTGCGGCCAAGCTTGAAGCAGCTCTGGAGGTAGGCGGCGGTGTGGCGGTTCGCGAGGAGCGCCCAGGCTTCGTCGAGGACCTGCACGCGCTGGGGGCCGGGGCAGGCCATGAGCTGTTGGAACCAGCCTGCGGCAGCGACCATGACCAACGGGAGCGCGTCGGAGTCGGTCGGCACAGCGGAGAGGTCCATCACGACACCTGGGCCGTCCCAGCGCAGCGGGACGGTGGACCGTCCGTCGAACATGCCGCGCAACGATCGGGAGAGCAGCTTGTCGAGGGCGTACGCGATCGTGCTCATCTCAGCGGCGAGATCGTGATCCGTGCCGCGAAGCCGTTCGGTCATCGCGTCGGTCGGGTTGGCGACGAGACGGGCGACATCCGCGAGCGTGGGCTCGTCGAGCGGAGCGGCGGTGACCTGTTCGATCGCCGCGAACACCGCTGCGTCCTCGAGCTGGGTAAGTGGCCGCTCGAGCACCGTGCCGACGAGCGCGATGCACATCTCAGCTCGGCGGAGGATCTGGCGATCTTCGGGCTCGTGTTCCGCCGCGGGACCCGGGGCAAGAGGGTTGATGGTGGCCGTGCCGCCGGGGCTGAGCTTCACCGTGGTGAAACCGAGGTGCTCGGCGAGGGTCGCGTACTCCCCCTTCGGATCCGCGATTCCGACCCACCTCCCGCTCGAGCCGGTGCCGTAGATCGCGGCTTGTCGCCACAGGAGGCACTTGACGAGCGCCGACTTGCCGTTGCCGGGCTCGCCGAGCACCCATCCGTTCGGGTTCGTGACGAGCCCGGCGGCGTAGGCCTCGAAGGGGTCCCAGCAGAACTCACTGCCACCGGCGAGGAGATCGAGACCGACGTAGGTGCCTCGGTGTCCGAAGGAGCCTTGGACCGAGAAGGGGTAGATGCTGGAGACGTGGGCGGTGGTGCCTTGGTGGTAGCGGAGCCGCAGTGATGGCCGGGTCATGACGCCAGGAGGGTCGAGGGGGCGAGGCCGAGCGGGAGCGCGGCGGCCCAGCCGAGGTCTTGGCGGGCGTCGAGGACGCGCAGGTCCATGCCGCTCTCCCGTGCGAGTTGCTCGATGATCTCGGAGTGTTCGTCGAGGTCGTCGAGGCTGCGGGCCGAGACGGTGACGAGTCCGGCGTAGCCCATCTCGGGGTAGCCGGCGACGAGCTCCTCCTCGCGGTCGAGCAGCGCTTGGGTGGCGCGGCGGTGACGGGCGTCGATGCGCCGTCCCTTCTCCTCCTTCGTGACGGCATCGGATTCGAGCTTCACGAGGTCACGTTCGATGCGTCGCCGGGACTGGTGGGTGGAGACGGGCTGGAAGTAGACGGTCATCGATCTGGTGACGCCGCCGCCGGAGAGGAACGGTTCCAGCCATGCCGGTGGCACGGCGAGGCGGGGCCAGGTGCCGACCCACCAGGTGCGGTGGAACGCTCCGTCGACGCGTAGGTGCCGCCAGTCGGTCTCCAACGCGAGCGGCCCGGCGGTTCCGGCTCGGACGAGCGCGAGGCGTTCGACGAGACGTCCTCGGCGGGGACGGGGCTTCTCACCGACAGGGTCGATGCGTGAGCGGACGAGACGTTGCAGCCCGGTGGGGTCGAGCGGGTTGGATGCGGCGAGGTCCGCTGAGCGCAGGCCGCGAAGGAGCGCCTCGACCGAGGTGACGAGCGCTCGGCGGAGTTGCTCGTCGACGCCTCCCATTCCGGTCCGGCGGCGCGAGAGGCGCTCGCGGGCAACGGTGATCGTGACGACCGCTTCGTGGTTGATGGCTGACGCGGTGCCGACTTCGAGGAGGTCGCGGTAGGACGTCGCTGCCGGTTCGTTGGGGATGCCCCTTGATTCGGAGTTCAGCCAGGCGATGTGGTCGGCCATCCCGGACGGTTGGGCGAGGTCTGACCACGACAGGTGGGAGACGACGCCCCGTTCGACGGCGTACTGGCCGAGCAGGTCGCCCCATCCAGTGAGGAGGCGCTCCTGCTCGCCGCGGGGTTCGACCACGAACTGCGGCCCCGACGCGGGAACGACTGCGGTGAGGGTGTGACGGTGCCGGTCACGAATCGCTCCGAGGGCCACACCGCCGCGCCAGTCGAGGCCGACGATGTCGAGCCCGTCGAGGCACGGCGGCATCGGCGCTGGGCCCTCGGCGGTGGACCACAGCGGGAGCGGGGCGTTCCAGCGTCGACCGCGTCGCAGGCGCGTCCAGGACCAGCCTGCCAGCAGGGGTACCCACTCCCAGGTGGCGTGGCCGCCGATGCGGGTGAAGCTCACCGCGGCACCGACGAATACGGGGACCGCTGCAACCGGTAGCGGGGCTCCTCCGCTGAGGGTGACGACCGCCAGGCCGATGCCACCGCCGAGGAGGATGCACTGGACCAAGCCGAGACCGAGGAAGATCCCTGAGCTGTCGAGTGGTTCGAGCCGGTAGGACCGGTCGACGCGCTCAGGAGACATTGCCAGGCCCCTTTGGTGGTGCCGAGTCGGAGCCGCCAGATGGGCGCGAGGAACCGGACGGCCGCTCCGGCGGCGGAGATGGATCCGGTGTCGGGCGACCGCCCGCGGGGTGGTCCGAGCGGGGTGTGCTTCTGGCCGGTGGTCTCGCGCCCCGGGTGGACTCGGCGGTGTCGGTCGCTTCGCTGGCGGTCTCCGCCGCGACGCGCGCTCCGGTGTCGATACCCTTCTTGGTCGTCTCGACGACCTTGGCGGCGGCTACCACTGCGGCGCCCACCCCTGTTGCTGCCGCGCCCGCACCTGCCGCCCCGGCTCCAGCGCTGCCAGACCCGCCGGCGGTGGGTGCGCCAGCTCCCCCTGGTGGAGCGCCTCCTTGTGGTCCGGCACCCGCTCCTCCTGCTTCGCCGCCGCCGGCACGGCCGCTGGCGAGCTGGCTGTATCGGCGGCCGGTGACCATCTGCAGGGTGTTGGCCATCATCAGGCCCTGGTGCCCGGCACGGACTGGGGAGCCGGGGATGCCCTGGGCGACGAGCGCCGCCTCGGTGAGGGGCAGCAGGCGGGCGACGAGCAGCGGGGAGAACGCGGCGACGCCAAACGCAGCCGCGGCGGTCAGCAGGATGCCGACGGCCTGGGTGACCGACCCGCCGGGATCTTCGGCGAACACCTCAGGCTCGGGAAGCGAGGTCACCTCGCCGCCCGAGCCCGTGCCGACCGCGGCCGCCGCTGCGACCGAGAGGGCGACGGCGATGACGAGCTTGGAGACGATGAGGGCGACGAGTAGGTCGAGGAGCTTGCGGCTTGCTCCCTTGGTGGCTGGCCACAGACGAGTGGCGAAGACGATCGGGGCGAGCGCCACGACGATGTAGATCAGCGCGGACCGCACGACGAGCACGGCGACGAGCACGAGCCCAGCGAGCACGGCGACGAGTCCGAGGACGAACACGACGAACGCCGTCGACGTGCCACCGGAGAGGTGGCTGAGCGTGAGGATCACCGCTGTGAAGTCGGAGATGTCGTCTTGGAAGTTGCCGATGATCTCGCCGGACAGCGCGTCGGTGAGCCGGATCAGCACTTGGATGATGGTCACGAGCCCGACCATGCCGAGCACCGACACCGGCAGCTCGAGGGCCATCCGGCGGAGCATCCCGCCGACGTCGCCGCTCAAGGTTCCTTGGACGATCCCTGCGAGGACGAACAGCAGCAGGAGTGTGGCGCCGATGCTGACGGTGGTGGCGTAGGGGCCGGTGCCGGTGATGAACCAGTCGGCTTGGACGTTCGGGTCGGTCGAGTCGATGAAGAAGTTGAAGACGCCACCGACGACCCAGATCACCGCGTCGACGACCCAGGCGACAAGGCCGCCGATGATCACTTCGAAGCCCGCTGTGGCGACATCGCCGACGAAGCCGGTGACCTTGTCGATAGCCCAGCCGACCGGGTTGGGAAAGCTGATGCCGAGGATCACGAGACCGGCTCCCCATCCATGCGGGTGAACCCGTCGAGCGCGCTGTCGAACGGCTCCGCGTCCCACGGCTGGTCCTTGGGGCCGGTGATCGGCGTCGGCCCCGGTGTGTCGCGTACGCCGTCGACTCGCCAGTCACCGTCGACCCACGAGAGGTCCAAGGTAACCGTGAGGAACTCCGACTGCGGTGCCGCCACGCTCGCAGCGGACAGGATCGTGACGGTCCACACGGACACTCGGGCCTCGGTGTCGCGGTAGTCGTCGACGCGCCAGGCGAGTGGGCGGACGAGCCACCAGATCCGCCCGGAGGATTGGGCGAGCTGCTCGCGGGCCATCGACACATCAGCGACCACGTCCTCGGCCAGCCGTGACGCGGCAACTGGGGTCGCGATCTCGGCGATCGCAGCTTCGATCTCCTCGTCGGTGAAGTAGAGCCACCGCTGCGAAGCCGTCGCGTAGGCGACCGCCGCTGCGACCGCGCCGGGTTCGTCGGCCGAGAAGCCGACCGGAACACCAGCGGCGTCGCCAGCCGGTCCGGCCACGCCAGCGGGCACGGTCGGCCGGGGTGCCTCCGCGGCCGACGGGGTTTCGTTGCCGTCATCGCTGGGTCGGCTGCCTTGGCCGAGGCGGACGAGGAGCACACCGGCGACGAGGGCGACGACGATGACCGTCGCGATGATCGCGGTGCGCCGGGATGGAGGTGCGCTGTCGTGGCGGCTCATCAGCTCGCCGCCTCGAACAGCATGTTGACCGCCGTCGGCGCGACGCCGGCGAGGATCGCGCCGACGACACCGCCGAGGGCGAGGGTCTTGCCGCGGCTGGCGCCGCCGTAGCTGCCACCTTCACGGGCCAGGCCGTACATGGCGGCACCGATCAACAGGGCGGCGAGGCTGCCCCACAGGGCGAGCATCTGGGCCCAGTTCAGCAACTGCTGGATCAGGTCGGCGCCGGGCATGCCGTCGGTGCTCGGGTCGACCTCGACCTGGGCGAGGACACCGGGGATGCGGATCATGAGGGAACCTCCTCGGAAGCGGTGAGACGTTGTCGTCACCCCCGTAGGCCCCTCGGCGATCGAAAACTCTCCACGCGTCCGCGAAGAATCCGCGCGTCACGGGGCCTACCTGGGCATGAAGCTCCCAGCAGCGGCCGCACTCGCCTGCCTCGTGACCATCGGGGGGTTCACCTCCCTGCCGATCCTCGCCATCGGTGTCGGCGGCACGTCACCACCCGGTTGTGGGGAGGTCGGCGAGGTCGCCGACGACGGCACCCCCAGCATCCTCGGCCCCTCAGCCCTGAGGGTGAGCGGCCTGCGCGCCTGGTGGAACAGCACCGGCCGCGGCCAGCCGCCGCGCCTTCGCATCGCCATCGAGGACCTCATCGCGCTCTACGTCACCGAAGGCGACGCCGAAGGAGTCCGAGGCGACGTGGCCCTCGCCCAAGCGGTGCTGGAGACGGGCCACTTCACCAACAGCGACACCGCCATCAACAACTTCGCCGGAATCGCCCACTACGACGGCACCGCGTCCGGGTCCGGGTTCGCCGATCCGATCATCGGCGTGCGCGCGCAGATCCAGCTGCTGAAGAAGTACGCACTCGGCAACGACGCTCCGCTCGCCAACCCCAACGTCGCGCCGCGGGCTGGGGCATCCGCGACGACGTGGGGTGGCCTCGCCGGGACGTGGGCGTCAGCAACGACCTATTGGACCTCGCTCAGCTCGGTGTACGAGTCGATGCTCACCCACGCAGGCTCGACGCCCGACCCAGCCGACCCCTTCGCGTCACTCGGTCCACTGACGTGTGGAAGCGGGGACCTCGCCGTCAGCGGCGACTATGCCCTACCGGTCGAACGGCGCTGGTACGACGAGAACCCCCGCTGGTTCACCAAGCCCCACCACGACTACCCGGCCGCCGACATCCCCGTGCCCGTCGGGACACCGCTCTACGCCGTCACCAACGGCGTCGTCGTCGGGACGCCGACGAGCGGGAAGTGCGGGATCGGGGTCATCTTCAACGGCGACGACGGAGCCCAGTACACCTACTGCCACGGCAACCCCGGCACCCAAGCTGTCGCGATCGGTGACCGCGTCAACGTCGGGCAGCGCCTCCTCGACAGCGCCTCCACGGGCAACAGCACCGGACCCCACCTCCACTTCGGCATCCGCATCGACGGCACCCAACGTTGCCCGCAGCCGTTCTTCGTCGCGATCGCCGACGGTCAACCCCTCGCACCGCAGGGTCTCCCCACGAGCGGCTGCTCCTACTGACGGGATCCGTAAGAGTTCCGTGTGCAGAGGTGCCCTTCACCGCATCGCTGCGCTGCGACGTTTAGGTTCCCAGCTATGCCAACACCGCGATGGCCCTGGTGGCACCAGACCGATGGCCCGGATGACTACCGCATCAGAGAGTTGCTGCGCGCAGTATGGGATCTGCACGCGCTCTACGGCCAGCACACCTGGCTTTGGAGGGGACAGCCGAACTACACGCACGATCTCACGGCCGGCATACACACACGAGTAGCTGCAGGCGGCCTCGCGAACGAGTGCGTCGTTGAGTGCACGACTGACCTGATCGGTGCGGCGCGAGATGCTCGACTCGACCTGCACGAAGATGCCCGACTACCGGACCTCGCACTGTTGGCGATGCTGCAGCACCACGGTGCGGCAACGCCGCTCCTAGACGTTTCACTCGATCCGCTCGTGGCGTTGTACATGGCCGTCGTCAGCCCGAACCCAGCAGATGACGACAACGACGGAGTGCTATTCGCAATCCGCCGCCCGCAGTCGACGTTGATGGCGTTCGACAGCGGGCCCTTCAACGAGGTCTACAACCAGTTGCCAGACGATGCCGCCGTGCTCTACACCGCCCCTGATGTGAGCGAGCGACTGCGGATTCAGCGCGGCCACTTCTTGTTGGCAAAGGTGGCGGACAAGTTTCGGACCACCCTCCCCCTCACGATCGACAACCCGAGTCAGGGCCTCGCCAACGCGTGGATCTACAAGCTGATGGCGGCGCGGGGAGTTCAGGGACAGCCGGCAGTTACTTCCGACGTCGCCGTGTTCCGGGTGACGGCGAAGTTCAAGTCAGCCCTCCGCGGGTGGCTTGAGGCGCGGTCAGGCCTCACACCTGCCTTCGTGCTGCCGACCGCCTGGCATCGTCCACACCTCGATGCCTTCTGCTCGGCTCACGGTCGTGGTGCCACTTGGCCGTAGGAACCCTTCACATCGAAGCCCTGAGCTCGATCCGCAACTGTTCGATGGCATCGGCCGGATCACCGAGCTTGGCTTGGACGAGAGCGTCGGTGTGTTCTTTGTAGACCTTCTCGGCTCCGACGCGGTCGTCGGCGGCGAAGTGCGCCCGCATGAGCGACTCGACCACCCCGCTGTTGAGCGGGATCGCATGGACAATGCGGCGAAGCATGGAGATCGCTTCCGCGGGTTCGCCGAGGTCGAGGTGCATGGCGGCACACGCCTGCGCGACCCCCGCGACTCGTTGCTCCCAGGTCGTCGCGTAGTGCTCGAAGTCGACCCAGCCGTAGGAGTTCCGAGCGGCGTTCGAGTAGGTGAACGGTTTGCCGGTGACCAGGTCGAGCGCGGCGCGGTAGTGAACGATCGCCTCAGCCGGTTCAAGGTTGGCGGCACGGTGGACGTGCCAGTCGAAGACCTCGAGGTCGGTTCGTAGGCGCGGTCCGGCGACATAGGTGCCCTTGCGGTTGGCCGGTAGGTGCTGGGACCCGATCGCTGCGCGAGCCTCGGTCATGGTGTCGTGGAGTCGCTTGATGTGGGAGGCCCCGTCGGAGCCGAACCAACACGCCTCCTCGAGGCGCTCGGTGCTGACAGATCGCTTCAGTGCGATGTAGGCCACGACCGCTGTCGCCTTCGGCTTGACGGGTCGGTCGCCATCGACGGCGACGTCGCCGAGCAGTCGAACGAGCACGTCGAAGTCCGGCGGTGAGTCGTCGTGCTCCTCATCGGCGTCGTCGCTGGTGGCTTTGTGCGCAGATGTCGTGGAGCCGTTCGACGACACGAGGCTTTCGTACTCGCCGAGCAACTCCTCCATCACGAGTTGTTCTTCGGGGCTGTCAGCAGCGACGACGATCCGGCTGAGGTCGGCGAGCTCGTCGCCGTCGAGGACTTGGGGTGTGCAGGCGAGGTCGACGGAGTCGAAGTTGAGCGTGTCTGGCTCGCACCGCAGGTTCGCCACGGCCGCGTCGAAGTCGCCGACGACCACCACAGCAACCGCTGAGGGCTGGCACGAGCGCAGCTCGTCGGCCAGTTCCGGGGGAGGTGGCCGGTCGGCCACGATGGCGATAGGGACGAGTGCGTCGTGGTCCGGGTCATGTCCGCGGCCGACGAAGGCGTTCGCCCAGTCGGAGTCCGCCAACGCGTCATGCGATTGTCTGGCCCATGCCCGGACGTCCTCGGCGATGCCGTCCCAGGAGTCGACCACGGTGAGGTGCTCCAGGACCTTCGCGTCCTCGTTCACGACTTCGCCGATGCCGATGACCCGCAGGGTCTCAGCGAGGGGACTGAGCGTCAGCTCCGTGAGGATGGAGCGCGCGAGGTCCTCAGCGGTCGCCCGGTCGCCGGTCAAGGCGGTGAGTCCGTCAGCTTCGAGGTCGAGGTACATCTGCGCGTCATCTTCGGGTTGGCCGACGGTCACCAGGAGCGGCGCGGGGGTCAGCGGCCCCTCATACTGGTCGTCTGGGTCTGGAGGCTCGGCGAGGCTCCAGACGGTGCCATCGTCGGAGCTGACCCAGCCGGAGGGTGCGTTGGTGTCGGGCTGGTCGATGAGGACTTCGAGGCTGTCGGCGGCGTGGCGGACCATGCGGGGCCGTCTGTCGGAGGCAGCTGTGGCGAGAGCGGCGGCGAGCCGACCGAGCGCTCCTTGTAGATCGTCGATGCGCTCCTCGTCGGCCTGGGCGACGATCGCCTGGTGCAGCTCGCGTCGATCGAGCTGTGTGCGGCCGGGGAGTTGGCCTTCGTGGTTCTCGATGTAGTGGCGGCGGCGGCGGTCGATGAGGCGTTTGAGCCCGACGGCGAGCGCGATGCTCGTGAGCCCTCCGAGCGCTACCGCGATCGGCAGGGTGTCAGACGACTCCCGATCGTCCGTGTCGTCGGCCGCGGCCGCGGCCGGTGTCGCCGTGGTCGGCGACACTGTCGGAGTCGACGTCGGCGCAGCGGTGGTCGGTGTCGGGGTCGTCGTGGATGAGGTGGGCGGCTCTGGTGCCTGCGCTTCGGGTTCCGCTTCTATGGGCAGTTCGACGGGGACCGGGGTCTCCTCGGCTTCAGGTGGGGCGAGTGGTTCGTGGCCCGTGGGCGGAAGGTCGATGACCTGGCCGGGAAGGATCAGGCTGGGGTTGCCGGGTTGGACGTAGCGGTCCTGGTTGGTGTCGATGACCTCTTGCCAGTAGGGGGCTACTTCTGCGTCGGTCGCGTCTCGGCCGAGGTCGTCCTCGAGTCGGTCCTCGGAGATGTCCCAGAGGTTGTCGCCTCGCTCCACCACGATGCTCGAGCGTTCCGTGGCCGCCGATGTTGGCTGGCCAGGATCTGCCACCGGGTCCGGTGACGCGGGTTCGCCGGTCGCGTCGGCGGGCAACAGGAGGACCCAGCCGGTGTGGAGGGTGTCGTCTCCGGCGGTGATGACACTCCCGTCGGGAAGGACGCGTCCAGCGTTGAGGTCGAGGATCTCCTGCCATCGGAACCCGTCGCCGAGCGTGCGTTCAGCGATGGCCCAGTAGCTGTCGTGGCGCTGCACGGTGACGGTCGGATGTCCGGTACCCGGTGTGGGCGCTGGCGTGTCGACTACGTGTCCGATGAGCTGGATCTGGTGTCCGTCGACGCTGTTCAGGAACGGGGACTGCGTGTGGACGGCGGCGTCGACCATCGCTTCGGCGACGACCGGTATCGGTTGGGGTGCAGAGGCGTGGGCGCGGACTGGCTGCACGGTGGAAGCGATCATCAGCACACCGGCAACGAGTCGGGCAGCGGTGATCTGGAAGCCGGGAACGACTGGCAGGCGGATCGCCTGGCGTCCTCGGGCCACGGCGAGTACCTCGACCGCGAGCGCGAGGGCGAGCTGCGCCCAGGCGAGCCATGCGATGACGGCGAGGGTGTTGACGACGACCTGGTCGCTCACGCCGGTGCGGGCAGCGCTTTCCAAGGAGTCGACGCTCGGGAGGCTGGCGGGGAGCGGCCAGCCCACGAGGGTTGCCAGCAGGACGGGCACGCCGACGAGCAGGAAGAGGGTTGCGGCCAGCGAGGTGATGCCTCGTAGGAGCCGAGCGGATCGTCGGCCGGTCATGGTTGGGCCTCGTCGACGGCGGTGGCGGTCTCGCGAACGACGATGGTCCGGTCTGCGCCGGGGATGATCCGCATGGGTTGGACGCGGGTGACCGTCACGGTGATCGACGCGTCGGTGACGGTTGCGGTTCCGGTGGCGCCGACGCGCTGGAGGTAGGCGACCGCAGCGGCTTCGGCGGCGACGGGATCAAGTCGTGGTTCGTTCGCGGAGCGGAGGTGGTCGAGGTCGATCTGCTGGGCACCAGCTCGCGCAGCTCGCTCGGCGTCGTTGCGAGCGGCGTTGTGTGCAGCGATGACCTGGCCGCCGTCGTAGGCCATACCTGCGACCAGGACGAGTGCAGTGGCGACGACCGCGACGAAGGCGGTGATGCTTCCTCGCTCGTCGCGGGGGTTCACGATCCGCTCCGGTAGGTGTCGATGACCTCGGTGGCCGTGGCGGTGAAGGTGCGTCGTCCGGGAACGCCGAGCAGCGTGACGTCGGCCATTGAGGCTTCGCAGGCGACGGTGACGGTGACGGTGCCGCCTGGGGCGAAGTCCGTGGTGTCGACGGTGGTGGTGAGGGTGAGGCAGGGCACGCCGGCGGCGGCGAGGTTGGCGGTAGCGGACGCTTGTGCGTCGTCGGTGGCGTCGGCGGGGTGTTGGCGGAGGGATGCGGCGCGGGCGGCGTCGGACGCGGCGCGTTCGACGTTGCCGTCGGCCTCGGAGACCTTGCCCGCGTAGACCACGAGGAGCACGAGGAACAGCAGAGCGGGTGCGATGACTGCGACCTCGACAGCGATCGATCCTCGTTCGTCGCGGAGTCGTCCTCGCAGGGTCATCGTTCTGGCTCGGGGATGAAGCGTTCGACCGGGGCGGTGCTGCGGGCGGTGACCGCCCACTCAAAGCCAGGGACGAGCTGGGGTGCGTCACCGTGGACTTCGACGGTGACCGCGGTTGGCTCGCGGGACACGGTGATGGTGACGTTGTCGAGGTTGCCTGACTGCGCGAGGTACGACGACGCGGCGTCCTCGCCGTCGCGGGCGGTGCCCGACGAGACCTGGGCGGCGTCGACGGCCTCGGCCGCGGCGGCGTTGGCGACCTGCTTGGCATGCCACCACAGCCCGTACTGGACGATGAGCATGATCCAGAACAGGACGACCGGGAACAAGATGGCGACCTGGATAGTCGTCATCCCTCGTTCGTCACGCGCCCTGTGGCCCATGGGGGCTCAGCCGCCGGGCTGCTCGGGTGTCGGGATGTTGTCGGCGTTGCCCTTCGCGGCGTTGTAGATGATGCCGAGCACGACGATGGCCGCGCCGACGAGGAGGAAGGTGATGACGGCGACCTCGGTGGTCGTCATCCCTCGTTCGTCGTGCGGGTCGATGCCGAGCCTCGCGCAGCAGTAGGCGAAGAGGATTCTGGGGTCGGGTACGGGCATGGTGGCCTCCTTGTGTTGGCTCCGTTCAGGGCTGGGGTCCGCTGACCGAGGTGATCTGGACGACTGCCGGGTAGGCGATGAACACGAGGAACCCGAACAGCAAGACGGCCACCGGGACCGTCATGCGCTCGGTGGCCGCTTCCGCGGCTGCTTCGGTTTCGGCCACTTGGTGACCTCGGAGGGTGTCGGCCTTCGCGGCGAGGGAGGCCCGAATGCGTGCGCCGTGGGATCCGGCGAGCGACACGCTGGCGGCGAGTTCGGCGAGTTCGTTGATGCCGAGGCGCGCGTCGAGCTGGGCGAACGTGTCCCATGGAGACTGGCCGGTGAGCCGGGCGCGTCGCAGCTCCGCGCGGATGGTCTGGTAGCCCCAACCATCCCCGGCGTCCGCGGCGGCGTGCAGCGCTGTCTCGATGCCCGCTCCTCCGGCGAGCAGCACGTTCACGAGGTCCAGGTAGGAGGACAGGGTGTGGCGGAAGGCTCGCCTGCGCTTGTCGGCTTCGTCACGCAGCAACATGTCAGGCAGGAGGAACCCGGCGACGGCGGTGACCAGGGAGAAGATGGCGATGAGTCCGAGGGGAGCAGGGATCCCCATGACCACCAGGGCAGCGGCGGCGAGGTTGGGGACGAGGAGTCCGGCGACGGCTCCGAGGAGCTTGTCGAACGCGTGCCGTTCCGGTGTGCGCCCGACCAGCTCGAGTTCTTGGTGGTGGCGTTCGGTGTCGTAGCCGAGCGATTCGACCAGGCGTCGTGCCGTGCTGCCGATCCGGTCGAACTCGTCGCGCGTTGTCGGTGCCGCCGTGTCGATGGCGATGCCAGGCCGAGCGAGTCCGGCGAGGACCGCGTCGATGCTCGGAGGCCGGGGGGCGAGCGCTCGCCACGTGAGCAACACGCCGAGCCCGACACCGGCGCCGAGCAGGACCATGACCACGGCCGTCATGTCTCTGCTCCGATGCTGGTGGGCCCTCCGGCCCGTGCGGTGAACCGTTCGGGCAGCTCGATGTCGGCCATGCGGGTGAGGAGCCAGCCGCCGGCAGCGAAGATGCCACCGACGATCGCCAGCATGACTTGGCCGCCAGCGCTGTCGTAGACGGTGAGGTAGTCGCGGTTGGCGATGGCGAGGAACACCACGGCGGCGATGACGACGCCGACGATCACCTTCGTCGCGGTGCGGACGCGAGTCCGACCGACCTCCACTCGGATGCGCATCCGTGCGTCTCCTCGGGTGGCCTCGGCGAGGCGGGACAGAAGCCCGGAGAGATCAGCGGCTTCCATGCGGGATGCGATCACGAGGGCCGCGACGACAAGGTCGCCGGAGGGGTGGTCGAGATCCTCGCCGAAGGCGACGAGTGCCTCGGGGAGTCGTTCGTGGTCGAGGCGTCTCACCATCGTGCGTACCTCGCTGGAGATCGGTGGTGGCGCGACAGGGGCGGTGGCGACGATCGCCTCTTCGAGGCCGGACGCGGCGACGATCGAGTCGCGGATCATCTCGGTCCACGAGGCGATGGCCTCGGTGCGGTCGATGGCCTGCTGTCGAGCGGCCTTGCCGCCGAGGATTCCAGGCAGGACGAGGACGGCTACGGCGGCCAGGATCCCGCCGACGAGCCACCCGGTCGCGGCCATCGCCAGAAGCGCCGCCACGGCCGCAACCGTGACCTTCGGCAGAAGCGAGCTGGAGCGCACGCGCTGGACATAGCTCGACGGTGCGTCGAAGAGTCGGCGACCGGTGAGGCCAGCGAGGACCAAGAGCAGCCCCAGGGCTACGCCTGCGGCGAGGGCTGCGAAGACGAGTGTGCTCATCGCCACCACCCCTGCGCGGCGGCGTGGGCGGTCGCGTCGAAGCCGTGCACCTCGAGCTGCGCGGCGAACTCCGGTGTGGGCGGCGCGGCCGGGACACCCGATCCGGATGCGTCTGGTCGCCACAGTTCGTTGGAGACGACCTGGCCACCCTCGACGGCGCCGACGACCTGACGCACGCTGGTCACGCGGCGCTCGCCGTTGACCCAACCGAGGTGCACGATCAGATCGACGGCGTTCGCTACCAGCAGGTTGGTGACATCGGGGACCAGTCGCTCGGGGGTCATGGCCGCATACATGGCGAGGCGTCCGAACACGCCCTTGGATGAGTCAGCGTGGATCGAACACATCGATCCGTCGTTGCCCTGGCTCATGGCGAGGAGCATCGGGAGGACCTCGGCGCCGCGAACCTCGCCGACGATGACCCGTTGCGGGTCCATGCGCAGCGCCGAGCGGACGAGCTCGGCGAGGCTGAAGGACCCGACGCCTTCGGTGTTGGCTTCACGGGCTTCGAGCGTCTCGTGGTCGGGGTGGAGGTCCTCGAAGCGCTCGAGTCCGATCTCCAAGGAGTCCTCGACTGTGATGAGGCGCTCGTCGGCTGGGATCTCGTTGATCAGGCACCGCAAGGTCGTGGTCTTCCCGGTGCCGGTTCCGCCGGCCACGATGATGTTGGCCCGAGCCCGCACCGCAGCAGACAGGAAGCTGGCCGTCAGGTCGTCGCACACGCCGAGCTCGACGAGTTGGGACACGCGGTGGATGTCGAAGTCGTGGCGGCGGATCGTCACCGTCGGGCGACCCGACACCGCCATGAGGGCATGAAGGCGATCACCGTTCGGGAGCTGCAGGTTCAGCTCCGGGTGCGCGTGATCCCAGCGACGCTCGCTGCGACCGATGCGCCGCGCCGCGGTGGAGATCAGCTCGACGAGATCCTCGTCGGAGTCCGCCACGGCGGGCCCGCGGACCTTCGTGCCGTCGCGCAGGTTGAGCCAGACCCGCAGCGCGCCCGAGATGTGGATGTCCCGGATGTCTGGGTCGTCGAGCAGTGGTTGGAGGCGGGCGAGCCCGTGGATGCGGTCCAGGACAGCCGCGGTGACCTTCGCTTCGGTGGCCTCGTCGAGAGGCACGCGCCCGTCCGAGTACGCGGACGCTGCCAACTTGCGAAGTTCGTCGGTCACCAACTTGCGAGCCAGCGCACGTTCATCGGCTGGAGAGAACCGCCCCCGCCCAGCCTCCTCGTGCGCCACATGGGCCGTGGTCAGTGCCTCGCCAACGCGGTGGTGCAGGTCGGCAACCAGCGCAGGATCGATCCCGTCGCGCTGCCACGCCCCCGAGCCGTTCAGTGCCGTGGTCATGACGCCGCCACCGCTGTCGTCGGCTCAAGCAGCACCGAACTCAGCGCAACTCCGAGGGCACCCACCGCACGAGCGAGCTGTGAACGGGCCAGATGGGAGCGAGAGCCGCCCACCCGCAGCACCTCGGCGGCATCGGGGTCGTTGGGCAGCTGACCGATCACCGAAACCCCAACGGCCCGCTCGACATCTTCCACCCCGTAGGGGCCGTCGCCGACGAGCACGACGGCCACCCGACCCCGGACCGCCTGGCGCAGTGTCGGCACGAGATGGGTCAACGCGACGAGCTGATCGGCGACCGGGTTCACGAACACCGCCAGGAGATCGGAGGCGGCGACGATCGGTACCGGTGAGCGGAGACGTCCAGCGTCTACGATCGCGACTCCGTCAGCCGCAACGAGCTTGTGAGTGATCCGCTCTCCCGCGGTCCGCCACACCGACGTGCTCGCAGCGGGGGCATCGGGACCCACCAGCACGGGGACGCCACCGGCATCCTGCGCGTGTGCTCGCCAACCGCCGTCAGCGTCGGGCCCGTCGGCCGCGAACGTCGTCAGGCCAGGTTCACGGCCGAGCCCGTATCGCACCGCGAGAACCCCGCCGTCGAGGTCAGCCTCGACCACCAGGGCATCGGTGAAGGTCGACGCGAGCAGGATCGCGGTGGTCGTCACACCGGGTGCGCCCCGGACCGAAGCCAAGCTGATGACCTTCATGGCGAGACCAGCACCAACCTCAGCCCACCAGCACTCGCCGCGGCCGCGACCGCCTCAGCGTCAGCCTCGGTTGCGAGTACCGACACCAAGAGCCGGTCACTGGCCAGCTCATCGACGGCGAACACGGTCGCATCTCGGGCGATGACCGCAGGATCCGCCTCGAGCTCGGCGACGTCGGCCGAGCGAACGACGTTGACCCGATCGCCCGGGGCCAGGCCACGTGCCGGGTACGCACCAGGGTCGAGCGAGAGGCCGACCACGCCGTCGCCGTCCTGGACCGTTGCAGCATCGGCGATCACCGAGGTCGTGAGGAGCGTGCCCTCGGCCAGGTCGACCAGCGCCACGCGACCCACCACTCGGTCGAGCTGGGAGCCGTCGAGCCGAGCCAACGCATCGTCGCTCGACACGTACGCCACCTTCACGTCGTTCGCGTCGATCACCTCGCCCCGCTCAACGCTCGACACCAAGACCAATGCAGGAACCTTCTCGACAGCGCTCAAGTGCCAGAGCACCGCGCCCAGCGCGAACACGGCCATGACCAACACGCCGACGACAAGCTCAGGCACTCGCACTCGCCTACCGGGCGGGCGAACGTCAACGCTGCGCCGAGCACCTTGGCCGTTGGACGACGGCGCATCGGGCCGAGTCGCGGTTCGAGGAGCGGCCACTGCTACCGGCCTCCCCGCGTCCCGATCGCTTGGATCTCACCGACCTCGACATCGAGCGTCGACGAGCGCGTGATCGCCGGGAGCGCGCCGCCACCGGCGGCGTTCGACGTCCACGACACCTCGAGCGTCACCGTCGCCTCCAGGTTGAAGGTGCCACCCGGCCGCGTCGCTGACGAGCTGCGGTAGGTGTGGGTGCAAGACGACGCGCCCTCCGACGAGCCAGGTCGCCACGGGGTGCCCGGACCGCGACACGACACCGACCCGCCGTCGCCGAGTTCCCAAGTCGTAGCGACCGGTGTCGCTCGCACCGTGGACCAAACACGACCGGTGTTGGCTGTCGCTTCGTAGGTCTGCCACCACGTCGAGTCCAGCCACAGCCAGGTCGGCACCTGGACGTACAGGCGCCCGTTCTCCGACGGGCTCGTGCGGATCGCCGGTGGCGCGATCTGAACCGAGGCGAGCGCGTCGAGCGCGAGCTGGTGGGGATCGACCAACCCACCTTCGGGGATGAGGAAGAAGCCGTCGACCGCTACGGCTCCGACTCCGGGGCACCACCGTTCCAACCATCGGCCGGTCGCCGAGTGTTGGGTCTCAAGTGTGTCGACGTCGTAGATGCCGAACTCGAAGTCATCTTCGATCACCACGTGCCACTCGCAGGGGTCCTCTGAGCCCGATCCGCCACCGCCCGACCCTCCGCCACCACCAGACCCGCCTTCCTCGGCGACTGCGGTCGGATCTCCGTCAGGGTCGACAAACGCGCCACCGTCGCCGTCCGGTCGTTCGCCGGCTCCGGCCTGACCCGCCGAGACGACCACGATTGAGAGCGCTGTGAGTAGCGCGACTACGAGGCGTGTGCGCATCCCGCGACTCCTTCCCACTGTTGAATGAGGCGGGCAGAGGACACTCGCCAGGCACCGTCGACGTGCTGCAGCTCTCCTCTGATGTTCTGTGTGTAGACCTCGCCGTCAACGACCTCGCCTGTGTTCCGGCGGTAGATCACCCCGTCCGTGACAACGCACTCCTGCACCACGGCGTGATCGCCTTCCAGATCGATGACGTCGACGCGCTGGATGTCGCTCGGGTTCGCCGCAGGCCGGAACGCGAGACCGTTCTCGAGGTTGCTGCGTGTCTCCGCGATCACCGCGTCCAATTGGGCACCAGTGGCGAAGTCCCGGAGCGCTGGGTCATCCGGGTTTGGGGTGCCACTGTTGGCGGCGAAGCGAGCGTCCCAGTAGCCGATATAGCGGGCGACGATCTCTTCTTCGGCGGTCTGGCCGTTCGGCGTCGACGCCGAGGTGGTGGAAGCGGTCGACTCGGGGGTCGATGTCGAGCTCGTCGTGTCGGTGGTGGTCGACGATCCCCTCGGCTCGGTCGTACTGGTCGAGGTTGTCGCTGCGTCGTCGGAGCATCCGACCACGCCGAGACCGATGAGGATGGCGAGCGCGATCGTCCAGCCGCTGACATGCCGCCGGTGTGCTGCTGCTCGATCGATCCGATCGGACCTGACCATGGTCACGCCTCCTCGTTCGGGACGACCCCCTTCCGGCATCGCTGAGTTGGGCACCCAGCGAATCCCGCAGTTCCACGTCGGCGCGACGATCGCACTGCGAGTCAGGTGGAGGAGGTCAGCCCCGTAACGGTCGGGCAGACGAGACCGGGCATCGACGAGTCGATGTCGCACACAACGGTAGCGAGCCTGTGTCGATCTTGCTCGACGAGCACGGGCAACGCGCGGGAGTGACAGCGGCCGCATGGCGGGTCGGTTCAGCTCGCTAGGGGGAGTTCACGGAGGCGAGCCTCGGCGCGCCACCGGCGATGCCACAGCACTTTGAGCGACACCTGCTGCTCGGCGGCGAGCTCGGCCATGGACTCTCCACCAACCCGGCTGCGCAGGATCGTCGCGAGGACCTCGTCGGATATCCCCGACGAGGAGCTTGCGGTGGCGAGCTCTTCGAGGAAGGCGTGGCTGACGAACTGCTCCTCTGCGGAGGGCGCCTCTGTCGCCACACACGATCCGATCTGGCGCCTAGCCTTGTCCTGCTCGCGGCGGTAGCGCTTGCGGACGTCGAGCAGGACGTTGGCCGACACCGATCCGGGTCGGCTCGCGGGGTAGGTGCGGATGCGTTCCCATGCGAGCCTGACGATGTCGTCGATCGCGTCGTCGTCGCGCCCGACACGGTGGGCAAGGTTGCACAGACCGCCGAGCAGTCCTTGGAGCAGAGTTCGGGCCGCGAGATGATCAGCGGGCGCCAAGGCTGCGAGTGCCCGTCGGACCGCTGGCCCATCGTCGGGGTTGAAGCCGAGGTCGATCACGTCGTCGAGGTCTGCGGCTGACGTGAGCACTGGGTGGGTAGCCGACCAGCGCATCAGCGCTCGCCTTGCGGATGGAGAGCCGGCGATCGCCGACCACTCCCTGTTGAGGGATCGCAGGATCTCTGCCATCGGAAGCCTCCTGGTGTCGTTGAGCACCAGCAGGGTCCGCGTGGCACCTCCCGTGCGACCTCCCGTTCGACCTCCCGTTTCGAAGATTTCTGGTCGGTTGCCTCCCGTCCGAGGGGTCCGGCCTCCCGTTCGACCTCCCGTCCACGGGATTTCGCTGCTGCCAACGCGCGCTATCGACCCCGCCGAGGGGCCTACGGGGGCATGGAACGTGATCGGATACTGAGGTTCACCCCCGTCGACCACCCCGACGACCGGGTGCAACGTGTCGGCTTCGATCTGACCGACCCCTACGTCGAGCAGTGCTGGTCGGCTGTCGTCGGGCCGAGCTCGACCTTGCTGCTCCGTCGGATGCCGGACCTGTGGGCCGTCAACTCGCCCCGCGAGATCCAGGCCACTGAGCTGTCTCGTTCGCTCGGCCTCGGTCGCGGTGTGGGCGAGCGCAGCCGCCTCATGAGCACCATGAATCGGCTCGTCCAGTACCGGCTTGCCCGGCCAGCTCCGGACGGCGCCGGGCTGGAGGTCTTCCGCCAGGTCTCACCACTCACCCCCCATCAGCTCGACCGGGTGCCGCAGTTGACCCGCGACACCCACGAACGGCTCTTCGGCACCCACCTCGAGCAGATCGACGACCTGGCCCAGCACCAGGCGAGCGTCGCGTCGATCACGGCTCGTCTCGACCGCATCCAGAACAGTTCCGGCCGACCAACCAACGGGCTCGCGCCTCAGGGCAAGGCGCTCGGGCGATGAGCTTCACTCGCCGGAACGGCTCTCCCGGAACACCCGTCGGCCCGGTCCCGTTCATCGGTGCCGAACAGCAGATCCGGCGCGCACACATTTGCAGGTTTCCCTCCGGGAAACCTGCTGCGTCTCCCGTTGGCGGTCTCCGGTGAAGTTCACGGTCACTCCGCTGGGCGGAGGCCGGGGGGACGCTGCGCGTGTGGTGGACGCGATCGTGCGCTACCTCCAGCCGCCTCCGAAGGCCGCCCCGTCGAGCAGCACTCCAGCGCCGGACGCTGGTGGTCCCGAGCGGTACTACGCGGATCGCGGGGAGGAGCCGGGGCGGTGGCTCGGTCGCGCTGCTCACGGTGCCGGGCTCACGGGGGCGGTGCTGCGGCCGGACTTCGCATCGGTTCTGGCTGGTCGGGACCCTTACACCGACGAACGGCTCATCACTGCCCAGGGCTCTGCGGGGCGGCGACCGACGTTGGGTTCGGGCGCCCACACCAAGGTCGGAGCCGATGGGGAGCAGCTCTATGACGTGGCCGACGCTGCTGCGGCCCTCGGGTTGTCGCACCGGGAGGTCGAGCGGATGCTCGACGTCGGCACGGCGGTCGCTCTCGGCACCTTTACACAGGCCGTGGGTGTCCAAGCCACGCCGGGAGACGAGGCAGGACCTCCCGCGCGACCTCCCGACGCGTCTCCCGAATCGGTGGGACCTCCCGTTCCACCTCCCGCGCGACCTCCCGTTTGGTCTCCCGTTGGCGCTGTGACCAGGCAGTTCTGGCAGCCGGGAGGTTCCTACCTCGTGCCCTTGGTCGAAGGTGACGGGTCGCGGTGGGTGCGGGCCGGCGAGCTGGCCCGTTGCGCCCATGCCCGCGACGCGGGAATCGACCCCGGGGACATCCGATCGCTGGGAGCACCCGACGACCAGCTGAGCCTGGCCGAAGCCGCCCGGCTGGTCGGCCTCACCAAGCAGTACCTGCGCGGCCTCGCCCGCTACCACGAGAACTACCAGGTGGAGATCGAGCGATCCCTCGCGGCCGGGCGGCACCCGCGCCGGGCGTTCCTGGTCGCTCACCGTGGCACCAAGGGCCGGTGGTTGGTCACCCGTGAACACCTGGCCGAGTTCGTGGAACGGCGCCGCCCTCCGGCGGTGCGAGTCGGCTACGACCTGACCTTGACCACAGAGAAGTCCCTCGGCGTGCTCGCGCTCCTCGGCGACGCGACGACCCGTTCCGCGGTGCTGGGGTCGATCCAGGCCGGGAACGACTGGGCGCTCGGCTGGCTCGAAGATCACGCCGCGGTCGGCCGGGTCGACGGCAAGCCAGTGACCGGTGAGGGGTGGATGGTGGCGTCCTTCCGGCACCTCACCTCCCGCGCGCTCGACCCGTTCCCGCACCATCACAACGTGATCGCCAACACCGTCCGCCTCTCCGACGGCACCAACCGGGCGCTCGACGCCCGTGCCCTGTATCGCCACGCTCAGGCCGCCTCCGCGCTCGCGACCGCCGAGATGCGCCACCAGCTCACCAACGACCTCGGCGTGAGGTGGCGTCCGGGCCGCAAGTCCGGTTGGGAGATCGAGGGCATCACCAACCAAGTGGTCGGCGAATTCTCCAAGCGCCGCAACGAGATCGACGACGCCCTACGGGAGCTCGAAGAAGAGATCGGTCGAGGCGCGCATCCTGGCGAGGTCGAGCACATCGTGCTGCGAACGCGCCCGGCCAAGAACCACACGCCCGCGGATGACTTGATCGCTTCGTGGCGTGACCGCGCCGCCCGCCACGGCCTCACCCCCGACACGCTCGCCGACCTCTCCGGGCACGACACCCAGGCCCAGGCGGTTGATGAGGCGGCGTTGTTCGAGTCGCTCGCCGGGGCAGAGGGAATCTGCTCGGGTGGATCGGTCTTCTCGCGGTCCGAGGCACTCGTCGCCATGGCGAACCATCCCGTGCCTGGCGCCGATGGCGAACAGGCGCAGCCGCTGCTGTGTGGCGCGTCTCGATTGATCGAGCTGACCGATCAGTTCCTCGCGTCGGAGCAGGTGGTCGCGCTCACCGACGCCGACGAACCGCTCTACACGACCGTGGAGATGCTCGGCGTGCAGGACCGCATCGCGGCCCGCTTCACCAAGGGACTTCATCGGGGCGCGCACCTCGTCCCCGATGGCCACGTCGAGGCCGCGCTCGAACGGCACGCGCACCTCACCGGCGAACAGCGGCGGCTTGTCACGGAGTGGTGCCAACGCGGGCATCGCTTCCAAGCCGCCATCGGACGCGCCGGGGCTGGCAAGACCACAACCGTCGCCGCGTGCGCGGATGCGTGGACTGCCGCCGGCTACCGGGTCCTCGGTGCAGCCGTGAAGGGCGAAGCGACGCGGACCCTGGCCGCGGCGACCGGGATCGACTGCGAGACCGTCGCTTGGTATCTCGTCCACACCGATCCCCAGTCGTTGCCGCTGGACTCGCGGACGATCCTCGTCGTCGACGAAGCCTCCACGCTGTCGGACCGTGACCTCGACACCTTGATGGAGATGGCCGCGACCACCGGGGCGAGCCTCCGGCTGATCGGCGACCCAGCCCAGCACGGTGCCATCGCTGCGGGGGGCATGTTCCGCGTCCTTTGCGAGCGCCACGAACGCGACACCCCCGAGTTGGTGACCACCCACCGGCTCCAAGACCCCCACGACCGTGCGGCGGCCCAGGCACTGCGCGAGGGTCGGATCGACGAAGCGTTCGACCAGCTCGCTGCGGCCGGTCACCTCCACATCGTCGCCGACGACCTCGCCATGTACCGCGAGGTGCTCGGCCGCTGGTGGGACGCCCACCGCGACGGGCTCGAGCATCCGATGGTCGACCGGCGCAACAGCACCCGCCGCCAGCTCAACCGTCTCGCCCACCTCCTCCGACGCGTGAACGGCGAACTCGACGGCGACGAGATCACCGCCAGCGGAGACCGACACTTCGCCGTCGGCGACCGGATCACCGCCCGCGCCCCCAACCGCGACCTCCACGTCGACGGCGACCGGCACGCGTATGTCCGCAATGGTGCGCTCGGCACGATCGTCGCCGTGCGCCCCGACCGACGTGACCCAGCCGACGACACGCTGACCGTCGACTTCGACGGCATCGGCACGATCGACATCCCGAGGTCGTTCTTCGATCATCACCGCACCCCCGCTGGTCGACCCGAGGTCGGTATCGACCACGCCTACGCCCTCACCTCCTACGCGGTGCAGGGTTCGACCCGCGACGTGTCCACCAGCCGCGTCGACGCGACCGCCACCCGCTCGGAGACCTACGTCGACATCACCCGCGGACGCCACGCCAACCACCTCTACCTCACCGCCTCGGTCGACCCCCTCGACGGCGAAGCCCTCCCACGCGTCCCAGCCGCACCCGCAGACCTCGCCGTCGCCGAACGCCTCCAACGCTCCACCGGCGAACTCACCGCCTGGGAACTTGCCCACCCCGCCGACCAAGCGCAGTCCGTGGCAGACCAAGCCGTCGGAATCTGAGAATCCCCGCGAAGTCCTGGCCCGTCAAAGGGCCTACATAGGCAGACCCCACCCACCGACCGAGGAGGACCCGATGTCCACCACCGAGACCGACGCCCCGGCAGAAGTCCTCACCATCGACGAAGCCGCAGCCATCCTGCGCATCAGCCGCAACGCCGCCTACGCCGCGGCCCGCGAGTGGCGAGCCACCGGCGGAAAGGTGGGTATCCCCTGCATCGAGATCGGCCGCACCCTCCGAGTCCCCCGCGCCGAGTTCGAACGGCTCCTTGGCCGCCCGGCGTGACCATCGTTGCCTCGACGTCGACCGTCTCCACGGCCCGCTCGGTCCCCGGTCCTGTCAGTTGAGCTGAACCACTAGCTCGCCTACCGCGAGCAAGTCGGATCGCTCGACATCCGACACCGCCGATCGGCTGTCCATACGAAGCCACCGAAACGAGCGATCGACTTCATCAACGAAGTACCGTTTGCACATCGTCGCGGTGCTCGAGACGAGGATCCGTGGAGCGGTCCTTCTCAGTTCGGCAGCAATGGAGGCGGCACCGAATGCCCCGACAATGCGGACCACGTCGTAGATGTCGCCGCTGCGCTTGTCTGGTCGCGAGTCACGGCGGCCCTCGACCGAATGAAGCTTCATTGCGACGATGGCAGTCGGAGTTGCGACTGGGACTGTCACCTCAACCAGCGTCTCTCGAGAACTCGAGCTCACGACGCGCAGCAGACGGTTGACAGCCGTCTCGAGCGCGAACGAGTGAGCGAGGTACGCACCGCTGTGCGGGTCCCCACCGGACACGTCAATGATGTCCACGTCGACGAACGTCGAGCCCGATGCGATCGTGACTCCATTCCTCGACTGCTGCGCACCTTGCTCGACAAGGAGCTCCAGCGCACTGTCAGCGTCAATCGACACTGTGTCGAGATCGCCAGTTGGCCGGTGGAACCCGTTGAGGTTCACGGCTACAGACACACCACCGACGAGTGCCCATGTGGGCAATCTGGCTGGAAGCGCTCCTAGAGCTGAGAGGGCCTTGACGGCGAAGGCGTCCGGTGTGGTGGCGACGAAGACGACCGCCGCCCTGTCAACGCCAGACATCGCGGTATCCGACGAGTTGGGCCGGAAATTCTGGGTATTCCGGAGGCTCCGATTCGGGTTCATGGGCCTTGGCGTCGGCGCCCTGTCGTTGTCGCCATGCTGTCTCGGTTCTCGCTTCACTTACGAACAACGCGGCAAGTTCGAGGCTCCCGTCGCGGAGTGCCGGCCACGCTCCCATGGCCAGATAGCCCTCAAGCGCATTGCCCTCGTCTCCGGCTACCCGTCGAAGCCCCTGGAAGACACGACGGAGTTCAGCGGCCATGTCACTGCTCGCGAGCATCCGGACGAGCGGAAGAGTGCTGTCACCACCAGAGTGGAACATCATTCGCCGGTCACGCCGACGTTGTTTCCTGTCGCCAGCGTCGTCTTCGGCGCCGACCCATCTCAGCCATGCGCTGGTTGCCTCCTTCAGCGCGGTTCGCCGGAACTCACCGTCTGCCTCGTCAGCGACCTCGAGCAGGCCGCGGATGCCGCCGGGCTCAGGCCCGCCCAGCAGGCTGGGCCCCGGTTGTTCGACGGCAGCTCGGGCGGCTACCAAGGCCTGGTCGAGCAGGACTTCGCGTCTGCGTGCATCGCCGTAGCGGCTCGCGACCGCTAGAACCTTGGCCCTCACGTGAAGGTCGGCGACAGCAGGCGCGGATTGCTCGATGCCGGCCAGCGCTCGTTCGAGCGCGTCGCCATCCAAGACGGGGAGGAGCTCGGCTATCGGCATGGCTCGGCCGTCGATGTCGGCGGTCAGCAATTCGTTCAGGAGCCTTCGGCGATCCGCCGGCGAGTTGTCAACGCTCGATCGTGCCCGGGAGCAGAATTCGTACCACCACGGGTCGTCGCCGGAAGACCACTCCGACCACCGACGCGTGCCCTCATGGTGCCAGACCGGCTTCGGCCGGCGAACGACCTCTTCGAGATGCGCCCTGACGGGTCCCTCGTACACGGCGATCGGATCGAGCCTGAGCAGGTAGTGCGCCTCTCCAGCTGTCGCCCAAGCGTCCCGCTCGGGCTCGTCTGTCTCCAGCCATTCCTGCGCGATGTCCCGAAGGACCGATCGAGGTGCCCCCGAACGAACCGCTTCCTCGACAGCGCTACGCAGACCGGAGTCTGGCGGGTCAATGTCGCGAGACCGGACCGGTTCCTCCAGGAGGAGACTTGGGGCGTAGTCGACAAGACGACGGAGTCCCCACCGTCCCCGAGACTCCATGGCGCCGATGACGTCGAGGAGTCGCCGTCGCACTGTGACGCGTAGGTCATCCGGGCAGCCTGGGTGCTGATAGAGCACGGCAAGGCCCTCGGCATGCGAGTCCCAGCAGGCCGCCGCTGCAGCGCGCCACAACGGCTCTGGCGTTGCATCGGTAAGAATGTCCTCGAGCCAGTTCGCCTGAACCCAACCCGCACGTCGATAGACCTCCAGTACCGCGAGCGTTCCCAGCTCCGTGCTCGCAGGGCGCCAGACTTCGACCGTTTCACGGCCACGTTGATCCTCGGCGAGATCGAGCGCCACGACGACCGGGTGAGCGAACCGCACACCCGACACAGGGTTGGTGATCACGACGCTCTCGAAGTTCGACTCAACACGGACGGCGACTTGACTGCTATCGGGGTCGAGAGCGCCCGCCTTGCGGGATTTGGAAAGCCGCCGGAGCAAGGCCTCGGACCCGACAATCAGGTTGATCGGTCCACCCGCACCAAGGAGGACCGGCGCACCCAGTGCCTCAGCAGCGCCATTGCCCGTTGCCACGGCAACGCCGTCGAGTCTCAGATCCTCCAGCGCGTCATCGACCTGCATCCACTCGCCAGGCCACGCATCCGCGAGAGCCCAGAACAGCTCGGGAAGGAGAGGCTTCCCATCGGCCCGAAGCAGTCCATCCTCCTCGAGACCAGCGAGAATCGTGGAGACATACCCTGCTGAGCGGTCGACGCTTCGGGCCAGAGCGCGAGGCGAACCCGACTCATCTGGCCTCAAGAGGAGGCCGAGTACCACGTCGCGCACGGCAGGAGTGAACGAGCGTGGCGCGCGCCTGTCGGGCAAGCCGTAGCCCGGATTGAACGAGACATCCAGTCTCAGTCGCTCGGTCCAGATCCGTACGCTTCCGCGCCGATCCAGCCAACCGATCCCGAGCGAACGGAGCGCAGCGCGTGCCGCGTCGCTGAGGCGATCAGAAACGACGACCGCTATCTCCCCTTTGTCGACTGGATCGAGTGCTGCCAGCTCTGCGGGGGTCGGGTGCGCTCGGTTCACCAACCTCACATCGATGGATTCCCCGTCCACCACGAGACGCCGCGGACCAAGGACCGTCGTAGGGATGCCTGACTCTGTCAGGGCGTCAGCCAGCTCCTCGAGCGAGGCGTTTGGCGATTGGGACGGCACAGACACTGATGGTACCACCGTTTGGCGTTTGTGACGGCACCCAACACCACCGACAGCCCCTCGAACCGCGACTCACCTCAACCGTCCACGACCCACGTGTGCCAGTCGACCCCGTGGCCGGTAACTACGGGACGCTCCGCGAGAGTGGGGTCGCCTGCGTCGATCCGGGCCAGCGCTTCGTCGATCCATCCTTTGCTCAGCGCCGGGTCGATGGCCTGGTAGGCGTCGTCGGACATGACGTGCACGACGGCGTTCACGACGTAGGTCTGGGATCGGAACCCGCGGCGGCGCAGGTGCTTGCGGGTGGACCGCCGCACCGACTCGAGGTGCTCGCCTGGGACGCCGGTGATGTGGGCGGAGCCGAACGTCTCGACGGTGTCGGCAACGACCGAGGCCAGCAGCTCGACACCGCGAGGCGCTTCGGTCGTGGGGAACCAGGCATCGACAAGTCGTAGGCACGATCGGCAGGTCGGTGCCAAGGCGACCTCTTGCCAGCGCCGGAACGTCCCGCCCTCACCGGCAGTCATCTCCCACCAGGCCCGGCCGCACAACGTCGACGGCGCCCACCGCCGAGCGAGCAGTGCTCCTTGGTCGTACCCGGCGGCAACAGCTCTGCTCGCCGAGTCGGTGCGACCTTCGGCGAGGGCAGCCCGCGCGGTCGGCTGGTCGTCGGTGGCGGCGAGGTGCGTCTCCGCGCCGCCACCGACATCGACCAGCAACAGTTCACGGCCGAGCACCGAGACCGAGTTCACGCCCACGTCGGGCATCACAACCTCCTCGGCCACATCGTGTCACTCAGACCACCGCGACGCCCGGAGGCCGCCAGCGGATCACCGGTCGTCAGGTCACCTCGGGGCCAAGCGGGAGACGGCCCCCTGCGCACAGGCCAGACGGTCACCCGCCCGCTCTACCGTGGCCTGGGCCTCGCGAAGCGACCCGGCTGCAAGGGCAACCAATTCGTCTGGGGCCGTCTCGGTGGCGGCGTCGCAGCGGTAGCCGTCGCCTTCTGGGTGTTCGAGGTGCTGCGCCAGTTGGCCGAGAGCCTGGGGGAGGCGCTCGGCCAGGAGACGGAGTTCGGTGAGCACCCCATAGAGGTCAGCCACGTCCTCCCAGCCCGGCGTTCCCGGAGACGGTCGGCTGAGCGTGAGGTGGTTGAGCGTCCGAACCGCGTCGGCGGCGTGCTCCGCAGCGAGGTCCGGACCCCGCCCATCCTCCCCGCACAGGGCGGCGGTCACTGGTCCTCCTCGGGCGAGTCGCTCTCGTCGGTCTCGTCGGAGTCCGAGGTCGCCTCCGAGCGGGCATTGCGGATCAGGAGGGAGAAGGTGTCCGCGGCTGCGGCCTGCATGCCGGGCAGGACGTGCTGGTACACGTTCATCGTGAAAGCGACGTTGGCGTGCCCGAGCCGCTCGCTGACCACCTTCACGTGCACACCAGCCTTCAGCAACAGGGTGGCATGGGTGTGGCGGAGATCGTGCAGCGAGATCACCGGGACCTTGATCCTGGCGACCGTGCGGTCGAAGAGCTGGCTGAACGTGTCCGGGTGCAACCACGACCCGTCGTCCTTGGTGAACACCAGATCATCCGCCGCCGGTTCGGTGCCCTCGCGTTCCTCGGTGCGAGTCTTGAACCAGTCCCGCAGCACCCCGACGACATCGGCGTCGATGTCGATCGTGCGACGGCTCGTCCCCGTCTTCACGTCCGAGATCGACACCTCGTACGCGACCGACACCAACGCCTGTCGGACCGCGACACGGTTGGCATCCAGGTCGAGATCACGCCACCGCAACCCGAGCACTTCGCCCCGGCGCATCCCGGTGTGAGCAGCAAGGAAGAACGCCGGCGACAGCCGGTGCGGGGCGATCGCGCCGAGGAACGTGACGAGCTGATCGATGTCCCACGCCTTGATCTCGTTGCGCTTGCGGGCCTGCAACGACGGGGGATCAGCCAACGCGACGACGTTGCGGACGACAGTGCCCTTGCGGGCGGCGTCGCTGAGTGCCTTGTTCAGCATCACGTGGATGTTGTGCACGGTCTTGGGTGCCAGGCCCTTGGCGTCGACCTTCTCGCCAGGGCTCTTCTTCTTGCGTCCCTCCTTCAGCAGCGACGCGTAGAACAGGTCGATGTCCTCCGCCGTCAGTCGGTCGAGGAGTCGCTCCCCCAGGGCCGGGATGACGTGCAGGTCGATGTTGCGCCTGTAGGAGTCGTACGTGCTCGCCCGCAGCCGGCTCTCCTGGACGGGCAGCCACCGCGTCGTCAGGTACTGGCCCAGCGTCAGCTTCTCGCTCACCACCGTCTCGCCACGGTGGCTCCGCTTGGTCAGCTCGGTCACGAGCTTGTCGGCGTCGTCGCGCCGGTTGCCAGCGGCGACCCAGCGCCGCTTCTCCTTGCCCGTCGCCGGGTCGATGCCGTCGTAGATGACGACGTAGTACTTCTTGCCCTTCTTGGTCACGTAGCCGCGCATGATGCGGGTCCCTTCGAATCACAGGTTCAGAAGGGACGCCGACGCAGCCACGAAGGCCGGACCCGGGGCGTCAACGGGAGGACCGGCGCTGCGACGACCACTCTAACCCCACCGAATCCCGAAGGTCGATCGCCCCATCCACCTAAGACCACTGAGATCCGGCGCGACACCACCACCAGCGTGAGGCACCTCTGACTGGCCGCCGTAGACGCGGCGGAGAGCGTGTACGAGCTGAAGGCTTCGGAAGCACGTTCGCGCTCCGCGCCAACCTGCGCTCGAAGCGTCTGGTTCCCCCACGCACCGCCAGAGGTGCGAAGATCAACCCGACGAGCGCAGGCGCGTACAGGAACTCGCCCGTCAAGGTGCCGGGCGTCGAGGTGAGAGGAGGGACCCGATGACCAAGGAGATGACGGTCGTCGCCTCGCGCCGCTACGGCACCCTATCCCCGCTGCGCTACCCCGGAGGGAAGGCCTCGCTGGCTGGGTTCTTCGCCGACATCATCGAGCACATCGGCATACGCGGTGCCCGCTACGTCGAACCCTACGCAGGAGGAGCTGGCGCCGGTATCGCCCTCCTGCGACAGGGACTCGTCGACCACCTCGTGATCAATGACATCGATCCAGCTGTCTACGCGTTCTGGACCTCTGCCGTGCACGACAACCGACGCTTCATCCGCCTCGTCGACAAGACACCGCTCACGATCGAGGAGTGGCGACGTCAGCGAGCGATCTACCAAGCCGGCGACACAAGCGACCTGCTCCGGCTTGGGCTTGCGTTCTTCTACCTGAACCGGACCAACCGATCCGGCATCCTGAACGCCGGGGTCATCGGCGGCCAGGCGCAGAAGGGCAAGTACCTCATCGACGCACGGTTCAATCGGGCGACGCTCACCGAACGCCTAACTGCCCTCGGCGACCTCGCCGACCAGATCACCGTCTCTGACCTAGACGGTCGCAGCGTCATCCAAACCTACGCAGACGATCCCTCGACGTTCATGTACATCGACCCGCCCTACGTACACGCTGGCTCTCAGCTTTACCTCAACGCCTTCGACGGACGCGACCATCAAGCCCTCGCCGCCGTCGTGACCGCTGTATCCAAAGCGCACTGGCTCGTGACCTACGACACCGCACCGCTCATCGAACGAACCTACAAAGGCCAGTTCCAGTGCAAGCTCGCCATCAGCTACTCGGCTCGTCATCCCGGCAAGGCGGAGGAACTCCTCATCGGGTCTCCCGCCGTCGCCACCGCGATCAAGGAACAGATGAAGCGCCGGAAGCAGGGGCCTGCCGCAGCAGGTGCCGCAGCAACGGGTTGATCAGGTCCCACGCCGCCCGCACCTCGGACTCTGATGGGGCAGCGTCGCCATCGTGCACGATCCCGTTGAACCAGGTGATCGAACCCGGCTGACTTGCACCACCTGAATCAACCTTGCCGATCGCCGACTTGAGTGCCTTGTCCCCGGAGTAGTCGGCCTTCACACGAGCAAACACCTGCTTCAGCTCCCCATGGGCGCGGGTTCCTGATGCCTCGTAGTGCCACTTGATAGTCGACTCCAACACTGACCGCATCACCATGGCTGCTGCGATCGGGACCACTCGCACCTCCAGCTTCCGCAGCTCCTGATATCGACGGTTGAGGTTCACGTGTGTGTCGCCGTACGAAAGTCCCGAGAGGTCGAGCGTGGGCTTCGTGTCGGGGTGGTTCGGGCCACGTTCGCCAGACCCGGTCCCACCGGATCCGCTCCCACCCTCGGAGCCATCACCGTTTCCACGGCCGGATGACCCGGCCCCGCTGTCACCGCCACCGGAGCCACCCTGGGCGCCGGCCGACCCACTAGTGCCGGCGCTCCCGTCGCCATCGCCGTCTTTCGGATCGGGGTCTGAGGATCGCCCTTCCAGCCGAGCGATCAGCGAAGCCTGTTCGGATGCACCACGCTTGAACTCAGGCGAGCGGGTGTTCAAGCGCTCCGCACGGAACTCGCTCACAAGGTGCTCGAGCGCGACTAGCTGGTCACCTCCGAGCGCCTTGCCGATCCGCTCCGGAGTCTTTGTCCGCGGTTCGATCAGCCCGTCACGATCGAACGACAGGCCGATCGCTGCAGCGATCTCCTTCACCTTGTAGGCGTACTCGAACGCTGACATCTTGAGCTCGCCGTCGACCCCGCCGCCCTGACCGCTCACCCACGACCGCAAGCTGCGGTCGGTGAACTTGGCATTCGCCACGAACCGGCGCACGGCCGCCATCTTCAGCAGACGCGTCACGTTCACGTCCGGGTAGTGCGCCCGAACATCCTCAGGCGTCGTGGACGCATCGAGTAACGAGTAGTAGAAGGTCGCCTGCTGGTCGAGCGACCATGCCTTCTTCGAACGACCGGTGTGCAGTCGGGCGATTCGAGGTGCCACCTGGCTGCGGCTCTCGGCGACCATCACCCGGATGCGAGCCGGCAACTGTTCGGCCTCCACTGCGAATCGCTTCAGCAGGCCCCGCATGTCGGCGTCGTGCCCAGGGATCACTGTGGGGTCCAGTAGCGCCTTCAGGGCGCTGACCCGCCGGTTCCCTTCCAACACCACATACCCGCCGGGGTCATCAGCGACCACGACCGGTACCTCGTTGTCGAAGTATCCGTCTCGAACGATCATGCGCGCCGCGCCGAGCACATCCTCGGACGCGAACAGGTACTTCAGCGCCGCCTCCTCATCGTCGCGGCGAGTCGGGATCCGGTAGTTGTCGAGGTCCAACCGAAGATCATCGACGTCGACCTCAACGATCGGCAACGGCTCGTACCCCACCCAACACCCCTTCGTCCCGAGGCCACCCACCCGGGCAGAACGGGGACCGACAGCCCCGCCACCGTAGCGAGCAGTGGGATCCACCGCCGAACGACTTCATGCGTTGGGCTCCGCGCGAGCGGTCACGCCGTCCAACTCATTCCGGGTGTCCTTGCCATGAGCCTCAAGAGCCTTCGGGACCACGAACCCGAAGGTCACCTCAGACCATGCCCACCGAAGCGCCTCGTGCCCGCTCGACCGGCTCTGTGGCGACCCGGCGTCGGCTGTCCCAGACGACTCGGTAGAAAACCCGGTAGAAGAATCGCCGAAAACGTGGGAACGGCCCTCTCCGAATCTCTCGGAAAGGGCCGTCCACCAGGGTTTTCGTTGGTGGCGGGGGCAGGATTTGAACCTGCGACCTTCGGGTTATGAGCCCGACGAGCTACCAGACTGCTCCACCCCGCGGCGTG